>WNGQ01004250.1_pt1 | contig 14266 bp, 10 predicted proteins | sample 5407661 | NCBI WGS metagenome assembly WNGQ01 (sample SAMN13153382, study PRJNA577476) | soil metagenome | isolation source: 60 cm soil or saprolite under Garry oak tree replicate 2 | place: USA:California | collected 2016-06-15 | reverse complement strand
GATGGGCGTGGAGATCTCGGGGCAGTACAAGTTCCCGTTCATGGTAAGGATCAGCGTGGGTGACATCGGCGGCCCGAGCGCGGGCATGATGTTCGCGCTGGCCATCGTCGACAAGCTGACCAACCGCGACCTGACCGGCGGCAAGTTCATCGCCGGCACCGGGGAGATCACCGCCGGCGGGCAGGTGCAGGCCATCGGCGGGATCCAGCAGAAGATGATCGGCGCGCACAACGCGGGCGCGACCATCTTCCTGACCCCCGCGTCGAACTGCGCGGACACCAAGGGCGCCGTGCCCGCGGGCCTGCGCCTGGTCAAGGTGAGCACGCTGACCCAGGCGGTTGACGACCTGGAAGCCATCAAGGCGGGCAAGTCCGTCCCGTCGTGCTGAGCGTGGCGCGCCCGCGGGAAGCGGTGGAGGGGCACGCACCCGGTCCGTTCGGCTAATAGATTTTCTCTCATGAAGGTTGCTGATGCGGTGGCGGTGGCCGGGCACGAGGTGCACGTGTGCCGCTACCGAGAGGCCCGCACGCTGTTGCGGTGGCTCGGCGAGGACCTGCGGGGCCTGCGGGTGCTTGACGTGGCGGGCGGCGACGGGTACTGGGCGGGCCGGGCCCGCGCGCGCGGGGCGCGGGCGGTCGCACTCGACCTCGCGGCCGCCAAGCTGCGATACGGCCGCCAGCTCAGCGCGCCGCCGGTGCTCATCAAAGGCGACGCGCTCGAGCTGCCGTTCGGCGACGCCAGCTTCGACCGGGTGATGTCTATCTGCGCGATTGAGCACTTCGACGACGGCGGGCGGGCGCTCGACGAGATGGCCCGGGTGCTCGCCCCCGGCGGCGAGCTGGTCATGTCCGCGGACGCGCTGACGCTGGCCGAGCAGTGGCCGCGACTGTACCGGGCGCACTGCGAGCGCTATCACGTGAAGCGGACCTACTCCCACGCCGAACTGGCCGCGCTGCTCTCCGCGCGCGGGCTCGACGTGATCGCGCATCAGTACCAGTTCAGGAGCCGGTGGGCGCAGCGGATGTATCTCGGCCTGTCGGCGCACGGAGGTAAGTTCGGGTTCAACGCGGCGGCGCCGGCCACGCCGCTAATCGCCGCCTCGGACCGCGCCGCGCACGGCGACGGGGGGGCCATCGTGCTCGTCCGGGCCCGCCGCGCGGGACCGCCATCGGCCAGATCGCAGAAAGTTCGCAGGCCGCCTGCGGCCGGCCAGGGAGGCAACTGTTAACCGGTGACGTGGCGCAGGGCGTAGGCTTCGTAGTTGACGGGACATCCACGAAGGCGTGCCGGGGCCGTGCGGTCGACGCGAGCTCTGCGTTGTCTGCCTGCCCGGGTGGCCCAGGGAAGGAGCAAGTGCGGTCGTGGCACCTCGCGTACTAATCGATGCGACCGACGTGCCAGCCGACCGGGGGCGCTCGGCCGGTACGTTGACGGGCTCATCGGCGCGCTCGACGCCGTCGGCGCGGACCTGGCCGTCGTCTGCCAGCGTGCCGACGAGGAACGGTACGAGCGGCTCGCCCCGGGGGCGCGCGTGGTCGCCGGCCCGACGGCCCTCTCGCACCGGTCCGCCCGGCTGGCCTGGGAGCAGAGCGGGCTGCCGGTGGTGGCCCAGCAGGTCAACGCCGACGTCATTCACGTGCCCTACTACTCGATGCCGCTGCGGCCCGGCCGGCCCACCGTGGTGACCGTTCACGACGTCACGTTCTTCACCGAGCCCGAGCTTTACAGCTCGGTCGGCGCGATGTTCTTCAAGTCCGCGATCCGGACGGCGGCGCGCCGCGCGGCGCGGCTCATCGTGCCGTCCAAGGCGACCAAGGACGAGCTGGAGCGCGTCCTCGGCGCCGATCCGACCAAGATCGACGTCGCCTACCACGGCGTGGATCACCGGCTCTTCCACCGGCCTGACCCGCAGCAGGTCTTGCAGGTGTCCAACCGGCTGGGCCTGCACAACAAGCCGTACATCGCGTTCCTGGGCCTGCTCGAGCCGCGCAAGAACGTCGCCTCGCTGATCACCGGCTGGGCCGGGGCGGTGGCCGACCTGGAGAACCCGCCCGCGCTGGTGCTCGGCGGCGGCGGGGGCTGGAGCGATGAAGTGGACGCCGCCGTGGCCTCGGTGCCGCCGCACCTGCGCCTGATCCGCCCCGGCTACCTGCGTTTCTCCGATCTGCCCGGCTTCCTCGGCGGGGCGACGGTGGTGGCGTTCCCGAGCCGCGGAGAGGGGTTCGGGCTGCCGGTGCTCGAGGCAATGGCGTGCGGGGCCCCGGTGCTGACCACGCACTGCACCTCGCTACCGGAGGTGGGAGGCGAGGCCGTCGCCTATACCGAACCCGACTCCGACAGCATCCGCGACTCGCTCCGCGCCCTGCTCGACGACCATGCCCGGCGGGAGTCGCTCGGCTCGGCCGGCTACATCCGGTCCCAGGAGTTCACCTGGGCGGCCTCAGCCGAGGCGCATCTGGCGACTTACCGGCGCGCCGCGGAACAGACCGCTGCTGACATAAGCGCCGTGTAACCTCATCTCTCATGCCGCTAGTGGCTGCTGGCCAGCCGACCGCTGACTCAGACGCGGGGCCGACCCGCGAGTGGCTCGTGCCGTTCCCGGTCGACGTCCCCCTCACCTTGTCGGTGCACCGGCATGGCGGCGGCGATCCCGCCTACGCCACCGACGCGGCCGGTGCCGTCTGGCGCACGTCGCTGACCCCGGACGGCCCCGGCACACTGCGCGTCAGGTCACGCGGCGCGGTCGTGACCGCGCAGGCCTGGGGACCCGGCGCGGACTGGCTGCTGGACCGGCTGCCCGCCCAGCTCGGCTTCCACGACGACCGAACGGGGTTCACCGCCTGCCATCCGGTGGTCGGCGAGCTGGCACTGCGGTACGAAGGGCTGCGGGTCGGGTGCGGCGGGCGCGTCTTCGAGGCGCTCGTGCCCGCGGTCCTCGAGCAGAAGGTGGTCGGCCGCGAAGCCCACCGCGCCTGGCGGTTCCTGCTGGGTAAATACGGCGAGGCGGCACCGGGCCCGGCCCCGGCCGGGATGCGCGTGGTCCCGTCGCCCCGGACCTGGGCGCGCATACCCTCCTGGGATTGGCACCGGGCCGGCGTCGAGGGCGTACGCGCCCGGACGATCATCGGCGCCGCGGCGGTCGCGGCCCGGCTCGAGCAGGCGCTTGAGGAGGACCCGGCCGAGGCGGACCGCCGCCTTCGGTCCCTGCCCGGCATCGGGGCCTGGACCTCGGCCGAAATCAGGCAGCGGGCCATGGGCGACCCCGACGCGGTCTCGGTGGGCGACTATCATCTCCCGAACGCGGTGGGCTGGACGCTGGCCCGCCGGAAAACCGACGACGCCGGCATGCTCGAGCTCCTCGCGCCCTACGCCGGGCACCGCTATCGGGTGACCAGGCTCATCGAGCTGGGCGGCAGTCATCCGCCCCGACGCGGACCCCGCATGCCGGTCCGCGACTACCGCGCCTTCTAGCCCTGCCAACCCCTTCCTGAAAATGCGGCAGCTACCGTGCAGCTTGCGACCATGCTTCCAGGAACCAGCTGGATGACCACTGCTTCCCGGCGCCCACGCCGGTGACTATCTCGATCCCGAGTTCCTTGCAGATCTCCCATTCGGGGATCGTCTCGGCGTCTACCCGGTCGCCGCCCTTGGTGAACACAGCCGGGCGCAGCCGCCGCAGCGCCTCGTTCACGGTGAGGTCTCCCTCGATCTCGAAGGGCACGACATATGTGACGAATCGGATCGCCGACACGATGAGGCAGCGCGTCCGCAGATCCTGAAAGGGCCGCCCCTTCTTGGCCCGCAGGAAAGCGTCCCCGTTGACGACCGCGACCACCGTGCCGTACTCGGCCGATGACTCCAGCAAGCTGATGTGGCCCGGGTGAATAGGGTCGAACCCGCCGCTAGTCACGACAATCCGGCCGTCGGGCCGACGGGCATCGAAGTCCTCGAAGGAGAGGACGGGCGCGCCGAAATTATCCATCAGGCCATGGTAGCGGGCCTAACGAGCTGTGGTCGGCGATGAGCTTGCATGGGTCCGCGCCGGGTTCACCATCGAGGCCACAGGCCCGGAGATAGGCCACAGTTCCTCGTCCGTACATGTCGGGGAAGCCCTTCACCTGAAAGTCACCATCGATCGTGAGAGGCGCTGGCTTGAAGACACTCGGCGTGACGGGCACCGGGGGGCGTTCCGAGGTTTCGTGCCTCATCTCCACCGAGACCATCGTCTCCTTGTCGCTGTCGACGAAGATGTAGGTCCGGAATTCGGCGTCGCTGAGGAGCAGGCCGGCCACCTCATCGCGCAGGTCGACAGGGACCACGGTCGCCGGATCGATCCGGTGGTTCCACGCACCCAGCCCGTCATCCCAGAAACTGGTCACTGCCCCCTTCTCGGCGAAGACCGAAACCCGGCGGCTGACGATCCCGGGGTCGATACCGCGGGCCTGAGCCCGTGCCAGCAACGGCGAAATGACCCGCCGATGAGCAACGGCGCTGGCCCGCCCGGTGTTGTACGCGACGTAGCCCCTTGCGGTGATGAAGTCGATCGTCAGGTCGAGAATCTCGGCTTGCTCGATCATCCGGCTTACCGGGGCGGTGACGGGGCCGTCGATATCGAAGATGGCGAGTTCGGCCGGTTCGTCCCGGACGGGCGATCCGTGACCAGGGTGCATCGGGGCCAGCCGCCTTGAAATCGACAAGAAAGGGCAGGAGCCAGCATATGCGGCGGCCGCCGCGGATCCGGTAGAAGTGAGCTCGTTCCAGCAGGCCGCGGGCCGTGTAGTCGGAATAGCCGGCGTACTTGAATGCGTCCGGTCTCGCATCACCGAAGCCACACCCGATGGGCCGGCCGGTCAATGGATCGGCCATTCGCCATCCCGGCCTCACCTCATGATCTTGAAACGGCCGTGTGCTGCTATGCGCAACAGGTGCGCCCGCTTCTTGTGCCTCGTTTGCTCGTGGCCGTTGGGGCGCGATGCGCGTAGGCTCGAGTGCTGTGAGTGGGGGAGACAGACCTGCGCAGTGGCACGCCTTTATCTCGTACGTCCACGAGGACTCAGGCAAGGTCGAGATGTTGCAGCGTGCACTCCAGGACGCAGGGATACCTGTATGGCGAGACCAGGATCGCCTGCAGCCTGGCGTGGATTGGCGGGCAACGATCCGAAGGGCGATCGAGCAGGGCTCGCTCGCTTTCATCGCTTGCTTTTCGCGCCAGAGCGTTGAACGCGAGGTGACATACCAGTATGAGGAACTAACGTTGGCGTTCGGGCAGCTACGGCAGCGCCGTCCGGGTGATCAGTGGTTTATTCCAGTCCGGTTCGATGACTGTGCAATCCCCGACCTTGAGATTGGCGGCGGCCGAACCCTTAGCTCGATCCAGCAGGTCGATCTCTTCGGCCACCGAGCGAGCGAAGAAATCGCCCGGCTCGTGGAAGTAGTGCGGCAGCTCCGGGAGCGGCATTCCGGGACCACCCCCGCGGCTCCTGGAGAACCGCACGCGCCTGTGCGCGAGGACGGGCTGTACGTGTGGACCGCCGCAAATTCTCAGGCCGGGCTGGAGGTCAGAGAGGATCTAGGTGATGTCGAGCCAATCGAACCGGGGCAACCGGTCGATGTCACTGCGCTGATGCTCGGCCAGCTCCCCAACCTGCAGCGGGAGTTCCGACGTCTGGGACAGGAGTTCGACAAGTGGCTGGCCTCGGGTCCCTCACGGAAGAGGGGCAGGGAGCGGCTCCGGGTGCTGTGGCTGGTGGGGGAGGCGGGGCCGCAGCGGAGCAAGGCACTGCTGGCCAGCCTGTCCCGCGCCAGGCAACAGGACCGTGCAGTCTACGACGCGAGCCGGGACCTGAGCCTGGCGGCAAACACCGTGAGCCGGTCCATCCTGGCCGCCGGCTTCGTGCTGCCCCCGCTGATCAGCGTCGACCTGAAGGAAGACCAGCCGGCGAGTCCATGGAGCACCGTGGAAACCGCCGTGACCAATGCGGGCAAGTACTATGTCGGGCGGCCTGGCCCTGATCTGCGCGGGGATGATCCGTATCCGCGGATGATCGTGGCCGGCACGATTGGGCAAGAGGCAGCGGCGGCCAAACTGCTCCGCGGGCTCGTGGACATCACGGCGGTCGACCGCGGCGGGATTCTCCAGCAGCGTGACTACGTTCTGGACAAACAGATCCCTACCGGCAAGCACGTGTACAACCGGGGACTCCCGATTACCGCGCGGAACCTGTTCGGGCGGCAGCGGGAAATGCAGACCTTCCGGCGGGACTGGGAATCTGAGCAGATCCGGGTGCTCTCGGTGGTCGCCTATGGCGGGACCGGTAAGTCCGCGCTGGTCAACGCCTGGCTGCACGAGATGCAGCAGAGGGAATACGGCGGTGCCCGCAAGGTGCTGGCCTGGTCGTTCTACAGCCAGGGAACCAAGGAGAACCTGGTCTCGGCCGACCTGTTCGTCAGCACCGCGCTCACCTGGCTGGGAGACGAGTCGCCCCCCAGCCTCAACTTGTGGGCCCGGGGTCGTCAGCTGGCCAAGTTGATCAAGCGGGACAGGTTCCTGCTCGTGCTCGACGGGCTGGAACCGCTGCAATATCCGATGACGGCCTCCCTGGTAGGCGGCAACCTCACAGATGACTCCATCCGGGCCCTCCTCCAGGAGCTGGCGGAACCGGACTGGGAGGGACTGTGCCTGATCACCACCCGGGTGCCGCTGACCGATTTGGGCCGCTTCCAGGTTGACCGGGACGAATCGGCGGGCCAGGGCACCGTCGACCGGCTGGACCTGGAGAACCTCAGCGTGGACGACGCCGCCGACTTGCTCGAGGACCTGATCGGCACCGAGGCCGACTACCGGGATCTCAAGGCGGCGGTACTCGAGGTTGACTGCCACGCGCTGGCCATCACGTTGCTGGGGAACTACCTCCGGGATGTGCACGGTGGTGACCTGACCGGGCGGCGTTACCTGGACAAGCTCACGGTGGACGAGCGCGAGGGCGGGCATGCCCGCCGGATCATGGCCACCTACGCGACATGGCTGGCGCGCAACGAGCGGTTCGCCGAGCTGACGATTCTCCGGCTGATCGGCCTGTTCGACCGGCCGGCGGACCCGGATGCCATGGTCGCGCTGCTGGCCGATCCCCAGATGAGGCCCTTCAGCGGGCAGCTGGAGCAGGGCGGCGATGCCTGGAACAACGCGGTCGATGCCCTGCGCGAGATGGGACTGCTTAACCGGGAATTCCCCGACCAGCCCGGCACCCTGGACGCGCACCCGCTGGTTCGCGAGCACTTCCGCGATCAGCTGCGGGGAAATTACCAGGACTGGTGGCTGCAGGGTAACCGCACCCTGTTCGGCTTCTATCAGACACAGGCGCCGCCAAAGCCAGAAAACTCCAAGGACATGAACATGCTGTATGCCGCGGTGACGCACGGCTGTGCGGCTGGGCGGCACCAGCAGGTGTTCGACGAGGTCCTGCTGACGGAGGTATGGCGGGACCGGCGGACCAACTTCTCCACCCGGCGGCTGGGGATGACCGGCTCCGACTTGGTGGCGCTGTCCAATTACTTCTACCCCCGGCAGTGGACGGAGCTGCGGACACCATCGCTGTCCGCCCGGGCCCGGGTCCTCGTGCTGACCAACGCCGGTGTACGGCTCCGCCAGCTCGGGCGGCTGGTCGACGCCCGGGACTGCTTCGGCGCCGTGGTCCGCGAGATCGACCCGGAGGCGGCGCAGGCCGAGGAACTCGAGGATGCTTCGTATGCTTCGGCGGCGTACTGCGAACTGCTGGTGATCGCCGGGAAGCTGACGGGCGGCGCCGGCGAGTCCGGTGGTGCGCTGGCCAGCGGCCAGCGGGCAGTGGAGTACTCCAACCGGGGCGACGACGCATACTTCCGCATGCATTCACGCTCCTCGCTGGCCGAGGTCTATTTCATGCTGGGCGACCTGGAGCAGGCGGACGCGCTGTTCGAGCAGGCCATGGCCATTGAACGGGAACGCCGCCCGCGGCCCCCCTTCCTGTACTCACAGGGCCTGTTCCGCTACGGGTACTACCTCATCGAGACCGACCGCGCCGAGATGATCCTCACCGGCGAGTCCCAGGATCCGTCCTGGGGGAAGAATGGCGAAGACTCCTCGCTCCTCTCGGAAGCGATCCGCCTGCTCATCCTGGGCGCGGCGCACCGCGCGCTGATCGAAGCCGGCCGCCAGGATCATATCTTCCTGAGGAAGGGGGAGGCGATTCTCGACGATGCGATAAGTGCCTTCCAGACGGCAGGTTATGCGGACTACACGGTGCGTGGGCTGCTGGAGCGGGCCCACTTCTACCGCGCTCTGGGCCAGACGCGGTACTACGACGGGGCCCTCGCCGACCTGACCCGGGCGGCGGCGGAGGCCAGGCGCGGTCAGATGGATCTGCTGTACGCGGACGTCCTCCTGCAGCAGGTCGCCTGTTACCTGGACGTCTGGCGGGTCATGACCACGGCGGAGCGTTTGCCCCTCAGTGACAAGATCACTGATGCCCTGAACCAAGCGGCCCGCCTCGTCACCACCATCGGTTACGGAAGGCGCCAGGCGATGCTGGCCAGCCTGCAGGAAACCGCCGTCAAGGCCGGAGCGCTAGTATTGCCCGCACCCGATGAGCGGTAGCTTCCGAGCTCGTGGGCCTGCACCAAGTCGGCGCTAAGTGGAACTCGCCGCCTGCTGCTGCGCCAGATGGGAAACACCAACCGCAATGACCGAAGGCCGGTGGCATGGAGCAAGACATCGTAGGCGCCGGGGCGCAGTGGATGCCCGATGCAGACTACGAATTCATCCAGGCTCGAGTGCCCATCCTGTGCGTCGACGTCCTTCTCTCGCCGAACGACGATCCCCGGCAGGTGGCGCTCATCCGCCGGGCGGCGCCCGATGGTGACGCGTGGTGCCTGATCGGCGGGCGAGTGCTGCGGAACGAGCCCCTTGCCGCGGCGGTGGAGCGCCATGTCGCGGCCACCCTGGGCGCCACGGTGCACGTCGACCCCTCGACGCTGGAGTTCGGGGCGGTGATCGAGTATTTCACCGAGCGTGGGGCCGGTGACTTCTATGATCCGCGCAAGCACGCGGTTGCTGTCACCTACGCGGCCGCGTGCGAGTGCACGGGCGAGCCCCAGGCTCTGGGTGAGGCTTCCGAGTTCGGCTGGTTCGACATCGACCAGCTATCCGAGGTGAATTTCGGCTTCGGGCAAGGAGAGGCCGTGGCTCGGGTGCTCAAGAACCTCGGTCGCGTCTGACCGGAGCCGGTTACGGGAACCGATGCCAGCGGGCCGGGTCCCTGCTCACCAGGTTCACGGAAACACCAGGGGCCGCGCGGACCGGAGAAGCTCGCCGCGTAAAGTGCGAGCATGAGTGTTTCCCGCGGCGACTCTGGTACGGGCGAGGTCACGGAGCCGGGGAAGGACAGCGAAGCTAACGGCGTCACGGCCTCGGCCATGCGCCGGGCGCTGGCCCGGGCCAGGGACGGCAAGCCGCTCGACGTGGACGAGGCGACGGTCCTGCTGCACGCCCGCGGCGAGGACCTGCAGACCCTGCTGGCCTACGCCAGCCGCACCAGAGATGCGGGCTTGCAGGCCGCCAACAGGCCCGGCGTCATCACCTACTCGCGCAAGGTCTTCATCCCGCTGACCAGGCTGTGCCGGGACCGCTGCGGCTACTGCACGTTCGCCACGGTCCCGCACCGGCTGCAGAGCATGTACCTGGAACCGGACGAGGTGCTCGCCATCGCCCGCCAGGGCGCCGAACTCGGCTGTAAGGAGGCCCTGTTCACGCTGGGCGACAAACCCGAGCAGCGATGGCACCAGGCGAAAGCCTGGCTGGACGCGCACGGCTACGACGACACCCTGTCCTACGTGCGGGCGATGGCGATCCGGGTGCTCGAGGAAACCGGCCTGCTGCCGCACCTGAACCCGGGCGTGCTCAGCTGGCAGGACTTCCAGCGCCTCAAGCCGGTCGCCCCGTCCATGGGCATGATGCTGGAAACGACGGCAAGCCGCCTCTACACAGAAAAAGGCGGCCCGCACTTCGGCAGCCCGGACAAGGACCCCGCGATCAGGCTCCGGGTCCTGGAAGACGCCGGCCGCAGCAACATCCCGTTCACCACGGGCATCCTCATCGGCATCGGCGAGACCCTGGCCGAACGCGCCGAATCCGTCTTCGCCATCCGGAAGGTCGCCCGTGAGTACCAGGGCATCCAGGAAGTCATCGTGCAGAACTTCCGGGCCAAGCCGGACACCAAGATGCGCGATACCCCGGACGCCGAACTCGACGACCTGGCCGCCACGATCGCCGTGACCAGGCTCATCCTCGGCGCCAAGGCCCGCATCCAGGCGCCGCCCAACCTGGTCGGCGCGCAGTACGACCTGATCCTGCGGGCCGGCATCGACGACTGGGGCGGCGTCTCCCCGCTGACCCCGGACCACGTCAACCCTGAGCGCCCGTGGCCGGACATCGACGAGCTCGCGGACCGCACCGCCCAGGCGGGGTTCACGCTGCGCGAGCGGCTGACGATCTACCCGCCCTACCTCCGCGAGCCGTGGCTGGACCCGCGGCTGGCCCGGCACGTGGCCGCGCTGGCCGACCCGGCGACGGGCCTGGCCGCCGACGGAGCCATGCCCCGCGGCCTGCCGTGGCAGGAACCCGACGGCGGCTGGGGCGGTGACGGATCCGGCCGGACCGACCTGCACGTCACCATCGACACCACCGGCCGCACCCATGACCGCCGGGAGGACTTCGACGAGGTCTACGGGGACTGGGATGAGATAGCCGAACGGACCGGGTTGCCCGCCCTGGCCCAGTCCCCGCGCCCGGCCGCACCAGGCGCCCCGGCGGTGCTGGGCGCCCCGGCGGTGCCAGGCGCCCCGGCCGCACCAGGCGCCCCGGCCGTGCTGGCCGCCGGCGAGGTCGCCGCCGCGCTCCGGCAGGCCGAACGTGACCCGGCCGCCCTCACCGACGATCAGGCCGTCGCCCTGCTGTGCGCGGACGGACCCGAACTCGAGGCGCTGGCCGGCCTGGCTGACGCGCTGCGCCGCGAGGTGAAGGGTGACGACGTCACGTACGTTGTCACCCGCAACATCAACTTCACCAACGTCTGCTACACCGGCTGCCGGTTCTGCGCGTTCGCGCAGCGCCGCACCGACGCCGACGCGTACACGCTTTCGCTGCAGCAGATTGGCGACCGCGCCGCCGAAGCCTGGGACGCCGGCGCCACCGAGGTGTGCATGCAGGGCGGCATCCATCCCGACCTGCCGGGGACAGCCTATTTCGAAATCGCTTCCGAAGTCAAGCGGCGACGCCCGGACCTTCACGTACATGCGTTCTCCCCCATGGAGGTGGTGAACGGGGCCTCCAGGACCGGCCTGCCGATCAGGGAGTGGCTGTTCCGGGCCAAGGAGGCGGGCGTCAGCTCCCTGCCGGGGACGGCGGCCGAGATCCTCGACGACGACGTGCGCTGGGTGCTGACCAAGGGCAAGCTGCCTGCCTCGGTGTGGATCGAGGTGATCACCACCGCGCACGAGCTCGGCCTGCCGACCTCGGCCACGATGATGTACGGGCACGTCGACAGCCCGCGTCACTGGGTCGGGCACCTGCGGGTGATCCGGTCCATCCAGGAGCGCACCGGCGGCTTCACCGAGTTCGTGCTGCTCCCGTTCATCCACGAGAACGCCCCCATCTACCTGGCCGGCCTGGCGCGGCCCGGGCCGACCCGGCGGGAGAACCGGGCCGTGCACGCGGTGTCCCGGCTGCTGCTGCACGGGGCGATCGACTCGATCCAGTGCTCCTGGGTCAAGCTCGGCGACGAGGGATGCCGCGACGTGCTCCAGGGCGGCGTCAACGACCTGGGCGGCACGCTGATGGAGGAGACCATCAGCCGGATGGCCGGCGCGGACCACGGCTCCTACAAGACGATCAGCGGGCTCCGCGCGATCGCCGAGCCGCTGGGCCGCCCGCTGCGCCAGCGCACCACCACCTACGGCGAGGCCCCGGAGGAACGGCAAGCCGCCGCGGCCGCCTCGGACGGCGTCTGCACGTCGGTCCGGAGCAAACTGCCCATCCTCAGCGCGTAAGGATGAAGTCGCCGGGGTCGCGCGGCGGGCGGGGCCTGGCCTGCTCGGCGGGGTGCCCGATGGCGATCGCGCCCATAGGGCGCCATTCCCCGGGCAACTCCATCACTTCGGCGGCTACGTCCTGGCAGAACAGGGTGCTCGAGATCCAGGCCGAGCCGAGCCCTTCGACGGCCAGCGCGATGAGCAGGTTCTGTACCGCCGCGCCCATCGCGACGACGAACATGGCCTGCTCGGCTCGGGACCGCCGCTCATCGGGGTAGTCGTGCGCCGCGTCGGCCACCAGGCAGGGCACCACGATCAGCGGCGCCTGCCTGAGCGGGTCGCCGCGCCGGATCCGGCGGGCGATCTGCTCCTCGGTGAACCCGTCGCGGCGCAGGTCGGCGATCCAGGCCTCGAGCATGGCGTCGAGCAGGGCGGTGCGGGCCCCGGCGGTGCCGAGGATCACGAACCGCCAGGGCTCGCTGTGGTGCGGCGCGGGCGCGGTCAGCGCGGTGGCGACGGCCCGGCGGACCGCACCGGCGTCGACGGGTTCGGCGGTGAACGCGCGAATGGTCCGGCGGGCCAGCGGCACGTCCGCCGAGCCGAACCGGAACATGTCCTCGTCGGCCGGCCTGATGATGGCGCGCGCGCCCGGGCCGTCCGGCTCGGTGAGGAGCCCGGCCAGGCCGCGCACCACCGCCACAGGGACGTGCCGCGACTTGCCCTTGACCAGGTCCGCGGCGGAGGCGATCTCGTCGGCGACGGCGGCGACGGTGACCTCAAGCAGGTTGCCGAACGTGTCGGCCTCGCCGCGGTGGTCCCGCAGCGGGATCACCCCGGCGGCGCCGACGGCGTTGTCGGTCTGCCCGGCCCGCCACGGCCGGCCCATCGTGTCGGTGACGAGCACGCCCAGGCTCAGGCCGGTGCGGTGGTGCAGCGCCTTGCGGATCCGGCGGGCGGACTCGTCCGGGTCCTCGGGCAGCAGCACGACGGTCCCCGGGGCGGTGTTGGACTCGTCCACGCCGGCCGCGGCCAGGACCAGGCCGTGCCGGGTCTGGGCGATGGTGGTCGGGCCGCGCCGGGCCACCACCCGCACCGTCTCCGCCTCGATGGCCTGCTCGCGGGGGACGGTGACCACCCGGCCCTCGGCCTTGCTCACGATCTTGGAGGTGACCACGAGGATGTCGCCGTCGCGCAGGTCGGCGGCGTCGGCGATGAGCGCCGCCAGGTCGCTGCCCGCGGTGATCTCGGGCAGCCCGGTCACCGGGATGACGGTGACCGGCGCGCTGCCCATCATCGGCGCCGTCACCTCAGCTCCTGGGCCAGGTCCAGCGCGGCGCGGGCGATCGCCGCGGTGGCGGGCAGGTCGTGCATGTAGAGCGGGAGCGCGCGGACCTCGATCCCGGCCAGCGCCGGGTCGTCGCCGAGAATAGACAGGGCCGCCTTGTCCTGGTCGTCGACGAGCCAGCCGCCGATCAGCCCGGGGCCGTAGTGCGCGGCGACCGCGGCGGCCGAGGTGTCCACTCCGATCGCGGTCAGGCAGGCGTCGGCCATCCCGCGCACCGGCGCGCCGCCGATGATGGGCGACACGCCGACCACGGTCTTGGCCGCGACCGCGGCCCTGATGCCGGGCACGGCCAGGATGGTGCCGATGCTGACCACCGGGTTGGACGGCGGGAACAGGACCACGTCGGCCGCGCCGATGGCGTCGAGCACACCGGGGGCCGGCCGGGCCTGCGTGGCGCCGGACGCGGTGATCTCCTCCGCGGGCGTCCCGGCGTGCATGCGCACCCACCACTCCTGGAAGTGGACCACGCGCCGCTCCCCCTCGGGGGCCTGGAGCACGACGTGGGTCTCGACCGGGTCATCGGACATCGGCAGCAGCCGCACGCCGGGCTGCCACCGCCGGCAGAGCACCTCGGTGACGGCGGACAGCGGCTGGCCGTCCGCAAGCAGCTGGCTGCGCAGGATGTGGGTGGCGAAGTCCCGGTCGCCGAGCGTGAACCAGTCCGGGCTGGCGCCGTAGGCGGCGAGCTCGGCCCGGATGCTGAACGTCTCCCCGTCCCGCCCCCAGCCCTGGTCCTCGTTGATGCCGCCGCCCAGCGTGTACATCACGGTGTCCAGGTCCGGGCAGACCCGCAGGCCGAACAGCGTGATGTCGTCGCCGGTGTTCCCGATGACGGTGATCTCGGCTTCGGGCGCGGCC
>WNGQ01029153.1_pt1 | contig 14267 bp, 13 predicted proteins | sample 5407661 | NCBI WGS metagenome assembly WNGQ01 (sample SAMN13153382, study PRJNA577476) | soil metagenome | isolation source: 60 cm soil or saprolite under Garry oak tree replicate 2 | place: USA:California | collected 2016-06-15 | reverse complement strand
ACCGTTGGTGACGCTGACCTGTTCAATGATCAGGTCGGAAAGATCGGGAAGTATCGTCATAGGCTCTTATTAGACCAAGAAATGGTTTCAGTGGAAATTTTGTTCTGCTCTTGAGTATATCACATCTGTCATCATCGGGTCTGCGGAAGAACCACATTATGGTATTAGTCACAGTGGAAGTATTGCTACGAGCGGAGCATCGGCTGTGTCGGCGTGCTCAAAGACTGGCTCACGCGAGCCCTGGCCGAGGCGATCGAACGGGGAGAGAAGACGCTTGGACAGTCGTTACTTGAACAACATGCGCTCTCCGTCGATCGCTGTACGCAGATGGTGACCGAGGCTGCTGCCGGAGAAGCTGCACTGACCGAAGATGATCAGGCAGCGTATCGATTACGCGTGCGCCTTGGGCTAGAGGTGGGACCAGCAGAACAGCAGGAACAAGCGAGGCGATCGGAACCATCACCACGCCGTCGCCTGCGAGTTGGGCAACGTAATCCTACCCGCGATCCCGTAGCAACGGTGACGCGGTCTTAAGCCGGAAAGCGGGTCGTGCCCACTTGCACGGGCTTCCGATTCTGAATGGTCTTCAAAGAAAGAAGAACATACGGGCGTTTTCTTGCCCAGTTCTGTTTTCTGAACAACATGAGGTTTAGAACAGATTGTACCGGATTGTATTTACAGGGAGTGAGCACGATGAGCGAAACAGTGAGACGCTGGCCTTCATAACCTCCGGCTGGCAAAACTACCAGAAGCAAGTGAGCAGGGCCCTCGCTCGACTCACACCGGAGCAGCTTGCGCTGCGTGCCGCGCCGAATCTGCGTTCCATCGAAGAGCTGGCGCATCATATCATTGCGGTGCGGGCCGGGTGGTTTCACTATCAGTTGGAAGAGGGAGGTGAGGAGTTGCGCGCGTTTACGACGTGGGGTGAGCCTGAGAGTTCGCCACGTTCAGCGGAGGAACTGGTGAGCGGATTGGAACACACCTGGCGGGTCATCCAGGATGTGCTGGGACGCTATACGCTCGCGGATTTGCGGTCCACTGTTCAGGACGAGTGGAACGGCAAGATCCACGACCTCAGCCGCGGCTGGGTTCTCTGGCATGTCCTGCAACACGACCTCCATCACGGCGGCGAGATCGCCTATTCCCTCGGTATGCACGGCCTTGCTGCCCCATCTAATACCGACTTATATGGTGAGTGACACCTGGTGAAAGTCCCCCTTGCGAGAAAAAAGGCAGACGGTCGGTCAGTTCTCCCCTCAAAAGGATATTCCACAGGTTCTCTGCGTCTCTCCAAGGCCACGTTTTCTCGCAAGGGATGGTTTTCCTCTGTGTTCCCCATCATATGAGTCGGTGGCAGGATGGTGCGTTGATCGACGAAGACCCCTTCTCGGGCAAGCAGGGCTGATTTTTGCACGTTGGCCAGGCTCGGTTTTCTTGGCGACAATAGAAGCAATTTGTGGCGGACACCCTGTGGAAGCACAATATGACGCACCCCGTCAGAAATTGCTTCTAGTCGCAGGTTGATCTCACGGAAAAACTCGGTTGTTGTCACGCCTCAAATCGGTCAAAAAGCGCAGTATTTTCTTCCGCCTTTCTGGTACACTTGTTCGAGGATCACCTGTTGATCCACGACCAAAACCCGCGTATTGCCATTCGTGTAGGTGGAAAACATGCATTGCGCTCAACCATCTGGTGCCAGGGATGATCTTAGCACCACTATTGCTGCTTTGATCACAACACAGCAACCTGGCCTGCTTCCCCCGCGCTACCGGCCTCTCATCGGGATGCTTGCCTCGCCGTCCACCAGCGTCGATGGGCGGCGGCAGGTGATGAGTACCGACCTTGCCAGTATCGAGACTGTGCTCGCTGCCGGAGGCGAGGCGCGCCTCATTCCGGTGCGCCTCCAGGCTTCCGGGGAAGAGGCCTTCGAGCTGGTCCTGCACACCGTGCTGCAGTTCGATGGCCTGCTGTTCTCATGTCGCGGTAGCACTGTCGACCTTCATCTCGATGGTCATGAGAACCATGCACCATTGGAAGAGCCAGAATCTTTGGTCGATTGGTGGATGATGCTCATGGCTCTGGTGGCCCGCGAAACACTGACGCCGCTCTTTGGCATGTGCCGAGGCGCAGTGTGCTTACAGGGGGCCCTTGGGGGAACGCTGCGCCAGCAGAGGCCAGGTCATCGGATTAACCAGAGACGTGCCCACAACGGGGTGGTTCGCAGCCTTGACCTTGATCCTGAGCGCCTGGCGCGCTGCGTTCGCGGAGGAAACCGCATGGTACCTCCCGATTACCTGCCATCGGCAGATCGGAGCGATGAGGTCCTGTGCCTGCATGCGGGCGAGCTAGACACCCCGGCGCCAGGCTTTCTTGCCTGGGGTTGGATGGGGGGCAAAACGGCAGCATGGGGCTACGGGGGCCCATTGACCTGGTATGCACTCGCGACACTCTTCCATGCCGAGGCCCGGGTGGGCGCTGGTCAGGATGATCGGCTGTCACTCTATCTGTTTGAGATGTACATGCGGGCCTGCCGGGCCTACGCAGGCTCCCTCCGCGATGGACTCAAGTCAACCCGTCTGCGGGACAGGATACTCCGGCGGCTCTATGCCGATCCGCTTGCACAGCGGTTCCTCCCAGGATCGCCCGTTTCCAGCACTCACACCATTGCGAGCTCTTGAAGAGAGGCGAGCAGTTCTGCTGACGCCTGGTATGGTCCGACGATGTGCCATTCAGCGCGTCTGGACGAAGCGATTTCATGAAACACGCAGCACACAGGGAGGAGGGAAAGGGAATCATCTCATGCGTTTGCAGTGGAAAGCCAACATACGCTGGCTCCTGGCGTTCACGCTCTTGCTCACCCTCTTCTCGGGGTCTCTGACGTTTCTGGTGAGCGCGAATGCCTCGGCAGCGACGGTTTCGTATCATCAGCTTCTCACCATCACCGGGCCCGGCATCCCCCCACATACTGCAACGTGGCACTTCGATATTAGCTGGTTCGATGAACCGAGTCAGATGTACTATCTCGCCGATGCGGGCAACGCGCGTGTCGATCTGATCGATGCGAAAACCAATACCTTCCTGGGGGCTATCGGTGGCTTTACCGGTTTTCATGGGAGCATCGAGACGCAGGGACCTGCCGGTCTGGTAACTGATAACCTGTATCAGCTGTGGGCGGGGGACGGTAATAGTACGGTGAAGGTCATTGATCTGATGTCGCGCTCTATCGTCGCCACTATCTCCACGGGTGGGAAAAAACGAGCGGATGAACTCGCCTACGATCCTCTGGAGCAGCTGCTGCTGGTCACCAATGGATCGGACTCGCCGCCCTTCGTCTCCTTCATCTCGGTCCACCATCGCAAAGTTGTGGGCAAGATCGTCTTTCCTAATGCCCGTGCCGGACTGGAAGCGCCCGCCTGGGATCCCGTGACACACAAATTCTATGTGTCCGTCCCCCAGACCACAGCGCACCCGGGAGGTGAGGTGGCCATTATTGATCCGTTGAAAAAGAAAGTAGTGAAGGTCTACCCACTGGCTGCTTGCAACCCCACTGGGCTCGCGTTTGGGCCGCAGGACGAACTGCTGCTGGGATGCGATGGTCACCCAGTCATCCTCGATGCCAGAACCGGTCACACGCTTGCGACCATCACGCAGGTGAAAGGCTGCGACGAGGTCTGGTACAACCCGGGCAGTCATACCTACTACCTGGCCGCGTTTCTCAATACAGTGGGCAAGCGAGCGGCACCGGCGCTGGCGATTGTCGATGCCGACAGTCGGGCGTGGATGCAAAGCATTGCCACGGTCGCCAAAGCCCACTCGGTCGCGGCTGATGCTGCGAATAATCACGTCTTCGTGCCCGAAAGCGGCAAAGGCATCGTCGTGTTTGCACCATGATCAGCGAGTCCCCTTGATCGCAGATCTTAGCATATCGAGGGTTGGAATGGGTCGCACACACCTGTAGAGAAGGAAGGGTTTTCTTCGCCATGGCAGCGTTACTGCATGCAAGAGGAGACAAACATGTCTGAACATATTGGTTTCATCGGGACGGGCAACATGGGCCAACCCATGGCGCGCAATCTCTTGCGTGCAGGGTTTGAGCTCAGTGTCTACGACATCAATGCGGCCAACCTGGCGCCATTAGTTGAGCAAGGGGCACGCCGGGTGTTCCGGCCAGGTGACGTCGTCGAACCCGGCGGCATCGTGATCACGATGGTCCCCGATGATGCCGCGCTCAAGCAGGTGACCGTAGGTGAGGTCGGTATTGTAGGGCGGATTGGCTCGGGCGGCGTGCATCTCTCGCTGAGCACCATCTCCCCCCAGACGTCAGAGGAGCTCGCAGTGGTGTACGCGCACCAGGAAAGCACCTTCCTGGGGGCCAACGTCTATGGAAGGCCAGAACTGGCGGCTGCACAACAGCTTGCCATCCTGATCTCGGGTCCCCACGAGGCCAAGGAACGCGTCCAGCCCATCTTAACCACCTTCGGAGAGCGTATCTTTGACTATGGAGAAGCGGCTGGAGCTGCCAATGTAGTGAAACTGATCGCCAATTTCCTGCTGGGAGTCACCCTCGAGGCCATTGCCGAAGGGTTAGCGCTGGGGGAGCGCTCTGGCATCGACCGCACCACCATCATCGATATGGTGCAGCAGACCCTCTTCGACTGTGTCGCCTTCAACACCTATGGTCCCATGATTGCACACAAAGCCTACGCACCTGCTAAATTTCCTGTCCCACTTGGCTACAAGGACATGCAGCTGGTCTTGAGCACAGCAGCACGCGCCCATGTGCCTATGCCCCTACTGAATGTCGTCCACAACCGCTTGATGACCTGCATCGCCCATGGCTGGGTGGAGCAAGACTGGTCATCGCTTGACCGGGCGGTCTTACAGGAAGCGGGATTGCATGAGAGCGCATCGCGGTAACCGTCTGGTTGTGTCACAAACCCAGGTTGGCATGGGACGGAAGTCGTCACGTCAGCATGGACACATGAGCAAGATACGAAGGAAGGAGTGAACCCGGTGAGTGTCTTAAGAGTAGTGGAACGCCCGAGAGAGCGCCACTTCCCCGCGAGCCTGGCTGTGCGCAGCGGAGTATTAGTCCTCGCCGCCGTGGCGATTGCGTGTCACTTCACCAACTATGGCCCGCTCATTCCGCTCCTCCAGAGCTCGTTACACGCTACCGGTTGGCAAGTCGGCCTGCTGTCAACCCTGCTGTACGTGGGGATTGGACTCACGTACCTGCTCGGAGGCGTCTTTGCTGATCGCTGGGGCTCGCGCCGGGTGCTCTTCGGGTCGCTGCTGCTCGTTGGCGGAGCAGGATGCTGCTTGCCGCTCTTCCCCAACCTCGTCTGGATCGTGAGTATGCGCGCTCTGATCGGGCTTGGATCAGGCGCAGCCATCGTGGCAGCATCACAGGCGGCACGTGTGGGCACATACGCGGCGTTTGGACAGGGAGTGTTCGGAGGCGCGATGCAGGCGGGAGCGGCTCTGGGTCTATTTGCCACGCCTGCGTTGCTCGCCTCCTTTGGCTGGCAGGGTGCGTTCGTTACATGGGGGCTGCTGGGCCTCGTCGCGGCAGGCGGGTGTGCGTTGGCTCTCGGTGACGAGCCGGTGCCTGTCACCTCACGCCCTCGCCGTCTGCGGGAGGCATGGCGCTCGGGCGCCCTCTGGTCGCTTGGCCTGGTTCACTTCGGGACGCTGGGGCTGGGACAAGCCATTGCGCCCTGGTTGGCATTGTACCTGGCCGTATCCTATGGGATGCCTGTAGGCGTTGCAGCAGTGATTGGAGGATTGGGACTGCTCGCAGGCATGCTCTTTCGTCCCCTGGGCGGCTGGTTACTCTCACGCGGGCGCTGCAGGCACGTCGTGTTGCTCCGCACGGGAACGCTGCTGGCTTGTGGCGGCGTGATCCTGCTGGCACTGCCCCTGCATGTTCCGCTTCTCTCCGCCTGGGGCATCACGCTGCTTGCAAGTGGGACGACGCTGCCGTATGCCGCAGTGTTCGACCAGGCCGGTCGCATCGGAAAGACACATGCTCTGGGACCGGGGACCGCCCAGGGTGTGGTATCCGTCATCTCGGCTCCGGCCTCAGCCTTTGGCCCCCCGCTCATCGGTGTGCTGTTGGAGCGCGGCGGCAGTTTCACTCCGGCCTTCGGCGCCTTGACCCTGGTAGGTGTGCTTGCAATCATAGCTGCCATTCTGGCCGGTCCTGCCTTGAAACGTGTGTCGAGGGTACGTGAACCACTCACTCCCCTGTCAGCGCCACCGTTCCAGACGCGTGACCAACACAGGCGCAGAGGCAAGGACCTCGATGTCTATGTGCAGTCTGAGATGGCACGCATCCGCGCACAGCGCACGCAGCAGTTCCTACCGCCTGATCGTCCTACCATCGCCATCCCTGGCTTCCTCGCGCTGTCCCATGCACAGGGTGACTCCACCTCGAGCATTGGCGCCACGACGATCCGCAGGCTGTTTCGGGCAGGTGGCATACCGCTGGTCCTCCCGCTTCCGTGTCCTCAAGGAAGCCCCTCCGACCTCTCCGATGCGGTGCGCTTTCGACACGTCTTTGACACCATCCTCTGGCCGTTGTTCTCCCAGGTGCTCCTGCTGCGTGTGAGAGGAATCTGCCTTAGCGCCGGGAAGGATCCCCTGGCCGACGATGGGCAGGTGCCCGACCAGGGGAGGGACATGCTCCAGAACGGTATGCTGCTATTCGCCTCACTGATCGGTATGCCCGTGCTCATCAAGCGAGGGGATGAGCAGCACTGGCAGGTGAGGCAGTGGGATGACGGAGCGATGGGGCCCAATGCCAGGCACTTGGGGGCGGAACGTCCGGCCCGTCCTGTGGGTGATGGCGAAGAGCCTCCCGCTCTGTTCTCAACCTTTATTGCAGCTGCGAAGGCGTGTTCTCCGCCACCCATAGAAGCGCTGGACCCACTGCGAGCAGCGATAGGTACCTGGCTCCATGTCCAGATGACGTCCAGGCACAGGCGTAAGAGCACGCAGCGAGCGAAAGGCACGCCTGCACGCAGATACACGAAAGACGATCTGCTGGAGAGGAAGCGCGCACGCTTACGTCAGCGGAAGGGAGCGTCGCTCCTTGCAGCAGGAACGTTGGGTGGCAAGAGACATGCATCTGCTGCCGGTCCGGAGGTCGCTCGTCTCTTGCCAGACCGGGAGCGTTCCGCTGCCACACGTCCAGCATGAGAAGGAGGGAGAAGACGATGAAAGCTGCTGTCTATCATGGAAGGCGAGACGTGCGGATTGAAGAGAGGCCCGATCCCACCGGGCCAGGCCGGGGCGAGGTGGTGCTTGAGGTGCTCATGCCGCTTGATATCCGGCATCCCGCCAGTGGGCATCGTGGTCCGGTGATCCTGGGACATGAGTTCGTCGGGCGCATTGTGGCGGTGGGACCAGAGGTAGAAGGCCTCGCAGTAGGTCAGCGTGTCGTGCCGGGAGCTGCCTGGTGGTGCGGGCAGTGTCGCTGGTGCCTGGAGGGACGGAGCAACCTGTGCGCACAGTATTTTGTGTTCGGGCTGCACGCCGATGGCGGACTCGCTGCACTGGCGAAGGTTCCCGCACGCATGTGCCACGTGGTGCCCACGAGATGCAGCGATGAGAGCGCTGCCATGGCGCAGCCCCTGGCCATCGCACTGCATGCCGTGCGTCAGAGTGGCGTGCAACCAGGACAGGTTCTTGCGCTCATCGGCGTCGGCGGCATCGGGTCGTTGATCCTTGCCGCCGCGGAGGCACAGGGCATCGCCCCAATTCTCGCCATCGATGTCGATGAACAGCGCTTAGAGAGAGCGGCACGGCTGGGGGCAGCATTCCTGGTCAATGCTCGACACGAAGACCCGGCACACGTCACGCGCCGCCTCACCGGCGGAGTCGGGGCGGATGTAGTGATCGAGGCCAGCGGGGCGCCACCTGCGCCGGAGCAGGCCCTGACCCTGGTCCGGCGAGGCGGGCGTGTGCTGCTGGTGGGATTGCAAGCGGCACATCGCTCAATTGATCTGCGCGCCATGGTGCTCGGTGAAATCGAACTGCGCTGCTCCAACGGGCACGTGTGCAATGTCGATCTTCCAGCAGCCCTCACGCTGCTGGCAACAACGGATCTCACCCGCACTGTGGTGGAACGAGTCATTGAGCTGGATGCACTTGTAGAGGACGGATTGCTGTCACTTGCAGAACACAAGGTGCATGGGAAGATCCTTGTCGCTCTCAAACGGGCATAGGAAAGAGGCAGATGGTATGACATTCACCGAGAACGTGGCCACTGGACTGGACCGGGAGATCGCTTGGAGCGAACACGGCTCTGCAAGAACGTACACCTACCCCTATCACCTGCGCTCTGGTGATACATGGCCGGAGTTGCTGGGGAAACTGCACACGCTCGAGGCCGACCACTTCGTGCTCGTGACCGATGCCACGTTCCCCGCATACCTGGCAGAAGCAGCCTGGATGCGGCTGTCCTCCCTCGGTCGCTGCACGCTCCTCACCTTCCAGGGCGGCGAGCACGCAAAAAACCTGGTCACGATTCATCGCCTGGGCAACGACGCGATCCGCGCCGGAGCCACGCGGCGCTCCTGCATCGTCGCGCTGGGAGGAGGACTGGTCGGCAATGTGGCGGGGCTATTGGCGGCCCTCTTCTTTCGCGGTACGCATCTGGTGCATCTCCCGACGACGCTGCTGGCGATGTCCGACTCCTGCCTCTCCCTCAAGCAAGGCGTCAATTCGGACGCCGGGAAGAATCATTTCGGGCAGTTCTACCCGCCGGAGTTTGTGTGGGCCGATCTCAGCTACCTGCGTGAGCTGCCCACGATCGAGGTCCGGTCGGCTCTCTGCGAGCTGATCAAGAATGTGCTGGCCGTCTGCCCAGAGCACTACGATGAGCTGGCCTCGACCTTGCGCCAGGACGGGATGTATCCAGAAGCGCAGGTACAACGCTTCATCGCGTTATGCATCGAGGCAAAATGCTCGGTGATGGGCCAGGATGCGCTGGAAAAGCAGGACGCGGTCATCCTGGAATATGGGCATACGGTCGGGCATGCCCTGGAACTGCGCTCGGACGGGGCGATCCCACATGGGCTTGCCATTGGCATTGGAATGGTTGTTGCGGCACGTATCTCGCGCATGTTGGGCATGCTCTCGCGACAGGAGGAAGAAGCCCACCGCACCCTCCTGCGACGCAATGGCGCTCCCACGAGGGTCCCCCGGCATGTGAGCGCCCAGGAACTGCTGGAGCTGATGGCGCACGATAACAAGCGCGGGTATCTGACACCGGTGCGCGGAAAGTACGATATGGTCCTCCTGGAGCGGCTCGGGGTGCCTCATAGAACTGGAGAGACCGTGCTGACGCACGTCGAGGAGAGCACGGTCCGTGCCGCAATCGAGGTGTTGCGGAAGGACGATGTGAGCAATCGAGAAAGGACAGAGACGATATGATCATAACAGTGAGTAGTCGAGCATACGGTCCCATTACCAACACCACCGAAGGACTGGGAACAACGCGGGCGCTGGTAGGCGGTGAGGGTGTCTGCCAGTGGAAGATGCTCTTCTATGGAATGCATCTCGGACACCCCTGGCATACCGTCGAGTTTGTCGTCATCCCGCCGGGTGCCTCGTGCGGCGAACATGTACACAACGACACGGAGGAGATCTATTACCTCCTGTCGGGACGCGCCACGATGTACCTGGATGGCACCCCGCTGGAGGTCTCCGCGGGCGATCTCATCACCACGCCCATCGGCAGCAAGCATGCCATCGCCAACCATGGGGACCAGGACATGCACATGTTTGTCGTGGAAGTGTTTCCGGGCACGGGCGCGGGAGGGCAGCCGACTCGCGTCGTCCTCCCGCACCGCATGCAGGAGTTTGCATCACTACTCGGGGCAGATGGCCCCATCCAGGCGGCAATGGTCGATCTGGGCGCGCTCCTCACCGGTGGGTGGCGGGCCTTCACGATGGCAGAGATTCCTCCGGGAGGAACGCTCGGCCCCTACTGGTGCCATGAGGGTGTGGAGGTCGCATTCGTGGTGCAGGGTGAAGCCACGATGCTCGTTGGAGAAGAGCGGGTCTCTGGCGCCACGGGTCTCTGCGTCGCGGTGCCAACCGGACTGGTGAGGAGTCTCACCAACACCTCTTCTGACAAACCGCTCGTGGTCATCTGGACAGAAGTGGCCTTTTCTGCATAACACCCCGGTAGAGAGGCTCACACGATCTCATTAGGAGCGAAAGGAGCGAACATACCATGGACATGGGTCTGGCCGGGAAAGTAGCGCTGATCACGGGTGCCGCCGGTGGCATCGGAGCCGCGACCGCCCGCGCGTTTGCCGCCGAAGGGACACAACTGGCGCTCATCGACCATGATGAAGAACGTTTGGGTGATCTCGCCCACCAGCTGCGCGGTCGAGGCAGCACCGTCAGCACAGCAGTGGCCGATCTCTCCACCAGGATAGGCGTCAATGCAGGCATTGACGAGGCGCTGGCTCCCTATGAGAGATGCATCGACATCCTGTTCAATAACGTCGGTGTCTGCGTTGTGCGACCTTTCGAGCAGGTGGAGGATGCAGACTGGATCCACACCTGGCAGGTCAATTTCATGAGTTATGTGCGAGCGAGTCGAAAGGTACTGCCGCTCATGTATGCGCGAGGCAGTGGCTGCATCGTCAACAATGCCTCCGATCTGGCCCGTCACCCGGAGCCGCACTTCCCGGACTATGTTCCCACGAAAACCGCGGTGTTGGCGCTAACCAAAATGCTGGCGTGGTCGGAAAGCCCAACGATCCGCGTGAATGCGGTCGCCCCGGGTCCCATTGACACCGACCTGTGGAGCCGTCCAGGAGGCCTGAAAGACACGCTCTCGGTGCAGCACCACCTTCCCCGCGAGGAAGCAGTGAGCTACGAGCTACATCTCCGCAGGCTGCCACTGGCTCGCCTGGGCAGGCCAGCAGAGGTGGCGCACGTGGTGGTATTTCTGGCGTCTGACTGCGCGTCCTATGTGACGGGAAGCGTCTGGGGCGTGGATGGGGGAAGCACCGGGAGCCTGGGCGAGTAGGACGAGAAGGATGACCGGCGGCCGGGCCTGAAACAGTGTGGTGGCCGGAAGAGAAGCATCACCGAGGTGGTCGAGGTTGGTGGGAAGGTGCTTTTCAACGGGACCCTGGTGACATGGTCGTAACGTCCTGCGCTTGCGGGCCCTGCATTACACCATGCTTTAGCCAGGCGAGGTTGCAATCCTCGAAGAGGTGCGGAGCGTTAGTGTCCATTGCGTGACCTGATCAATGGAGAGGCATCTTCTAGAAGGAAGGAAAGCACTCCATGCCTCCACACTCTCACCTACCCCCGGTACGCTAAGAGCATTCCTGCACTATGCGCCACTCAAGGGTTCTTGCCCAACCAGATAGAGATCTCCCGCCAGGAGAGCAAAGGCTCCCTCGCCTGCCTCCGCTACAGCAACCTCGCTAGCGCCCTTCCAGCGCTGCCACCACGCATCGGTACTCCTTCCAGGGTGAAGAGAGCTGATAGCACAGGAATCGTGCTCAATAGCATCAAAAAAATGAGCAGGCCACCGAGCAGCAGAGCATGCGGCGCTCGTCTGCTGCCAAGCGCACGAGCGCAGTAGTCCCTGCTGCCACCACGACAACAGGAGGTTTTCTATGCCTTATAGTGCGCCTCATCAGAGTGATGTAGCACCGGTGGATACGTTGCCGTCAGGGGACGACAACTGGCCATTGGCCAGTCCGCCCGCGAGTGAGAAGCGAACCGATGCCGGCAACGCGACCCGTTTTCTCAAAAGACACGGACAGGACGTGCGCTATTGCCATCCCTGGCAGAAGTGGCTGGTGTGGAGCGATGGTGTGTGGAACGTCGACGATACCGCCGAAGTCGTGCGCCGGGCAGAAGAAACCATCAAAAGCATCTATGCTGAGGCAGCTACGACCGAGGACGCAGGAACCAGGAAGGCGCTGGCTAAATGGGCCACCACCAGCGAAACCGAGGCCCGCATTCGTGGCATGCCTGGATCGCAATGGCTGGCTGCTGAACTGCCGCAATGGTACAATCGACACGCAAACGGGTTGCCTCCATGAGCAGAGCAGGGCGGACTTGATCACTAAAAGCGCACCGGTCCACTTCGACCCGCAGGCAACATGCCCGCTCTGGCTGGCTTTTCTTGACCGCATCATGGACGGTAACGCGAATCTCATCAGTTTCTTGCAACGAGCGGTGGGTTACAGCCTGACCGGTGACACAAGTGAGCAGGTCCTGTTCTTCTTATACGGGACGGGCGCCAATGGCAAAAGCACCTTCCTTGACCTGATCCAGCACTTGCTGGGCGACTATGCCTCGGTCACGCCGACCAGCACACTCCTGACGAAAGCGGGCAGCGATACTATCCCCAACGACATCGCCAGGCTCAAGGGCGTGCGTTTTGTCTCAGCGGTCGAAACCGAGGACGGCAGACGGCTGGCCGAGAGTGTGCTGAAACAACTCACGGGGGATAAGCGCATCGCTGCCCGCTTTATGCGCGGGGAGTGGTTTGATTTCAAGCCCGAATGCAAACTGTGGCTGGCCACCAATCACAAGCCGATGATCCGGGGCACAGACGAAGGCATTTGGCGACGCATCCGCCTGATCCCGTTTCTGGTCAGCATCCCACCAGAAGAGCAGGATCATAGGTTGTTTGAGAAGCTGGTGACAGAACTGCCAGGCATCCTGAACTGGGCGCTGCAAGGCTGCCTGTGGTGGCAGCGCGAAGGACTGGGACTGCCCGGCGAGGTGAAAACGGCCATTGCCACCTACCGCGAAGAGATGGACACACTCGCCGACTTTTTAGCGGAATGTTGCGTTGTGGAGAAGCAGGCGACAGCCAGCGCCAAGGAGTTATATGCTCACTATACCCTTTGGTGCGAGGAGAACGGCGAGCGACCTGAGCGACAAAAAGCCTTTGGTATGCGCCTGACCGAGCGGGGTTTTAAGCGTGTGAAAAATAGCATTATTTTCTGGCATGGTGTCGGCCTGGTGAAATGAACGGGAGGAACGGGACGATGCAGACCTAATCCGGATTTCCCTCCTGAATAAAAATAGAGAAGATGTGCGAACCGGAAAAATGATCCAGATCGTCCCGTTCCTCCCGTCTCAACTCTGGCGCTGCTTGTGGTGAAGGTTGCTAGTTTCCAACTGGATTCTTTGAATGTATATGGAAACGTGAACATACAACGGGTGATTCTGGTATACTGATGCGGGTGGACTGCCCTTCTTTGAGGTGGCAGTTCCCCACATCATTGTCCCACTTTCACCCATTTCACCCCAGCATGTACAAGCAGCGTCAGCAAGCGGAAGTGGGAGGGGGGCGACATCAAAAGACTGAGCAGTACTTCTGACCTGAGGCCATCAAGGAGCAATCATGAGCGAGCAAACCTACCACGTCATCACAGCCTACCAGACTCAGTACCCAAATCCGCTGATCGTCCATGCTGGCGACACCCTTGAGATCAGCAAAGAGGAACCCTGGGACGACAATCCCGCCTGGATATGGCTCTGGTGTACCAGCCAACAAGGCGAAAGCGGCTGGGTCCCCCTGTAAATACCAGGATTAAACTGGTGGCTTTCACAACAATTATTCTGGTAGGCAAGCGCCTTGTGAGACCTTGGGTACAGCCCCATTAACCGGTGAACGTGCTCAAAGGGATTTTCCGAGGTCGTCCTCGTGGACGCTTCGGCACGTTGGGATCAGGCAACGGCCTGCTGCGGGGACGCCCTCGTGGACGTTTGGGCAGGGAGGGTTCTGCCACAGGGTGCCTACGGGGACGTCCTCGTCGCTTCGGCTCGACCCAAGGTGCAGGAGCCACCTTGTAGCTTAACAATTCAGAGAGACTCCAAAGATGATCGGTCAGACCGCTCGCCATCGCTGGCGTCCCTCTTAAGAGCCTGTGAGCTTCTCCTGCTATTCGTTTGTTGAGTGCTTGATGGAAACAGCAAAAGTTGTAGGTGCTGCCAATCAAGTACATGCCCGTCTCAAGAGCTTGGAGCCGCTGAGCGGCATGGCGACACTTGCGCGTTAACGTCGCCAGCCGTTCTCTCAGGGTCCCATTCAACCGTTCGATGTATGAGGTGTTGAGCACTTGCCCACCCTCTGAACGCCGCAAGAGGTGCATCGCTTGCGCCAAAGACCCATGACTCATCTGACGCACGACCTCCTTGAGACGCTTGTTCACCGTCTGTTTGATCACCGTCCCAATGTGCAAGCCTGACCAGACCTGCAACGCTGCACG
>WNGQ01010077.1_pt1 | contig 14268 bp, 11 predicted proteins | sample 5407661 | NCBI WGS metagenome assembly WNGQ01 (sample SAMN13153382, study PRJNA577476) | soil metagenome | isolation source: 60 cm soil or saprolite under Garry oak tree replicate 2 | place: USA:California | collected 2016-06-15 | reverse complement strand
CAGTATGGAAAGGAGGGTCATAGTGGTGACAACCGACAGGTACGATTTTGGTAAATTGCTCGATAATCTGCCAGCAACCCTAAGTGAACTCGCGCGTTCATCGGGTGTGCATGAGCGTTCTATAATGAGAATGAGAGATGGTGAAGCTGTTCTGAGAAGTACAGCTAATAAAGTCCTGCGGGGCTTATCACAAATTTATGGTCAGTCACTTACTTTAGACAACGTAACGGGTATTAATCTGTACGACAAGTAGGAGATCGACCTTATACTAAAGGCTGTTAATACATCATTCTTTTGATAACATTATTCAATCTATTTTTTGGAGGAGCGCAGCGTTGCAACTCAATAGTTTCGATGATATTTCACGAAGCATTCTTTTGATAACATTATTCAATCTATTTTTTGGAGGAGCGCAGCGTTGCAACTCAATAGTTTCGATGATATTTCACGAAGTCACCGTCATATTTTTCTTTCGCCGCATTTTGATGATGCCGTGTACTCCTGCGGGGGCACGATAGGAGTTCAGGTGAGCGCTGGCCTGCGTCCGCTGGTCATTACCGTTTTTGGGGGCGCCCCTACTTCACCCATCCAATTTAGCCCGTTCGCGGCGGAAATTCACAGGACAATGGGTTTCAAACAAGACGCACAGGCTGCAGTGGCAGCACGGCGCCGCGAAGATGCCGCGGCCCTCGACTACCTGCACGCCGATTATCTCTGGCTGGAGTATCCAGATGCTATTTATCGTGGAACGCCCGCTTACTATACGTCGGATATTCAACTAGTCGGTGGCGATGTGCATCCCGGTGATTTGTGGATTGATAAAGAGCTGGCTCAAAACCTTGTAGCCCTGCATGAGCGGCTGCCCGATGCCGTCTGGTATGCCCCCCTTGCAGTAGGCAGACATGTCGATCACCAGATTGTGTGTTCCGCCGCTGACCGCCTGATCCAGCGCGGGGCCAACGTTAAACTCTACGAAGACTTCCCATACGTTACCGATGAAGGAGCGTTGGAAGAGCGGCTCAAGGATTTTGGTGGCACACTCGAACCGGCATTGGTGGAAATGTCTGAGATGCTTCCCCTGCGCCTGGAAGCTGCCGAGATGTATACCTCGCAGACAGGCCTGAATTTTGAGCACAAAGCATCGATGCCCAAGTTAATGGAAACCTATACCTATAGCATTCGCCCCGTTCACACAGTACACCTGGAACGATACTGGACGGTTGAGTAATTTGACTTTATAGAAAATTAAAAACATATGAGGGGTTGTTGGTAGATGAAGGGGATTGAAGGTTTTACGCTCGGACGCTACGAATTGCGCCGACGCGTCGCCCAGGGCGGCATGGCCGAAGTGTACCTGGCTTATGATCGTCGTGTGCGGCGCCAGGTCGCTATCAAGGTACTCTATGGGCGAGACGAGGCGTTTGTGCGGCGATTTGAGCGTGAAGCACTGGCGGTAGGCACACTCTCCCATATTAACATCCTGCCCCTGTATGACTTCGGGGAACAAAGTCCCTGGTACTATCTGGTCATGCCCTATATCGAGGGCGGCACCCTGCGCGATTACCTGGTGAAACGCAAACGGCTCACCCTGGAAGAAGCCGCCAGTTTTGTTGACCAGATCGCTTCCGCGCTCCAATACGCTCACGATCACGGCATGGTGCATCGCGATGTCAAGCCCTCGAATATCCTCCTGCGCCAGGACGGGTACGCTTACCTCGTCGATTTTGGATTGGCAAAAGCCATCATGGGGGCCGAGGCGCTGACAGGCGCGGGAGCCATGGTCGGCACGCCCGAATACATGGCCCCCGAACAATCCAACGGTGAAAGCGATTCTCGCAGCGATATCTACTCACTGGGCGTGATTCTCTACCAGATGCTCACCGGGCGCGTCCCCTTTATGGCTGAGACCCCGGTAGCCATTTCCCTGAAACATATTCAGACTCCACCGGTCTCGCCGAGTACGCTGAATAGCGACATTCCGCCATCGATTGAAGAGGTCATCCTCAAGGCCATGGCAAAGGACCCCAATGCACGGTTCCAAAGCGCCCAGGAGCTATCCACAGCGTACTGGCAAGCACTGCAGCAAGAACGTTCGCCGGTACAAAGCGAAACGCTCATCCCAACCAGCGAGCCTACAGCCTGCGAGAAGCCTTCTGAGGAAACCGAGGCCGCGCTAGCAGACCAGGAAACACAACCGGACGCGCCCGCTATTACACTGGTGCTGGAAGAAACCCGGCAAATACTGAACACGCGCCAGGGGCCTCCCATCATGCCATTACTTGTGCCACTATCAGCAAAACCAGGTATAGCATCGCAGGGACTGGTGTCTACCTCGTTGCCTAAACACCTGATGAAGAAAAGACACTATCTGCGCTCCGCCTTGATTGCCCTGGCGTGCCTGCTGTCGATTATGCTGGCTCTCCCGCTCGGCCTGTTTACATGGCAGGCGCATCGCTCTCAGCCAAATTCGCCAGGCCAGCATGGACAAACGCCAACCAATGTATCACGATCCTGGTTAACAGCCACTGCTGAAGCGCAGGCTACTTTTCAGGCGACGCTGGCAGCCCAGGCACGCGCTCAGGCAACGGCAGGTATCACTACATCCATCGGGGCGGGCAAGGCGCTCTATGCCGACGATTTAACCTCTGAGGGCGGGGGCTGGATCGATGACGGCTCTCAATGCTTCTTCTCTCCCCAGGGGTACCATGTGCGTACCCTCGTCGCGCGGGAGGTCGCGTGGTGCTACTCCAGCCAGCAGCAGTACGCGAATATGGTGATTACGGCGCAAGCGCAACTGTTGCATGGAGACATCTACGGCCTGGTCTTCCGTCTCAATCCCGCCAAGCGCGAGTTTTATGTGCTGGAGATCAACAACCGGGGTGAGTATCGCTTCGTGCGCGCGATTGGCAACGACCCGCTCAACTGGCTCACGCTGATCGACTGGACTCCATCCAGCGCCATTCAAAGCGGCTATGGTGCCACCAATACTTTTTTGATTGTGGCTGCGGGGTCGCAGTTCCGGTTCTATATGAATAAGCAACTGATTGTGACGACGTTTTCGGATTCGGCTTATACGTCGGGTATGATTGGCTTTCTGGTGGGCGGGGATAGTTCGGGGGGGACCGAGGCGGTGTTTAGTAATGTGTGGGTTTTTCAGAAATGAAGACCACAATGGGCTACTTTTGGATATTCAGTGGCTAAAAGGAATACATTTGCCCAAATGTGTGTTATACTTAATGTACGTTGTAGAGTGCATAGTTGCTAGGAGTAGAATGTCTATTGTAAGCCGCGCGATACACGGAATTTTAGTGGGTGTTACACCCAGGAATTGAGTAAGAAACATGGCAATGGCCGACCAAACCTTGTATTGTCGCGACTGTAATGCAGAATTTACCTTTACCGTTGGTGAGCAGGAATTTTATGCGAGCCGGGGATTGACGAATTCTCCGAGTCGCTGTCCATCGTGCCGCGCTGCACGTAAGCAGTCCGGCGGTGGATATAGTAGTGGTGGACGCGGTGGTGGTTATAGCGATCGCGCACCCCGCCAGATGTACACAGCTATCTGCGCTAGCTGTGGCAATGAAGCGCAGGTACCTTTCCAGCCACGAGAGGATCGACCTGTGTATTGCAGCGATTGCTTCCAATCGCAGTCGTCAAACTCGGGTCGCAATAGTGGCCGTCGATCTCGCTGGTAGTCTCTATGAGCCAGATCAAAGTGAACCCAGGTGATTCGTTTGAGATAGCTCTCAAACGTTTCAACCGCAAAGTTCAACAGGATGGTATCCTGTCCGAGGCTCGTCGTCGTCGACACTACGAGACCCCGCAGGCTCGCCGTAAGCGTAAAGCCGAGACGCAACGCCGCAGGCGCAGACGCACGACCCGCGTAAGTTGACAATAACAGGGAGCATGCAGTAGAAGACTTTTCACTGCATGCTCCCTTTCTTTCCCTCACTCATACCCAGACATATCATCAAGTGGAACCTACTGTACGTATTACCAGGTATAGGGATGAAAATAGCAATGATCCATGTTCTCGTAAAGTGGGGACTATGATAATACGGACAGAGAGGAATATATATCTTTCATGAGCACTGATACAACATTTGCGCAGCAGGCTTCTTTGAATGGGAAAACGCCTGTTGCTACCCATACAGTGTACCTTGGCCTGGGTTCTAATTTAGGGGATCGGCGTGGGAACCTGGCTGCCGCATTGCAGCGCCTGCGCGAGGTGATCGAGATTACCAGCGTTTCGTCGGTCTATGATACGGAGCCGGTGGGGTTTGCCGACCAGCCGCGCTTTTTGAATATTGTGTTGAGGGGTCAAACTGCGCTCGATCCTGAAGCATTGCTGGGTTATGTGAAACAGATTGAGGCGAAACTGGGCAGACAGCCCTCGTTTCGTTATGGGCCGCGACCCATCGATATCGATATTCTCTTGTATGATGACCTGCATATAGAGCAGGATAACTTGACTATACCGCATCCACGCATGGGGGAACGCGCGTTTGTGCTGGTTCCACTGGCGGAGATCGCGCCGGAAAGTGTCGAGCCTGTAAGCGGAAAAACGGCACAGGAACTCTTGGAGGCGGTGCTACAGGCTGGCGTGCAAAAGCTCGCGCCCACGCTGCGTATCTCGCTTGATCGCGATATTCAGAGTGGGAAACCAGCCGTACACGTGCGCCTGGGACGCGCAGGAGTGGTCGGTATTACCAAGGCCATCCTGATTGGGGATGAGGGGCATCAACAGTGGTTCAATGCCACGTTTGACCTGTATGCGAATCTGGGCGCATCCCAGGCTGGCGTGCATATGTCGCGTTTCAGTGATGCGCTGGACGAAGTGATGGAGGAGATGGGTCAAAAGTCCTGGCCGAAGATTGAGCTACTGGCAGAGCACATCGCCAGAACGATTGTCGAGAAGCAGCAGGCGCTACGGGCCGAAGCGCATATTCGCACAGCCTATCCGCTCCAGAAATGGACGCCGGTCTCTGGACGGCCTACGCAGGAAGTGTACGGGCTGCTCGCGGAAGCGGTCGCCACAAAAGAGGGCTCCAGGCGTATGGTCGGCGTGGAGGTCGAGGGCATGGTGGCCTGCCCATGCGCGCAGGATATGGTACATGCCTATGCGCAGCTGCGCTTGCAGGAAGAGGGCTTCCCCGACGACGTCATTGCGCACATGCTGGCGGTCACACCGCTGGCTACGCATAACCAGCGCGGGCGGGCTACGCTCATGATCGGCACCGACCAGGATCTGGATGTACGCGACCTGGTAGACCTGGCGGAAAGTGCGATGAGTTCTGAGAATTACGGGCTGCTCAAGCGGCCAGACGAACTGTATATCGTCAATAAGGCGCATGCCAATCCGCGCTTCGTCGAAGATAGATGCTGCGGGCGGTGGTTGAGAAATATAGCGATTTGCCCGATGATACGTTTGTCTGGGTGCATCAGCGGAACGAGGAGACCATACATAAATATGACGTGGAGGCGGAAGGCTGGGGAACGCTCGGCGAGCTACGCGCAGAAATTTTGAGGAGCGAGAGCCTCGAACGTCATACTAATAAAGAGGAGTGGCTGTTGCAGCATCCTCTTAACAGTCTTGATTAACAGTGCTATAATGCGGACATACTGATATTGTTTTACGATACGATAGAGGTGAGTATTATACCCACCTGAAGCGTACTATTATAGGGAGCATTTGTGGAAGGAGTTCTTCTAGACCCCGGTCAGCTGGCGAGAGCCGCGGCGGATATCGCCTATGACAAAAAGGCATCGGATATTCTCTTGCTGGATATCCGCGAGATCACGACCATCGCGGACTACTTTGTGATCTGTAGTGGCAATAATACCCGTCAGATCCAGGCGATTGCCGATGCCATTGACGAAGAATTGGGAAAACAAGGGGCCAGGGTGCTTCATCGAGAGGGAGTTGCGGAGAGCGGTTGGTTACTTCTGGACTTTGGTGATGTCATTATACACATCTTCGGGCCAAAGGAACGAGAATACTACCGCCTGGAACGCCTCTGGAGTGAAGCTAAGACGGTAGTCTACCTGCAATAATTGATCAGAAAAGGTGATCGACGATGACATTTTTTCGTAACCGCATGTTTCTCGAAGGCATAGCGATTGGCGGCGTTTGTGGCGTCATTATTGGTTCAATCATTGCTTTCAGCATTGGTGAAAGCAGCATTGAAACGCTTCGCCAGGTGATTAACAAACGTATCCCAGGCCGAGATAGGGTGCCATTTGAATACCTGGCCCAATAGATATGGCAAGAGAGCGCGAGCGGCTGTGCCGCCCGCGCTCTCTTAAGTCCTGAAAGTTCAGTCTATCGACCATCTCGGAGGAGATACAAACTCGTTACCGTGTGGCCAGGCTGAACTTATCCTTCCCGATGAATGTAGACCAGTCACCGGAAGAATTGGAATACTGGCCGGAGAACCAGACGTTGTCGGTGGAAACGCCATCGTAGGAGGTTGCCTCGAAGTCGCCCCAACGGGAATCGAACGTATTCGCATCTCCAGTTCTCAAGTAGATTCCTCCATCGTGGAAGAAACCAGGGGAGTAGGTGACACGACGCGCGGTGTAGGCAACACCAGGGAAGGAAGCGTTGTTCGAGAATTCAAACAGCATGAACAGGTTCCCGTCGGCATCGGGCATCAGAGCGCCGAAGGAAGCGGCACCATCCCCAGAGTAGTAATAGTATGCATTCTGAAACAGAGATGCGCCGACAAGTGCACCGGCATCATTTAAAACCGGGCTGACCTGCCCCCATAAAATTCCTGGAACAACCTGCGAGCCGTTGTTAACGCCTGTCTCCAGGGCAAACGAGATCAGGCCGTTATGGTACACAGGAGTACCACTGATACGGGTGTCCAGTGTCTCAATACAATGTAGACAACTGGGTTGATCCGCAGATGGCGCAAGCGTATAGTTGGCCGTACCAAGAACCCGTCCTGTAAGAGAATCGCTGGCCGTACCGGGTTTAGCCATCGCCCAGATGGTAACACCGCTACATCCACGGGAACACTGCCCACTGCCGAAGTCGATATTGAACGAGTTGATGAAAAGCCCGGCGAATGGCCCGCTGTAGCTGTGCGCTTCGGTCTCAACCGGCTGCACCGTATCCACGGGCGTGCCACCGACGGTTAGATTAAAGAAACCGTAGGCCGTTGCACTATGTGCATGTTCCAGTGAACTCTTGTTGACTCCGAAGATCTCGGCGTACTTGTAAGCGGTACCAGCCTGGTTGAACATGTTGCCTGTGAAGTAGATCGCCTGCGCATCGAAACCAAACTGTGTGTAGTCAGCTACGTTAGTGGTGCCAAGCGACATATCAAAGGCGTAGATATTCCACGTTCCTCTGGGATCGCTGGTCTGGCTAACGGCAATCCAGTAGCGTGTCGCGAAAGGACATGAGTTCAGCCCGAAGGCTCCCTCGACCTGGAGCGTGGCCGCCCAGAAGCGTCCATCGTTGGGATCATAGAAGGCGCGTGGATCGCTCAAAAATGGGCCATTGGGATCACATGCTCCAGGACTGGAGATGTTGAAAAAGCTCTGCGCGCTCTTAGGCCAGCCCGACTGCAATACCCCGCTCGGGCTATAGATGGCAAACGAGGTATTGACTCCCTGGAATATCCATGATTTGGAAGCCGCTAATGCCTGGTCTGGCGGCTCGCAACCTCCGAAATAGGGACAGGTCGAAGCCGAATCGCTCATGCCCTGAAATGACGTGACCGCCCCGGGCGTATTGGTTTTTGCACCTTTCACATTAGCATAGGCTTGTTTGCCGACAGGCGCATGCTTGTTCGATGCCGCCGCTGCTTTCCGCTGAGCGTAGACTGCTGCACTGGTACCTGTGTGCAAAGGCAACGCCGTCGAGCGATGGTTCGCCGGCCGGGCTGGCTCTGACGGCACGCTTTGCATATTCACCGAATACATAGCGACCTGTGCTGCCGAGGCCGACCTGGCCCCGGTAGCGAGACTTGACCGGGAAATGAGCGGGCTGTGACTGTTAGCCCAGGTCAGAGTCACGCCTATAACGCTGGCAATGAGCGCTATAAGCGTTAAAGAGGAGAAGACAAAACCCTTGACGTGTTTTCGCATACCTTACGAAACCTCCCATCAAACATCATCAACCATGTAGGTATGACATTAACAAACTCTTCCAATGGGAAGAGCATCAGGTGTCCGAGGAAAATGTATCTGGACACAAAAACAGTATAGAGAGCGTAAGATGTAACGTCAATAAAGCAGTACTTGTGGTTATTTTATCTATATCGACAAGCATAGTTCTATTTACGCCAACGTGCTTGCAAGGTTATACCTGTCAAGGAACAATTGGCAGATTTACGAGGCAGAACAGCTTTCCATTGTTCACAAGAGATGGTATTATCTCTTTTAGAAGGACAACAGACCGGAGAGCAGTTTTGGCGTACCATCGATTTGACTAGGAAACCCAGGGGAACACCATCATGAGCATCACAGAACTTCCACCACCCGTAACTTCCACTTTGTATGAGCGTATGTCATCGCAGAAAAAAGCGCAGGTGGTGCGCGAATTGAGCGATGTCATTGGAGCGCGTTACGTTCTGCATACTCCCTACGACTTGATGATGTACGAGTATGATGCCTCCATTGATCGCAGTACGCCGGACGTGGTTGTGTTACCTGCTACGACTGAAGAGGTGGCAGCAATTGTCAAGATCGCGGCTCGGCGTTCTGTGCCGGTTGTGCCACGAGGGGCGGGTACTGGCTTGAGTGGCGGGGCTATTCCTATTTACGGCGGCATTGTGGTCGCATTTGCGCGTATGAACCGCATCCTGGAGGTCGATTACGACAACCTGCGCGCGGTTGTGCAGCCCGGGCTGGTCAATTTGCACCTGAGCAACGCGCTCAACCCGCAGGGCTTTTACTATGTGCCCGACCCCAGTAGCCAGCGTTCCTGCACTATTGGCGGCAACGTGGGTGAAAACGCGGGGGGACCACATACCCTGATCTACGGCGTCACCACAAACCACGTGCTGGGCGTAGAAATCGTGACGCCGGAGGGCAACATTGTACAGGTAGGTGGCTGGACACACGATACACCTGGCTATGACCTTACCGGGCTGCTGATTGGTTCCGAGGGGACGCTGTGCATTGTCACCAAAATCATCGTGCGTATTGTGCATCTGCCCGAAGCTGTAAAAACGATGGTGGCGGTATTTAATACGATGGATGATGCCTCCAACACAGTTTCGGAGATCATCGCCTCCGGCGTGATACCTGCCGCGATTGAGATGATGGATCAGATGATCTTGCAGGCGGTCGAGGCCGATACACACGCGGGCTACCCAATGGATGCTGCCGCCGTCCTGCTGATGGAGGCCGAGGGTTTACGCGAGGGCGTCGAGGAGCAAGTAGCGCAGATTGTCAGGGTGTGCAATAAACACCACGCGCGCGCCGTGCGTATCGCCGCCAACGAGACCGAACGCCAGCTTTTCTGGGCAGGGCGCAAAAATGCTTTTGGCGCGGTCGGGCGCATCAGCCCCGAATTTTATGTGCAGGACGGCGTTGTGCCGCGCACGCGCCTGCCCTTTGTGCTGCGGCGTGTTGGAGAAATCTGCGAGAGTTATGGACTGAGAGTGGGCAATGTCTTCCATGCCGGTGATGGCAACCTGCACCCGCTCATCCTCTTCGACTCACAAATACCGGGTGAGGTTGAGCGCGTGCGCAAGGCGGGACACGAAATACTCGCGGTCTGCGCCGAGGCCGGAGGCACCATTACGGGAGAACACGGGGTTGGTATCGAGAAACAAGAAGAGATGGCGCTCATCTTTAACGAGGTTGACCTGCGCGTGATGCAGCAGGTACGTGAAGCCTGGAATCCCGGGCAGTTGTTCAACCCGGGCAAGCTCTTCCCGATGCCGGGACGCTGCGCCGATATCAAACAATTATAGATAGAATGGCGCCCTTTGCGGTGCCTGGCTACACCTGAATTGGAGGCTCGTAACGTGTAATGGCCGAGATTGAGACATATTTAGCCGACGTTCAGCAGTTTCTTCCCTCATTGCAGATCACCAGCGACCCCGATGCATTGCGGGATTACACTATCGATGGCGTATTACCGCGCCTGGTTGTCACGCCCAGCGATAAGGAGCAGGTAGCGCAAGCTGTTGCACTGGCGAATCAACATGGTTTGACCGTGCTTGCACGCGGAGGTGGCTCGCGGCTGAACCTGGGAGGCATCCCCGAACAGGTCGATGTGATGCTCGAAACACACTCCATGACTCGCCTACTTGAGCACGAAGCGCCCGATCTGACCTGTCATGTCGAAGCGGGTATCACACTCGCTGCATTACAGGCGCAACTGGCCGCAAAGGGGCAGTGGGTCGCGCTCGATTCACCCGACGCGGAACAGGCCACGCTGGGCGGCATCCTGGCTTCGAATGCCAGCGGGCCAAAGCGCCTGCGGTATGGGGCCGCGCGTGACGTGGTGATCGGGCTGCACGTCGTACAGGCGAGCGGCGAAATTGCGCGCAGCGGAGGGCGAGTGGTGAAAAACGTCGCGGGCTACGATCTGAACAAGCTGTATATCGGGTCGCTGGGGACCCTGGGCATCATCGTCGAAGCCAACCTGAAACTTCAGCCTCTGCCCATCAGCGAGCGCACATTGCTGCTCACCTATGCCAATGTGAACGATGCCATGCAAACGGTTATGGCGCTCCTCGGATCGCTGCTCACACCAAGCGCGATTGAACTGATCGATGCCGGGGCCGCCAGCGACATGAGCGACTTCTTCGGGTTGAACTTGCCTACCGATGGCTATAACCTGGCCATCGATTTTGAGGGAACTTCCGTATCCATTGACCGGCAGCTTGATGAAACACGCTTGATTGCACGCAAATCAGGCGCGCTGATGGGTGAAGACCTGACTGGGAAAGAGCAGGCTCAATTCTGGCAGGTAGTACGCGAACATACACGCGGGACTGTTACCTGCAAGGTGGCGATCCTGGTATCGCATATCGCCTCGTACCTGGAAACCATCAACAGCGTCTGTCGCCGCCAGCGACTGGAAGCTGCCGTAATCGGGCACGCTGGCAACGGCATCCTGTACGTTGAACTGCGGCCAGGCGATGCTACGTCCCGCCTGGTAGAGGCCATTGGGGAACTGCGGCGGCAGGCGCAGGAAGCGCGCGGGAGTTTAGTGGTTGAACGCTGTCCCATAGAGCTAAAACGGGGCATCAGCGTGTGGGGTGAGCCCGGCCCGGATTTCTATTTAATGCAGCGACTCAAACAACAATTTGATGCAAAGGGAACGTTTGTCAAAGGACGTTTTGTGGGAGGATTGTGAACCTGAACAACCAATTGATCGTCACAGCGCATCCTGAGTTTTTGGAGGCGGCGTTGCACGAACTACAACGCCTCGATAAAACTCTGAAAAGCGGCGCGCTGTTAGCGCCTGGCATTGCCCTGTGCAGTACTTCGGATGTTCTCCTGCTGATGGGCCTGGCAGCCGAGCAACGCCCTATTTTCGCGCGGCACCTCGCACCCGTCCAGACGGTGGTACCCCTGAGCAATAGCGAACAGGATATCGGCGCCCTGGCAATAGCTATAGCCGACCTGCCCGCGTTCGCCATGCTGGAAAAGGGGCAGCATTTCGCGGTGCAAACACGTTTCGCCCAATCCGATGATGGAGAGGCGGCGAGCGCTCCCAAACGCGCCTATAGCACGGGGTACCTCAACCAGCAGCTAGCCCAGGCCTTGGCGGAGGAGACAGGCGCGGTGGAGTCGATTAAGAAACCGCAGATCGTGATTTCACTGCTCTGTACGTTAGAGAAGGCCTACGCGGGCATATCTCTTGCTCGAGAGAACTTGAGCGACTGGCCTGGAGGTATGCGGCACTTCGCGCAGACACCTGAACAAATTAGCCGGGCGGAATTCAAACTGCTGGAAGCATTGGAGACGTTTGGCGTAACCCTGCCATCGCAAGGCACGGCGCTCGATCTTGGCGCGGCTCCCGGCGGGTGGACACGCTTACTATTGCAGGCGGGCATGCGCGTTGTGGCCATCGACCCGGCGAAACTCGACCTGCGTCTACAGAAAGAGGCGCGGCTGGAACACCATCGTATTTATGCCGAGGCGTATCTCGAAGACGCGCTCAAAAGGCACAAAAAGTTCGATGTGATCACCAATGATATGCGAATGGATGCGCGTGAAGCCGCGCGCCTGCTCGTAGAGGCGGGTGCTTGCATGCGTCCCGCTGGCTTCATGATCAGCTCGCTCAAGCTGCCACACGCCACTCTCGATATTGACCCGTCGAGGAACTTGAAAGAGGCGCTGCAAATTCTTGGTCGGCATTTTGCTACCGTACAGGCTAAACAGTTGTTTCATAATCGCCAGGAAGTCACCGTTATCACTGCTCAACCACGTTCGAGATAGTCTAACCACTCTACTGGGAGGTAGCCATGTCACTTGATGCACGAAATGTACAGTTGCGGCAAATTTCACCCCCGAGCGAGGGGCCACTGCGGCGTCAAACGCATACCTACGCTTTGATGCGCCAGTGTATTCACTGCGGCTTCTGCCTTCCGACATGCCCAACCTACGCGGTGCTGGGCGTAGAAATGGATTCCCCACGCGGGCGTATTTACCAGATGCAGGCGGTGGCCGAGGGACGCATGGAGATTTCCCCCGAATTTGTGGAGCATATGTACTGCTGCCTGGGCTGCCGCGCGTGTGAAACCGCCTGTCCCTCCGGCGTGCAATTCGGCAAGCTGATCGAGGCAGCGCGCGAACAGATCCAGATGGAGGTAGCGCAAACTCCCCTGTTCGATGGGCATATGCAGGAACTTCCCGAACCGGAGGGGAGCGAGCAATATCCGCTGCACAGAGACGAGGGCAGATCACCTCATCTCGAGTCATTCACCGAGCGATTGCTGCGGCGTTTCTTCTTCGATCTGATGCTGCCATCGCGCCTGGTGACATCGCTGGTATTTGCTGGCCTCAAGGTCTACCAGAGAAGTGGTTTACAAGCGCTTGCGCGCAGAACAGGTTTGCTTGATGCCGTGAATGCTCTGCCATCGCCATTGCAGGGTAAACTCAAAACCCCTGAAGAGCTTATGCCTCCCGCGAGCGGTGATCTGTTGCCGCAACTCTTGCCGGAGATTACGCCAGCCCTGGGGAAAAAACGTTTCCGCGTCGGGTTTGTGAGCGGCTGCATCATGGACCAGGTGTATCGCGACATCAACGAGGCAACCATCCGGGTGCTGACCGCCAATGGCTGCGAGGTCGTTACTCCCCCACGGCAGCAGTGCTGCGGAGCTTTGCATGTTCACGCGGGCGAAGCGGAACGAGGCAGACAACTGGCGCGCCAAAACATCGATGTGTTCGAGCCATACGATTGTGATGTGATTATCATCAATTCCGCCGGGTGCGGCTCCAATTTGAAGGAATACGGCCACTTACTGCGCGATGATGCCCTCTACGCGGCTCGCGCTGAGGCTTTCAGCGCTAAAGTGAAAGACGTGAGCGAGTTCCTGGCAGGCATTGAATTGAATCGCGAGATGGGCGAGGTGAAGTATAACGTGGCCTATCACGATGCCTGCCACCTCTTTCATGGGCAGAAGGTGAAGCAACAGCCGCGCGAGCTATTGAAAGCGATACCGGGCCTGACGCTGGTTAATCTGAAGGAGTCCGACTGGTGTTGTGGCAGCGCGGGTATCTACAATATCACCAACCAGGAGATGGCGTCGCAACTGCTAGAACGCAAGATGAACAATATCGCGGCAACGGGCGCGCATGTCATCGCAACAGGCAATCCCGGCTGCATGATGCAAATTGGCCTGGGAGCGCGCCAGCGTGGGATGGATATCGATGTGGTTCACCCGGTGGAGCTGCTTGACCAGGCATACCGCGCGGGTGGATTGTATGAGCTACCAAAGCGCGATATAGTGGGAGCTCGGAGACGGCAGCGAACGGTGGCGATTGGGATCGGTATAGGTGTAGGAGTCGGGCTATTGTTGGCGCGCAGATGGCGCAGGAGAAGTTAAAGCAGGAAGTAACTGGAAAAAGAACCAACTATCGTTTAGTTGGTTCTTTTTCCAGTTACTTCTTCTATTACACCGCATGCAGTCATTACAATTACCTCAATTTTTCCGAGACCAGCCAGGACGAAGCGTTTCGAGCAAACAGTGGCTCTGCTAGAGCCGCAGGGCTATGCTTCTTGTCCGCGCCGCGAAGATACTCAAAACGGGTTATATACGCCGTTATCATTTCACCATTCCACAAAAA
>WNGQ01006561.1_pt1 | contig 14268 bp, 18 predicted proteins | sample 5407661 | NCBI WGS metagenome assembly WNGQ01 (sample SAMN13153382, study PRJNA577476) | soil metagenome | isolation source: 60 cm soil or saprolite under Garry oak tree replicate 2 | place: USA:California | collected 2016-06-15 | reverse complement strand
CTTCGGCGTCCCCCCGATGCGCGACGTGCAACGGCTGCGGGAAGGGGCGCAGGATCCAGCTCCCCGATGAGAAAAACGAGAACCGTTTTCCAGGCTGAGGAGAGAGTGTTGCATGCATCCTCGTTCTCTCTGTCGTTCTCTCTCACGGGTCTCGTCTATCAGCAAGCTGGGCTGACAGCAATGATCAGACCAAATTCAGCGCTTTGGACGCGGTAGGCGAGGGCGCGAGCAGTTTATTTCCACCATTCCATGTTGATACCCCAGATGCGGAGCAGTTTTTCCTGCTGATGCATGACCGATTCCTGTGATTGGCGCTGATGCGCTTACATGATCCCTCAAAATCGGTCGAAGTCTCATGCAAATTACCAACTGGCAGTAGTGCTACGTGCGGCGTCTTTTTTACTTGGTAGATGACCCATATTTGTAACAACCTGCAATCGTAAAAGTTTCTTACAAGTATCTCTTGCTTATCAGTGTTACTCCGCCAATGCCGAACGTTTCTACTGCCATGAAGACCTATACGAGCAAAGGACTGGTGAGTGCGCTGCGGACGATCAGCATGAGGATGCCTACAAAAGAGGAGCAGGATGAACCTTTATGTTTGCAGTTCATTACAGATATTTCATGGTATTTACCACTCCCATAGAAAACAGCCAAGCGGAAGTGGGAAATTCGAGCGGTCGCGTCGCTATTCTCGCATCTGCTTGGCTTCGCCAGCAAACAGGGCGAAAGCTGTCCTCTTTACATGTTACACTCAAAGCAGTTTGAGCAAACGGGAGGACACAAGCTGATGCTGACCCTTTCACGCGCCGAAGCGCGGCACTTTCTGGCTACCTATCACTTTACCCCAACACATGTCCCTGGCGTCTTCGAGCGCCTGGGCACGGTGCAATATGACCCGCTCAACCCAGTAGGGCGCAACCCTGATCTGGTCTTGCAGGCGCGAGTGCCGGGTTACCAGGTAGATGACTGGCAAAAGACAGCCTACACCGACCGGATCGTATACGACGCCTGGGATAAAATGGCATGTTTGGTCCCGATGAGTGATTGGCCCATGCGCGCACGACTGCGCGCCCATACCTATGAACTGCACCCGCAGCTCCTGGAAGAACACGCAGACGCGGTGGCGGCGGCACTGGCCGAACTGGATGCGCGCGGACCGCTTTCCTCGCTGGAGTTTGAAGATCAATCGCACTTCACCCATCGCAGTGCCTGGTATGGTCCCAAGCGCATCAAGCATATCTTGCGGGCACTGTGGGATCGCGGGGTGATTGTGACCCATCACCGTCAGGGTGGCCGCCATTACTATGATCGGGCGGAGCGCGTTATTCCCCCCGAATACTTTTACGCGCCGCCGGTGGAGGATGAGGACGAATCGACACGCTGGATGGTGGCCCGGCGCTGCCAGAGCATGGGCCTCATCCGCCCTATCGGGGAATACAGCATCTGGTTTGGCTGTGGTCCGGCATGCCGACGCGCTACCGCATTCAAAGAACTGGTCGAGATGGGACAGTTAGCAGCCGTGCAGATAAGCGAAAACGGTGCCAAGGGCTGGCCTGCTTATCTGCCAGCAAGCGCGCTCAAGCTTTTGGAAGTCCCCGCCGCCACCCCACGTGTCATCTTTCTGGGTCCGCTGGACAGCCTGCTGTGGGACCGGCGCGGCGTGATGCAGTTGTTCGATTTTGAATACATCTGGGAAGTCTACAAGCCCGAACCACAGCGCCGTTGGGGTTATTATGTGCTGCCGGTGTTCTATGGGGATCGCTTTGTGGCCCGGCTGGATAGTCGCCTGGAGCGAGGAAGGTGGACAATTACCCGGTGGTGGTGGGAGCCGGATGTGACGCCCACGGCTGACCTGCTGGACGCGCTACAGGTAGCCGCCGGAAACTTCGCCCGATACCTGCGCGCCAACAGCGTGCGCGTTGAAGCGGGTGTGGCGCCTTCGATCCGTCAGGCAATGACGATCGAGTAGCGTGGCCCAGTCGAGATCTGTTCGTCCTGACGTATCTTGTGCAATGCCTGGAGCCTGTTCGGTGGAGTTGACCCGCTTATCTATCGCGGAACGCTAGAAGATCGTATGGCCGTCTTTCACAGTGATCTACGAAGCTTGCTTATCCCATGCATCATACATCAGTCGCTCACCATAGGCCGCCTTCTGCCAATCATCAACCTGATAGCCAGGGACACGAGCGGCAAAAACCAGATCAGGATTGCGTCCCACCGGATTGAGCGGATCATACTGTACCGTTGCCAGCCGCTCCATCACCCCAGCAATATCGGTCGGAGTGAAATGATACAGAGCAAGAAAACGGCGTGCCTGCTCGCGAGAGATATGTAATGTCATAGTTAGCTCTACCTCTGTTTATTGGTTTCGAGCTAACCACTGCTCAACTGGCCCACTATGCTCGTCGATATGCTCATACGTATTGCCTGCCACAATCTGCCATAGTGCGTTTCCATTGTTCCAGGCAAACTTGTGTGGATCATTCAAGTCTTCATCACTCAACACCTGGACAGCCTCCAGCATGCGTAAATGCGTTGCCTTCCAATCAGCCAATACATCGAAAAGAAGTCGCGCCTTGTTCTCCTGGTAGAACTGCTCATTGAGAGCATTCATCTCCTCTTCATTGGAAATCGGTGTCATAGTCGGCTTCCTGCCCTCAGCCGCTGCCTGCAAGCGATCTATCGTGCGTTTCTGCCACGCCGTCATATGCGCCAGCACATCCTTAATTGACCATACACCATTCACTCCCGCAGTGGTCATCTGAGCCTCGCTAAGAGGTGCCAGTACGCTTTCAAATTCTGCCTGCCGCGTACGAATTTTGTCCAGTAAAGCAGCTTTATCCATGTGTTCGGTCATGCGTGTTCCTCCATGCTGAAATCATGATTTGAGTTTACCATAAAAAGCGGCTATAATTTGTCCTGATTTCAATTCAATTCTGCCAACGTGAAAAAGGAAAAAAGCCTATGTACTTCCCAACTACACGCGTCTTAACCGTCCTGGAGCTCCTCCAATCTCACCCACGGCTCAGTGGGCCGGAGCTGGCCGAACGCCTGGAAGTCAACACACGTACCGTCAGGCGTTACATCACCATGCTGCAAGACCTGGGTATTCCAGTTGAGGCAGAGCGAGGGCGATATGGCACATACCGCCTCCGTCCCGGCTTTAAACTCCCTCCACTTATGTTCACTGAAGAAGAGGCCCAGGCACTCACCCTCGGCTTGCTGGCCGCTCGTAAATTAGGACTGGCCGTAGAGGCTCCTGCCGCCGAGGGCGCGTTAGCAAAAATTGAGCGCGTTCTGCCTGACAAAGTACGAGCGCGAGTACAGGCCATCTACGAAACGTTGATCTTCGATGTGCAATCTCCCGATACCACGCCCAGCGGTGAGGTCATAGGCACCCTTTGTGCAGCAGTGCAGCAAGGAAAACAAGTATGGTTAGAGTATCAATCCTGGCAAGCCGAAACAACTCGGCGTAAAGTCGAACTCTACGGGCTTGTTTACCGCCATGGCCTCTGGTACACCGTTGGCTACTGTCATCTACGCCAGGACCTGCGCGTCTTCCGCCTGGATCGCGTTAAGAGTGCCGAGATCAGCGAAGAAACCTACATTCGCCCATCTGACTTTGATAGCCTGGCATATATCACCCGCTCCATAGCCATGACCCCGGCTCCCTGGCTGGTCGATGTGCTACTGGAAACAACCCTGGAAGAAGCACGCAAGATGGTTCCTCCAGCTTTAGCTACACTAGAACAAACAAGCGATGGCGTCGTCTTTCGCTGTTATGTCAACCACCTTGAATGGATAGCTCATTTCCTGGCTGGCCTGGATTGCCCCATACTTATACGCCAACCAGAGGAGCTATACGAAGCCTTACAAAAACTGGCAGAGAAAATCGCCGCTATGGCAATACACAAATTCACCGCAAATCAAGAAATCCAATCCCCCTAACGCATGGAAAATGCTGAGATAGCGCAACCGTGTATAGTAGTGATGACCCTTGCGGTCATCAAGCACGCAAAAATCATACTCTGAAAGCTCTGGCTCTACAGGAACATCTCTAATGGAATGCACTCCAATGCGACCGACGCTCCCATTCTGGGCTATTCACACTCTCGCGGCTGTCAGCTCCCCACCTCCAGGCTATCACATTAAGCGCAAAGACCACTACCAGTACAATAAAGATCGCGTCCATGATATTTTCCTTCTTTCTTAACTACACATCAATACTGCCAGGCAGTGTCGATGAAGAGGATACAGGCTTGACTTCTCCCAGGCATTCCAGCTTCTTCCCCCACTCCACCATGTGCGTGCCAAGCCAGAGAATCAATGTCCGATAAAGCCCCTTACCATCTTGACCGGCTCTCACCAACCGCTCATTTGCCGCCTGCTGGAGCATCTCCTCCTGCCGTTCGCGCACAAGAGCATACTCATCAAATGGAAACATAGACAAATCTCCTTTCACCTTTACCGTTTACACGCCACCCCAACCCCTTGACAATCGGCTCTTAACCGTTTAAAATGGTTTTGATGGTTAAAGTATACCTGATTATAACTAACCTGTCAAGTGCTTTTTGGCAGTTAATTTTAGATGTGATAACATTACTATTTAGGAGGTGAGAACGTGGCTGAAACCGACACACCCACACCAATTTTTGAGTTTACCGGCAATCGTTTGTGCCTGGACTTTACCAATACCGTTCAAGATCGCGCCAGTACTCCACGAGAGCTACTGCGTAGTTATAGCGACCTGCTAACATGGGGCGAACAAGCCCACATTCTCTCGCAGTCTGAAGTACAGCACTTGCGCCAGCAAGCCGAGCAGCACAGGGACGAAGCGCAAACCGTACTCCACGCGGCCATCGCTATGCGCGAAACCATTTACCGCATCTGTCAGGCTATCGCTACTGGCTCCGTACCTGCAAGGGCCGACCTGGATGCCTTCAACGACATGCTGGCCCAGGCCATGTCCCAAGCATGTCTCCAACTTCAAGGTGAGGACTTTATATGGGAATGGCGCAATAAAGGTCAGGCTCTCAAGAGCGTACTCTGGCCTATAGTGCGTTCAGCAGCAGACGTACTCACATCGGAGGATCGAGAGCGCGTGCGCATCTGTGCTGCCGATGACTGCAACTGGCTGTTTTTAGACACCAGCAAGAACCATAGTCGCCGCTGGTGCGACATGAAAAGCTGCGGCAATCGAGCCAAAGTGAGAAAGCACTATAGCCAGAAGAAACAGTCTGCCTCGTAGTACTCTCGCCGCAGGCACGCCATGAAGAAATCAGTATCTGTTACCTACCTCTCAAACGTGGAATATGCAGAGTTGCATATTCCCAATCGCACCACCTATATCATTAGCGATTGTGCTTGAAACCTATCCAAAGGCCTATATGGTAGCAAATACTCTGACGAAGATGGAGAACTATGAGCAAGGAAATGTTGAGACGCTACGCCGCTGAATTTATCGGCACGTTTGCCCTTGTCTTTTTTGGCTGTGGGACACGAGACATGATCGGGGACACGCAGAACTTTGCGGGCATCCTTGTGGTGCATTTGGCCTTTGCCCTCACTGTCGCAGCTATGATTTACACATTGAGCCATATCTCCTCAGCTCATTTCAATCCCGCCATCACCTTTGGTTTTGCCCTATCTGGGCGTTTTCCCTGGCGTTATGTTGTACCATATTGGATCGCTGAATTTGCCGGGGCATTGCTGGCAATCACCCTGCATTTCCTGATCATTCCTGATAAAGCGGCGGCAGCACACTACGGAGCCACAACGCCCAAAGAAATCGGTATTATCCCAGCATTGGTACTTGAGATTGTGTTAACCTTCTTCCTCATGCTGGTAAGCATGGCCTCGGCCACCGATAAACGCTTCAAACGCTCTGATAGCGGCCTCACCGTTGGCTTTACCATCCTGGTATCTGGCCTCCTGGGCAATTCGCTCTCAGGGGCAAGCATGAACCCGGCTCGCAGTCTGGCCCCCGCCGTCTTCGCCGGTGGCACCGCCCTGGCCACCCTCTGGCTCTATTTTGTTGGGCCCGTGATTGGAGCCGCGTTAGGAGCAATTGCCTACGAGATGTTACGTAGCCATAACTGTGTCAAGGGCGTACTCGAAGAGAAACCTACCGACGAAGAGATGATCACCCAGGTCAAGCAGGAAATCAAGAAAGAGATCAGCACGGTGCGGTAGAACAATAGATATAAGGGAAGGGAAGAAGGGCGACCCATAGGCGTGAACTTAAGCCTGTCATCCTGAGCGAAGCGAAGGATCTCTCGCTGGGCAGAGATCCTTCGCTTCGCTCAGGATGACAGCAGTGCTTAACTTGACGCCTATGGGAAGGGAAGAAGGGCGACCCTACTCCAATTAAAGTGATATCTCAGTTCTCTCGAACGTATCTTTTATGTTCTATGTGTCCAAGCTACAACGAGGAACCTGAAAGATGCTTACAAGCGTAAGGAACTACGGCTTAAAACACATCCTGCTCTTCTGTACCCTTCTACTTGCTACCCTTCTATCAGCCTGCGGCACTCCGCTCCTACCACCACAGACGCCTACTCCCACACCTGTCCCCTTCTACACACTGCTGGACGGCGGTTCCTGCGTACAACTCAACAATCATCTCCAACCGCCTTATATGAATATTCAGGTCAGCCATGACAGCTATCGTGCCCACAGTGAACCCATGCTAGTAGAAGACCCGCATAACCCCCTCCATCTGGTCGGTGGCTCCAAGTTCTTCACCGATCCCGCCCATTACCGCTTCCAGATCGGCACCTACGCCTCATTCGATGGCGGCTGTACATGGAGCGATGGCGGCGTCCTTCCTGGTTTCGCTAAGAATGTCACTACCTCAGATATTAGCTTCGCCTTCGGTATACATAACGAGGTCTACGCTGCCGTTCTGAATACCATTGGTAAAACTAGCAGTATCTCAGTCTCAACTTCGACTGACGGTGGCAAAACTTTCAAACAACCGGTCTCCGTCATGCTGGATACCACAGGGCGTACTTTTCAAGATAAACCTTGGATGGCCGTTGACGAGACCAAAGGCCCGCATAGTGGCTCAATCTATGTAGTCTGGAGTTACGATCACAATGGCGATTGTGGCAACGGCAACGATTGCAGTGAGGAACTGGCTTTTTCACGCTCAACCGATGGAGGCAAGACCTTTTCACCCATACGCCTCATTGAGGGCAACGCCCCCTTCTGCACCAATCCGGCCAGAGGGCGTCCAGTCCACTCCACGCAATGCGATGCAGTGCAAGGTGCCATCCCTGTCGTCGCCCCCGATGGTACGCTCTATGTCGCCTTCCCCTATATCGAACTGACCAATGCACGCATTCCCACCCGTCTGCTCATGATATCGTCACCCGATGGGGGCACCACCTGGACCAATCCGACCCTGGCCGCCACCATTCACGATATTGCTGGCCAGTTTCCACCCGAGAAGTATCGCAACGTCTCGCTACCGGCCTTTGCCTGTGACCCGCATATGGGCCAGTTGTATCTCACATGGTCAGACAAAGTCCATCAGGAAGCCGATGTTCTTTTTATCACATCCAGGGATAGAGGCCACACCTGGACTTCCCCTCTGCGTGTCAACGATGATACGGCTGGCAATGGTGCGTTACAAATTCAGCCGCAGATGGTCATTGCCCCTGATGGCGTCATTAGTATCTCCTTCTTTGACACACGCCGCGACCCAGCTCACAGGTTGATTGATGTTTACCTGGCGCAGTCAGTAAATAGAGGCCAATCTTTTCTCGCGAATATACGTGTCACTACACAAAACTGGGACCCGGCGGTCGATGCCCCCCTTGACGGTGCAGGAAACCAATTCATCGGAGATTATCAAGGCCTGGCCGTAGACGATCACTTCGTCCACCCCTTCTGGAATGATACCCGTACCGGCACACAAGAGATATTCACAGCTGCCGTGCTGGGTGTACGACCGTAAGAGGCTTATTTCGCTTTCTGCTGCAACTCATCCTTATACCGTCGCAGAAAGTGAAAGAGATCGTAGGCTTCCTGCGCCGTAAATATAAACTGGATCTTGCTCTGTTCATCGGTCAGTACCACATGTCCATTGGGCCGCATCGTAGCGCAATACGCCATCTTCCCCAGCCAGACACCATCTTCCTGCTCATGAGCAAGTGCCTCTTCAGGACTAATCTCCTGCTCATGTTTCCACTGCTCATACGCTTCATTCATGTGCTTTGTGCGTATGACGGAACTAAGCAAATCCGCTCTGGCTAGCTCCACTGCTCGTTGCTCTATCCACTCCATCGCCTCTGGCGCTAGCTTTTTCGCCAGCTTCTCCCTGCGCTCTTCTGCCCGTTTGGTATGCTCCATAGCCTCTGCCTCCTTTCTAGTAGATGTTAACCTCTACCGTTATCCGAAACTTACCCATTTATGGACAGGCCATAAATCGTGTTCGGTTCCTGCTTCTACGACCAGTTGCCTAGATTTCCCAGGTCTTACACGATCTCCACAGGCGTGACTTCCCGTGTAACTCACGGTAGTTCTGTTCTACACCGACGCGGCTAACACACGGGCCGCATTGAGATCACGGTCTAGAGAGAGACCGCAACACTCACACACAAACATCCGCTCACTCAAGCTTAACTCTTCTTTGACCGTGCCACAGTTGCTACACGTCTTGGAAGAGGGAAACCAGCGTGAAACGAATTGCACTACGACGCCAGCATCACGAGCTTTGTACTCGATCTGGCGTCGGAACTCGTATAAACCAACATCGGCTATGGCTCGTGAGAGACAGCGGTTCTTGAGCATGCCTGATACATGCAAATCTTCCAGAACGATCACAGACGGTCTCTCACTCTCCGGCTTGGTTTTCGCTATGAGAGCTGAGGTCGCTTTGTTCAAAGCATCTCTGCGAACGTTGGCAATACGAGCGTGCATTTTAGCAAGCTTACGTTGGGCGTATCGTCTCTTCTGAGAGCCTTTTTTCTTACGGGAATGTTGACGAGAAGCCCGTTTAAGCGCGTTAATCTTCTTCCTGAGAGCTTTCGGGTTGTCGAAGGTGCGCCCATCTGAACAGGTTGCCAGTGTCTTAATGCCCAGGTCTATCCCGATAATCGGGCCTGTTGCAGGTAGAGGTTCGACTTGTTCCTCATGCACACAAATGGAGACGTACCAGCGACCGGCTTTCTCGCTGATGGTGGCACTGCCGACGTGCGCGTTCATGGGCAAGTAGCCATGCTCTTTAAGTCGGAGCAAGCCCATGCGAGGCAATTGGATAGCATCAGGATAGACACGGATAGAGCCGGTAAACCGAGCACCGCCGATGGCTTTCTTCTTGCTCTTGAACTTTGGATATCCGCACTTGCCCTTATGCTTGCCTTGCTTCTTTAAGGCGACTTTGCGAAAGAAGTGCTTAAAGGCGTTGTCGAGATCGCGCAAGGCTTCTTGCATGGCACATTTGCTCACCTCATAAGCCCAGGGGATATCTGTCTTTTTGAGAGCGTTAATCTCACGATGGAGATCGATGGCAGAGGGCGTCTTCTCACCTGCTTTGTAGGCTTGCTGCTTGCGTCGTAAGCCGTAGTTATACGCATAGCGAGCAGCCCCGCAATGCTTGCGAGCAAGGGTGATTTGCTCATTATTCAAGTCCAGTTCGGCACGATAGCCCTGCTTCTCGCTCATTCGTCATCCTCGGCTTTCATGACTTGCTCAACACACTGCTTGATTTTTTCGGCCTGTCTCTTACTCTGTCTGCGTCCATAGATACGAGCGGCCATACTGGTGATCACGCTCACAAAGTCGTCTACCAGTTCATCACCCCTCCACCAATCCATCATATCATACACATCTAGATCTGGGCTTCACAGAGACTATATATGCTCTGGCAAAAAAGCTAACGACGCCTCACAGAAGAATCCGGCTTTCTATTTATGCGCCGGTCCCGCAATTTTTGCCAGATAGTACGCAGCATTTGTATCTCCTGAGTACTTAACCCCATTCCTTGTCTTAAAAGAACATCATCTGTTATGTCCAGAACAGGATAGATACTGCCATTACAAAAGATACTCCTCTACACTTACTTACCCCAACGCCTCCGCCAACTCCCTCAAAAACAACTCTGCATCCGTTACCAACCCCGCTGCCTGGAAACTGCCTCGATCGGCCAGCTTCGTCACCACTGCTGGATTGATATCCACCACCACCGTCCTCACCGTCGCGGGGAGCAAATTACCGGTAGCAATCGCGTGTAGCATTGAGGCCACCATAATCGCCATCTCAACCCCCTGCACTTCTTTACGCATCTGCCGTTGGGCCTCCTGCATATCATTAATGACACCGGGCATAGGCCCATCGTCACGAATAGAGCCGGCCAACACCATCGGAATGTGACGCTTCATCGCCTCATAAGTAATCCCATCATGCAACAAACCCATCTCCATCGCCTTCTCCAGCGAACTAGCTCCACGAATGGCGTTAATCGCCCTCAAATGGTTGCGATGACCGCCCTCAACCTGTTCGCCGGTATGCAGATTGACACCGAGCGAGGTACCAAATAGTGCCGACTCCACATCATGCGTTACAATCGCATTACCCCCAAAAATCACCTGCACATAGCCGCGACGAATCAGATCGGCCACATAACGCCCGGCACCGGTATGGATCACAGCGGGACCAAGTACAAAGAGAATTTTCCCGTTGCGAGCGCGAGTCTCTTTCATCTGCTCGGCAATTTCATGAATAGCCAGAACTTTGACCTTTTCGGAGGAGACACTACTCTGCATGAAGGCAAAAGCTTCACGATCACGCGCACGCTCAAAGGGATGAACGCGAATGCCATCATGCCCCACAACCACCTGGTCGCCTACCCGTACCTCGTGCATGGGTCGACTGTAAGCCCGCCCTGCAGCTTTATCAATCACCACGGCCACGTCCATTTCGATATCTTCAACCTCAACCCATTGACCATTTAAGCGTACCTGGGTAGGCAGATTAGTAGTGGAATAGAAGTTGGTGGGAAGCACACCGTTTTGCTCAACTGCCTCTGTCTGAGCATCAACTTTCAAACGTGCATAGCTCGGCTCGGTCTTACTTTTCCCGACTCGCATCTCTTCAACGTTAAAGTTGCCACCACGATCCATAATAATATCCCAGGAACGCGGCAGCGTCCACGAGTCAATGATATGTCCACTCAGTTCAATCAGTTCACTTGGCATAGGTGTTCTCCTCCTAACATAGGCCACACTAAAATAGTTTTGTGTCATAAAGGCATGCTCAATCACAATGCAATGCAAGAGATAATTCTGGTGTACCCATTGTAAGTTGGGAGTCAAGGGGATCAGGATGAGCATCACTTTTTTTGTATGGACTCAAGAGACATGGTAGAAGCGGCATTATGAAAGTTAACAAAATACTTACGGTCGTGGTAGCGGCGGCATTGATGACGCCAGCCCACCTGTGAAGCGGACTGGCGTCATCAATGCCGCCGCTACCACGACGTAGCCATAGCCGGATTAATTTGTTAACTCTCATTATGACGCCCGTCCAGCTCTCAGAGTCGGACGGGCGTCATAAATGCCGCTTCTACCATACATCTGCTTCTGTATGCAAAAGAGTGACGCTCACCTCAGAAAACCGTTTTCAGTTCAAGTGGACGTTTCTCACACGTTGCGCTTGCACAATGTTCTCTGAATAAAGAGCATACCACTGGCGTTTTCGCTCCCACTCAGGGCTATCGATGTCATCGGTACTATCAAAGCCCCAACGTAAAGCTGCTACATCCAGGATGATGGCCGCTATGATCAAGATGAGGAATTCCATGATGCCCTCCTTAATGGAACTCTGCCATACATATCAAAGCTATATTTTGTATAGTAAGGTGTAAAAGAGCGAAACACTACAGCCAAGTTGCTCGAAAAGGGAGGGAAATTGACTCCCGGTTAGCTCATCTGCTGCCGTTCCTGCGCCAGCAAGCGTTTTTTGCGTTCGATCCCCCAGCGATAACCGCCCATATCCCCATTTTCACGCACAACCCGATGGCAGGGGATAACCAGGGCAGTTGGATTGGTCGCGCACGCATGAGCCACAGCACGCGTAGCTTTGGGATTACCGATAGCACGAGCTACATCGCTGTATGAGCGTGTGCTACCATAGGGGATATTTTGTAACTCTTGCCACACGAGCCGTTGGAAGGCGGTGGCCTGGATGTCGAGAGGCAGAGCCAGATCGGGCTGCTGACCATTCAGGTGAGCAAGAATAGCATTGACCTCGTGCTGCAAGTGCGTGTTGTCACTCTGGATGATGGCGGCTGGATATTCGCTGCTGAGCGTTGCCACCAGTGTGTCTTCCCTGTCTCCTAAGCTGACGGCACAAATGCCTTTGCTGGTAGCCGCGACAAGCAGGTAGCCCAGCGAACAAGGGACGATAGTATAGTGAATGGACATGTCTTTGCCTCCTCGGCGATAAGTGCTAGGGGTCATACCAAGTTGAGTTGGCGTTCGCTCATAGAGTTGGCTACTGGAAGTGTAGCCAACATCATAGAGCGAGTCGGTGACGGATGCGCCATGTTTGAGCTGCGCCTTGAGTTCTTGTAGACGATAGGCTTCAGCATATTGGCGCGGTGTGATACCCATGATACCCTTGAAGATGCGCTGCAAGTGATATGGGCTAAGATGAACTTGTGTGCTCAGAGTGGCAAGCGTCAAAGGTTCATCGAGATGAGTTTCGATATAGCGACAGACCTTCTGGACAAGTTCGCTGTATGTGGCAAGCAATGTTGCCTCATCAGGATGGCAACGCTGGCAGGCACGAAAGCCTGCTTGTTCAGCAGCAGCTGGCTGCGCGAAGAACAGCACATGTTTGCGCTGTGGCCGACGCGAAGGACACGAGGGATTGCAGTAGATACCCGTAGAACGCACAGCATAGACGAAGGTACCGTCGCATGTGGTATCTCTAGTCAGTACAGCTTGCCAGTATTTGTCTTCTTGCATTGTTAATTTTCCTTCTATCGCGAGCCTAAAAGTCCCAAAAGCAATATTTCATGTCCATATGATAGGATAAGAGCATGTAAATTACTATCTGATTCTTGCGTTCAAAGTTGGATACAGGAATCCCAATTATCCTGGAGGGCATATGCCTGAAGTTGATCGTCTGAAAAGTGATATTGATGAACTTGTTCCTGATATGCTGGCGTTGCGACGCGACCTGCATGAACATCCTGAATTAGCCTTTGAAGAGGTACGCACCTCTGGTATCGTGGCCAAGCGTCTACAGGCACTAGGCTTGGAGGTACAAACAGGAGTGGCGAAAACGGGCGTAGTGGGCCTCTTGCGTGGTAGTGCCAGCAAATCTGGCGCAAAAACCATTGCTATTCGCGCCGATATGGATGCCCTGCCGATTTACGAGTTGAATGACATTGATTATCGCTCGACAGTCGATGGCAAGATGCATGCCTGTGGACACGATGGGCACACCTCGATTGCGTTGGCTGTGGCCGATATTTTGAGTAAGCGCCAGGCAGAACTGACAGGTAATGTGAAGTTTATCTTCCAGCCTGCTGAAGAGGTCATCGGCGGAGCCGAGCCGATGGTCAAAGAGGGAACCATGAAAGGGGTGGATGGCGTGATCGGCCTGCACCTGATCAGCGATTATCCGGTTGGGCGCGTGGGTGTGCGTGCCGGTACGGTTTTTGCCAGTGCCGATGCCTTTACGCTAACGGTAAAAGGGAAGGGAGGACACGCGGCTATGCCTGAGTGACACGCGGCTATGCCTGAGTTTTCGGTTGATCCGATTGTGATTGCAGCCTATATTATTACGACTCTGCAAACATTGATTAGCCGTGAGACCTCGCCATTCAGCCCTGCGGTGATCACCATTGGACAGGTACAGGCAGGCACCGCCTTCAACATTATTCCAGAAACAGCGGAACTGCGTGGAACTATGCGTGCCTATAGTAAGGAACATCGCGAGAAGTTGCTGCGACGTATTCAGGAACTGGCAGATGGCGTGGCCCGTGCTATGGGAGCCACCTGCGAAGCAGAGTTTGCCGATATTAGCTGCCCACCATGTATCAATGATGAGAAGATGACAGAAGTGGTACAGAGAGCAGCAACAGAGGCCGTGGGAGCCGATAAAGTGGATAACGGCGAAGAAGTGATGACGTCAGGTAGCGATGATATGGCTTACTTCCTGAACGCCGTGCCGGGCTGCTACTTCATTGTCGGAGCGAGGAATGAGAATAAGGGAGCCAGGTATCCCCATCATCACCCACGCTTCAATGTT
>WNGQ01004249.1_pt1 | contig 14268 bp, 16 predicted proteins | sample 5407661 | NCBI WGS metagenome assembly WNGQ01 (sample SAMN13153382, study PRJNA577476) | soil metagenome | isolation source: 60 cm soil or saprolite under Garry oak tree replicate 2 | place: USA:California | collected 2016-06-15 | reverse complement strand
GCTGCTGTAAACGTTGTCCCATGGGTTCCGAGCAGTTGGTCAACATAGTCGTGGAAGTAGGCGTTGAACATGTATTCACTGAAGATCCAGTAGGCAAGGAATGCGACGATGGCGGCTTCTACGACCATCAGAATCTTGACGGAGCTTGGAGTGACTGGCTTTATTGGACTCCTCGCCGGACTCAACCTGCGACTGGCCTCTACGCCCACGATGAGCAGTCAAACTCCGGCAGGGCATTTGAGAAGATTGTACCCTTGCTATGGGGTCCCAGAGAACGAAACGTCCCGGAATCCGCCATGATCTTCGCGGGGAGCGCTCTTGCCCTGCTAAAGTCAGCCTAACCTACTCAGTTCGTATTGACTACTAAGTATATAACGTGGAGCGGAGAGATGGTGAGTGATGACAACTTCCAGACAGATAGATGCATCTCCATCGCACTCTATCTTAGACGAGTCCGAAGAGAGCAATCTAACGCCGAGAGATACTGGAGTCCTCCAGACGGTAATGGAGGAAGGCTTGACAGTCTTCACATTCGACGGGCTGAAACGCCTCACAGGATTACATCAAGAGAAACTGTCCAGGATTATCGACCGTTTAGAAGAAGAGGGTCTCTTGGAGAAGGTGGATGAAGGCTACAGAATTACCTCTAGAGGAAATGAGACCATTCCCCGTCCTCTAAGCAACGCTCTACAACCGATCCCCATTGTACAGTCGCTTCTTCCCCGGGATGTTGATCTTCAGCAGATAATCTCCGGTTTGAAGGGTCGATGGTTCGGCGGACTCCGATGGCTAGGATACAGCCAAGACAACGACGCAACGATTCTGAAATGGATCGCAGAAGAAGACGGGATTCAGATTGACGCAAGATTCGCTGACAGCTACCTAAGCATCGATGCGAAGGTTGCTGAAGGGAGAGAAGTTAGTCAGGCTGTAAAGGCTGCCCACCAGTTACTAGGACACGTTTCAGGACTATACGGCACGCCAACCCGCCGGCGCCAGCATCTGGCGTCCCAGATAGCCTACAACCCCAGCATGGATTTCGCCTAGACTGTGACCGGTATTCCGTGCTGACTGGTCAACAAATAGGCCACCCTACCCCTACAGGGGTAGGTGAAAAAATGAGTAAACAAACAAGTTCGTCAGCAATTCTCGAATCAGTCTCAGACGCAATCGTCGAAGTTACTGAACGCGTATCCCGATCCGTCGTCCAGGTAGGAGCTGGAAGATGGAGAGGAGGCACAGGCACCGTCTGGAGCAAAGACGGACACATCGTAACCAGCAACCATGTTATTGGTGAAATGCGCGAAGTCGAAGTCGGCTTCAGCGACGGAACAAAACACACAGCCAAAGTAGTTGGGAAGGACCCCTACTCGGACCTTGCACTATTGAAAGTAGACTCTGACAATCTCACAGCCATCGAGACAGGCAACTCCGACGGCCTCAAAGTCGGACAATTCGTCCTAGCAGTCGCAAACCCATTCGGAAGACAACCAAGCGCAACGTCAGGTATCGTCACAAACCCCGCCTTCAGCACCAGAAGATGGTGGGGCGGCGGAGGACTCGACAAGGTACTAGTCACTGACGCACGGCTCAACCCAGGCTACTCCGGCGGTCCACTAGTGGACGCTCGCGGTAGAATGCTCGGGATCAACGCAGCCTACGCCAACAACCGGGGCATATCAGTCCCAGTCAACACTGTCAAGACAGTCGTCGACAAACTACTGCACGATGGAAAGATCAAACGTGCGTACATGGGCATAACCGCTGAAACAATTCCTCTACCCGAGAGCCTGTCAAAGCAATCTGACATTGGCCAGTCAGCTGGACTAATCATCTACGGCGTCGACCAAGAAAGCGCTGCCAAGAAATCAGGCCTCGCGTTAGGCGATGTAATAGTGAAGCTCGACGGCAAACCAGTCGAGACCCTCGCAGACCTACGAGGACTCTTAGACGACAAGGCCATCGGTAGACACGTCAACATCTCGGTACTGCGCGGCGAGAAGCTCACGCAGCTGACGATAACCCCAACAGAAGCAGAACAAGACTAGAGAATCGCTGACAAGACAAAGCTCTGGTTCCAAGCCAGAGCCAATCTCTTTTTTTGATCATGATAGAGTTCTTCACCTATTTCCAATTCTCGCCTGCCTTGGGTTAAACAGGGCTTAAGTGTTCTAAACCCAATAGAGCCTACAGGGAACGGAATGAGGAAGCTAACTCTTCTGATCGGCGTGATACTCCTCCTCGCCGGTGTCATAGCTGAGGCATTGTACATTACAAGTGCTAGAGTCGCTTACAGCGGAATAGTTGCAAACATCTATTTGACCTCAGGAATACTCTTCATCTTGTTCGGCTTCATACTCATGCTAGCCAGCGTCAGAATCCCGAAACTTCGCGTCCCATAGCCCCCTATAGAACATCGTCACGAGGAGCACTTCGCATAGCCGATCCCGATTATACCCTGTTTTGACCAGAATTATCAGCGAGAGAAGAGTCTGGAGAACATCAGCCTTCTAGTCCGTCCAGCCCGCGTAAGAACCGGTCTTGTCCTCGAACGCTCTAGTGTCAACGTCTTTCCGGAAATGTTTAGGGACCAGTTTCTGCATCAAGATATTCTCGGTCAACTGGGCCATCCGGTTGCTCAGAGAGTCAGAATAGGCCAAGTTGAGAGGAATGGAATATTCCTCACAGAGCTTAGCGAGAGTTCCAATCACAACCGAACGCCCACCTTGACCATAAAGTGAGACAAGAAGATTCTCCACGTCCTCGAACCTGCTCAACAGATCCTCCCGGCCGACACCCTTCCTTTTCAGAAAGTCATAGGTCATACGCTTCGTTATCTCTCCCATAGTGGTCAACACTTGGTCGAAACATAGAGAGACAGTCTCATGGATCAGCGTGACATTGGGAGTCCGCATCTTACGACTGTCCCTTCCACAGAGCCGAACGGAGTTCTTCCACCATCCAGAACAGGCTGCTTCCAAGACTAGGCGGGTCCAGCTTCAACTGCGAACTGGCCTGGAGAATCGTAATGTGCTTGATGATCCTGGCAAACTTGCCGAACAGCTCGTCCAAGACTGCATCGACATCTCCCATATGCTCGACCAGACCTTCTACAGGCCCTCGTTCCCCACCAAGAAGGGATTGGACGGATGCTAGACAATCCTCCCCCACGCTCTTCAACGTGTTCGACAGCGAGACCTGAATAACCGAGTCAAACTCCGCTCTATCCAAGAACTAGGTCCCCTAAACAAGCCCTCTCCGTTCGAAGACCTAGACTATGGCCTCTCTCGGGCGATCGTCACACTCTTCATTACTAGTCAACCTGCCAAACCGGCCAAGAATCAAAGTCAATTTGTGATCGACCCTGTGTCGCTCTAAGTCGCAATGTTACCCGAAGTGTCCTCTCACGGTTTAAGAAAATGCTGGGAAATAGCGATTGAAGCGTTAGCCCCTTCAGTTAAAGCGGACCTTTCCCCTCCAATCTGCCTCTAAACGGATAGGGAATGGGTACGACTAGTCTTCGAGGCTTGACTTGGCCGAACCGGTTCGCAAGTGAGTGTCCGCGGCTGTAGACGAATCCTTCCGTCTGACCAAAGCCAAGACTTCTGTAAGATTCTCGCCGAACGTGACGTTGAACGTTTGTCGAAGTTGCCTTATGATGGTTCTTTCCAGTATTCCTGCACCCTGACCGAACAGAGTCTTGAGGGCGTCGATGAACGCGTTAGGATCGTCGACGATGCCATCCCTGGTGATACTGCGTTTCTGAGCCAGGTACCAGTAGACAATGCGCTTGGATGTGCCACCGATAGAATCCATACCCGCATCAACACACTCCAGAACCTGCGCGTTCAGACTTGATACCATGACTCTCACCCAACTCGTTGCAGGGGTTTCCTTGCGCCCAGCGCCTTTGGAGCCGCCAAAACTGACAATAGAAAATAGACACTTCCAAGACAGAGTCCACCGATGCCCGTCCACGTGGCCAAGTCTCCGTTGGTCCGTGTGAGAAAGAAGGCGAGGAATGAGAAAGACGTGGTTGCTAATCCGAGACTGTACCAGTATACGATCGGACTGTGCGAACGAGAATAGACTCGGGAGAAAAAGAACGCAGACGCTAACAACATGGCGACAGTCAAGGAGAGTACGGTTCGTTGGGGAATCGAGCCTGTCTGGGCAAGAATGGATATGCTCGGTATCCCGAGCGCGAGAATGGACAGGATCGAGACGAAGATCATCGTAGCCACGTATGAGACTCCGACCCTGAGACCGAGCCGAGTTGTTCTCTGAGGACTGCCACGATAAGTCAGGATTCCGCTCGCAAAGTGGAGACCAGCGGATGTCAACGCTCCCATCTCATACATTGCAATGCCCTCGGCAACGCTAATGCTGCTGACGAATCCTCCGAGGGTCGCCGAGAAACCGAACTCGAATACTGCGAGACCTAGGAGCAGAACGTTGGTGGAACCTGTCTGAAGAAAGCTCTTGGCCGAAATTCTCGCGACCACCACGGAGACTGACAGAATCACTCCGATGTTCAGTATGGTTTCCAGTAGCACAGATTCGAATATTAGTCCTGCAGCAATGCCGAAAACACCAAACGTGGCCGCGAGTGTCGCCAAGACAGGAATGCTGACAACGCCCAGCTTCTGCGTCATTGAAACCATCAAAGTTGGATCAGATCAACTCTCTCGCGTGGAGTTTTGTTTCATTGCAGACCATTACGCTCAACCAGGCGTTCCAGTTTTCGATTTTGGCTTGCCTGCGAAGGCGTCGCTCCAGCCTTCAACCCTTGCAGATTTTCTCGCCGAGCCACCAAGTATCTGATCTAGATCGGTGAACTTGTCTTCTACCACCACGCCTCTTTGGCTGATCTCGAATTCTCTGATGCTCGGATCAATCGCTGACCCTCGGGCCTTGAATATTACGAGAGCGCGTCTCAGCTCGCTCTGTGATTCAACCTGCCTCAAGGACAGGATCACATCTGCCAGAGATGACACCCAGAAGTCTGAAGGAAGGGCTCCCTCGCTAGTGCGAGCAGTTGCTAGACAGGTGATCCCCGTAGACTTACCGAGAGTTGTCAGACGTCTAATCACCTGAAAGAACTCATCCTCGTCCATTACCCTCTCCAGGCTTGTTAGACCATCAACAATCAATCTCGAGGGCCGGTACTCCTCGATTATTCTTCTAGTCTCGGAAAACACTCGTTGGATGCTGCCGGGATCGGGAAAGTAGCAGGCAAACCGGGCGAGGCGTTTCTCAATGAGTTCTTCGAGTTTCCATCCGAACGAGCGCCCGTGCCGTATGAGTTCCTCGGGCGACTCCTCATACGATATGAACAGCACTTTGTCGTTACTCGTGGCGCCTCGGATCAAGAACTGGAGGGCACTAGTGGTCTTCCCAGTTCCGGACTCGCCCATAACGAGCATTGTTGAGCCCTTGTAGACTCCTCCGCTAAGCATTCTATCCAAACCATCAATGCCGGTGCTTACTCTTTCATTGTACACTTTTTCCGTGGCGTAGGGTGTTAACGGAGGATAGACGACTATTCCATCATCCGCAATGTCATACTTCACACGGGCCCGATTTGTTCTGGTCCCCCGCATCTTTACAATGTCAAGGTTCCGAATGAGATAACCTCTCTCGAGAGCATGGGTCAGAATCACAACTGCATCGGAGACAAACTCCTCCATTCCCCCTCCGAGCGCGTCCGATCCAAGAGGTTTTTCGGCAATGAGTATGGTAGTTACTCCGCTCAACCGAGTCATTCTCCCCAGAACCGTGTGCAATACGATTCGAGCATCTATCTTCTGAGAAAACGCCTGAGACATCGCAGAGAATGAGTCGATCACGAGACGTTTTGCTTTCAGAGAGTCGATCTCCCCCATTACCGTGTTGAGAGCTTCATCAATCGCTCCCTCTTTCACGGTGACAAAATCCAAGAATCTGAAGAGGTTCTGCTTTTCCAGCTTCTCGAAATCCATCCTTGAACGTTTCATGTTGCGTAGGAAGGCTTCTCGGTTTTCTGCGAACGAGACATAGATGCCGGGCTCTTGTTGTCTGGAGGCACCGTGATGGAGAAACTGGGACGAGAGTATTGTCTTACCCGAGCCTGGGTGACCCACGAGTAGGATGAGGTCTCCTCGGGGAAAGCCTCCTTCGATGAGATTGTCGAAGCCCTCGACTCCAGTCGCAACCCTTTCCTCCCCAGGTGCAATGGCGGCTGATTCGGCAGAGGTCAAGAGCCTAAGTCAATGAGTAGCCGCGAACAGCTCCCTCTAATTCGAAACGTTACCCGAAACGTTCTCGCCTGGTTCAAGAAAATACGAACGACTAATCCCCTCGTCTCAGATAGCTTAGGGTGCCACGACTCTCAGCGTATTCGTGTTTCATGGTGAAGAAATGCTTCTTAGTTTTAAGAGTCTAGATTGGGAATAGGCGTTCGATGCGGGGGTTCCCGAGACCATGCATGGGTCCCGGTCCTATCGTGGCGGGATTCAGGTCAAAGGGGCAGGACCGTTCGCGGGATCGAACGGGGCTTGACTTAAGATCCGGCTCGCAGGAGAAATCCTGTGGCGTAGGCCTTCGTGGGTTCGAATCCCACCCCCCGCACCATTTTACCGGTACAAATGAAAAACCGGAGGTCCTCTAGTTTCCCGGACGATTCATGTTTTCGCGCGAAAATTTGCGATCCTTTCGGGTACGCTTGGTTTGCCGGAAAAGTGGCGGCTGATTCCTCTCTTTTCAGTTCTTTTTACGACGTCGTCTAGGCCGAAACCATCAATCTTACCAAGTATCTCTAAGAACTGGTCTCTCCCAAGAACTCTTGCAACTTCGACATCCGCTTCAAGTCTCCGCTCTTTCCGTGCCGAGCAATCGCGTTGATCAGAATTGGAACGTCTACTAGCAGAATAAACAATAGGAAGAATCAACTCTGGTAATTTCCGAAGAGGGTCGAGATTCCTGCCCCGATAAGGGACACCACGAAAAGAACGGGTAAGGCAATGAGGTAACTGGCTGACATATTCCTTACTAGTATTTTCTTGAACACCAAGGAAGAGGGCCATTATGGGCTTCCATTCTTCTGGCTCCAATCTTCCTTTCATCCGATCAGGACAGAAGACGCCATCGGCACCGAAACGGCACTCGTCAGAGTTGATTTTGATCCACAGCATCCGATCGAGCCAGCACACTCGTCTGACTTTCGTCGTTAGGCTGAAGGTCTTGCAGAGGTCTTGGGCCTCTTCAATGAGTAGGTTATCATAGGCATCTAACTCGCTCAAGTCAAGCATATCTCCTGAATCAAAGGGTAAGAGTTCGCTGTTACTTTGCCAGTTCTTCGTTTTAGAGATAGCTAGCGATACCTGCGACACAACCTGTTTAGGCCCCCGACCCAACCTCCAAATGCTGTCTATATGTACGGTAAACCTGTGCTGAAATCCCACTTCTCTTACTCCTCACCAAAGGCTCATCCTATCTCGTCTCATGGAATAGGCTCTAAGCAACGAGAGAAGAAACAGTAGGGTCAGATCTGTTGCCGCGAGGGTGTTGCCCGAGACACTGGCTGGGCTCCGCGTGCGTTTCGGATCCAATGACAAGCCTATCCTAGGCAAGCTTGCTTATCCTTTGTTGTACGTTCCAGTTGTCTGATGGGGAGGCTTCGGAGACTCTTCGCAGTGATGCGATGAGCTGACCTTTCCCAAACAGAGCCGCCGTCTGTTGGTCAGCAATCCACTTGAATTTGCGCATCGATAAGACATTGCCAACTATCAGGCCAACCGCCACGAATGGGAGGCCGATGATCAATACATCCCAGGCGATGTTGTTGATTGCGCACTGTCCATTAGCACAGCTGGTCGTTGTGGGAAATAGAGGTGGCAAAACGAGCCACGCGATGAGGTATAGTGCGATCGTCGGGACAGTCAGAGTCAGTACAGACTTGATCTTTCTGGTCCTCAGTCGTCGGTAGTTGATGAGTGCAGCTGCGATGAGTGGTTTCAGCTCGTCCGTTGACAATTTGTCCTGGATGTTTGGTGAAAGGTAGAGGGTCTGGTCTCGAAAGACCGCGCTATCGCCAGGTATTGGAGCAATGTATCGACCCGCTGGTATAGTGGACTGCCATTGGAGACTGGAAAATGTCACGTTTGGAAGTTCCAGCTTTACGGCCAATTCGTTGGCGAGGTTCAGAATTGATTGGTCAGAGGAGACTGTCAGAAAGGTTGGTTGGGTTAAGTTCTGACTAAACGGTGTTGGTTGTGGACCTTTCCCCACTGACTGCCATTGGGCTTTGAAATGTTCCGCGCCTCTGCGATTGATCAATGCAATTGGCAGAATGAATGCTACAAGGATCAGGACACCATAGCCTGAGCCTATGTATTGTCCGTTGTGTAGTACGAATCCGAATAGGTAGAAGAGACCGAGGCCGGTGAGGGCTGCGGTTCCGATTCCGAGACCGATTCCAAGGCGTCTCTTGGATTGTTCCCAAGACCAGAAATCTGGATGAACGGTTGTAAGGTGCGCTTCGAGAGTGGCCGGATACGCGGCCTTGCTAAAGCCTATAGACTTCTCGTATTCGACGTCCCGTTCCAGTTGATAGCCGCAGATAGGACAGTCCCGAGTTCTCAAATGCTCGGAACTATTTCTGGCCGGTCCAGCTTATATGTACCGGTAAAATGGGGCCCAAATCCCACCCCCGGTACCACACAACTCCTTATGTCGAATGAACTTCAGAAGAATTAGAATTTCAGTTTCTCCCGGTAAGCTGAAAGATCTAGAAATCCGTGTCCTGAAATGTTGAAGGCGATTACCTCCGACTGATTCTTGCGCTTGCACTCCAGAGCCTCGTCTATTGCAGCACGGATCGCATAGGCAGACTCTGGCGCCGGTAGAAAGCCCTCGACCTGGACGAAGGTCCTAGCCGCTTCGAAAACCGCTTGTTCGTCTGGTGGATAGGCGGTTGATTCGATATGTCCGAGATGCTTTAGATAGCTGATGAAAGGCGCCGCCGCGTGATATCGCAGACCATCCGCCTTGATAGGAGACATGTCTGACTGATGCCCAAGAGTGTACATCTTCAACAGAGGCGTCTTCTCTGCATGATCTCCAAAGTCGTACCTATACTCGCCCTTGGAAAGGTTGGGCGCGGACGCGGATTGGGCTGCGAGGAATCTGCACTCTCTCTTCCCCCTGACAACCTCTCCGGCGAAGGGGAGAATGAAGCCTCCAAAGTTGCTTCCGCCACCCAGACAGCCAATCATCACATCGGGCTTCTCGTCGATCATGTCGAACTGTTTCATAGTCTCTAACCCGATAATTGACTGATGAATGAGGACATGGTTCAGTACGCTGCCGAGACAATAAGCGTAGCCGGGGTGTTTCTCAGCGTATTCCAGTCCTTCGGAGACAGCGATTCCTAGGCTTCCAACATGGTCAGGATTCTTCGCCAGCAAGTCCCGCCCGACGGATGTTTCTTTACTAGGAGACGCGTAGACCTTGCCACCGTATAACTGCATCAAGGCTCGACGATCAGGCTTCCAATCGTAGACTGACTTCACCCAGAAAATGACACACTTTAGACCTTGGAGACTTGCCGCGTAGGCTAGCGCTGTCCCCCATTGACCGGCTCCTGTCTCCGTTGAAACGCCAGCACAACCTTCCTCTGCCGCATAGTAGGCTTGTGCAAGCGCCGTGTTGACCTTGTGAGACCCCGTGGGTGAAAGGTCTTCTCGCTTGTAGTAGAGCTTCGCAGGGGTCCCAAGGAAACGTTCGAGGCGTCGCGCCCGATATAGAGGTCGCGGCCGACCCGCTTGACGATAGAGGTCCTGTATCGGATTTGGGATGGGAATCCATCTCTCTGTAGAAACCTCCTGCTGGAGACAATGTTTCAGGAGAACCTTTGAGAGATATTCGAGTCTAGACGGACCCTCTTCCGGATCCTTTGGTTTCGGAAACTCGCCTGGCAGATCAGCGAGAACGTTGTACCATGAACCGGGAAGATCATCGGGGTCGAGAACGATCTGGTCTCGTGTCTTTACAACCGCTTCCTGCACTAGGACGACCAAGCTCTGTCTAGTTCCGTGGTTGAATTAAGGCTTCTCGATGTTTGTGGTCACCAGTGTTGAGAATGGACAACTTCGCTTGTGGGGCGTCTTCCGCGGTTGAGTGAAGGAGACGGAACGTGTCTCTCATAGTCAGGATATCCGATGGAAATTATGCCGACCGGGACGTAATGATCTGGAATCCCTAGCTCTTGTGTTAGAAGGTCGGGCCGAAAAGCACCCGCTAGGTACGCGGACAATCCTTCGTCGACAGCGGCCAGTAGCACTAGGAGGGAAGCGCATCCTGCGTCGAAATACCAGTAGGGTATTGGCCAGTCAATCTCGGTCCCATCCTGTCTGATCTTGTCCGGCTCATGGTATCTGTTATGGTAGAGTCTCTCGCTCACACAGGGAACAATCAGTGCCGGTGCGTCTCCCCGTAGACGGCTTAGCTCTCGAAGTCTACGGATCCTTTCAGGCTCGGTGATGAGGATGAATGCTACTCCTTGGCTGAAACCGGCACTTGGATAGTGCTGAGCCAGTTCTAGTACTCGGCGTATCTTGGTTTCTGGGACTGGAACGGGTTTGAACGCGCGGATCATTCGCCGCTTCCGAACCACTCTGGCAAATTCCATGCCGTAATCGGTGATCGGTCATTCGAAAAAAATGTTCTCTAGAGGAGGGAGCCTTGAGCGGGCTATCTTTCCCTGTCTTCTTCGCTCCGAACAGGCATTTCTCCCAACGATTTGCCTGCGAAACTCAGCTCTCGACCATGAGCCTTCAACATATGGTCCCTCAGCTGCTCCTCCGACTCTATGAACTGCAGAAACGCTGAATCACAATAGGGACAGGTATACTTCATACGCTCAGCCTAGAATTAGTCGGAACGGAGGGTTAAGTCTTACCCCTCACGACTTGTTCATAACATCTAGTTTGGCTAGATGTTCTCTTGGTTCCCGACTGAGACTTGCTCTCGGTTCTGGACCATGACGAGTCCTAGAATTATCAATCCAGCTTCCGCGAACGCGACAAGGACCAGAATTACAGCTGAGAGCGAAACCTTGACAACTATCGCAGAAATCGCAACAAAACCAACAATCACGAAGAGAAGTATCCCCCCAAACAATAGGTTTCTCGATGACTTGACAGGATCTCGGGACATTCTCTTGAGCCATTGTCGAGGTTCATGATAGAAAAGAGCCGCCTACTATTCTGCTCGAAAAAAATTCCAATTGCCTTAAATTTGCACGATTAGAATACTACAGTTTCCTCTAAGGATACTTTCGCTTAGTTCGCGATCCTATAGTTTGAGAGCAAGATTTGGAGTCAAACTACTTATTCAATCCAGCCAACTACTCTCCTCATGCTGACGGCTCAACAGAACAACCCTGACTTACAGCAGACGCAGAAAGACCAGCGAAGCATTGCCACGGACGTAGAAAAATGGAAAGCGGTGGTTGAAAGAGATGAGACTAAGGACGGACTCTTCGTCTTCGCCGTCCGCTCCACTGGAATCTACTGCAAACCGTCATGTCCTGCTCGACACCCGAACTTGGAACAAGTCATTTTCTTCTCCCAGCCTGATGAAGCAGAAAGGTCTGGCTTCCGAGCGTGCAAACGCTGCCAGCCACAAGAGGCGAGGCCTTCCGCCGGAGCCCAGCTGATCCAGAAGACCTGCAGGTATATCGAGGCCAACCTCGATGAAAAACTCACTCTCGAAATCCTTAGCCGTCAAGCAGGTCTAAGCCCTTTTCATTTCCAGCGGACCTTCAAGAGAATACTCGGCATTTCCCCTCGTCAGTACGTGGAAGCGCGCCGTTTCGAGAAAGTGAAACGTTCTTTGACGAATGGAGAGACGGTGACCAATTCACTCTACGACGCAGGCTTCACTTCCAAGAGCAGACTCTATGAGAAGACCCCTTCTCACTTCGGCGTCAGCCCAGGAATATTTCGACGAGGTGGAGAAGGACTACACATCTTCTACACAATAGTTGATTCACGCATAGGATGTGTTCTTCTCGCGGCGACGCAACGGGGCGCGTGCGCGGTCTGCATAGGAGCCTCAGACGAAGTGGTCGAGGCAGCTCTCAAAGAGGACTACTATGCAGCTGACCTCCACCGAGACGATGAGGGCATGAAAAAATGGACTGAGGCGCTCCTATCATATTTCAACGGCCGGGAATTTCCGCGAGACCTACCACTAGACGTGCAGGCCACAGCGTTTCAATGGAAAGTCTGGAAAAAGATCCAGTCAATTCCCTATGGTCATACCGCCACCTACAGCAACATAGCCAAGTCTTTAGGAACGCCTGAAGCGGCGAGAGCAGTAGCTAGAGCTTGCGCGACCAACCCTGTTGCGATCGTGATCCCATGCCATAGGGTGATCGGAAAAGACGGGAGTCTACGCGGTTACGCGTGGGGAGTGAAGAGAAAGAAGACATTGTTATCCCTAGAGAACAGGCTTCAGCCTAACATAACGAACGAGTAGGGGAGGAAGGCTCGCCGATGGCTCTGGAGACTCGACTCGAGACGAAGATGCAGTACAAATCGCTCAGAGATAATCGAATCTTCACCAACAGTCTAGTAGTCATTTTGGGTGTGACGTGGGGATTGGCTTTCGTCGCTATTAAGACCGCTGATTTCCAACTTAGCCCGATCAATCTGACATTACTACGCTGGCTCATCGCTTCCGCTGGGTTTCTAGCTCTAGCGCCTTTCTTCGGAAGACCGAAGCAACCGGTCCAGAGACATCACATTCCTAGAATCCTAGTCGTGTCCTTAGCGAGTGTCGTTGGATATCACTTGTCGCTGAACTATGCTGAGACAATTGTATCGGCTGGTCTGGCAGGTCTACTCATCTCATTGGGACCAATCTTCGTCGTGGTCCTTTCGGGACTGTTCCTTAAGGAGAAGATAGGGAAGAGACTCGCTCTGGCGCTGGCAGCAGCGATGACTGGGGCAGTAGTGTTGTCTTTGAACGCTGGATTGAGCTTTCAGGAAATAACCGGTCCGCTTGCGGTTGTTTTCTCTGCTTTCATGTATTCGGTCTTCGCGGTTGGCTCAAAGCCACTAGTGAAGGAGTATGGAGCGCTACCCACGGCGATATGGATCGCATTGATCGGCACTGTATTCACACTTCCTTTGATCAGCATGAACTTCATCACTCAGATCCAAACACTCTCGACGATAACGTGGTTGTCAGTTATCTATTTGGCACTTCTAAGCACGGTGCTCGCCAACGTAATCCTATACCTGCTCATTGGTAACCGATCAGTTTCGAGACTCTCAATACAGCTCTACATAGTTCCATTAGTAAGTCTAGTCGGAGGAATAGTGCTACTCGGGGAGAGTGTGACCGTCCTCACAGTCTTAGGCGCAATCCTAATGTTCACAGGAGTCGCGCTTGCCACTCGCAAGAACTGACAGTACGATTCACGGAATAACTCAGTTTCTTAGGATCTATCCAGTAGGGCTTATCATGCGCTAGTCCTCGCCGGCGTAGGTCTCCAGACATGTCGGCGCCAAACCCTAGTCTCCGCAAGGCGATGACGATGAGGTATGCTGTTGCTCTCTACATGAGTTCGGTTCTCGGCTCGGGGGTCCTAGTCCTCCCTGGACTTGCGGCCCAGATAGCTGGGCCTGCCTCGCTCGTCGCGTGGGTCGCTCTATCGATCATCAGTTATCCACTTGGCTACACATTTGCAAGCCTTTCAGCGCGAAGACCGGAATCAGGAGGAGTCTACTCCTTTGCCCGGGAGAGTCTCGGTCCAGGAGCAGCGAGCGCTGTGGGCTGGCTGTTCATCCTATAGTACGTCACGGGAGCGCCTGTAGTAACGGTAATCGCAGCATCGTACCTAGCGTATGCATTTCCCTTGACTCGGACCGAAATCTTCCTGATAGCAGGGCTTCTAACACTCGGAGCATTCTTAGTCAACTATCGAGGAATCGTCGTCAGCAGCAGAGTTCAGCTAGCGGTCATAGTTGCCATCGTAGGACTCCTGATCACTGCGGTCGTCGCATCCGCACCCTCTGTGAACCCTACCAATTTCACTCCCTTCTTCCCCAACGGCTATGTCCCGATCGGAGTAAGCGCCGCTCTGATCTTCTGGTCATATTTGGGCTATGAGAACGTGTCCAATGTGGCGGAGGAGTTCAAGAACCCGGAAAAGGATTTCCATCGTAGCATCCTCTTCAGCGTCATAGTCATCGGTCTACTCTACATCTCGGTTGCCGT
>WNGQ01005690.1_pt1 | contig 14274 bp, 9 predicted proteins | sample 5407661 | NCBI WGS metagenome assembly WNGQ01 (sample SAMN13153382, study PRJNA577476) | soil metagenome | isolation source: 60 cm soil or saprolite under Garry oak tree replicate 2 | place: USA:California | collected 2016-06-15 | reverse complement strand
AAGTGCCGGACGCTGAGTGGGCCAAAAATAAAACGGGCGTCTCGACTCGGTTTAGAGTCGCGAGACGCCCGGGCAGCCCTCCCCCAGAACTGCTCAAGAAGAAGGTACTTTGGTAGCAAAAACTTGTGAATGGCACTAACGTGCCAAGGATGCTGCCCAATCGTGCCAAATGCCAAGCCTGGCTTGGCATTCGCCTGAATCCCTGAATCGGTCGGCGGACTCCGAAATACAGCTCAGCGTCCACATGAAGTAGTCGGGCTAGCCTGCCGATAAATGAGCAGGGGCTTTCCTGCGCCTGGATCATTCGCGTCATCCGCAGTTCATTGGGGAATCATAATGTTCGCGATTATAGGCATCGTAGTCGTCTTCGGAGCGGTCGTCGGCGGATACCTGATGGAACACGGCAACCTGAAGGTCCTGCTACAGCCAGCCGAACTGCTCATCATCGGCGGCGCCGGGGCAGGTACCGTCCTGATCGCGAATCCTCTGCACATCCTGAAACAGATTGCTGCGGGTGTAGGCGTGGTGTTCAAAGGATCAAAGTTCACAAAGCAACGCTACATGGAATCCCTCAAAATAGCTTACGAGCTTCTGAACAAAGCCCGTCGGCAGGGCCTCATGTCGCTCGAAAGCGACGTTGAGACTCCTGACCAGAGTCCTATCTTTTCCAAAGACCCCGAATTTCTGAAAGACCATCACGTTCGACACTTTTTCTGCGACAGCATGCGTATGGCCATCAGTGGAATGGAAGCATTCGAGCTCGATCAGTTGATGGACCTCGATCTTGAAGTTCATCACCATGAGGCCACACAGCCGGTCTCGTCGCTTTCCACCATGGCTGATTCGCTTCCCGGCCTTGGAATCGTGGCCGCCGTTCTGGGGGTTGTCATCACGATGGGAGCTCTGGGAGGGCCTCCCGAAGAAATCGGTCACAAAGTCGCTGCGGCCCTGGTGGGAACATTTCTCGGAATTCTGCTTTGTTACGGGCTGGTTGGCCCGATCGCGGCAAACATGGGAAAAGCGGCCGACGAAGAACGTGCCTATCTTAACGTTCTCAAAGTTTTGATCGTTTGTTTCTTGAAAGGGACGGCGCCGATCATGGCTGTAGAAGCCGCACGGCGGGCAATTCCCGGACATGTGCGGCCAACCTTCACAGAACTGGAGCAGGCATGCCGTGGCGGAGGCGGTTCATCAACGCCAACGCCCGAGGCACCAGGAAGCGAAGCCCCAGCAGCCGAATCCGCTTCCAGCGGAGGATAAGCCGTGGACGAAACTCGCCCAATCATTATTGTCAAGAAAAAGTCCGGCCATGCCGGCCATCATGGCGGTGCGTGGAAAGTTGCCTACGCCGACTTCGTGACCGCGATGATGGCGTTGTTCATCGTGCTCTGGCTGCTCAACAGCAGCAAACCTGTACGAGAGGCAATTGCCGGATATTTCAGAGACCCCGCAGGAACAGCAGGCAAATTAGGCACCAGCACTGCTGGCCCAGGTGCGCAGGTCGTGGTGGCCAAGGATGACATGTCGAAGCTGAAAGAGGAGATCGAAAAAGCCATCAGCCACATGCCAAATTTCGACAAACTCAAAGACCAGATTGAGATCAAAGTCACACCGGAGGGACTGCGAATCGAACTGCTGGAGTCAGCTAAAGGAACTTTTTTTGATCTCGGCAGCCCAAAGCATTTCCATCGAGGGTCACACGGATTCCAAACCTTACAGCGGAAAAAGAAATTATGGCAACTGGGAACTTTCTACCGACCGCGCCAACTCTGCGCGCCGCCTGATGCAGCAACAAGGGCTGGGAGAGAAACAGATTGCCCAGGTGCGTGGCTTTGCCGACCAGCTTTTGCGCAAGCCTGAGAATCCGGTTGATCCATCGAATCGGAGAATTTCGCTGATTGTCCAGTACACGGATCAGGGCGATGCGCAGGAGGGAAGGACTGCCGAGACAGTGAAGAGCCTGGAACAAAAGAAGTAGGCGGCGTCTTCGTTTCGCAGTTTCGCAGGTTTCAAAGTTTCAGCGTTTCAAGGTTTCTGAGTTTGCGGGAGCCTTTACTTTGAGATTTGAAACATGTGAAACCTTGAAACTTTCAAGCCTGATTCACTGCACCTCAACGATCCAGTGCATATCCGGATCATAAGATCCGAGGTCGTTTGCCTTGACCGTAAACTCTACCGTCTTGTGTTCTCCGGCCGCCAGCGTGACGCGCTGGAACCCTTTGAGTTCACGCACCGGCCGCGACGTTGGCGCCACTCGATCATGCACGTAGAATTGCACCACCTCGGTGCCTTCGCGCTTCCCGGTGTTCTCAACTTCGGCGCTCGCGTGCAACGTACCGTCCTGAGACACCCGCGAATCCGCCTTTAGATTTCGGTAGCTGAATGTCGTGTAGCTGAGCCCGTAGCCAAAGGGAAACAGCGGATCCTTGGGCAGATCAAGATAGCCCGTGTGCCAGCGATCGGGAGCTGAAGGCCGTCCAGTATTTTTGTGATTGTAGTAAATCGGAATTTGGCCGACGGAACGCGGCCAGCTTAAAGCCAGGCGTCCGCTCGGAGAAGCGTCGCCTAACAACGTGTGCGCAATCGCATTCCCGGCCTCAACTCCTAAATACCATGCCTGGACAATCGCGGAGACCTTTTCGGGCGCCCAACTGATATTGAGCGGCCGTCCGCTTTCGAGCACCAACACAACCGGCTTTTTGGTTGCAATTACCGCGTCAATCAACTTCATTTGATCGCCTGGCAAATCGAGCGATGCACGCGAGCTCGCCTCTCCGGTCATACCTGCCAGCTCACCGACGAAAAGCACAACGACGTCAGCCTTGTTCGCGGCTGCCAACGCATCATCAATACTTGCCGGTTTGCTTTCGGTCTCCGCATTCTTCACACCTGTTGCCGACGGAGGCGCAGGCGCAGCCACTCCTGCGGCCAGCCCGCTCTCGAAGGGCGGGATGTCCACGCCCTTCGCGTACAGCACGTGATCGTCGCCAATTTTTTGCCGGAAAGCGGCGAGTGGTGTGATGGTATCGCCGGCTTGACCATTCCCCGCCCACGGGCCGAGTTGCGATGACTTGTCGTTCGCGAGCGGCCCGATTACAGCGATCGTCTGGCTAGGGTTGAGTGGCAGCACATTGTTCTTGTTTTGCAGAAGGACAAGAGACTCGAACGCCAACTTCCGTGCCACTTCACGATTTTCCGGCGTCAGGATATCTGTCTTCTCGCGCTGCGGATCAGCGTAGGGGTGCTCGAACAATCCAGCCTTGAATTTGATTCGAAGGACGCGCCGCACCGCCTCATCCACGATGCTTTGAGGGAGTTTCCCCGACTGCACCAGCGCAGGAATCGAGCTCAGATACGCGCCGTCAACCATGTCCATGTCCACGCCAGCGGTCACTCCGCGAAATGCGGCTTGAGAATCATTTGCGGCTGCGCCGTGTGCGATCAATTCGTGAGTTGCACTCCAATCGCTCACCACGAAACCATTGAAGTGCCACTCGCCGCGAAGGATGTCAGTCAACGTGTGATGATTGGCAGAGGCGGGAACGCCATTCAGGTCTTGAAATGCCGACATTAGAGTGCCAGTGCCCGCCTCAACCGCTGCATGGAAAGGAGGAAGATAAACTTCGCGGAGCAACTGCTCGGAAATGTCCACGGTGTTGTAATCGCGACCGCCTTCGACGGCGCCATAGGCGACGTAGTGTTTGACGCACGCGACAACGCTTTCGGGATCGGACATTTCCTTACCTTGGAAGCCGCGCACTTTGGCCGCCGCGATCATCGAGCCGAGATATGGATCTTCTCCTGCGCCTTCGACAATGCGTCCCCAGCGGGGATCGCGCGCGATGTCCACCATGGGCGCAAACACCCACTTCACGCCCGAAGCAGTGCTTTCTTTTGCGGCGACTCGCTCGGCTTGCTCAATCAACTGCGGATCGAAACTTCCGGCGCTTGCCAGCGGCACGGGGAAAATAGTGCGATAACCATGGATCACGTCGTAGCCAAGTATCAAAGGAATCTTCAGACGCGAGCCTTCGACAGCCGCGCGTTGTGCCGCGTTCGCCTGTTCCGCGCCCAGCACGCCTAGCAATGATCCCACCTTTCCTTGTTTGATCATCTCCATGGTCTGGGGATTGTTGCCTGCGAACTGCGTGAGCTGGCCGGCCTTCTCGTCGAGCGTCATTTGCTGCAGAAGGGACTCCACGCGGCGGTCAATTTCCTGATCAGAGAGTTTCTGAGCGGCGGCAAGCGCGGAAGCAAATAGCAACACAAGAGCAAGGTACAGTTTGGGAGAGCGAAACATAGGTCGTCCTTTGCGGAGATTTGCGAGATCGACAGTGTACCATAGTCAGCTGTAGAAAATCGTTATTCTGGCTGTATTTCTAGTGCGCGGGTACCACGCTTTCTCGATGATGTCGGTATAGGTCGGCAATTGAATACGTGACCCCGGCGACGAAGATTGCGTCTGGAATGTTACCGGTGATGCGGCCCATCATGCCGAAATCAAACACTACCCGCGACCGTGGCGTGTAAGTTCCCGACGCGATGAACTGTGCGTTGCCAGGCGTGAATCGGTTTGGAGAAGTATTGCCGGAAATTTCGGCGGTGGCCCCCCATTTCCCACGAAGTGGATGAGACCATGCAAGCGCATTGAGATAGGACCGATCGAAGCCCCCTTGCGGCCGTCCGAGAAGATTCGCTACCAGGTTGAAGTCAAAATGGTGCTTGCCGAGGTCCTTGCTCACTAACAGAGTGAATGCGTGATCGGCCTTTCCGGAGCCCAGTACATCTCCGGCAGTTGGAAGCTTTGCCATGTACATCAATGCGATCGAAGGTTCGTGACCTGAATCCCGGGTCACCCGATACTTGAAACCGAGGGGGGTATCGCCGACGCCGTGAGCGCCGGAGTCGGCAGTAAAGGGATCGTTGCCAAAGCGCAACTCGAAGTTCTTGCTGACGCCAAACTTGAACAGGCCATTGATGTCCTGATGCGAAGCCGCAGCATCAATTCCCCATTCAGTTTCGATCACCCCAGGCTGCACCGGCTGCGCGGTAGTCGAAACCGTTGGACGGTTAGGAACTGCCGTGAGATCGTCTTGCGCCTGTATCCGCGGCGAGAATGCGCCTGCAAAGAGAAATATGATCGTAGCGCGAAGTGCAATTCTGAACTGCCGCATGTGCCTATTCTGAATCGGACTGACCAATCTAGAAAATTATCTCTTAGGGACAAAGCGGAATAGGAACCGCAGTATTCCACCTTTCGACTAGCAGAAGCTGGCGGAGAGGGAGGGATTCGACTCACGCCCAAATCCCTCAAGGACTTGCACTGATTTTTCACGGACTTGCTGACGGGTACTAGCTGTTTTTCCCATCAAAACTGCAAATTCAGAATAGCACTCCGATGTAGCCTTCGTGTAGCTATTTGTAGCTTGTGTCGGCGTGACCCCAGTACCGGACCACCGACTTACCTGATCGCCAAAGCAGCGACCACTAGCGAGAGGACGGGGATGGCTTTGTCTTTTTAATGGCGCGAACGACTCGACTCTGGCCGGCCAGCCGGACACAGTCCAAACCAAAAGTTGTAACACGATATACCCGTCGCTCCACTTGCTTTGAAATTGCCGGCTTTCCAAACTGATTCCAGCAGCTTGGAAGAAGCAACTTTCCTGCGATACCATGGAGAACGGTCACTTGCAGGCGGCGCCGCACTCGCCGCCTCATGCCGCACCAGGAGCCCAATCTATGGCGACCGTTACCGCTACCAATCCTGCTCTTCCCTTGACCAAGAACGAACACCTTTTGCGCTGGGTGGAAAAGATGGCCGAACTCACGCGGCCGGCGCGCATCCACTGGGTGGACGGATCGCAGGAGGAATATGACCAGCTTTGCGAGGAGATGGTCGCGAGCGGCACGCTCATCCGACTAAATCCGAAACTATGGCCGGGGTGCTTCCTCGCGCGTTCTCACAAGAGCGACGTTGCCCGCGTCGAAGACCGAACTTTTATTTGTTCCCTCTCGAAGGACAGTGCGGGCCCAACCAATAATTGGGAGAATCCTTATGAAATGCGCCGCAAACTGCGCGGCCTGTTCCGCAACTCAATGAATGGCAGGACGATGTATGTGCTGCCGTTCAGCATGGGCCCGGTCGCATCGGCTATGTCGCAGATTGGGGTACAGCTTACGGACTCGCCATACGTGGTGACCAGCATGCGCATCATGGCGCGCATTGGCACGCCCGTGTTCAAAGAAATCGATAAAGACTACAAGCGCGTAGTCCCTTGCTTGCACAGTCTCGGCGCGCCCCTGAAGCCGGGACAAAGAGATGTCCCCTGGCCGTGTAATGACGAAAAGTACATCGTCCACTTTCCTGAGAGCCGTGAAATCTGGTCTTACGGTTCCGGTTATGGAGGCAATGCATTGCTCGGCAAGAAATGTTTTGCCCTCCGCATCGCCTCGAACATGGCGCGGGACGAAGGCTGGATGGCTGAGCACATGCTCATCGTCGGGATCGAAGATCCTAACGGCCAAAAGACGTACGTTGCGGCGGCTTTTCCAAGCGCGTGCGGCAAAACCAATTTCGCAATGATGGTTCCGCCCGACGAATTCAGATCCAAAGGCTGGAAAATCTGGACCGTCGGCGACGATATTGCCTGGATCACTCCTGATTCCGAAGGACGTCTGCGCGCCATTAATCCGGAGGCTGGGTTCTTCGGAGTCGCGCCGGGAACGTCGGTCAAGACCAATCCGAACGCGATGGCGGCTCTCTCGAAGAACACCATCTTCACCAACGTCGCGCTCACTCCTGAGGGTGGCGTGTGGTGGGAAGGCATGACAGGCGAGCCACCCGCTGAGTGCATTGACTGGCAGGGCAATCGCTGGACTCCAGAAATCGCCCAAAAAACGGGCGTCAAAGCTGCGCACCCAAATTCCCGGTTTGCTGCGCCGGCAAGACAGTGCCCCACCATAGATTCCGCTTGGGAGGACCCGACCGGCGTCCCCATCAGCGCGATCGTCTTTGGTGGCCGCCGCGCTCATACCATTCCGCTCATCTATCAAGCATTCAACTGGAGTTCAGGCGTTTACGTAGGCGCCACTATGGGTTCCGAGATGACGGCAGCCGCGGCCGGTGAGATCGGCAAAGTCCGCCGCGATCCTATGGCGATGCTTCCCTTCTGCGGCTATCACATGGGCGATTACTTTCGGCACTGGATCAAGATGCAGCGGTCGCTGACAGTGACCCCACGCATTTTTCATGTGAACTGGTTCCGCAAAGACGCAAACGGTGAATTTCTATGGCCGGGCTTCCGGGACAATTTCCGAATGCTCAAGTGGATTGTGGACCGCGTCCATGGCCGAACGCGCACGAAGGAAACTCCGATCGGATGGACTCCCTTTTACGAGGACGTAGACTGGACCGGTCTCGAGTTTCCGAAAGAGAAATTTGATGAACTGCAGAAAATTGATCGCCCAGCCTGGAAAAAAGAAGTTATCAGCCACGAGGAATTATTTATTCTTCTGCACGCGCATCTTCCGCCCGAGATGATTTACGAACGCGAGCTGCTGATCTGCAGGCTGTGAGGAATTAGACATGGCACAACCGGTGGCGCGCACTCGAGAAGACCTCGCCGGGGACTTCCTCGATCTCGATCGTAGATATGCTGCTTTATTGCAAGACCGCACATCTAAGCAACTAACGTGGCGCCCTATCCACGATGGATGGTCTGTAGCGCAGTGCATCGAACACGTGGCGCGCGTCAACTCTGTCTATCTCCTCGCAATCAAAACCGCGATCGCCGGTAGCCGAGAGCTCGCCGAGTCGAACGACCAGCGGTTGCGGACAGCTGGGTGGTTTTCGGCGTTCTTTTTAAAAAGTGTTAGCCCGGAAGGGAAAACCAAAATGCGGGCACCGAGAATCGGCCGCCCCGATCCTGATTCTTCGCAAATCAATCCCGAAGAAGCCCTGCAAAAGCTGCAGCGCACCCACCTGGAAATTCGGGAGGTCCTTTCATCGTCTCAGCAGATGGATCTGAACCGAGTCCGTTTTAGAAATCCATTTGTTCCGTTGATACGCTTTACGGTCGGAACCGGATTTCTGGTAATGGCCGGCCATGGCCGTCGTCATCTGTTGCAGGCCGAACGAGTCTGCAGTGCAAACGGCTTTCCGCTTGCGAGAGCCTCTGCCGGCAGCGCGACCGAAGTCTGAGTCACCGGCTCATCACCAAAGTGTGTACCGGCGATCTCGTCCCAACCACCGGAAATGCTTCCTCGCCCTTCATGATGCGCCACAGAATACGATTGAACACGGCATCGTCAACTCGGTCGGGCTTGCTGAAATCAAGACCTTCTGACATCTCTCCGGCAGCGCTGTGCTTCGGGTTCATCTCATTCATGTCTTGCTGCGGCACCACCGCATTAAAAGGCGTCAGGTCGGGAGTGTCAGAAAAAACGTCGGCGAGCGACCGGCTGAAATAATCGAACTTCGACATGCGGTCCAAATTGAGGATGTCCTCGATTGCCGCGATGACGTCGGTAGTGTTTGCAAAGCGGTGGATCGTTCCCGCGTGATTATACGCAGAAATAATTAGCGCCGGTGAACGGTGCGAATCCACATGGTCGGGTCCCGACTGCGAATCATCTTCGAGAACAAAAACCACAGTGTCTTTCCAGAAAGGAGAATTAGAAAGTGTTTCGACGATCCGGCCAAGAGCGAGATCGTTGTCAGCCATCAGTGCCTTCGGCGTGCGAAAGCCTTCCTTGCCCCCAGCGGTATGATCGTTCGGCAAATGCAGAATCTCGAGTTGCGGCATCTCCTTCTTTTCGACAAATTGCTTGAACTCCGCAATCCAGGCATCCGCCCTGATCTGATCGGAGACTGCAAGATTGAACGGCGGATACGCAAGATTGATGTGGTCCGCGAGCCCGCGGCGCTTGGTTGTCGCCCACTCCGGAGACTTCGGATCATTAACCATCTCTCCGTAATCGCGGAAGGTGATCCCTTTCTTTTGAGCAAGGTTCCACAAGAAGCCGTTGCCGGGCTCATCAATCTCTTCGTTGTCGATGTCGCCGCGCCGATCGGAGTACGCGGAATGCACGGTCTTTTCGTCGTAGTCGGTCACATACGCAGCGGTTGACCAGATGTGCCCTTGTGAGCTGACCTCGGAATTGGTGAAGAACCGGTCCAGCAATCCAAAACGCAAGGCCAGAGCGTGATGGTTCGGCGATATCGCCTGTCCAAAAAATACCAAGCTTGGGTCTCCGTCGCCTTCTTTCAAGTCGCCGAACACTTGGTCGTACGTCCGGTTCTCCTTGATGATGTAAACAACGTGCTTGAACGCAGGGTAGGATTTTGCTTTTCGCTGCTCTGCCCAGTTATTCGCGTCTGAGACTCGCCGTGAGTAGTCTGCCAAATTCGTTGAGCTCAAGTCAGCGGGCAGCATGCGCAAGGTTCCGTTAAGTTGCCCCAGGTCGTATCCGGTGCGGCGCGTTAGCGGTTCGGCGGGAATTGGACCGTCTGGATTTGCGTGACTTCCATGTCCTTTGCCGCTAAGCACCAAAAGCTGGTTAGCGTTGTCGAGAACTGCAGTGGGATACCAGTCGGTCGGTATGCGGCTGATCGGCGTTGTTTTGGTGACAGTCCCGGCTCCGTCCGAAATGTCGAACACTGCGACCGCATTGTTGTCTGCTTCCGCGACGAGCAACTTCGAACCATCGGGCGACAACGTCATCGCATTCGGCGTGCTCCCTTCTGAAGGTCCTGCCGGGGCCGCGTCACTAAGGCGCTGCAGGACTCTTTTCTTTTTTGTTTCCACCACCGCGATCTCATCCGATCCCGCCAATGCAACAAACAATCGTGACCCGGATTTGTTCGACGCCAGCGCCGACGGATGCCGCCCAACGGTTACTTTTCCGGAGGCCTTCAACTTCCCGTCCTTCCGCATTTTGAAGATTGCAACCGTGTCCGCACCCCAAGCTGACACATAGACCTTCCCATCGCCTGCGACTTCAATGCCGTATGGATAATGGTCGGTGGGGAGTCTCTGCACAACCTGCGCACTTTGCGGATCGACAACGGCTAGACTATCGCCAACGTTTTCGGCAACGTAGAGAAAGTCGCCGTGCGATGAAACCGCCAATCCGGCTGGATATCGCGAACCAGTCTTGTCCGGCTTGGGTTGGCCCAGCACGATCTTGCGCTCAAACTTCGCGCCGCCGTTCTCCCAGGAATAAACGAATACCGAATCGTCATTGCCGCCTGACACATAAAGGTGCTTCCCATCGTGCGCAAATGCCACACCCAGAAAAGCGGCAGGCTGTTCGAGCGTTTGAGTGACCTGCCGGGATTTCAGATCAACAATCTGCAGTCCCTGCTCACGCCAGCCGCTGAGGACCACGGCAACTCTGTCTCCCTCCGGCGCCACAGCCATGCCGAGCGGCACACTGCCAAGATCGATTGCTTCGCCCACTGGATCGAGACGCACCCCAGTTGATAGCGGCGAAGTGTAATTGATGGGCATGTCCGTTGCTCGAGCCGCCGAAGCTTGAAAGAGGAAAAAACTCATCATCGTCAAAGTTGTATTGAAGATGAATATGCGGGCAGATTTGGGATTAAGGCAGTGCATCGCGTGATTATAAGTCGGGGACCTTCATCCTGACACGCGACACAGTTTGTGACATCGCTAAAGCCGTTTGCTCAGAAACATCCCAACTGAACGAAAAGCTCCCTGTATCCGCCGCCCGGCACTTCCCGCGAATTGCGCGTCCAGCATGCCTTCCAACCGGCCTGTGAAGGCGTCACCGTAGCGGTACCACCAAAGCTTTTTCATCCGCGGTAAGCGGTCCGAGGCCACGTATTTCACGCGAACCATCTCGTCGAGTCCAAAACGCCCGTGGGTGCGACCGATGCCGCTCGACTTTACGCCGCCATGCGGCGCTTCGCTGATGCCATAACAAGACACTGCATCGTTCACCATTACCGTCCCAGCTGTAATCCGCCGGGCCAAGGCCTCCCCGCGTGCGCGGTCGCGCGTCCAAATGCTGGCAGCAAGGCCGTAATCGGAGTCATTCGCCAGCCGGACTGCATCATCTTCGTTGTCGAATGGCATGACCGGCAGCGCCGGGCCGAATGTTTCGTCACGCATGATTCGCATTTCATGATTCACATCGGCGAGGACGGTCGGAGCATAAAAATTTGGGCCAAGCTCCGGTAATCGTGTACCACCGATCATGATGCGCGCGCCCCGATTCTTCGCATCGTCCACTTGTTGTTCGACTATCCGAAGCTGGCGTTCGTCGATCATTGGGCCGATGTCTGTATCCGGATCCATTCCATTGCCTACGCGCAGTTGCTTCGCCTTCCTCACGCAAGCATCGAGAAACGGCTCATAAAGTTTGCGATGCACATAGCACCGCTCAACCGAGAGGCATGCCTGACCAGCGTTCACAAATGCGCCCCAGACGGCGCCGCTCGAGGCGACATCAATGTCTGCGTCTTCGAGCATCAGCATCGGATCTTTTCCGCCCAGTTCCAAAACAACTGGAAGCAAGCGCACGCCCGCCGCCTGTGCGATCCGCTTTCCGGTTGAAACGCTGCCGGTGAATACCAGTTTGTCGATTTCTGAGTTGACCAGCGCCGCACCGGTTGTGCCGTCTCCGAGGACCACTTGAAACACGGCTTCGGGAACTCCCGCATCGTGGAGCAAACCAGCCAGGGCAAGCGCGACCAGCGAGGTAAACTCCGAAGGCTTCACGATCACAGCATTGCCTGCAACCAGCGCTGCGAGAGTTTCGCTCGCGGGGATTGAAAATGGATAGTTCCAGGGCGAAATGATGCCGATGACTCCGTGCGGCTCGCGCACGATGCGACCCGCTTTTTGCTTCATCGCCAGACTGCCGTGGCTGACCGGTTCGTCGCGCAGGAGCCGGTAAGCATTGTCAATGCAGAACCGTGCTGCATCCAGAACCACCAACACCTCGGTGGCGAGTGCCTCTACATAGGGTTTGCCGGCCTCGCAGGTGATCAGCTGTGCGATCACAGATTTCCGGTCATGTAGGAGGTGTTGGAACTTTTTCACGACCTTGATGCGATGCCGGATTCCGGCTTCGAACCAGGCCGGTTGCGCGGAACGGGCACGTTCGACTGCCTCGCTAACTTCCAATTCATCAGTACAGTCAAATTCGCGCAGCATTTCGCCTGTCGCCGGATTGACCGACACTACTTTGTGCGTTGCGATTTGGAGGTCGGTGGCCACGTAGTTCAAAGCCTAATTTAAGTTTTCAAAAATCCCTGCGGCGCCCATCCCGCCGCCAACGCACATCGTTACCATGCCGTAGCGTCCGTTGCGGCGCTTCAGTTCCCGGATGACGGTTGCGGTCAGTTTTGCCCCTGTGCATCCGAGAGGATGTCCGAGCGCGATCGCCCCGCCATTCGGGTTTACTCGCGCAGGATCGAGTCCAGCTTCTTTGATCACCGCAAGGGACTGCGCAGCGAAAGCTTCGTTTAATTCGAATACGTCAATGTCTGACAATTTCAATCCAGCAAGTCTCAGCGCCTTAGGAATCGCAAACACCGGCCCGAGTCCCATTTCTTCCGGCTTGTATCCAGCGGTTGCAAACGAAACGTATCGCACCAGCGGTTTAATGCTGAGTTGCTTTGCTCGTTCAGCCGACATGACAACTGCCGCGGCTGCCCCATCCGACATTTGCGACGAATTCCCTGCCGTCACGGTACCCTTTGCGTGAAACGCCGGCTTCAATGCGAGCAATGCCTCAAGCGAGGTGTCAGCGCGTGGGCCTTCGTCAGTCTTGAAAACAATTTCTTGCTTCTTGGGTTTCGAGCCATTCGGCGTCACAAAGCTCACTGGCACCGGCACTGTCTCGTCCTCGAACTTTCCTGCCTGGATAGCGGCCAGCGCCTTTTGGTGGCTATGCAACGAAAATTCGTCAGCTGCGTCGCGAGTAATGCCGAAACGCTGCGCCAGTCGCTCCGCCGTCAATCCCATAGATAAGTACGAGTCCGGATAATTCTCTACCAGCCACGGATTCGGCGAGATCTTATGTCCGCCCATTGGTACTAGCGACATAGATTCAGTCCCGCCTGCAACAATTACCTCCGCGCCGCCGGCCGCAATCCGTTCCGCTGCCATCGCGATGGACTGCAATCCGGAAGAACAGAACCGATTGATGGTCATTGCCGCCGTTTCCACCGGTAGCCCGGCGCGCAACGAGGCAATCCGCGCAACGTTCATCCCTTGTTCCGCCTCCGGCATAGCGCATCCGAGAATGACATCTTCAATTTCTTTGGGATCGAGCTCTGGCACGCGATCTAGTGCACCTCTGATGGCAACTGCGCCAAGTTCATCCGGGCGCGTCGCACGCAGCGTGCCCTTGTACGCGCGGCCAACAGGTGTGCGGACGGAAGAGACCAGAACGACTTCACGCATGGGAGCCTCCAACCAATTACTATTATGAACCTGATAAGGAAATCCGCAGATGAAGCGCATTCATAAGGTCGCAGTTCTCGGCGCCGGCACCATGGGCGCGCGTATCGCCGCCCACTTTGCGAATGCGGGAATCCCCACTCACCTATTGGATATAGTTCCTCCCAATGCGGACTCTTCCATGCGAAACAAATTCGCCGCGGCAGGACTGGACGCGGCACTGAAATCCAAGCCGGCGGCCTTCTTCGATCCATCTTTAGCGAGCCTGATCACAATCGGCAATTTCGAAGACGATCTAAAAAAGCTGGCGGAAGTGGACTGGATTATCGAAGCCGTAGTCGAAGATCTAAGCATCAAGCGAGAGTTGCTCAAGCAAGTCGAAGCTGTACGCCGGCCGGGAACGATCATCACTACCAATACCAGCGGCCTGCCGGTCGCCAAGATCGCTGAGGGCTTCTCTGACGACTTTCGCCGCTGCTGGTTCGGAACCCACTTCTTCAATCCTCCTCGCTACATGCGGCTGCTGGAGATTATTCCCACCGCCGAAACTGACCGCTCGCTGCTGGAAGCGGTTGCCTGGTTCGCCGATGTTCGCCTCGGCAAAGGCGTGGTTTTTGCCAAGGACACTCCTAACTTTATCGCCAACCGGATTGGCACATTTTCGGTGTTGAATGTAATGCGCTTAATGCAGGAGATGGATCTCAGCATCGAAGAAGTGGACGCGCTAACCGGACAGGCGGTCGGATGGCCGAAATCCGCAACGTTTCGCACCATTGATCTGGTTGGACTGGATATCCTCGGACACGTCGTAAGCAACATGGCAAGACTTGGAGGCGACGAG
>WNGQ01004246.1_pt1 | contig 14277 bp, 10 predicted proteins | sample 5407661 | NCBI WGS metagenome assembly WNGQ01 (sample SAMN13153382, study PRJNA577476) | soil metagenome | isolation source: 60 cm soil or saprolite under Garry oak tree replicate 2 | place: USA:California | collected 2016-06-15 | reverse complement strand
CCGCCGTCGCGGATGGCGATCAGCGCGTACGGGCCGGCCGGCGGGTCCTCGGGCGCGCCGGTCACGTCCTGCACCCGGATCCGCCAGCCGCCGTCCGGGGCCGGGCCGGCCACCGCGATGTCACCGCCCAGGCCGACCAGCACGCCACAGCCGAGCCTGGACGCGATCCTCGTGGCGGACCGGTCCGCGGCCCACGCCTTCGCGGTCGCCCCCAGGTCGAGCTGGACCCCGGCGGGCATGGTCAGGGACTGGCCGTCCAGGTGGACCTCGCGCCAGCCGGGCACCGTCCTGACCGTGAGAGCGATCTCTGGACCATTCTGCTTGATTTGTTCGAAATCACGATCGTATCCTATCGCGGACATGGCCGCGCCCACCGTCGGGTCCACGTCGCCTTCGGTCAGCCGGGCCGCCCGCAGCGCCACCTCGATGGCCTCGGCCAGCAGCGGGCTGACCCGGGCCGGGCGGCTCTTGACGTCGCGCAGGGCGCAGATTTCCGAGTCGTCACGGAACCGGCTGCAGGCCGCGTCCACCTCGGCGAGGTCGTCCGTCAGCAGGCGCCTGGCCTCGGTCAGGCGCTCCGGGGCGGTCACCACCAGGTGGACCAGCGTGCCGAGGGCGCGCCAGCTAGCCGACGCGTCGGTATCTGCGGCGTCCGTCGCCGCGGCGTCCGTCGTGGTGTCCCCGGCGGGGCGCGGCATCACGAGCCGCCGGAGGTGACCTGGCTGCTGCCCGAGCTCGAGGTCGGCGAGGAGCCGGAGCTGAGGCCGCCGGAGCTGGAGTTAGACGAGGAGCCTGAGCTCGTGGAGCTGGAGCCGGTGGAGCTGGAGCCGGTGGAGCTGGAGCCGGTGGAGCCTGAGCTGGTGCCGGACGAGCCCGAGCCTGAGCTGGCCGAGGGCGAGTTCGACGAGCCGGTCGAGGTCGAGCCGGATCCGGTGGAGGACGACGCGGTCTTCTGCGTGGACCCCGGCAGGGCCAGGGCCAGCGCGCCAGCCGTCACCACGCTGGCCATGGCGACCGTGGTAGTCGTCGACCGGACCTTGTTGCGGCCGCGATCCCTGGCGGCGATGGCCTGGCGAATCCCGTCGTCTCCGCGTGCTCTGCTCATGTATCTCATTCTGCGGTCACGTACTCGGAAATCCCTGCACGAACCTTCTGGGTCAGCTATGAGCCGGGCGGCTCTCCTCGCTGTTGCGGCCGAGGCTACCCAGGCAACATGAAGGACATCTGAAGCGTCGCCCAGCGCGGAGGCGGCCGCGCCGGGCAGCACCCGGCGGAACACCGGATGGCTGAGAACCGGATAGTAGGGCGAGGACCTGATCCGTTCGGCCCATCTGAACACCCCGGGCGACGCGGCCGGGCCAGCCTGGTCCTGGTCCGTCCGCGGGTCGGTGGTCACGTGGTTAAGGTAGGACATGGAGAGCGCGCGCGAGCTCCTGCTGGCCGAGCAGGCCCGCGCCCGGCTGCGGGTGGCCGCGCTGGAACGGGAATTCGCCGGGCTGGCCGAGGCGGCCAGTTCGGCCGGGACCGACGACGAGCACGACCCGGAGGGTGCGACGCTCGCGTTCGAACGCCAGCATGCCGCCGCGCTGCTCGAGGCGGCGCGGGAACAACTCGCGGCCATCGACACGGCGCTACGGCCGCTGGAGGCGGGGCGGTACGGCGTGTGCGAGCGATGCGGCCAGCCGATCGGGGAAGACCGGCTGGCTGCCCGTCCGGCCGCGCTGGCCTGCATCCGCTGCGCGGCTTCAGGCTCGGGCTGACCGGCCAAGCCTCAGTAACAATCGATGACTATCGAATCACTTATAGTAACATGGACGCACCTCCTAGTTGTCTAGGGCGGTGGCGGGCCGGAAGGAGCCGGACAACAGGAAAGGCGAAGGGTCATGGCTCTCCACGGTCAATTCAGTAAAGCAGCGGAAACCCTCTGGACGGCAGCGATGTCCAGGCGCAACCGACTGCTGGCCGCGGCCGGCCTGGTGGCGGCCGGGGCCATGGCACTCGGCCTGGCCTTGGCCGGCTCGCAGTCGGTCATCTTCGGCACGCTGGACACCCAGCCGGGCACCGCGGCGGCCGAGAACCGCGCGGGCGTCACGATGGCCATGTTCGAGCTGAACTGGGCCAGCTTCGAACCCAGCCGGGGCGTCGTGTCCTCCTCCTACCTGGCCACCATGAAGTCCGAACTGGCGGCCTACCAGGCCGCCGGGCAGCGCGTCACCCTCGGCCTGGGCCTGCAGAACCCCCCGTCCTGGGTGTTCAGCCTGCCCAACAGCACCTACACCGACCAGGACGGCGCCACCTCCACCGAAGCGGACTTCGTGTTCAGCCAGGCCGTCCGCTCCGCCGCCGCGTCCTACCTGTCCCTGGTCGCCGCCGACCTGCCGCTGTCTAACTTCTGGGCCATCCGGCTCACCTCCGGCGGCGACGCCGAGATGCTCTACCCCGGCGGCGGCACCTACTGGGCCTTCGACCATGCCGCCCTGACCGGCAGCGGGCTCGCCACCGGTATGACCCGCAACCCCTACCCGAACTGGAAGCCCGGCCAGCCCGGCCTGACCCAGGCGCAGATCAGCAGATGGGTGAACTGGTACGTCGGCGGCCTGGACAACGTCACCAACTGGCAGATGCAGACCCTGTCCAAGCTCGGCTTCACCGGCTATTACGAGACCGTCACCCCCGGATCGGGCACCCGGCCCGACTACCTGACCCAGACCGAGCGGCAGAACCTGCTCAACGACGGCACCACCGGCGTCGGCGCGGTGTGGGATCTGTACTACGCCCAGCTGCCGAACAAGGCCAACGTCATGGCCTACATCTCCTCCGTCGCCGACCGGTCCGGCGGCAACGACTCCTGCCAGCCTGGAGACACCTCGCTGTCCCTGACCAGCGACACCATGGACTCCTGGTCCGCCACCCGCTGGATCAGCCGCATCGCCCACCAGTACGGCCTGGCCGTCAGCGGCGAGAACCCCGGCTACAGGATGCCTGCCAGCCTGGACTCCGTCTACACCAACACCTCCTCCACCGGCGTGATGGCCGCCGCGCTCCAGCAAGTCCGCTCGTGCGGTTTCACCGTCTTCTACTGGGCCCACGACGTCCACCTGTGGGACGGGACCATTCCCTTCTCCATGTACGCCAGCATGATCGCCGGGGACCGAAAGGAGACGACTGGGTGATGACCGACCGGCTGAGGAGGGTGATAGCCGAAATGGACGGCGCCGACTCGGCCGTGGTGGTGATGTCCCCGCATCTCGATGACGCCGTGTTGTCCTGCGGTGCCCTGATCGCCCATCTCGCGGTCCGGCATCTCGTCACCGTAGCGACGGTGTTCACGGCGGCCGCGCCGCCGCCGTGGTCCCTGCCCGCCCGCAGGCAACTACGCGCGCTCGGCGGGGTCGATGCCGAGGACTTCTTCTCCCAGCGCCGGGCGGAGGACAGGGAAGTCCTGGCCGGCATCGGCGCCGCGGCGGTCCATCTGGGGTTCCGGGACGCCTTGTTCCGCCGCGGCCGGAGGAGGCCGGCCTACCCGACTTTCCGCTTCGACGCCGCCCGCGGCCGGGTCGCGTCCTGCGACGTCGGGCTGGCCGCCGAGGTGAGCGCCCGGGTCGGCGAGATCGCCCGGGCCGGCGAGGCCGGAGTGGTCTTCGCCCCCCTCGGCATCGGCCGCCACGTCGACCACCTGATTACCCGCCGGGCCGCGCAGGAGCTTGGGAGACCGATCCGGATCGTGTATTACAGCGATTTCCCTTACTCCCGGACGGCCGCGCCGGAGGTGGGCTTCATCCAGCGCGCGGGCCTGGTCCCCCATCCCTGGGTCTCCGGGCGGGCCGAGAACGCGAGCTGGATCGCCGGATACCGGACCCAGTTCGCCGGATTGTTCCGTGACGGCACGGTGCCGACCCGCCCGGAGATCTACTGGGTCGCCGCGAACGACTCGGCGACCGCCACGTAGCCGCTTCCGGTGACCTCGACGCTGAAGCGCCTGACGTCTTCGGCGTTGGCCTCGGCTATCTGGGCCCTGATCGCGGGCGGGGCCAGGCGCCGCAACGCCTCGGCGTAGCGCGCCGGATCGTGACCGGCGACCACCACGCCGTTGCGGCCGTCGGTCACGATTCCCGCGCCGATGACATTGGACACGACGACCGGCAGTCCCGCGGCCATGGCCTCGATCACGACCAGCCCGAAGCTTTCGTAACGGGTCGGGAAGATGAACAGGTCGGCGTCGCGGTAGACCTCGGCCATGCGGTCCGGGGGAATGATCCCGAGCCAGTCCACTCCCTCGACCGCCTTCCCCGCCGGGATCCCGGCGATCCGCAGCCGCAGCCCGGGCAGCTCCGCGCGGGCCTCGGCCACGGCGGCCATGGCCACGTCGAGGCCCTTCCTGTAGCCGGTCTGGCCCACCCAGAGCGCATTCAGCCCGGTCCGCGCGGTCCGTACCCGACCGCGCGCTGGCCGGGCCAGATGCTCCTGGATCGTGGTGTCCAGGCCGTTGTCGATGACGGTGACGGGGGCGCTGAGGCCATACGGGGAGCGCACGCACTCCTCGACCTGGACGTGCACGGCGATGTGACCGTCAGCGGCCAGGGCGCGCCGTTCCCCGTTCGTCCGCAGCCAGGCCAGCGCCCGCGCTAGCGGGTGACCGGGCCGGCGCAGCCGCAGGTGCGGCACCGGGCCGGCCCCGTGCCACACGGCAATGAGCGGTGGGGCATCTCGCCGCCTGCGCAGCAAGCGGATCCCCCACAGGCACTCCGGACAGTGCACGAAAATGACATCCGCGGTGCTGCCGCGCAGCCGCCATCCGAGCCGGAAGGCGGCAATCACGTCGGAGAACCCGTCCATCCCCTCAATCCGGCTGCCTGCCCGGAACGCCGGGACGGTGTCCACCCGCCAGGCGGGACGCACCCGTGCCAGTTCCCTCATCACTCCCGCGACGACACGCTCCACCCCGCCGATCTCGCTGGGAGCGCGCCGGGTCGCCATGGTCATGGTGAACGGGCGGCCTGGCCGGGCCGTAGCCGTGTCAGGGACGGTCCTGGTGGCCTCGTTCTGAGCTGTCATACTGCCACTCCTCTTCTCAGCGTGTGCCGGGTCACCACGGTTCGATCCGGGCCTTGGCGTAGGGATTGCCGGCCGGTGACCGGCCGGCCTGATGCAGGGCTGACCTCACGCGATCCAGGGCCAGTCGCTGGTGCTCGCCCAGCGAGTCGAGCCCCGGCCGCGTGATCTGCGCGGACATCGCGGCCCAGGTCTGGCCGCGCAGCAGGAGCAGCATGGCCGCGGTGGTCACGGCCCGCGGCCCGGCCACGTCATCGTGCACGTACACCCAGGCGCCGCGCTCGGTGTGGCGGCGCATGAAGCCGGCCAGACGGCGCAGCTGGGCCCACGTCGGGGCCGCGCCCGGGCGCACTGCCAGGTACAGATAGGCCTGGTGCAGGCTGGCCGCCGTCACCTGCTCGGCGACACTGGGCGCAGCCAGATTGACGACTCCGTCCACGTGGAGGCCGGCCGCAAGCTCCTCGAGGCCGATGTCGGTCGGAGTCGTCCCGATCAGCAGGCCCGACGTCACGACACGATCGGGCGGGGTGACCGCGACGTTGACGACCTTATGCGCGATCAGGATTTTCGCCAGGCCGAGCAGGAGGATCAGCGCGAGCGCGAGCGCATACGTTCGGACCAGGACCCGGCCCGGGAGGCGGCCGCCCGCGCCGATCGCCGGGTTCACCCGTTCTCACCCACCGTCATGGCCGTGCGTGCCAGCAACGACAGGGTGCGCCCGGCTGAGCGCGCCCAGGTGTGCCTGGCGGCGATGGCCTGCCCGCGCTCGCGCAGGTCTCGCCGGGTGTGAGGGTCGGTAAGCACCCGGTCGAGCGCCTGGATCCAGGCGGCGGTCGTCCGGGCTGGCACGATGAGCGAACCGCCGGCCGCGACCTCCCGCACCGCCTCGGCGTCGCTCGCCACCACGGCGAGCCCCGCCGCCATGGCCTCGAGGACCGGCATCCCGAAACCCTCGACCACCGAGGGGTAGGCGAACACGGCCGCATTCGCGTACAGGTCGAGCAGCGCCCGGTCCTCGAGGCTGGCGTAGCGGTACACGAGATCCGACACGCCGAGGGCCGCCACGAGCTTTCCGACCTCATCGGGAAACCTGGGGTCGGGCTGACCGACGAGGACGAGCCCGAGACCCCGGTGCCCGGCCCGCAGCGCCGACATGGCCTCCACGAGAACGCGCTGGTTCTTGTGCGGACGCTGCGCTCCTACGTGCAGGATGTAGCGATCGGGAAGGCAGAGTCCGGCAGGCCGGGGCCTGCCTTGCAGCGAGAAGAACTGGGCCCCCACCCCGTGCGGCAGGACAGCCTCGGCCGGGAGTTCGGCCCCGTAGAAACGGCGGATATCGCGCCGGGCCGCCTGGGACGGGGTCGCCAGCGCGGCGGCGGAACGGATGGCCAGCCGGGTCGCCGCGCGGTACGCCAGCGAGAAGGCCGACGGCCCGCAGGCGGCGGCGTCCCGCTCGAACACGCAGTCATGGATCACCGAGACGACGGGGACCCGGCCGGCCAGGAGGGGTGTGCTGAGGTGATAGGGGACGAAAACCACATCGGGCCGGACGCTCAGCACGGCTTGCGCGAGCACCCACTGGGACCGGGCGGACGCCACCGGCACCCGGGACGGCATCGCCCGGACCGTGCGGCGGGCTATCAGCTCAGGTACGTCAAGCCGGCCGATGTCCGGGCTGTACAAGACGATGAGCTCCGGCTCGAGCAGGCTCAGCTCGCGCAGCAGCTCATAGGTGTACCTGCCGATGCCGTGGTAGCGGTCCTGCATGACCCGGCCGTCCACCAGGATGCGCAGCGGGCCGGTCACCAGGTTCCCCCCGCCCATGGCGGCCCGTCGCCGGCGGCCCGAGGCCAGCGGCGGACCACCGCGACGACTACGGTCCCGTAAAGGAGCAGGGCCGCGCCTAGTTCAAGTGCGAACGGTTCCGCCGACGTGGGCTGGGCAGGCCCCGGCGGAAACGGGTCAGGGAGGGGCGGCGGCGCCTGGGGGACACGGGCCCGGCCGGGCCCGGTCAGCACCCTGGCCTTGAGGACGGCGTCGGTGACCGCCGCCGCGCGGGCGCTTCCGCCCTCGCTGGGCACCTCGAGGACGATGTCGGCGAAAGCCTGGGCGACGCCGGCTCCGGGCAGCGCGACAGGCGGCCCGAGCGGTTCACCGAAACGGCGGACGGCGGCCGCGTAGCTGCGCGGGCTGTCCCCCTCCCCGTCCAGGTAGGCACGTCTTATCGACGGGTTCGTCAGCCAGCCGCGCCGCTCGGCCGCCGTGGCGCGCAAGTAGACCGGGGGCAGGCCCGCCCGGCGGTAGGCGGCAGGCGCGCGCTGGGCCAGCATGGCCACGATGGGCAGAGCGCGGACGGCCCGGCGCGCGGACGGGCGGGCGGCTGGCGCGGCCGCGAGCACCGCGCCGGCGACGAACTGCTCGTACCTGCCCCGCCCCGCGGCCGTGACCTGGCTCAGCGGATCGCCGAGCAGCCCCTTGCCGCCGAGCGCCTGATATGCCGAGTAGAACGAACCATGCGGCCCGTTCGTCACGGTGTACCCGCCGCAGTGCGAGCCGACCGTGTTGACGTAGCGGCCGCCCGGGATGTCGACCACATCCGCCACCGGGTCATACGAGCTGGCCGGCACGTACCAGAGCTGCACCGTCTGGTAGACCTGGCTGGGGAAGTCAGCCAGCCGCCTGCCGTGGCCGGTGATCCAGCTCGCCAGCGCCGGGCTCATGTTGCCCGTATGTTCGGTGGCGTCGCTGGGCGAGAGGATGAAATAGTGCACGCCGTCAGCGAGCGCGGCGGGCCCGACCGAGAAGTACGAGAAGTCGTGGCCGCCTAGCAGGTAAGAATACTTCTCGCGGTCGCCGCTGGCATTGACCGCGGCGCAGGCGGGGAGCCTGGCCGCGATGAACTGGTCGATGAGCACCACGCCATCGCTTGCGCCGCTGTAGTTGGTGAACCAGATGGACGCGGACAAACCCGCCAGGCCCGCAAAGCAGGCCGCGGCGGTCACGAGCGGCAGCCGGGAATCGCGGGGCGGGCGGCGGCCGCGGCCCGTTCGGTGCTCTCGGGTGCGGCGGACCCAGCCGGCCAGCAGCGCGTCCGCGAGCAGCACGCTGCCGACGATGCTGGCCGGCAGGAGGTAGACGAAGAACTGCTCGTTCAGGGTCCCGACGGCCACGATATAGGCGCCGAAGACGTAACTGGCCGTGAGCCACGCCGTGAGGAAGTTCCCGCCGGGGCTGTTGGTCCTGCTCCAGCACCAGGCAAGCGCGGCGAAGCCGACCGCGAGCGTGATGTAGGTGCTCGAGTACTGTTCGACCGAGTGAAGCAGGGCGCCGACGAAGGAGACACCCGGGACGTTGAGGCCGGTGATCTGCACCAGGCCGACGAGCCGCCGCAGCGTGGCGGTCTGAATGTTCACGAAGGAACCGGCCAGGCCGAGATCGGCCGCCCACAGCAGGAACAACCCGCCAAAGGCGACCGCGATCCCCAGCGCGGCCACCGAGCGGCGCACAAGCGGGGCGTTCCGCTCAAGCAACGCGAACAGCAGCGGCACCGCGATCAGGCAGATCGTTATCTGGTTCGTCAGCAAGGCGAGGCCGCCGAGCGCACCAGTGACGGACACGTAAACCAGCGCGCCGCGGTCACGCAGCTGCCAGGCCGCGTGCAGGGTCAGCAGGCTGATGCACAGGGCGAACGGCTCGATCACGTCCTGGCGGTCATACCGGGTGAGGAGGGGGTCAAGAGCGGCGACAACAGCGGTTATGCCGGTCACCATCCGGCGCCGCCGGGGGGTGGCGCCGTTTGCCAGCCGGTAGGCCAGGCCCGAGATCAGCAGGACGTCCGCGATGCCGGCCGAGGCAGACAGCAGGCGGGCGGCACGGATGGCAGAAGGGAGCGGGGCGGAGGCATGTCCGGTGAGGTGGAGCCAGGCGCCCTGCAGCAGGAACATCAGCGGCGGATGGACGAACAGCGGCTGGTTGTCCAGCGTCAGGTGCCAGCCCAGGGCGACCTGCTTGGCCGCGAAGGTGTAGGCGGCCTCGTCGTAGAGCACGTCCGGGCTGGTGAAGATGTTGTGCAGCAAGGCGACGGCCGCGACACAGGCGCAGAACGCGGCCAGGCACACGTCGGCGGGCCACCCGGCCGCCCAGCGCCGGAAGGGGGCCTGGGCCGCGCGCCGCGGGCGATCGCGCCGCCGGCCGCGCAGGCCCTTCAGGACGCTGATGTCCGCATCCGTGATCAGCCGCATCCGGCGGGCGGGAATGACGAAAAGCAATGTGCCCGTCGCGACCAGGGCCCAGGCGACCAGGGTCGGAGCGCGTCCGGCCACGGCAAAGGTGGCCGCGGTGGGGGCGAACCCGATGGCGTAGGCGGCAAGCTGGCGAAGCCGGGGCAGGCGGACCTGAAGGGCCTTCAGGTAGAGCGGCACCAGGAGGATGACGCTCACATAGCTCGCGAGCAGGTACGAGTAGGCCGCTCCCAGCGCGCCGTAGCGGGGCACCAGGATAATCAGGCCCGCCACTTCCGTCACGACCGTGATGGGCATCCGCCGGGCGGCCTGACGGCCGTAGCCGGCGGCGAACAGGCTCTTCATGAGCATGTCCGTCATGAGCGCCCCGAGCGTTCCCGCGGCGAGCACCCGGAGCAGCGCATGAGTGGCGGAATAGGAATACTGGTGCGGCAGGAACAACCGCACCACAAGCCCTGGGGCGGCGAACAGCGCGGCCTGAACCGGGATGATCAGCAGCGGCACCCACCGGGCGGCCGCCACGAACCAGCGGTGCTTGTCCCGGAGGGACCGGCCGCGCGCGATGAAGGGGAAAACCGCGTCGGCGAGTGCGTCGCTGATGTAGAAGCTGGCCCTGGCCAGCAGGCCGCAGGCCTGGTAGCCGCCGAGCACCGCGGCCGTCACCCCGGCGGCGCGGCCGGCTGCCTCCAGGCCGAGCAGGTCCGCGGTGATGAGGAAGGTCACCGCGGCGGACGCGAACCAGATCGAGCCGGAGTCAGCCAGGAAACGGAAGCTCGCCAGCGGGCCGCGCCCGGGCAGAAGCCCCTGGCAGGTCCGCAAGCCGATCAGCACAGACCCCGCGGTCCCGAGGAGGAAGCTGAGCGCGACGCCGGCCGGACCGGTATGCAACCCGGCCACCAGCACCGTGGCGGCGGCGCACTTCAGCAGGATCTCCCCGCCTTGCATCGCGCCCAGCCCGGCGAATCTCCCGCTGCCCTGGGCCACCCCGGCCAGGATGCTGTTCACGGCCAGCATGGCCATCTCCGCGGCCACCAGCAGGTCGAGGACCTTAGAGCCGGTGGGGACCAGCCGCGGGCCGGCCAGCTGGGTAGCCATGAACGCCGCGCCAAGCACGAGCCCGAGGCCGAGGTTGGCGATCAGGGCGGTGCGGAACTCCGGCTTCGCCGCCTGGTGGTCCCCGTGGGTCTTCGCGACGCGAATGGCGAGCGCCCACGGCAGGCCCGCGTTGAGCAGCCCCGCGGCGAGCAGCAGCACGTTCTGAACCGCGCTGACCATACCGAACCGCGCGGGCACCAGGAGCCAGGCGAGCCCGAGGCCGAAGGCATAGTTGAGCACGGCCCCCGCGGCGAAGCGCGCGACCAGGATTACGCCGCCCACGACGGCCGAGCATTCGGCGCGGACGCGGATCTGCCGGGCCCGCGGCAGGGCCAGGATACTCAACGGCCAAGCTCGGCGGTGCTCGCCGACACCTCCGGCACGGATACCGGTTGACGACCCGGCCATGAGCCGCTCAGCGGATCGGCATCCGGCGAGATCGCCCACTGCGGCCCCGGCTCATCCAGTTCCGGCACGATCGTGAGCCCGTGCAGCCGGGCGTAGCGGCTGCAGACGGCCTCCAGCAGGACCCCCAACCGGGCGCTGGCGACGGGCAGCCGTTCCGCGAGGTTCCGGTATCGGGCGAGTTCTGCCCCGTCTCCACCAAGGTGAGGTTCAGCCACGCCTGACCGGCCGCGGCGGCCAGCAGCGTCTCCACCCCTTTGTACGGCCGCATCTGCCCGACGAACAGCACGTTCAGCTCACCGCGGGACCGCCGTGCCCCGGCCGACGGTGACACCCGCGTGTCGGCCCCCCACGGAATGGCCCGGACCGCAGGACCGTACCGGCTGTGGTGCTGGCGGGCATAGTGCGCGGTGCTGGCCACGATCCGGTCAGCCCGCAGGGCCAGGGCCTGGTGGAGCTTGTTGTAGCGCATCGACATCCGGGAGGCGCCCTGGATGTCGATCGGCGAGTGATGGGTGTAAACGATGGCCGGCCGGGCATACGACGGCAGCCGGCTGGACAGCCAGAGGAAGACGTCGCTCATGGTAGGTACCGGCCCGTGCACGTTCACCACGTCGAAATGCCGTAGCTGGCGAACTATCTGCGGCCAGTAGGCGACGAAGGAGGACAGCCGCCACTCGCCGAACACGATCCGGTGGATCTCGGCACAGGAAAGCACTCTGACGCGGTGCTGGCGGGCGGCAAGCCCGGTCGCCAGCTTGTCGATGCAGGTGGAGATCCCGGAGACGATGGGCGGGGCCTCAGAGGTCACGATCAGGATGTCGAGCGGGCGCCGACCGGGGACCGCATCGTCGGCAGGCTGCCCGGCCCGCGGCTGGCCGCTCATCTGAAACCACGCAAACTGGCCGGCTGGCTACCCCCAGAAGGTCCCCAGGCGGACACCTCATCTACCCGCCAGGCATGACGATGCCATACGAATTGCCCCATTTTTTCCCGGCCCCTTTTCTCCGTAATTACCGACTTATTCGGGGAATGCACGATTCCCGGCCGAGAAATACCAGGGCTTTCGCCACAAAAGCCGCTGGCTTCCCGCTCCGGTGCTGACCCGCATTCCCGCACCGTAGTACCCTAGTCACCTAGAGTCATAAACTTACTACCAAACGTCAAAACCGTCGTGGGGCCTCAACGGCGAAATCGTGAAATGAAATACGTCACGGCGAAATCGGGAAATACATCGCGCTAACGTGAGATATCGGAGGCGACGCGGTGAGGCACCGGCCGCCGGTCTTCCCGACACGCGCGGAAGCTGCCACGATTGGCCCATGATCTCTTCGACGGACGCGTTCCGTGCGGCGCGGGACCTGCTGCTTGGCTACCGGGACGACTACGAGTCCGCGCGGCGCGAGTTCGCCTGGCCCGAACTCGGCGAGTTCAACTGGGCGCTCGACTGGTTCGACGTGATCGCGGCCGAGCACCCGGACCGGCCGGCGCTGCGCATCCTCGCCGACGACGGGTTTGATGTCAGCCTGTCCTACGCGGAGCTAGCCGCCCGGTCGGGGCAGGTCGCCAACTGGCTGCGCGGCCTCGGCGTCCGCCGCGGCGACCGGGTGTTGCTGATGCTCGGCAACGTGGCGCCGCTGTGGGAGGTCATCCTGGCCGCGATGAAGCTGGGGGCGGTGATCATCCCGGCGTCGACGCTGCTGCAGGCGGCCGACCTCGCCGACCGCATTCCCCGTGGCCAGGTCAGGCACGTCATCACCGACACGTCGCAGCTGGCGAAGTTCTCCGGACTACCGGGAGACTGGACGCGGATCGCGGTCGGCGAGGCCACGGAAGGCTGGCACGTCTACGCCGACGCGTTCGCCGGCCCTGCCGAGTTCACCCCCGATGGCGTCACCCGGGCCGACGACCCGCTGCTGCTCTACTTCACCTCGGGCACCACGGCCCTGCCCAAGCTCGTTGAGCATACGCAGGTCAGCTACCCCGTGGGGCACCTGTCCACCATGTACTGGATCGGCATCCAGCCGGGCGACGTACACCTGAACCTGTCCTCGCCGGGCTGGGCCAAGCACGCCTGGAGCAACGTGTTCGCGCCGTGGAACGCCGGCGCGACCGTGCTGGTCCTCAACTACCCGCGATTCTCGGCTGCCTCGTTGCTGGCCGCGCTGGGCGGCTGCGGGGTGAGCACGTTCTGCGCCCCGCCCACGGTGTGGCGGATGCTCATCCAGGCCGACCTGGCCGCGGCGGACGTCTCCGCGCTGCGCGAGTGCGTCGCCGCGGGCGAGCCGCTGAACCCGGAGGTGATCGAGCAGGTGCGCAAGGCCTGGGGGATCACGGTCCGGGACGGGTTCGGCCAGACCGAGACCACCGCGCAGGTCGGCAACACGCCAGGCCAGCAGGTCCGCCCGGGCTCGATGGGCCGGCCGCTGCCCGGGTACCAGGTGACGCTGGTGGACCCGCTGACCGGCGAGCCCGCCCGGGACGGGGAGATCTGCCTGGACCTCATCCGGCGGCCGCTCGGGCTGATGACCGGCTACCTGGACGATGAGGCTTTGAACGCGGAGGCCATGCGCGGCGGCTATTATCACACCGGCGACGTCGCCACCTCGGACGAGGACGGTTACATCACCTACGTCGGCCGGACCGACGACGTATTCAAGGCCTCGGACTACCGCATCTCGCCGTTCGAGCTGGAGAGCATCCTGATCGAGCACGAGGCGGTGGCCGAGGCGGCGGTGGTGCCGTCTCCGGACCCGGTCCGGCTGGCCGTGCCGAAGGCCTACATCCTGCTCGCCGCCGCCCGCGAGCCTTCGCCGGAACTGGCCCAGTCCATCATGGCGTTCTGCCGTGAGCGGGTCGCGCCCTACAAGCGGATCCGCCGGCTGGAGTTCGGCGACCTGCCCAAGACGATCTCTGGCAAGATCCGCCGGGTCGAGCTCCGCGCCCAGGAGACCGCCCGCCCGTCTTCCCCCCGCGGCAGCACCGAATTCTGGGAGGAAGACTTCACCTGGTAACGGGCAGTCCGCCCGGGAGCGCCTTGCTCTGGGCATGGATGCGGCACCGTACCCCTTCTATTGGGTAGGCCGCCACATCCATGCCATGTCCAGGCCGCGCGGGGCGCTAAGCGGGAGCGCAGGGGGTGCGAGTGGCTAGTGTGGCGTGTCTGCGGTGGCCGGGGGGGCGGTCTCCCACTTCTGCTCGATGCGGCCGAAATGCCAGACGGCCAGCGCGACGACCCAGGTCACCACGAACACCCCGACGATGAAGAACCCGGCGCTGTTGATGTTGAAGTTCGCCAGGAACACCCAGAACGTGCCGCTGAGGTTGGAGTTCTGGGCCAGCAGGCCGAGCAGTTCGACCGCGCCGATGAACACCGCCACGAACACCGACAGGCCGGTGATGGTCAGGTTGTAATAGACCTTGCGGACCGGCTTGGCGAACGCCCAGTCGTAGGCGAAGTTCATGAAGCAGCCGTCGGCGGTGT
>WNGQ01008472.1_pt1 | contig 14279 bp, 16 predicted proteins | sample 5407661 | NCBI WGS metagenome assembly WNGQ01 (sample SAMN13153382, study PRJNA577476) | soil metagenome | isolation source: 60 cm soil or saprolite under Garry oak tree replicate 2 | place: USA:California | collected 2016-06-15 | reverse complement strand
CGACCGCGGTGCCGGGAGAGGCTGGCGAGGGTTGCCTGTAGCAGCAGCACGGCCGAGCGGAGCGGGGGCGACTCGGGCGGGGGCGACGGCGGCGGCGCGGGCGGCGCGGGCGGTGGCGACGGCGGGGGCGGTCGGGGCGCCGGGCGCGGCGGGGGCGGCGGGGGCGGCGCCGGTGCCCTCTTGGGCGCGGATGGAATGACTGGCGGAGCCGGTCGAGGCTTCGCTATGGGACGCGGCCTGGCGGTGACGCGACGGGGACGGCGCCAGGAGCGGTACATCAAGACCGTCGCTGCCAAACCAATGCTCGGCGCCCAGACCCAACGCATCTCGTTGACAAGAATCGCGAGGCCACGACTCGTGAGGAATTGTTTAATGCTGAGCGGCGAGACGGCGAGCGGCCGGTCCGGGAAGAAATAGCGTTTGTCGCTGAACGGCGCGAAGAAGGCGACGCCGAGGCCGCCTTTCGTGAGGGCGTCGAGGACGCCGTGTGACGCCATGCACAGGAACAGGAACAGCCACACCTGCTTCGCCCTGAGCGCGCCCGCCCCCGACCTGTAGAAAAGCATGACAAAGAGGCCGCTGACGACGGCAGCCGCCAGGAGCGAATGAGTCAGTCCTCGATGCCCGAGTAGATCAGCGTACTTCACACCGAAGCGAAACGTGATCACATCGAGATCGGGCGCGACGGCGAGGAGGGCTCCGGCAAACCACAAATGCCACGGCACGCGCGGGCGGTGGAAGAACGCGGCAATGGCGCTGGTCGCAACGACGTGTGTCGGGGCAGAGGCCATCAGGCCGTCCTCAACGAAAAGCCATCGTGGTCAGTGCGCACGTGGATGTTCGTGAAATCAGGGATGGTCGCATCTGTATCTCGGAGATCTGACGCAAGATAAGTGGTCATCAGTCCAATGACGCGGGCGCCGGCGGCTCGGGCCGCCGCGACGCCCGCAGGAGCGTCCTCGAACACCACGCAGTCCGTGGGGTCGTAGCCGAGCCGCGTCGCCGCGAGGCGATAGCCATCAGGGGCCGGCTTTCCTTCTTTCACGTCTTCGCTGACCACGAGGACCTCGGGCACCGGCAATCCCACGGAGGTCAGTCGGCGCTGGGCAAGGGGTCGGCCGCACGACGTGACGATGGCCCATCGGGTTGGTGGCAGCGCCGCCAGGAGCTGGTCCGCGCCGGGCACGACGCGCAGCCCGTCGACGTCGGCGAGCTCGGTGGCGTCGAGCCAGGCGACCTCGAGGTCGAGGGCGAGGTGCGGCACGGCGTCTTTCAATGTGTCGCTGGTGCGGCGACCGTGTGCCAACCGGATGATCTCGTCAGCGTCCAGGCGATGACGCTCCGCCCAGCGACGCCACGTGCGCTCGACGACCGCCTGCGAATCGACCAGCACCCCATCGAGGTCGAAGAGCAACGCCTTACAGCGGAGATTAAACGCGGTCACCGCGCAGCTGCATGTACAGCACGTACACCAAGATGACCCCCGTGAGCCCGAAGACCACGAGGCTCAAGGCGGTCGACGACGGCACGACGCCGCGCACGAAGAAGAGCGTCAGCGCGAAACTGAGGAGGGCGACAGGATCTCGGAGGGCCGGCGCGAGGCCGATCTTGATCACTCGCACGATGAGAAGCAGACCGGCGAGGACTACAAGGCTCCAGTGCAGCAACGCGTGCATCAAGTCCACAAGGCCTCCTTAGTGGGACTGCCAGATCAACGTAAGAATGATGCGGGTGAAGCTGTCGTAATAGTCGCTCGCGTGTTGGTTTGCGGCAGCAATCATGCGGCGACGCACCTCGCGTAAAATCGGAAGGTCTTCGCTCCCCATGACCGTGACGACATCGCGCTCGCCGTCCGGCACACTGTCCGCGAGCGCTACGAATGGCTCGGCGTCTCCTGCGAGTAGCGAGTGAAAGGCGCTGAGAAACTCGGCACGAGTGGTCCCGGGTTTCCCGCGGCGTCGCTCGAACAGTGGAGGCGTGGTGAGGAATCTCCGTAGCGCCGCGCGCGCCGAATCCGAGAGGGTTGCCGGTGGTAGGGCGCGAAGGGCACGGAGCGCTTCGGGCGTGGCTTGACTCATCAGGAGATATAGGGCGTCTTCGCGCGCCGGGTCTCGGGAAGCCGTCACGAGCCTGAGTAAGGCGGGTGTGGCGAGAGATTCTGGCATGCTCCCATACAAATACAGGGCACCTTCAAGTCTTTGCACCTCATAGGCGCCGTGTTCCGGGAGATAGTAGTGCGCGTTGGGATAGTGCAGCCAGCGATCGCCGGCGATAGAAACATCGAACCCATCTGCCCCACGTTGGGCGAGCGTTCCTACCCACGTGGCGAGGTCAATGTCGTCAAGCCGCGCCGACGTGTATGCTCGGACTTGCAGAGCGTTCGCGCTTGAAGAGGAATCGAGGGACAGGAGTAGGTTGCTACCATCCACGAGGAAGAGACCGCTGTCCTGCGGCGTGGTCAACCCGGCGCGCAAGCAAGGGAGCCAGGTCCGGCTTTTGGCCTTGACCCTGATCCAGAACGTGTCCAATGCCGCCGCGTGGACGGCCTGCTCTGCGCCCGAGAGCTGTGCGGGTTTGAAGTCGTAGGTGGCCTGAACGAGTCCTTGGAACGCTTGGCATGAGGCCTCTGTCTGGCGACACCCACAGAGAGCACACACGACAGTCGCGAACAGAACTGGAGTTCGGAAGGACACGTCTTTCACCGGGATCGGAGGAAGGCCCGCCGCGTCATCATGGGATTCATTGGCCTCGAACGCGGGTCTCCCCCCAGTGCGCAAACCCATTGAGCCCAGGAGGTGTGGTCAGTTGCTGCTCGCCGGTCCCGTCCGCATTGATCACAAAAAGCTGGAATTGCCCCCGTCCCCCCACGCGCCGGTGGAACACGATCTTCTTCCCGTCGGGCGACCAGGAGGGTGTCAAGTCGCCGATGGTGTTATCGGTGAGCTGCACTTGCCCCGTGCCGTCGCGGTTCATCGCGCAGATCTCGAAATCGGACCCGCCTCTCCGGCACATGAAGACGAGGCGCGTGCCATCGGGGGACCAGGCGGGCGCCCGCTCCTCCTCGGCGTTGTTGGTGAGGCGCGCCCGCGGGCCCGCGCCGTTCGGATCGATCACATAGATCTCGGCGGTAACGTGATCGTCGCCGTTGTCCGTCACCGCGTGGCTCGTGTACGCGATCGTGCGCCCGTCGGGCGACCAGTCCGGGTCGTCGTCGATCGCCGCCGGGTTGTTCGTGATGTTGCGCGGCGGCGTTCCCTTCTTGAGGAAATCGTCCACGTTCAGCACGAAGATGTCGCCGTCCGTCGTCGCCGCGCCGGGGAGCCCATTGATCGGCCGGCCCGTGCCCGACGCCGAGGCATGGAACGTGATGTGCTTGCCGTCGGGCGACCAGCTGCCCGAGGCCCCTCGTACCAGGGGCGTCTGCCCCGTCCCGTCCACCGCCATGACGAAGAGGTACGACGTGTTGAACGCCTCGCCGGCGACGCGCAGGCGGTTGCTGTCGAAGACGATCCTCGTCCCATCGGGTGACAGGGCCGGGAAACAGTCGAAGGCGGCGTTCTCCGTCACGCGCCGCGGGTTCGTGCCGTCGGCGTCCATCAAATAGATCTCGGCAGCGAGCCAGGTGCGCTGGGGATCGACCGTGGGATCGACGGTCGAGTCATGGCGCGTGCTCACGAACGCGATGGTCGAGCGCAGCGCGGCCTGTGGCTCGCGGAGCAGAACGGCGCCGGAGAATCCGGCAATGACCGCGGCGGCCAGGGGCGCTCGCTTAGCGGCTAGCAGCAGCATCATTCCCCTCCGATCGATTCAAGCGGCATCCTCCGAAACCATTCCAACACCAAGGGCGACACCACCGATCAGTCCGATGAGAATAACACTCGTCCATTCGGGCGGATTGGACAGGGATGGCAAAGGCTTTCCATCGGGGGTTCAGGAGCCCTGCGCGTGGCGCTCAGCGCGCGGCCGCGCTCCCGGCCATTCTTCAGCACCGCGGTCAAACAGGCGTTACCGGACGACTCTCCGGCGGACGTGGAGCCGGTATGCCGGACTCGCGTGGGACGCCCCGCCGCAAAGCTCCCAGTGCCCGTTCGTTGTAATCCGCCCGCTCCTGCAATTCAGCCACCTGCTGGCGCAGGGAGTCGAGTTCCTGACGCTCAGTGTCGCCGCCACTAAGACGACGTGCAAGCGCGCGCCCGATGGGCCCAACCCGAGCACCCCGGTTGCGATGAGGATCGGGACGATCCACTGCGCGTGCTCGGCGAGGCGGAAGAGCAAGGTCTGCCAGATGGTGTCCATCGCAAACCTCCAGCGAAACGGTCACACGGAACGGCGCGGCCGAACGGATCGCGGTTGAGCTGTCTAGAGAGTCGCCGTTTCGGCGTCTACAAATCGACCCTTGGCAACGTCTCCGCAGATACCCTCGTGCCCGTGAGCTCTCACGTAATCATTGCAGAAGTCTGCGAGCGCGAGCACAAACGTGGGTGAGTAGTAAAGCCTAGCTGCGGCCAATCGGTCAGCTATAGGTATGCGACGAAAAGCCTCTGCATAGGCACTCGCGGCCTGAGGAGAGACGTCCGCTGCTTCAGTTGCTCGGCGACTGAGATCGTGCTGACGGGCGCGCAGCTCGACTGCTTCAGAAGTCTGTATGTGGGGCAGATCTTCATTACGATTACACTGCATCAGCAATACGACCCTGGCCATTCTCGCTACATCACTCCCGCTGCTGTTGAGCACCTTCTCATACTCATCCATGAGCCTGTTCTTGAGGTGGTTATACGCGTCCCCGCGTTCCTCCGAGTCGTCGTTGTCCATCGCGTCGAGCGTGCTTGCCACCCTTAGGACCTCGTTCACGAATTGTCTGCCCAGGTTCCAGAAAACCTCGTTGATGACGTAGACGGCGTCGCGAAAAAGGGGCACTTGGCCTTCAATGCGGCCACACCTGATGAGTTCGCACACGGTCCAATTCACCAAGTACACCGTCCAGAGCAAATACTTGATTGGGTCGATGTGCGTTTCTTTCAAAGCCGGGAAACTGGCACGCCATGCTCCAGGGAGATTGGCAGCAAGATCCCCTAGAGGGTACAGGTCTAACAGCACGCGTTCGGCCGTCTCCGTTCGGGGATCGAAGTATGCAACGCGCTCCAATTCGCGAAAGAACCTCTCCATGTCCTTCAAGGACTCGTGTACCGTCTCTTCACATTTCCTTTTCCTCTCCTCAGCGCGCCTCGTACGCTCCGCCTTATTCTGGCGGGTCGACTCTTCTGTACGATCGCGATACGCCTGGAGGATCTTGAGTCTGTTCTCAACGAGTAACAGGGCAGCAGGTAGAACGGCGCCTGTGCTGAGAACTTTGACGATCCCCGATTCCAGAACCTCCCACAGCGCGACTGACATGCTGACAGTCGGATGACCTACGCGATATGCGACAAGCAGGGCCGTGAAACCAGATGCCCACAACAGGCCAAGAAGCTTCGCCCATGCGATCTCGGGACGCGAACGACCCTCTGTTGCCATAGACAAGTCTCCCAAGGTATCCGTTTCAGCGATTGACATTGCTGACTAACGGATGGCGCCTCAGCTGCGGCGCGCTCAAGAAGGAGATCCAGGCCATCAACCTCAAAGCCATGATGCGCCGCGAGGAGACAGGCATGTTCGCCCGTACCGCAGGCGACATCGAGCATGGTACAGCAGCCCGCGTGGACCCTTCCCAACAGATCCACCAGGTGGCGGGCCTCTGCCGGGTAATCCTTGATGCGCGAGTAGATCAGGTCATAGAGCTCGGCGGATTCGCTGAACACCTCGAATGGACCGGAGTGGCTGCTGCCTCGCGGATCGCGCTTAAGCTGCAGCGCGCTGAAGGAAAAGGTGTCATGCAATATCTTACGCGCGCCGTCATTCTCGGGCGACACAAACGGCATGAGACGATCGCGGTTGAGGAGAGCGCGCTCGGTCCAATTCTCACTTGGCGTCTTTCGCAATTTGAGTCCTTATCTGACCCACAACCGCATCGCGGAACATTCTCGCCTTGGTCAACTCCTTGCGATCTTGCGTTTGCAACGCTAGCATCGCCTGCCTCCCCGTCGCCTCGCTCTGCCCCTCGATATCGCGATAACCATCATCGCCGAACAAAGCCCTGAGCGCGACCCGCTGCGCTCGGACCAATGACAAAAGGTCGCCTTCGCCAGTGTTGTCGAGGGCTGCAAGCAGGTGAGGCAGGGTCATCCGCTGCATGCCGAGCTCCGCCCACGCCGTGCGCGGGTCCACACCTACTTGGGCACTGAATGACACCGGGAATTGGCAGTTCTCATGGCCTCGCGGCTCGGAGGGCGGTGTGAAGTACTGAAAGCAAAGGGCGCTTTCGTAGTGCGGGCAGTTGGCGTGCGGGCAAAACTGGTAGCGGTCCTCGGTCGGGTGGATCATGCGCTCCGCGGCGCCAATCAGGGCTGTGAGGTGGATCACAAGATCCGAGAAGTCTTGGTTCTCTTTGGCCAGTCCGTGCCGGTGAGTCCCAACGCGCCCAAGTTCATCGGATGAGTACACGGTCACCGGTGGAAGCAACGCCTCGATATGTGCCTGCGGCGCTGTGATCAGGCGACCCGGATTCGCCGCATAGTCGAGAAAGTGGTCAGCACCGACCTGGCCGACCGCGTGCTTGATGCAGGGAGAAAGCGTCGGGTGCTGCCGCACCTCGTCGAGATGAAAAACGAAGTGCCGCTGCCAGTCTAGATCTGCGAGCTCGAATAGCCGTTTGAAATCACGACACGTGTCGACAATGGTTGCGCGATTGTCTTTTGCCTTCTCGCAGAGCCTGTCAAACGTGAGTGAGGGATCGGTCGTCTGTAGGGCAATGAACGACAATGGGGACAGTACGTCGTAAGCAACCGCGTCGCCGACGGCATTCGCGAGGTGAAGGAACGTGGTGGAATACTCCGGCTGAGCGTCGTGATCATAGTGTCGCTGCATGTCGGTGAAGAAATCGAGCGCCGTCGATCGGCGAGTTGTAGCTCGGAAGGTCTCGACGATCGCCACTCCTTCAACGATGTCCGCCGCGGCGATTGTATCTGAAGGCGGTACGAAAGAGATGAGTTCGCCTTCCGGCACCGAACGGCTGCGCACTCGCTCCCCGGGCTTAGCGGCGCGACCCCGCAATAGATCGTGCAGCTCCTCAAATCGGCGCTGCACCTCCTGCGGTACGCCTCGGCGGGCGGACAAAAGGACGTCGGCTGACAGCTCCCAGTAAGCGTAGGCATGGTCGAACAAATAGGCGCACGAAAGGCTCTGAAGAAAGTGAGTGAGCTCGTGCCGGTACGTGCGATGAAACTCGATCCTGCGACGATCCGTGAGGTGTCCCTCGTCCATTTCACGCGTCGCAAAGTCGTGGCTTTCCCGTAGAACGACGAGGCCGGTTTCAGGGAACGCCCGTCCTTTTTCCTTCTGCAACAGCAGGATCGGCTTCATGGCGCCCGGCCTTGCATCGCCTCGAGCCGGATCTCGACGATTTGATGCGGGTCATTCGGGACTTGTGCAGTGGCCAGCGCGGACGATACGTCAGGGTGAAGAGGAATCCGAATGTCGGCCGTTTGCGTTGAAATAACCACCACTGGAACGGTCGCGAGGTTAGTCCTCTCAGACTTACCACGCGCCGCGATGCGCGCAGCCCATATGACGCCAACCACACTGATCAGGCTGGTCAATACGCTCGTCGTCGAGTCTAAGACCAGCGACAAAGTCTGGAGATCGGGGGCTCCGAACCCGGCTCGTTGCGGTCTTGAATCCTGTACTCGGACGCCGTCGGGCAACTCGTCTTTGATGAGGTTGCGCAGCGATGCTGACGACTCGCCATCGGCGCGGATGAGTATCTCGTGACGCATCGTTTCACTCCGGTGATCGCTTTAAGCATGGTGCCCTTGCGCGCGTTGTGGATTCCTTTGTCGGACCACGTGTACGTCTATGTCGACGATCCTCTCGCTGGGCCCCCCTCGACCAACTCCTCACTTCAAGAACTGTCCCACGAAATCCAGCACGTTCTTCCGGTCCAGCCGGAACACGCCGCCCGTCCCCCCGCACGTGCCGTTGAGCCCAAATGACGTCACCCCCGCGATCACGTTGCTGCTCCCCAGATAATTGGGGCCGCCCGAATCGCCGAAGCAGGTCCCGCCCGTCGACGCGTTGTTCGAGAGCAAGAGCGAGAAGTCCCCCGTGAAGCCCGGGGTGTTGATCTGGACCAGGTGCGGCTCTGCGAACATGCGGATCTTCTCCGCCTCGACGAAGACGGGGTTGATCCTCTGAAGGCCGTAGCCCACCGCGGTGAACACGGTCGAGCTGCTCGGCTGCAGGATGTCGAGCTCGTCCCGCGCCGGGAGCCGGCCGTACTGGCCCGCGGCGAGCTTGACCGCCTTCGAGAGCAGGACGACCCCTACGTCATGCAGGAAGAACGCGCTCTCGGTGAAGAGCGGGTGCGCATGCCATTCCACGGCCTCGATCGTGTTGGGGCCCGCGAACGGGTAGTTGTTGTTCCCGTTTTGCACGTCGGACTCGGTGAAGACGCGCATGCCGCTGAACTCGCGGGGCTGTCCGGCGCAGTGGCCGGCGGTCAGCACGACTTTGGGGGCGATCAGGGTGCCGGAGCATCGGAACGCCGGCTCACCGGCGACGTCCATCACGATGAGGACGACCGCCGGGTGGGCATCGTCGTCGATGGTGCCGTAGGTGATGAAGGACGGGGGGTATGCCTTCTGGGGAGCCGTGGCGACGCTGTCGCAGCCGAGCGGGCTGATGACGGCCGCCGCGACGGCCGGGATAAGGAAACGCGCCCTCATGGAGCCTCCTTGTGAGGGGATTCGCGATTCTAACCCCGCCTGAGAGCGGTGGCTAGATCCGGTTCAGTCTGTCACGCGGCGCGCCGCCGCGGAGCGCGCTCAACCTTCGCCAGGTACGCGCGCGCGGCGCGGAGGGCCCGGCGCTTCCCGGCGTAGGTGACGTCCCCGAAGAACTTCCGGTGGCGTGGCGCGTAGCGCCCATCGCGACGCTTGTAGAACCCCGCCCGGACGAACCAGCCGAAGGTGCGGGTCGAGGGTTGGTCGATGCGGCTGATGCCGCGCAAACGGGGAGAACGGGAACGGGAGCGTCTTTTCATTACGTCCTCGCTAGGTGAGGGTAGATGTGTGTTCTTCGCTTGTCAGGTCGTCGCCCGGGGAGGCGTGCTGTCCGAGTCGCTGGACAGATCGAAGTAGGCACGCAACTCGTCCAGCAGGTCGTCGTCCGAGTACACTCCCGTGAGAATCCGCTCCGGCCCGCCCGGATCGACGAGCACGTAGCCGAAGGGGTAATCGAGCCCGGACAGGAGGATGGCGCGCCGCTGTTTGTTGGCGAGCGTCACATACACGGTCTCCGCCCGCGTCGCGAGCAGCAAGATGTCGTTCGCGCGGAGCATGGGGGCGACCTGCGCTGTGTAATAACGCAGATCGTCGAATGCGTCGGCCCGGTCGCTGTCGCTGAGCGTATCGGCCGCGTGTGACGCAGCGGCAGCATGCCGGCCACGTCCGCCGTGTCGTCCCGCGCGGCGCGGGCCCGGTCGCGCCGACCCTGGCACGCGGCGGCGAGCAACAACAACGCGCTCACGATTGCATACCTCATGCGCCGAAATATATTCGCTGCATGGCCGTCCCCGCGGCGCCTCCCACGCGTCGTTTTCCACTGCGTCATCACTGGCTCGTCAGGGTCACGCACTGGGTGACGGTCGTGGTGCTCGCAGGGATGATCACGAGCGGCCTGCAGATCTACGAGGCGTACGCCCGCTTCGGGAACCGCGGCGGTCGCCTCTTCCCCAGTCCGTTCGACAACGCCGACTTCCCCGAATGGAGCCGGCTCGGCGGCTGGCTCGCCGGAGCCCTGAATTGGCACTTCGCGCTGATGTGGCCCCTCGTCGCCACGGGCCTCCTGTACACCGGGTACCTCGCCGCGAGCGGTGAGTGGCGCGCCCTCCTGTTCCGGCCGCGCGACGTCCCGGGCGCGATCGCCATGACGCGCTATTACCTGCGCCTCACACCCGACCACCCACCCCAGGGGAAGCACAACCCGCTCCAGAAGCTCGCCTACACGAGTATCGTCGTGCTGGGCGTGCTGGCGGTGCTCACCGGGCTGGCGGTCTACAAGCCGCTCCAGTTTGCCTGGCTCGCGACCCTGTTCGGTGGATTCCAGGCGGCGCGCTACTGGCACTTCTGGATCGTGTGGATCTTCGTGGCGTTCACCGTCGTGCACGTCATCCTCGTCTTCGTGGTCGACCCCCCGTCGTTCCGGGCGATGCTCACGGGCCGCTACCGGGGCCGGTTCCCGAGCCATGACTGACCGGCGCGCCTTTCTCAGACTCGCGGCCGGCGCGGGGACCGCCTCGCTCGTGGCGGCGTGCGGCTGGGACGGCGGCGACGCCATCCGCCCCAAGCTGCTCGCCGTGAGCCGCTTCAACGACTGGGTCGGGGAGAAGATCCTCTATTCTCCCACGCGCGTGGCGCGCACCTACGACCCCGCGCAACGCGCTGCGGCGCTGCCGAACTACTTCATCTCGCGCACGATGCCGGTGCTCGAGCACCCCGTAGCCTGGCGTTTCAAGGTCGACGGTCTGGTGCGACAGCCGCTCGTGCTCTCGCTCGACGACCTGCTGCGGATGCCGCGCGTGTCCTACACAGTGAAGCACCACTGCGTGGAAGGATGGACGGCGATCGCGACCTGGCACGGCGTGCCCGTATCCGCGATCGTGGAGCGATGCCGCCCCCTCCCCGCCGCGTCCTACATCAGCTTTCTGTCGTTCGATTCCGACTATTCGAACGGCTGGGACATGGCAAGCGCCCTGCACCCGCAGACGATCCTGGCGTACGCGATGAACGACGCCCCGCTCGCGCCGGCGCACGGGGCGCCGCTGCGACTCTACTCTCCGACCAAGCTGGGCTACAAGATGACGAAGTACCTGGTTTCGATGACGTTCACGGACAAGCGGCCAGGGGGATACTGGGAAGACCAAGGCTACCCATGGTTCGGGGGGATATAAGACGCGGCAATGCAACGACTAGACGGATAGACGGACAGCGGTACACAGTGAGAGGGGTGAGGAAGAGCTTTTCCTGACCCCTCGGAGCTGTAAACCGCTACCAGTCTGTCCGTCTAGCTGTTGCATTGCCTCGTCTATCCGATCGCCGCAAGTGCATCGTGCATCTCGCCTGCTGACTCGTACCTGTCGCCTGGGTTCCTCGCCATGGCTCGCAGGATGATCCGCGCCAGCCCTTCCGGCACCTCACCATTCACCGTCCTCGGATCCGGGGGGTCCTCCTCGAGACGCTTCGCGACGAGCGCCCAGGTCGTTTCCGCGTCGAACGGCAGCTTTCCCGTGAGGCATTCGAACAAGACCACCCCCGCCGCGTACAGATCGCTCGTGGCGCCGACCTCCATGCCGGAGAGCTGCTCGGGCGACATGTAGTCGGGCGTGCCGATTGACGTCCCCTCCTGCGTCAGCCCCTTGCCCGGCGCGGGATTCGCGAGCCGGGCGATGCCGAAATCCATCACCTTGAGAAACCCGCTCGGCTCGACGACGATGTTCTGCGGCTTGATGTCCCGATGGATCACTCCCTGCTCGTGCGCCACCTCGAGGCCCCGGCACAGCTGTTTGCCGACAGTGAGGGTGACGGAGATCGGGAGCCGGCCGCGTGCGGCGATGAGCTGCTTGAGGGAGGTGCCCTCCACGAACTCCATCGTCAGGTAGTACATGCCGCCCACCTCGCCCAGGTCGTACGTGCGCACCACGTTGCGATGGGCGATCTTGCGGGCGAGCCGGATCTCCTGCTTGAAGCGCTCCAGCGCGACGGCGTCGCCGGCCATGGACTCGGGACGGAGCGTCTTGATGGCCACCGCCTCTTGCAGCTCGCGGTCGAACGCGCGATACACGACGCCCATGCCGCCCATGCCGAGCACTTCCTTCACCTCGTACCGGTTGGCGAGCAGCATCCCCGGCCGCAACAGCTCGCCGCCGGGTGCCGGCATTGCGCTCCGCACCCCCGTCGGAACGGCGCCCAGCCGTTGCGTCGCCATCGTGCCCGACGCCGACACCATGTACTCGACGAGCGCTGCCTTTTCCTTCAGGTCCTCGACCAGGCTCTTGAATGCCTGGGACAGCACGCCGATCTCGTCTCCGGAGGTGACGTCGATGTCGACGCCGTAATCCCCGTCCTGGACGCGGCGCGTGGCGAGCGCGAGCCGCTGCACCGGCCGTGCGATGTGACGGGCCAGCAGGAACGCGAGGACGAGCGCGAGCAGCACGCCGAGCGCGAGCGCCAGGACCATGGTGCGCTGCAGCGCGCGGAACGCGGCCAGCTCGGCCTCGTGCGAGCGGAACGGCACGAACCCCCCGTAGGGGTCGCCCGCGGCGGACCGGATCGCTCCGGCGAGACCGATCAGGTGCTCGCCGCCGGCCTGCGCCGAGACCTCCACGCCGGCCGAGTCCGAGGCGAGGCCGCCCATCGCGGCGCTGTCGGCGGCGAGCGCGGCGCCGATCTCTCCCTGGGGCAGGGTGCTCCCGACGACGTAGGGATGATTGAGTGTGTCGAGCGCGAAGAACACCACATCGGAGTTGGTCGCCTGCTTCACGGCGAGCGCCAGCGAATCGTCGAGGGCGTAGGCGGCGACGAGCACGCCCTGCGGCGCCGCGTCCTTGGACGCGGCGAGCGGGGTCGCCACGGCCATGAACAGCTTGTGCGTCGCATCGTCCAGCCAGGCGCCCTCCGTCTCCCCGCCAGAGAGGGCGCCGCCGATCAGGGCGCCGCGCGACAAGTCGCGGTCGTACTGCTCCGGGTAGTCGGTGCGCGCGAGCAGGATCCCCTCGTTGTCGGTCACCAGGATCCACGCCGCGCCGATGCGCGCGTGTGTGCGCCCAGGAAGTCCGTCACGGCGCGTCGCGTATTCGCGAGGGCCCGGTGGATCGATTCGTCGGCGGTACGGTTGGCGCGCAACGAGGTCACGCCGAAGGTCGCGCCCAGGACGGCCACGACGAGCAGGGCCGAGGCAAGAAAAATCCTGGCCGCGAGCCCGAGCCTCACGCCCCTAGTAGCGCTCGCGCCCGGCATTGGTGGGATAGTCCTTGCCGTACTTGTTCTTGTGAGGCACCCAGTGAAACCCGCGGGCGTCGAGCTCTACGCGCAAGTCGGAGACGCCCTTCGGCCCCACCATCACCTCTCGCGTCACCTGCGGGCTGCGCTCGTGCCACACGTGCAGCGTGTAGCGCCCCGGCGGCACGCCCGCGATGGCGAAGCTGCCGTCGGCCGCGGGCTGGGTGAAATAGCGGCCAGCGATCACCTGGATGAACGCCACCATGCGCGGGTGGATGTTGCAGAACACGCGCACCAGGCCCGGGCTCGTGAACGTCTGGCCCTTCGACTCGCCGCGCCCATAGCGGCCCAGGTCGAACTGGTTGGGCTCGGTGACGGAGAAGACGTTGTGCTCGAACGGGTCGTGGTTCGCGAACCGCACCGTCGCGCCCAGCGGCACGACGGTCACGCGCGGCACGAACTCCTTGTCGCTGGTGGCGATGTCGAACGTTTCGGAACGGGGCGGGACGGGCAGGCTACCGTCGAGGTACACGACCGCATTGCCGAGATCGGGGGACGGCTTGTTGCCCTTCTCGAGGATGGTGACGTGGCCGCGGACCTCGACCCCCGAGACCTCACCCCCCGTCCCCCTCTCCGCCATGCGGAGAGGGGGAGTTAGCGGACGAAGTCCGAGCCACATGAGGAGCGCGAGGATTGGCCACTTTGCGTGCACGGGCGTGGAGCTTAGTGTATTGCTACTTCCCTCGCCAGGAGCGCTCCCTGACACGCGGCACGCTGAACGTCCTCGTCGTCTGCGCCACGGCCCTCCCGCTCGCGGCGCAGCAACCGCCCAAGCGCAGCGTCGAGTTCTCCGGCCTCGTGCTCGTGAACGGTTTCTTCAACAGCGCGCCGATGAACAACAGCGACGTGCCGCAGCTCGTCCTGGCCGATACGGCGCCGGCCGGCGCGGGCGGAGCGGCGATCCGGCAGACGCGCGTCGGCGTGTTCGTGACCGACCCGGACGTGCTGCGCGGCAGCTTCACGGGCGAGCTGGACGCTGATTTCTTCGGCGGCCAGGAGCCCAGCTCGGGCGGGCGTACCTTCCCGCTGCTGCGCCTGCGGCGCGCGGTCGGCACGGTCTCGTGGTCCCACACGCAGCTGCTGTTCGGGCAGGAGTCGCCCCTCGCCGCTGAGCGCAGCCCGAGCTCG
>WNGQ01008842.1_pt1 | contig 14281 bp, 8 predicted proteins | sample 5407661 | NCBI WGS metagenome assembly WNGQ01 (sample SAMN13153382, study PRJNA577476) | soil metagenome | isolation source: 60 cm soil or saprolite under Garry oak tree replicate 2 | place: USA:California | collected 2016-06-15 | reverse complement strand
GCCATCGAGGACGCGGGGATCGAGACGGTGAAGATCCGCTCGGTGCTCACGTGCGAGGCCAAGCGCGGCGTGTGCCGCATGTGCTACGGCCGCAACCTCGCCACGATGGACATGGTGGACCTCGGCGAGGCGGTCGGCATTCTGGCCGCGCAGTCGATCGGCGAGCCGGGCACGCAGCTGACCCTGCGGACCTTCCACATCGGCGGCACGGCGGCACGCATCGCCGAGCAGACGGTGCGGAAGACCAAGGTCGAAGGGGTGATCGAGCACGGCGACCGGCTGACGTTCGTGGAGACGCCGGACAAGCAGCGCATCGTCACGAGCTACGAGGGCGAGCTGATTCTCAAAGCGGCGCCCCACGGCGGTACGTCCGGGACGGCGGCGAGCAAGCTGGCGGTGCATTCGCGCTTCCAGGTGCCGCTCGGCGCCACGCTGATGGTCGACGACGGCCAACAGGTGGCGAAGGACGGCGTTCTGTTCACGTGGGATCCGTACACCAACCCGATCATGACGGACGTGGGAGGGTTGGTGCGGTTCGTGGACATCGTCGATGACGAGACGGTGCGCGAGGAGCTGGACGAGATCACCGGCCGGCGCCAGCGCGTCATCATCGAAGACCGGGAGAAGAAGCTTCACCCGCATATCGAAGTCGTCCAGAAGAAGGGCGACAAGGAGAAACGGCTCCGCGACTTCGTGATTCCCGAAGGCGCGCAGCTCATGATCGAGGATGGCTCCGAGGTATATGCGGGCCAGGTGCTCGCCAAGGTGTCGCGTGAGGCGTACAAGACGCGCGACATCACGGGCGGCCTGCCGCGCGTCGCCGAGCTGTTCGAGGCACGCCGGCCGAAGGATCCCGCCACGATTTCCGAAGTGGACGGCGTGGTGCGGTTCGGTGAGATCAAGCGCGGCAAGCGCGAGATCTGGGTGCATCCGGAGGAAGGCGAAGCGCAGCTGTACGAGGTGCCCGCCGGCAAGCACTTGCGCGTGCACGAAGGCGATCGGGTGCGGGCGGGCGACCGCCTGACCGAGGGTCCGGTGAATCCGCACGATATTTTGCGGATCAAGGGCCCGCGCGCCGTGCAGGAATATCTGTTGAACGAAGTGCAGGAGGTGTACCGGCTGCAGGGCGTGAAGATCAACGACAAGCACATCGGCGTGATCGTGCGCCAGATGCTGCAGAAGGTGAAAGTCGTCGAGCCGGGCGACACCGAGTTCCTGGAAGGCGAGAACGTGGACAAGCTCGTGTTCAGCGAGATCAACGAGCGCGCGGTGAAGAAGGGCGGCAAGCCTTCAACCCGCGAGCCGCTGCTGCTCGGCATCACGAAGGCGAGCTTGACGACGCAGTCGTTCATTTCGGCGGCGTCGTTCCAGGAGACGACCCGCGTGCTGACCGATGCGGCGATCCGCGGGGCCAAGGACGATCTGCTAGGGTTAAAGGAGAACATCATCATCGGGCACTTGATCCCGGCGGGTACCGGCATTTACCGGTATCACGACATCGAGATCGAGCCGCCGGAGGGCTTCACGCCTCCGACGCCGCCGGTCGAGGCCGCTCTGCCTGGCACGGGAGCAGCGCCGAGTCCGTTCCCGGCGGAAGTGGAAGCGGAGTAGCTGAACGGCCCAAGCACGAGCGCCCGGGAGTCATCCCGGGCGCTGGTTTTTTTATACGGTCTGAGTCGGCGCCGACCGTCGTCGCTTGTAAGTCGAGATCGTGCCCGTCATCTCGTCATACGCGAACAACTCCCCGAAACGGGCCCATCCGACCAGCGTCTCAAACACCTTCTCGTAGTTCTCTTGTGGCATCCGCAGCACAATCGTCTCCAACGCGAAGTCTCGCTCGATCGTATGATGCCGCTGTTTGCGCAATGCGTGCGCAATCTCGCTGACGAGCGATAGCTTGAGCAGCTGCGCGCGCCAAATGGATTTCCGTTCATCCGGCCCAGCTTGCACGAAGCGCCGGCCCTCGGGTTCGAGCCGGACCGCGCTCTTGGGCGTGTCCACGAAGTTCAGCATCTCGGCGGCCTTCACGATCGTGATGAGCTGGCCGAACTCGTGATTGGTTTGCGCCGCGATGCGGAAAACGTCGTCCTTGCCCCCACGCGCGTCCAAGTACTCCAGCAAGCCGATGATTTCGCTGGGAGAGACGTGAGGCAGCGGTTGGTAGACGCCTGAGTCCCGCGGCCCGCCCCTGGCTGCGGGAGCGACATCTGGCAATTCGCTCCCGGTGATGACGCCGTGCAGCTCATCGATCAGCCCGACGCATTCCGTGGACTGGTAGTCACGCGGTCGCGGCAGGGTATCGCGGACGACGGTGCGGATCCGGGCCGGGTTGTTTCCGCCCAATACCACGATGCGGTCCGCCATGAACGCGACTTCGCGAATGTCGTGGCTGACCATCAAAATGGAAGACGGATTGCGCCCCTTCTTGCTCCAGATGGCGAGCACCTCGGCGCGCAAGCTCTCCGCCGTCAGGGCGTCCACCTGGCTGAACGGCTCGTCCATGAAGAGGATCTCCGGGTCGACGACGAGCGCGCGCGCCATGCCGACGCGCTGCTTCATGCCGCCCGACAGCGCTCGTGGGTATGCGTCTTCGAACCCGCCCAGGCCGACGTTGACAATCGCCTGCTCGGCACGCTCGCCGGCCTCGGGACGCGGCCCGCCCCGGACCTCCAACACCGTCGCGACGTTCTGCCGTACCGTCATCCACGGGTACAATGCGAAGCTTTGAAAAACGATGGCGACCCCGGGATTCAGGCCCTGCAACAGCTGGCCGTGATACAGCACTTCACCCTGAGTCGGCTTGATGAGACCGGCCAGGATCCGCAGAATGGTCGACTTCCCGGAACCGGAGGGGCCGAGGAGCGCCACAACCTCGTTGCGGGCGACCCCGACCGAAATGTCCTCGAGGACGCGCAGCGGCTTCCCGTTGGGCATGGTGAAGTCGTGGGACACGTGGCGCGCTTCGCACAACAGTTCCTTCGTCATCTCATTTGCTCAGCGAGAAGCGTTCTTCGGCGAGCCGGTAGCACCAGCGCCATACGGTACGATTGAAGGCGACCACGAGCACCGACATCACGAGGATGGCGGCGGCGAGGCGAGGAAAGTCGGCGCTCGCCGCGGCCCCGCTGATCTGTGCGCCGAGCCCCGGGGCCTCGAACGTTTGCCCCTTGAACGTGACGTATTCGGCGACGATGCTCGCGTTCCAAGCGCCCCCGGCGGCGGTGACCCAGCCCGTGACGAGGTATGGAAACACTCCCGGAAAGTAGAGCGCGCGAAAGCGATTCCAGCCCGTAAATCGATAGCTGCGCGTGACTTCTTTCAGATCGGCCGGAATCGCCATCGCACCGGCGATGACATTGAACAGAATGTACCACTGCGTGCCCAGTAGCATCAGCAGGATGCTGCCCCAACCGAGCGAGATGCCAGCCCACTGGAGCAGGGCGATGACCAGCGGAAAGAGCATCGGCGCGGGGAAGGAGGCGGCGATCTGGACGACAGGCTGAAGCAAACGCGACAGCCGGCTCGATAGCCCGATCGCGAGACCCGCCGGCAGCGCCCACAGCGTGCCGATGGCTGTCGAGATCAGCACGCGGCCCAAGGTGAGGAATCCACCACCTGCGGCGCTGCCCCACGCGGCGGCTGGCACTCGCCGCAAGAGATGCGCGAGTCTCCACGCGCCCCAGGCAAGAATGACCAGGAGCACGACGAGCGCGAGCAAGGACAGCGGCGCGCCACCGCGTGCTGTAACAGGGGCAGGCGGCGGAGCGGAGGTCGAGCGTGGGTGGGTCGAAGGCCGCGCCGCCGCGCGGATCCGCCGTGCGAAGCCGCGCAGCGCGCGCACCAGACGCGAGCTGCGCAGGAGATCGAGAAACCACGAGGTCATCAAGACCTGCTCGCCGCCTTCTTCGACCCGAAACTTCTGCGCCCAGACGACGACGGGCCGCCACAGCAGCTGGTCCAGCACCGCGATCATCGTCGCCATCGCGATGATGGCCAGGATCATCGCGTCGGCGCGACCCTGTTCTACCGCCACGCTCATGTACGAGCCGATGCCAGGCAGCCGGAAGTCGCGCTGACCCAACTGGAACGACTCGTTGATCATCAGAAAGAACCAACCGCCCGCCATGCTCAACATGCTGTTCCACACGAGTCCCAGGGTCGCGAACGGCAGCTCGACCTTCCCCAATCGCTGCCACCACGAGAAGCGATAGACGGTGGCGACCTCTCGCAGGTCCGCGGGAACGGAGCGCAGCGAGTGGACGAAACTGAAGGTCATGTTCCATGCCTGTCCCGTGAAGATCATGATGACCGCGGCGAGCTCGAGACCGATGTTGCTGCCCGGAAACAACGCGACGAGGGCGAGGATAAGGCCGGGCATGAACCCGAGGACCGGGATGCTCTGCAGGATGTCGAGCAGCGGGAGCAGCACGCGTCCGGCGATGCGATCCCTGGCGGCCCAATAACCGTAGACCAGCGTGAAGCCGAGGGAAACGACGTACGCCAGTAAGCCGCGAAACAATGAGAACATGGTGTAGCGAGGGAGTGCGGACGGCGAGAGGTCGATCGCGATGCTGGGGCGGTGGACGCCGGTCCATTCGCGTCCCAGGTCGAAGAATGCGAACGCCAGGCCCGCCAGCCCGAGGACGAGCAGGAGATCCACCCAGGGTAAGCGGCGCGCCCGCCCGATCCGGGCAACGGCTTCGCTCAGGATTCCCCGGACAGCTCAACGGAACACCACCCGGATTGCCAACCCGCGCCCGCGCGTCGCACTCCTGGTTGGGCAGGACGCTGGCGACGGCGACGGTGAAGCCCGCCGTCACGTCCTGTGGCAACGTGCCCAGGGCCGCAAGCCGGTTAAAGCGGCGATAATCCGGCCAGCGCTGGCCTTCCTGATAGAGCGACAGCGTGCGCTGGAGCAACAGCTCGGTCACGAAGTCCGCATTGTTCGCGGGAGCGGCAAATGCGACGGCCGACGTGCCTCCGTTGCTGGCGCCGGATTGCGCCCGCACCGCGGCCAAATCGGCAATGGCGCCTGCCGTATTCGCCGTGAACCACTCCGCCTCCGCCCGGAGCAACACGAGCTCCTCGTTGCGGATAATCGGAATCGACGTGATGGTCGAGGCATACGTGCAGGGCCGATGCGAGGAACTCACACCCACTTCCGGCCGCGGAGTCGACGCCGGGCAGCCGGATATCTTGCGGCGATAGCGATCGTCCGTTGCGACGCCTGCAATCGAGTCGATCAGCGGGTGCACGTACTCATCACTGCCCACGGACCCGGTGAACGCGACGGTGTTCGGCGCGTCGCCCGCGGCGGTCGAGTAGATCGTATAAATGCCGTCGTCACGATTCGCCGTGCTGAAGCTAGCGGTGGCCGGAACCCACGTGGCGCCGAGCGCGGTCAACGCCGTGGCATAGCACGTCGCGCAGCCATTCGAGCCGCGCTTGACCTCCACGCGAGCCTTGATGGCGCGGTTGAACTGGCCGAAGCCCGCCGGCGTGCTCGCCCCCGTCACGTTCACACCGAATCCGCTGTAGATCGGGAAGTAGAACGTCGACCCGGCGGCATCCAGGTCGGTCTTGGCCTCATCGAGCTTGGCCGAGATCCACGAATAGACGGAGTCTTGACTGACGACTGCATTCACGGCATTCACGTCGTCAGTCATGTCGACCACGGCTCCGATCACACCACGGGCCTCGATGACGTGCAACACGTCGAGGGCGATGAACGTCTTCAACACACCCAACGCCCCATGTTTCTCGGCGTCGGTGAGGGCCGTCGTGGCATTAATGATCCCGATCGCCGCATAGGCGTTGCGGTAATTCCCGTAGCGCCCGGCCCACTGCGTACCGGCGTCGAATGAGTTGTTCTGCCGCCAGTCACGCAACGGGCCCGTGATGAAGCGGCCGTCGGTGATGAACATGTAGTACGTCTCGCGGCCGAAACTGCCGAAGGCACGGATCTGATCGGTCCGATTGACGCGGTACGTGGACAACACCCCGACGATCATGCGGCTCGTCGCCGCGCGGGGGTTGGACAGCGCCCCGCCGAGCGTCGGGTTGTTCGGATTGGTCAGATCCAGGTTGCAGCCAGCCAGCGCGACGGCGGCCACCGTCGCGAGGCTCGCAAAAATGCGTCGCATAGTGGTCCTCTCGAGGACAGTGGGTTGAGATCCGTTAGTGTCGGGTCGCATGGTTACCACCCCACGTCCACGGATAAGAAGAACTGGCGGTTCGACGGGAACGGCGCCAGATCGATGAACCGGTTCAGGTTCGTCGCGCCGAAGTTGTTGAACTCCGGATCGAAGCTCCAGTAGTTCGTCAACTTGAGCAGGTTGCGCGCCTGGAGCGCAATCCGCAGCGAACGCGCGTGGAAATACTGCAGCCACCTATCGGGGGCTTCGTAGCTGATCGCCACGTCACGCAGCGTCACGTTGGTCGCGCTTTCGATATACGCGCGGACGTCACTGCCGCCGTGCCAGGTGTTGTATCGGAATGCGCCGGCGGTCTGGGGAAGCACGTCCCCTGCCGGTGTCTTGTAGGTCGCCGGGACGTTGCTGATGTCCCAGCCGTCCCCGAAGTTCTTCCGGGTGATCGGGTCGTCATAATCCCGCGACGTGCCGCCCTCGTCCCAGAGCGTGCGGGTCATATCGGCGACTTGGCCGCCCTGCCGCCAGTCGACGTTTGCCGACAGCGTCAGGCGTTTCCAGCGGAACGACCCCGAGAACGCCATCATGAAGTCGGGATTGGCATCACCCGCGACGGTGTCCCTCGTCGCCGCGATGATCGACGAATCGACCGCCCACTGGCCGATCGGGAGAATCTTGCCGGAGGCATCCAGTGGCACGTTGCCCCAGATCCACGTCGTGCGCCCACCCGGGCTGATGAAGTTCCGACCGAACGCGGCGCCGAACGATCCCGGAGCCGGGAAGCGCGGCACCGTCGCGGGAAGATTCTCAATCGTCTGCTTGTTCTTCGAGAAGGTGGCCCGGAAGCTCAGGTCCATGTCGCGACGCTGCATCGCGGCCGCGTTCAGCGAGGCCTCGAGGCCCTGCGTGTGCAGCTCGCCGCCGTTGATGATGAGGTTCGCCAGGCCGCCGGACGGAATCGTGGCCGGCTGCAGCAACAGGTCCGTGATCCGTTTGTTGTACCACGTCCCCTCAAACTGCAGGCGCCGGTTCAGGAACTGCACATCGCTTCCGGCCTCCCACTCGTTCGAGGTCTCTGGCTTGATGCCGACATTGCCGCGGACGCCGGCCTGGACCAGGGTCGGTGTGCCGCCCAGTGTGTTGCCGGCGTTGAGCACGACGTCACGGTCGCCATAGCGTGGCCGGTTCCCGGTGCGGCCAAGGCCGCCGCGAATCTTAACCTCGTTGAGCTTGTCGCCGAGGTTGGTGAACCGGTACGAGCCCGAAATGTGCGGGAAGACGTTGCGCTTGTTGCGGTCACCATTCGCCGAAGACCGATCGGCACGGATTCCGCCCAGGATCGTCAGCCGTTGATTGAGCGCCACAAACTGCTCATCAGCGAAGAACGCATCGTCCCGGAACTTGTTGATGACGTCCGACTCGTCCAGAACCGTACCGCTATTGGTAGTCTCGACCCCCGGCAACAGGCCGCGAGCGCGCGTCCGCGTGACGCGAACGGCCTGCGTCTCGTAGTCGAAGCCGGCTGTCGTGGTGAGGCCGATGTCGGTCGTGGGTTGGTAATTCCACGTGCCGTTCAACACGATGTTGTAGTTGAAGACGTTGCCTTCGGTCCGCACCGCGCGTCCGGAGTAGCCGTCGCTCGCCACGGGGTTCTCATACTGGAGGAACGAGGGGGAGAACAGGTCGCCGGAGATCTGCGCGCGGTCGAAGCCGCCCGTGGCCGTCAGCGACACCTGGTGCTGTTCCTTGTTCAACGCCGACCAGGTCGTGCTGATGTTGCCGATCTGACGGAAGGTCAGCTCATTGAGACGCAGGAAGCGGAACGTCTCGAACGGGTTCGAGACCGTGTTGGCGCCGCCGTTGAACGGGTTCCGCACGAATGTTCCCGTCGCGTCGGTCGAATCGAGATTGATGACGCCGGGGGTGTAGGCAAAGCAATAGATCGGCGACGTGCAGGTGTTGTCGTTGTTCGACAGCCCGCGGTTGTTGCTGTTGCGGGTGACGTTGAGTCCGACGTTGACCTTGATCTTTCCATCGACTAGGGACTGATCGATGTTGGTACGGAGGGCGTACAACCGCGCGCCGGTGTTGAGCGCCGTGCCCTCCTCGTTCTTGCCGGTCATGTTCACGAAGTACTGCGTCGCCGCCGAGCCGCCGTTGAAACTCCCCGTGAACTCGTACGACGGCTTGCTACTGTTGTAGAACTCCGACTGGTAATCGTGCGTGAACGGAATCGTGCCGCTCGGATAGAGCTGGGCCAGCACCGCGCTGTCGGCCTTACCCGAGCCGTTGCCGTAGGGCAGCGTCCGAACCTCGGAAACGGTCTCGAACGTCCGCGTGCCGAGGAGCCGATAAACCACGCTGCGGCCGACGCGGCTCGACAGATTGAACTGCGGCGCGCCGCCCGTGCCGGCGCCGCGCTTCGTCCTGATCACGACCACACCGTTCGTCGCGCGCGAGCCGTACATCGCGGTCGCCGCGGCGGACTTGAGCACTTCGACCGACGCGATCTCCTGCATGTTCAGGTCGGCGAGCCGGTTCACGAGCGCGTCCTGGCTGCTTCCAATGCCTGCCGCCGTGGTGCGGGCGCCGGCGCCCGTCACCGAGTTGGCGCCGTCGGAGACGGCGTCGTTGGAGATGATCACGCCGTCCACGACGAACAGCGGCTGGCCGGCGCCGAGAATCGACGTGATGCCGCGAATCTGCACTTGACCGCCGCCGCCGGGCGCCCCGCTGTTCATCGAGATGATGGCGCCGGGAACTTTGCCCTGCAGCGCCTGCTCCAGCGCTTCCGCGGGCGCCCGGTTCAGCTCGTCACTCGACACCTGGACGGGCGCCGTCGTCGCATTGCGGCGCTCGATCGTAGTCGCCTGTCCGGTGACGACCACGGCCTCGAGCTTGAACGGATCTTCGTCGAGGGCCACGGTCACGCTGGCCTGCGACGCGGGCACAGCCACTTCCTTGCGCTGGTACCCGATCGCGCGAACCATGAGCCGGACATCGCCGGTGCCGACGTTGATGGTGAAGTTCCCGTCGGCGCCCGACTGTGCGACGCCTTTGCCGCCCATCTCAACGATCGTCGCGCCGAGGACGGGCGTTTCGCCTAACGTGCGCGTGACTCGGCCTGTCACTTGACGGGCCGTCGCTTGCGCGCGGGCCGTCGCAGGGATCAGGCACAAAGCCAAAAGCGCGGGGACGAACATGAACGTTCTGCGCATGCCTTGCCTGCCTTTCTTGGATGGATGCTGCCAGTAGCACGCTCTGCCGCGCGCAAATATGGAGGCGCTTCAGAGACCCCACAACCACTGCGGTTCTTCATTGCGACGCTCTCCGCCTCGGAGTACCACGCTTCGTCCAGATCAAAACCACGCCGCAACCGCTGCCCCGTCGCTGGAACTGCGGCGGAGCGCTAAACAGATTCGAGTAGACCTCGATGCCGAGGATCTCACTGGGGACGACTGGCACCGACTGCGTCTGGAGGGGAGGTAACGGATAGTAGACCCCGTCGATGAAATACATCGGCGGGCAGTAGTTGCCGAGCTCGCGGTTGTTGATCTCCCCCTGGCCGCGTTGCAGCTCGACGAGCATCCCTGTTCCGTTCGGGCGCAATTGGACGCCGGGGACCATCCGAAACAGCTCTTCGAAGCGGAGCGCGCCGCTCTGCGCGATGGCCGTGGTGTCGAGGAAATGCCCCTGCGCGGTATGGCTTCGCTGCGTGAACCCGACGTGCTTCAGGTAGGGCTCGTACTCGCCCTCGACTATGACGGGCTCGAGCACCGCCACCGAGTCACCCACGACGATGTCGACCTGCTGTCCGCCGCCTTGCCGGACATTGGTCTGGGCGCGACCCATCATGTACCCGACGGCGCGCGCCTCGAGGATCCGTGAACCGACGGTCACGCTGTCGAGTGAAAAGCGACCGAACTGATCGGCCTGGACCGATGCATCAGTACCGAGGACGACAATCGTCGCTCCCGGTACCAGCGAGCCGTTTCTGTTTCGCACGACGCCTTTGATCGATCCCGTAATTGGCGCGAGGGCCAACTCGATGTTGGCGCGCGCGAACGCACGCCCAGCGAGATCGACGACCAGCATTGCCGCGGACCCACCGTCGGCCTGACCACGAAGTACGAGCGCCACGTCGGTGGGAAGACCGCACAACAGCACATGACCGGACACGTCGGACTTGGCTTCAACGGCGCGTTGGGCGCTACGGACGCCAGTCGCACCCACGCCGATGTCGTACGTCGTCCAGTGCGCACTGATCGTCGCGGCGGCCATCGGCCTGCCGTCCGCGGCATTGTGCACGACACCTACCAGGCTGCCGGTGCTCCGCAGGGGATCGCGCGGACACAGCAGATGGTGTGCTTGCGCGGGACTCGGCGTCGCGAGGGCGACGGTATTGCTATCGCCGGCGACGACGTCGACAACCACGGGCGGCACCGACAGACCGGCCGAATCGAGGATGGGGTGATACACCGTCAGCACGTAGCGGCCTGGGGCCAACGCGGTCAGCGCGAAGTGTCCCGCGGCGTCGCTGCGCGCCATGAGATTGGTGCTCTCGATCCAGATCTCAGCGCCCTCGAGGGGCGCCGACGTGATCAAGCTGTCGAAGACCACGCCGCGCAGCACGCCTGCGCTCTGAGCGGCAGCCGGAGCGGCGAATCCGAGGCTCAGCCCAGCGCCGAGAATTAGGTGTCGGGGATCGAGACGGCCCATCGTTCCGACAATCCTACCGAAGTGGACCAGGGCCGGGAAGAAGGGAATCCGTCAGAATCGGGGGGTTGACCTAACTCAAACAATGCGTTTAGTTTCGCGGGCTTTGGAGCAGCCTTTTTCGATTCATTTGTGAGAGGGGTATTTGCCGACCATCAATCAGCTCGTCCGGCACGGCCGCCGCGACGTGGAGAAGAAAGAAAAGGCGCCGCATCTGCGTGGCAACCCGCAAAAACGGGGCGTGTGCACCCGCGTCTACACCACCACGCCGAAAAAGCCGAACTCGGCATTGCGCAAAGTGGCGCGCGTACGGCTGACGAATGGCTTCGAAGTGACGGCATACATCCCCGGTGAAGGGCATAACCTGCAGGAGCACTCGATCGTGATGATCCGCGGCGGCCGCGTGAAGGATCTGCCCGGCGTCCGCTATCACATCATCCGCGGCACACTGGACGCCGCGGGCGTGAACGAGCGCAAGCAGTCGCGGTCCAAGTACGGCGCGAAGCGTCCGAAGGAGGCCGCGCAGTGAGCCGTCGCAAGAGCGCTGTCCGCCGCCCGGTTCCCGCGGACCCGCGGTACGATAGTCAAACGGTGTCGAAGTTCTTGAACAACCTGATGGAGCGCGGCAAAAAGTCGCTGTCGGAGCGGATTTTCTATCAGGCGATGGACATGATCGAGCAGCGCACGGGGCAGCCCGGCGTGAACGTGTTCAAGCAGGCGCTGTCGAACGTGAAGCCGGCCTTGGAAGTGAAGTCGCGACGCGTCGGTGGCGCCACGTATCAAGTCCCGGTCGAAGTGCGGCCGGAGCGTCGCACCGCGCTAGGGATGCGCTGGCTGATTCAGTACAGCCGGCTGCGCAAAGAGAAGACGATGGCCGAGCGCCTCGCCGCCGAGCTGATCTTGGCGTCGAAGGGCGAGGGCGAGACGATAAAGAAGAAGGAAGACACGCACCGGATGGCGGAGGCGAACCGCGCCTTCGCGCATTACCGGTGGTAAACAACTAGACCAACAACTTCGGGACCCTGCTTAAGGGATCCTGCATCGAGGAGGCCGAAAGCCTCCCGATGACAGCGGAGCGAGACCGGCCCACTCGTGGGCGTCCTGGTCGCCCCGCGTTTTTGCTGAATAAAGGAAAGCAATGCCTCGACAGACACCGCTCGACAAGATTCGGAACATCGGCATCATGGCCCACATCGATGCCGGGAAAACGACTACGACCGAGCGTATCCTGTATTACACGGGCCGCACCTACAAGCTGGGTGAGGTGCACGAAGGTACGGCCACGATGGACTGGATGGAGCAGGAGCAGGAGCGCGGCATCACGATTACCTCGGCAGCGACCACGGCTTTCTGGACCCGCCTCAATCAGCAATACCGCATCAACATCATCGACACCCCGGGACACGTGGACTTCACCGTCGAAGTGGAGCGAAGTTTGCGCGTCCTCGACGGTGCCGTGACCGTGCTGGATGCGGTGGGCGGCGTCGAGCCGCAGACCGAAACGGTGTGGCGCCAGGCGGACCGCTACGGCGTGCCGCGTATCATCTTCGTCAACAAGATGGACCGCGTCGGCGCCGACTTCGACATGTGCCTCAAGATGGTGCGTGACCGCCTCGGCACGAAGGCGGTGCCGATCCAGCTGCCGCTTGGCTCAGGTGAGCTGTTTACGGGACTCATCGACCTCGTGCGTGAGGTCGAGATCGTGTATGACGACGAGTCGATGGGAAAGAAGTACGTCGAAGGGCCCATCCCCGCCGCGCTCAAGGAGAAGGTCGCGCAGCTGCGACACGAAATGATCGAAGCGTGCGTCGAAAGCGACGACGCGATCCTGCACAAGTATCTCGAAGACCACCAGCTGACCCAGGAAGAAATCCGCACCGTCATTCGCAAATCCACCATCGCGGGCCACGTCGTCCCCGTCATCTGCGGCGCCGCATTCAAGAACAAGGGCGTGCAGGCGCTGCTCGATGCCGTGGTCGACTATCTGCCATCGCCCGTCGACATTCCGCCGATCAAGGGTCATCTGCCGCATCACGATGCCACGCACGCCGAGCGGCCCGCGTCCGATGACGCGCCGTTCGCCGCGCTGGCGTTCAAGATCATGACCGACCCGTATGTCGGGAAACTGACGTTCTTCCGCGTGTACAGTGGTGTCCTCTCGGCAGGCTCCTACGTCTACAACAGCACCAAGGATCGCAAGGAGCGCATCGGCCGCCTGCTGCAGATGCACGCCAACAAGCGCGAGGAGATCGAAGAGGTGCGCGCCGGCGACATCGCGGCCGCGATCGGCCTCAAGGACACGCGCACCGGCGATACACTATGCGAGGAATCGCACCCGATCATTCTCGAAGCGATGCGCTTCCCGAACCCTGTCATCTCGGTCGCCATCGAGCCCAAGACCAAGGCCGACCAGGACAAGCTCGGCATCGCGCTCGCGAAGCTGTCCGAGGAAGATCCAACGTTCCGCGTGCATACCGATGCCGAGACCTCGCAGACGATCATCAGCGGCATGGGCGAGCTGCACCTCGAGATCATCGTCGAGCGGATGCGGCGCGAGTTCAAGGTGGACGCCAACGTCGGGCGGCCGCAGGTGGCATACCGCGAGACCGTCCGCAAGCGGGTCGAATACATCGAAGGGAAGTTCATCCGGCAGACCGGCGGCCGCGGCCAGTACGGGCATGTGGTCATTCATCTGGAGCCGGGTCAGCCGGGCACGGGATTCGTGTTCGAGGACAACATCGTCGGCGGCACGATCCCCAGGGAGTACATCGGTCCCGTCGAGCAGGGTGTGAAAGAAGCGCTCGAGAACGGCGTGCTGGCCGGATATCCGATGGTGGATGTGAAAGTCGAGCTGGTGGACGGCTCGTTCCACGACGTCGACTCGAGCGAAATGGCTTTCAAGATCGCCGGCTCGATGGCGGTGAAGGAGGCCGCGCGCCAGGCGAGTCCGATCCTGCTGGAGCCGATCATGGACGTCGAAGTCGTGACGCCGTCGGATTACATGGGCGACGTCATCGGCGATCTCTCGAGCCGCCGCGGCAAGATCGGGGGCATGACGCAGCGCGCGGACGCGCATATCGTCGCCGCCAGCGTCCCGCTTTCTGAGATGTTTGGCTATTCAACGACACTGCGGTCCATGAGCCAAGGACGTGCGATCTACAGCATGGAGTTCTCGCACTATCAGGAAGTGCCGAAGGCCAAGGCCGAAGAAATCGTTTCGAAAGTGAAAGGTTAGGAAATGGCAAAAGCGAAATTCGAGCGTACCAAGCCTCACGTGAACGTGGGGACCATCGGGCACGTCGATCACGGCAAGACGACGTTGACCGCGGCGCTGACGAAAGTCTCGGCCGACAAGGGCCTGGGGACGTACGTGAGCTACGATCAGGTGGCGAAGGCGAGCGAGAGCCAGGGCCGGC
>WNGQ01006819.1_pt1 | contig 14283 bp, 8 predicted proteins | sample 5407661 | NCBI WGS metagenome assembly WNGQ01 (sample SAMN13153382, study PRJNA577476) | soil metagenome | isolation source: 60 cm soil or saprolite under Garry oak tree replicate 2 | place: USA:California | collected 2016-06-15 | reverse complement strand
TTCCCGTACCCCCGCCGGCTCCGCGCGCTGACCGCGCCGCTGCGGGCCGCGCAGCGGACCGGGCTCGACCGCAGGCTGGCCCGGTCCAGCCTGCCGGGGCGGGTCTCCCCCGTGCTCGGCGCGGCGTTGCGGCTGGCACCGCCGAGCGTTTCCGCGGCCTCGGCGCGGCCGCTGCCCGGGCGCGTGCCCGCGCTCGGCACCCGGCGGGCGGTAGTCGGCATGCTCACCGGATGCGTGCAGTCGGTGTTCTTTCCGCGGGTCAACGCCGCGACCGCCCGGGTGCTCGCGGCCGAGGGCTGCGACGTGATCATCCCGCGCGGGCAGGGCTGCTGCGGTGCGCTGTCGCTGCACTCCGGCCGGGAGGCCGAGGCAGCCGCGTTCGCCCGGCGCACGATCGCCATGTTCGAGCAGGCCGGCGTGGACGCGGTCGTGGTCAACTCGGCCGGCTGCGGTTCGGCCATGAAGGAGTACGGACGGCTGCTGGGGCGGGCCGACGCGGGGTGGGCCGAACGCGCGGCCGAGATGAGCGCCAAGGTCCGGGACCTGGCCGAGTTCCTGGCCGAGCTCGGGCCGGTGGCGCGGCGCCACCCGCTGCCGGTCACCGCCGCCTACCACGACGCCTGCCACCTGGCGCACGCGCAGCGGATCACCAGGCAGCCGCGCGAGTTGCTGCGTGCGATCCCCGAGCTCAACCTGGTCGAGGTGCCCGACGCGGGGACCTGCTGCGGTTCGGCGGGCGTGTACAACCTGCTGCAGCCCGCAGCGGCCAGTGAACTGGGCGCCCGCAAGGCCGAATCGGTACTGGCCACAGGCGCGCCGCTGCTCATCTCGGCCAACCCCGGCTGCTCGCTGCAGATCGTGTCCGCGCTGGCCGAACGCGGCCGGGACATCGCGGTCGCGCACACCGCCGAGGTCCTGGACGCCTCGATCCGCGGCCGCCCGCTCTAGCCGTCCGGGCGCGTGCCGCAAGTCCCTGCTCGGGTCACGTCCATGGCCGAGTTGGGTCGAAGAAGCCGGCCGACGGTTGGCGGAAAGCCGGTTCTCGGTCAACTGTGGCCTCTGTGGCGGCCTCAGCTGCGACCGCCTCCTGGTCAGCCTAATCACGGGAGAACAACAGGCTGGCCGCGCGTGCATCGAGCTCGCGCTGGATGCTTTCGGGTTCGCCCGCGCCGAGCGTGCCGGGCAGGACGCGGCGCAGCAGCGGCTTTATCAACTGCTTCAGCTTGTCGAACAGCCAACCCAGAGAGATGACCTTGCCGACCGCTGCGGTGCCCTTCTTGGCCAGGTTAACGGCCCCCTTGACGAGGGCCTTAACCTTGTTCCACAGGCCGCCCAAGAACTTCTCGAACGCGGGCGAGAGGTGTTCGAAGCTCGGCTGCATCGATTCGAAGAGCCGATCAAGCTCTCGCTCACTCAACGTGCTGATGTCATGCTGGGCGTCCTGCTCCGACAGCCTTCCGAACAGGCCTTCTGCCTCTGCCGCCAGCGGTGCCATGTATTGCTCGAGGAGTTGCCTGCGCTCGGCTGAAGACTCGGTCTCCCACGAGCCCAGCTGTTCCTGGACTGCTGAGGCTGCCTCGGCGGCGACCTCGTAGAGGGCCTCGCTGAACTCAGGCTCGTAAAGACTGGCAACGAGGTTCTCGAACTCGGCGCGCTCCTGACCCCCTCCACCTCGCCCGCTGTTCATATGGCCTCCGACCGGAACGGTGACTCAAGGCCCGGCGCCGATGACAAGCTCTGGTAGCCGACTGCGGTGTGGCGCGTCACGACAGCCTCGCATGGGCACCGTGAGTTGGAGTCGCGGGTCGCGGCACAACAGCGCGCATGGGGAACCTGGGCAGCCTGGCCGGACCGGGCTTCGGCTCAAGTAGGAAGCGCATCGAATCGGATGGCTCGACGCCGAGCTCTTCCCACAGCAGCCGCCGACAGCGCTGGAATTGGCGGTGAGCCTCCGACCTGTTGCCTTCGGCTAGGTGCATCTCGATAAGGGTGCTATGGGCGCTCTCCCGCAACGGCTCCAGCCTAATGGCGGCTAGCGCGGCCTGGATGGCATCGGCGTGACGGCCGGATGCACTCAATCCCCGCGCAAGGCTCTCAAGCGCGTGCAGCTGCGTCTGGCGCAGCCCTTCTCGCTCGTCTTGCAACCAGTCGTCATACCAGTCAGGCAGGAGTTCGCCAACCAGCATAGCCAAACCTACAGAATCCAGGTCAGCGATCTCGGACGGCGTCTCCGCCTGGGTGAGCCGGCGCGCGAATGCGACCAGATTACGCACATCCACCTCGACGTCGGCATCGAGCCTAAGGAAGGACGGAGTGGCAGCGATCACCTGCTCGCTGGACTGGTTGACCCGCCAAAGCGCGGTACGCAGGTCGGCGAGTGAGCGTTCCATCGGATAGTCCGCCCAGAGGGTTCCGGCCACATGAAGCCGCCCCACCGGGCGATCCCTGAGGGCTAGCAGCGCGATCAGGCGCTGACCGCTCGCGGCGACACCGAGCTCCTCGGTGCCCCGCCAAAGCGCGAAGCTTCCTATTAAAGTGAGCCGCAGCGGTATTACTGAAGACATATTTTCCTCGATCGGCCAAGTCCGGAGTTACTGCGTTCCGTCGCCCGGGACGGTCGCAGTAGTCACGATGCCCGTGGCGATTTGTCCAGGTCCCAACCCGACCGGGCCTCTAACTGGCAGTCTTCTCCCGGAGTAGAGAAAGTCAACCCCCAATAGGAGTTTCATCCCTTCCGCGTCACCGCACCGTCACCGTCGTCGTCGCTGGCGCCTTGTGCCTGCAGCGATTGCAGCCAATTCCGAACGGCGCGGCATGTCTCATCGATCGAGGTAGTGACCACTATCGGGCGCTCGCCACGCTCTGGAGGAATCTCGACGACGCGGACCCTAAGGTGGGGAACTCCAGGCTCAAGCCAGGCCCGGATCGTCAGCGACCTCATATCTCCGCTCCATGGGATGGCTCCGGGCGCAGCCGGGCTCATGGGGTCGTCGGGCATGGGATTCTCCAGGCTGCCCTGGACAAGAGCCAAGTCGAGGTCGGCGTGACCTTAGAAGAGCCGACCGGAAGGCTGGCTCCAGCCACCGTGGGTTCCGAGCTGGCGCCGCAGCGCGCGAGAGGCTTGCCTGGCTTACGGCTAATAGCGTTGGTCCGCATGCCTCCAGCTTGACCGCTGGGTGTCACCTCTCCATTACGGCGGCGTCACCCAGTTCGCGGCGTAACCGGATCTGTTCCCGTGCTCGCTTCAGCGCCCCGCGCTGCCACGGCCGTTCGGAGGCCTGGCCTGATGTCATGCCTGCGGTTTCGTGACGGTGACGCGCTCGTGACGGGTCTTTTCTTACGGTCCCGCTAAGGAGGCGAATTGTGAGACGTCTGGATGAGAGAGACATTTATCCCGCTGATAGTGCCTTCACTGGTGGGGTCGGCTGGACTGAGGGCCTAGACGCCGAGGACCTCACCGGCGTACTGCGGTCCGCGTTGCATGAGGAGTATGCGGATGCCAGCGACGAGGAGATGAGCGACGCCCTGGCGAACATGCTGGACTCAATCAGTCCGGCCGAGGCGGTCAGCTTCGCGTCTGCGCTTAACCAGATAGGGAAGGGCGCTAGCCAGCTGATTTCTGATCCCGCCTTCGCCGCGGTGGCGCAGGTTGCGCTGCCAGTCCTCGGCGGAGCGGCGGGAACGATGATCGGCGGCCCAGTCGGCGCCGCCTTGGGCGGCAAGCTCGGCAGCCTCGCGGCGAGCGCCCTGCCCACCCGGCCCGCACCAGCCCAGGCAACTGCCCGGCCGGTTGCTGCCGTACCTGCACCGACCGCGGCGGTAGCGTCCCCAGCAGGCATCATGGCCCCCGCCGCGGTAGTGGCCGCCGCGCCCGCACCTAGCGCCCCAGCGATCATTCCGCCAGGCATCCCACCGCCTGTGCCGGGCTCCGCGTCACCAGTGGCAAGTGGCTCGGCCGCGGCGGCGCAGGGTCTGGTGCTCACGCAACAGCCCGATGTGCTGAGAAGCCTGCTGGCTACGGCGCTGGGGCAGCACGGTACTCAGACGGTAAGCGGTGTTCCTGTCGCCCAGGTGCTAGGGCTGCTGAGCCAGGTCTTCGGGAAGGCGGCAGCCGATGCCGATGAGCTCATGTATCTCGATCAGCAATCGGACGCCGCGGAGAGCGTCCTTGATGCCACTGGCGATTCGGCCGGCTGGTTGTACGCCGATCTGATTGGCGCGGACAACCTCGAGCTAGCCGAGGCGACCGGATGGGACTGGCTGGACCGATGAGCGCTACCGAACTCGAGGAAGTGCAAGCCTTGCTCGAACGCGTACTTCCCGATCCCAGAGGATTCGCCGGACGGCTACTGCAGCAAGCCGTAACGCAGTACGGGCAGTTCGCTGAGCCCGCCGCATCCGCCTTTTACGCGGCCGCCACCGCGGAAGATGTCACGGCGAGCGAGACCGTCATAGTGGCCGACCAGTGGGCCGCGGATCAAACGCCGATCGATACCAACATGCTGCTCGCGGCGGCGCTCGGGGCATGTGAGTGCTGGGGACTGCAGGCTGACTGCGACCTCTGTCACGGCCAGGGCTCGGCCGGCTGGACCCAGCCGGAACCCGAGCTGTTCGAAGAGTTCGTCAGGCCCGCCATCGAGAGGCTGCCCGGCATGTCGGCCCGTCGTCATCAGCAGCGTGGCTCGGTGAGAACCGGCGAAGACAGCGACAATCATCAAACCGCGCAAGGAGAGAACGCATGAGCGAGACATGGGTGGACGCCATGGACGCAGAGAACTACGAAGTCAGCGGAGAAGGCATCTACGACAGCGAAGTCAGCGGGGAAGGTATCTACGACAGCGAAGTCAGCGGGGAGGCTGCCTACGCAAATTACGGCGAGGAGTCGAGATCTGACCGACGCAGGAGCGAGCGGCAGCGGCAGATCATGCTTGAGCGGCAGCGGCAGCGGCAGGCCCAGATGCGCCAACGGCGACCGTTGCCAGCGCAGAGACCGTCGCCAGCGCAGAGACCGGTCCGGGCACCGGGCCCGAGCCCGCGGCAGACCATCACGGCGATCCGCTCGCTGGACCTCGAGACGAAGGTGGACCTGGATTCCCTGCGCCGCACACTCGAGGAGTCGAACCGGCGAGCGAAGCGCGCTACCTGGGCCGCCGTCGCCAGCGCGGCCGTGGACCAGGGTATCTCCTCGTTCGGCGATGACCTCAAAAACCATCAGTATGTGGCGGCAGGCGCGCGGTTCGCTCCCCTCCTCTTCCTCTCGCCCGAGAAGAAGAAAGGCGGAGTCGAGGGGTTCGCGACCGACCCGAGGGTCATCGGCGGTGCGGCGATCCTCGGCATCGCTCTTCTCGGCAACTTCAGAAACAAATCCCACGAAGTGAGCACCGTCACCATCGTCCCGCCAGGCCGAATTACTAAAGCTGGTATCCTAACCGCGGACGCACTTGACCGGAACGGCAATACCGTCCCCAATACGTCCATCGCCTGGACATCCTCGGATCCAGGCGTACTGACCTTCCCCGACACGTCATCCGGCGCATTCACGCTGGCAGCGGGTAAGACAGAGAGTCTGCAGGTAACGGCCAAGGCTGACGGGATCACCGGCAGGATAAACGTGAAAGTCAAGTCGCCATAAGCGTGAACGACGAGTGACGAGCGCGTTGTGGATCCGGCCCTGTGGGAATTGTTGCGGGCTGAGGCAGGAGCCGACGGCGACCGGTTGATTGAAGCGATCATCCGGCTCGCCCAGCCCGGAACCGAAATTCCCGACGTGCGGATCGTCTCCCGCTTCGGGACAATAGCGACCTGCAGGATCCGCGCGCGGGACATTGTGGCGGTACGGGCGCGGCCCGAAGTGGTCAGCCTCAAGGCGGCGCGCGGCCTGAGTCCCGGATTCGAGCCGACCGCCGACGCGACGGCACAGGCTTTCCCGCAAGCGAGTTTCATCCCGACTGACATCCGCCGCCGCCCGGGACTCGCCCTGACCGGGAACGGTGTGGTGGTAGCGTCCGTCGACTGGGGCGTGGACGTGGACTCGGCCGCGTTCCGCTGGCCCGCCGGGCCGGCAACGGCCGACGGGGAACGCGAACCGGGCAGCACCCGTTTCCTCTCGTTCTGGGACCAGCGCGACCAGGCGCCCGGACCGCGCCCGGATCCGTATGGATATGGGACGGTTCACGACCGGAAGCAAATAGACCGTGCGCTGCAAGATCCGCGGCCCTACGAACGGCTGGGCTATCACCCTGCCATCGCGGATCGGGGAGGGCACGGGACGCACGGCACCCATGTCCTCGACATCGCGGCCGGAAACGGCCAGGCGGGCGGCCCAGTCGGTATCGCGCCCGGCGCGGACCTCATCTTTGTCCACCTCGCCGATCGCAACACCGGCGGGCTGGCGAACTTCGGCGACTCGGTGCGACTGCTCGAGGCGGTCGACTTCATCTCCCGCACGGCCGGGTCACGGCCTTGTGTCATCAACATAAGTGCGGGCCGCACCTGCGGACCTAAAGATGGCACGACGCTGGTAGAACGCGCACTGGATGAACTGCTTGGTGCTACGCCCGGACGCTTCGTGGTCAATAGCGCAGGCAACTACTTCGGCTGGCGTACACACTCCTGCGGCGGCATCGCGCCGGGGGAGGCACGCTCGCTTACCTTCGTCATCGACCCAGCCGACATCACCCTCAACGAACTCGAGATCTGGTACGACGGCGCGGACGAGTTCACCGTCCGGATCGATCCGCCCGGGTACGCCGGAGGCCGGGCCGTTCGCCTCGGTGAGCGATCTGACCTCCTCATAGAAGGCCAGACCGTCGGCCGGGTGTATCACCGCAAGCATGACCCGAATAACGGCGACAATCACATCGTCGCGTATATCGATCCCATCGGCCAGGCGGGGAACTGGACGGTTACCCTCGAGGCCCGGCGGGTCAAGAGCGGCCGGTTTCACGCCTGGCTTGAGCGCGACGATACGTGCCGGGGCTGCCAGGCCAGATTCACGCCTGGCGACAGCAACCCGATCACGACGATCGGCACCATTACCACGAGCCGACTCCCCCTGATCGTCGGCGCCTACGACGGCCACGATCCGGCTCGGCCGGTCGCGCCCTTCAGCAGCAGCGGCCCTAGCAGGGACCTCCGCCCTAAACCTGACCTAGGCGCCCCGGGCGTGGGCGTGCTCGCAGCCCGGTCAGCTTCGATCATCGCCAGTCATAACTCCGGCCTGCTTGTCCGCAAGTCAGGCACAAGCATGGCGACACCTCACGTGACCGGCGCGGTCGCCCTGTGCCTCGAGGCGGCGGGTAACCGGCTCAGCGCCCAGCAGGTCCGCTCGCTCGTGCTAGGCAGCTGCGATCCGGTTCCGGACCCAGATGAGCGGTACCGCCTCGGCCATGGGTACCTGAATATCCCCCGCATGATTTCCGACCTGCAGCTGATCCTGACACCGCCAGCCAGTGGGCCGCGCGCAAAGGAGCCGACCATGGACACCGACGACACCATCATGCTGCTCGCGTCAGCACCCGCTACGGCATACCGGGAATACCTTTACCGTCCGCGCAGCCAGTTCGCCCGCTGGATCGACAAAAAGTTCGACCTCGTGGCGGGGCCAGGTCAGCGCATCGACCGGGCACTGCAGCTGGGCGACGTGCTCCTTGAAGTCGCCCTCGGACAGCTTGGCCCCGGCCGATGCATGGTGCTCAAGGCACATGACCCTGAGCTCGAGGTCTCGCCGCGAAGCCTGTCTCATGGCCAGCTGCTGCTGCGGCCGCGAAGGCGCGTGGAAATGTCCGACCCGCTGCCCGTCGAGCCGACCGTGGCAACCAAAGACAGGCGACCCACCATATCCGGCACCGATGACGAGGGTGCGGCCGAGCATGAGTCCGGCGAGGCAGCCGCCGCACCGCTTCCGGCCGGAGGAGGAGCGGCAGGGACCGCGTTGAAGCTGCCGCCGGCCCCTTACTCCGCGATGCCCCTCGGCGTTGACCTCAGCGACTACCAGGCCGCCACCGACACGAAGGGTCACCGCGTCCCGCTACAGCTGGCCGATTTCCAGCGGCTCGTCGCTCTCGGAAAGGTCTTCGCCGTCATCAAGGCCTCGCAGTACATAGCCGAGCATACCTTTAGCGCCCACTCCCAGCGGGCGCGCGAAGCGGGGCTCATGTGCGGCGCGTACCACCTTTTCACGGAGCGTCCCGTGGCGGATCAGGTGCGGCTGTTCCTCAGGATGGTGCCCCGCCTCGGACCCGGAGAGCTGCCTCCCGCTTTCGACGTGGAGGACCCGGACAAACTGCACTTTCCGCTGTTCAGGCACTACCTCTACACGCGCGGCAAGCAGGGCACACGGGCGGGAACCAATGCGCTGCTGGATGCCATGCAGGACTGGCTCGATCAGGTCGAAGCGGCGCTGGGCCGGACTCCTATCATTTACACCGGTGTCATGTGGCGCGATGACCTCCGCTCCGCCCGGATGTCGCAGTACCCCCTGTGGGCCGTCGCCCGCCCGCCCAACCGCCCCTTCGGGGGCTGGGCACGTGTCGAGATGTGGCAGTACGCAGAGGACGGCGGCAAATGGCTCGGCCAAGCCAGTTACAGCGAGCCGGGCGTCGGCATGGGCGGGATCGACTACGACTCGTATAACGGGACGACCTACGGGCTCCGGGGACTAGCCGACCTCGGACGGGTGGGCGTAGGACTGACATCCCACGGCGCGGTCATTGCCCATTGCGAGGTCGACCGGCACGTCCATCTGCTGCGCGAGAGTGCCATGCAGACGTGGACCGGTAGCGACCTCATGAGCGGTGCCCTTCCGTCTCTGGGCGGTGACCCGGGCGTCCTCTGTGCCGGTTTGACGGTGATTCTCTACTTCCGCAGCGACGGGAGAGTGGTGGAGGCTGTCCAGCCCGGCGGCTCTGCCGCGTGGGACGTCGCGGATCTGTCGAGCATCGCCGGTGTGAAGGGGGCGCACGATCCGCGTGCCATCCAGGACGGGGCCCGGCGGTTCGTCGTCTTCTCGGGCGATGACGACGACTGGCACCTACTCACGCGGCAGCCGGCCGGCAGCTGGACCGTCTCGCACCTCCTTTCGGAGGCACGCCGGGCGGGGGGAATGGCAGTGCCCGCATCTTCAGGCCAGCCCAGCCTGTATGTCGTCGCTGGCTCCGCGAACCCCCGCGTAGTCGGCCGTGCTGGACCCGCGGGTGACCTCCTCGAGCTGGCGATGGGCCAGCGAGGATGGGAGGTGACGAACCTGAACGGCCTCGTGGCCAGCCCGACCGGCACGCCACCAGCGGCTACGTACTCGCCAGCCATCTATCAGACTGCGGCCGAGACGTTCATCGTCTACCGAGCCGTGCGGGGCCAGCTGTGGCAAATCGCCCGCGGCGCTCGCCTTGCCATCAACCTCTCCGCGGCCGCGGCAGGTAGCGTGCTCGCGGCTGGGCACCCGACTTGCTTCGTGCTCCGCAACGAGCCCCATGTCGTGTACAGAGGCATCGACCAGGGCATCCACGACCTTAGCTTCCGTGGAGGTACGTGGACCGCTCGCCGGCTTCCCTGCAGCGGGCCGGCGGCTTCGGATCCGACCTGCACGGCCGATAGCCCGACGGCGGTGGTCGCCTTCCGCGGAACCGATGGCATGGTTAGCGCCCTGCGGTTCGACGGGTCCGCGTGGACCTGCGCCGACACCGTTCGCAGCCCGTCGGTGCCGGGAGGTACCCGGATCGAGGACACTCCCGCCGCCCGTCCGGGTTCAGCGACCGCCTCGTCCGCCCCGTCGATCTTCGACATCCTTGGTGACGCCGCCGACCGGTTCCGGGAACTTCTCGCCGCGGGGAACGAGGCTCTGGCCGTCAGGCTAGCCAGTCAGCGCCACGCGCAGAACGTAGATCAGCTCACGGACCTCGTGTTCTTTGGCCGTCACCCCGAGCTCGGCGGCCAACGACTCCGCCCTGGTCAGAGCCAGCTGGCCAACGAGTGGATCTCCATCAGGGACACGGTGGTCCGGCCGACCGTCGACTCCGCGGCGCGGGCGGCTCTGCCGGCCCCGCAGCCGATAGCCGGACGCGAAGACGCTGTACCAGCCGATGTCGCCGATACCGTGGGCACGCGAGTCATTGCTGCGCCTCCGAAAGACGCGAACATTAACCACGCCGAACTCTTTGGCAAGCCGGAACTTCTCCGGAGAGTGACGATCCTCGACTATGCCGTCCCCGTTGATGCGGCAGGTGATGCCGAGAGGGTCCCCCAAGAGGATGACGCAGAAGCGGCTGTGCGTAGTCCTTTCACCGCGGTCAGCGCCGCCTACGCGCCCGCGGCGACGCCTGCGGCCAAGGCCACGGTCCTGCAGTCCGGTATCGACAGCGCGACGGCTTGGCGGGAACAGTTGCAACATCTGACCGCTCACGGCAAAGGACCCATCCCGGCGATCAGGGTACGGATCCGCGGGGAGACCGGAGTCAACGCCGACCAGAATCCCTACGTAGGAGTGAGCGGGACCCGCGTGGAGCAGGCTTACCGGACATTCGCTGAAGGCGCGGTGCTGGAGCCCTGGATACTGCTGGCCCTGTGGGTAAAAGAGGGCCCCGCCAGACCGCACGTCTTGGTGAACCAGGGAACGACATCCGAGAACGCGCGTGCCCTCTGGCGGTCGTACTACTACTACTGGAACATGGGCCTCGATCACTTCGCGTACACGACGGCAGGGACGGGCGACAACGTGCTGCCGCTGAGCGATGCCGACGCCGGCCGCCACGAGGCGGACTTCACCAGCCGGATTGCCGAGCAGGTGAAGGCGGGCCGCCTAGCGCGAGATATCTCGGCCGACATCAACGCCGAGCTGGCCGTGGCGCCGGACCCGGCGGCACCGCGCTTCTATACCCTCTCGCTATTGCTCGCCGATGCGTACTACCGCGAGAACCAGGCCGCGGTGGAGGCCGATCCGCGAATCGGCTCCGGTGCCGATCCCGGCCTGGTCTACGCCCGCTGGAACATGGGCGCGGGGCGATTCGCCCACCTGGTCACTTCGGCCGAAGCGCACCGGATGGAACCGGGATACACGATGGCACGAGGTACGCAACCCTCGATCGCCCAGTGGGCGTTCGAACGGCATGTGGCTTCAAAGGAGTACGGCGCTCCGCGTGAGAACGCCATACGGTTCCGCTACTACCTGGAGGCGTATCGGCTCGTGTTCGAGGGCTTCGGGTCCTGATCGTCCGCGGCTCCGCGGCTGGTCAGCGCTAGTCGGGGTTCAGGGTGCAGTTGATGTACAGCGCGCCAAGGTCGTCGTAGGACGGGCCGGTCATGGTGCTCCCCCCTGAGGTGTTAGTGATCGGGATGGGACGGAGGTACGTCCAGGGCCGGGTTGCGGTCGAAGAACCCGGACGGCTTGAGCCAGAACGAGACGATGTCCGACGGCATCACCGGCCAGTCCTCCGGCCGGGTGATGTGGTGGATGCCGAACACGTACCACAGCACGACGTCGGTGTTCTCGATGTTCCTGTCGGCCGCGGTCCAGACCGGCAGGCCCGAGTCGTGCTGGCTCAGGTTGGGGAAGTCGCCGCAGGGCCAGCGCTCGTCCTCGCGGTAGGGCGTCACCCAGAGCGTGTGGCCGATGACCTGGGCCCGCTGGAAGGCCGGGGAGGCGGGGTCGAGCAGGGGCGGGAACGCCGCCGAGGGCACGAGCTTGTAGCCGACTGGAGTACCCAGTCCGTTCGGTACCTTGTCGTTGACTACCTTCCAGCCGCGCTGCGTGCCCCAGTCGTAGTCCTGTTTCCCCTCCGCCTCGGTGCGCAGCGGGGTGTTCCTGACCACCAGGCCCAGCCCGTACGGGTCGTCGCCGCCCGCCGACGCCGGCTGGGAGTCGGAGGCGTAGACCGTGTTGGCCGTCCCGTCCACGTCGAGGTCGAGCCGCGCGACGATGAAGTGCTGGTGGAACGGCGCGTAGGTGCCCTGGTCCACCAGCGTCCCGTTGCCGGGCCGGCTGCCCGGCGCGTTGGCGTGCGAGGTGACCAGGATCCCGGTCGCGCGGACCTCGCACTCGATGTTCCCGTCCTGGTAGAACCGCCAGTACACGAGGTATTCGTAGTTGGCCACGGTGACGTGGAAGGAGACCACCAGCCGCCGGGCCCGCCTGACCTCGACGCCGACCCGCTCGTCGACATGCTTCCACAGGACCCCGCTGTCTTCCTCGTGGATGCAGATCGCGTTCGGTATGGTCCGCGGCTCCCCGCGGGAGTCGTGCATCACCGCGTCCAGGTAGGTGATCTCGCCCAGGCAGTCACAGCCCAGGGCCAGCGAGGTGGTCATGAAGCCCAGGCCCCACTCGCCGATGTCGAAGGCGGTCCGCCGGTAGTGGTCCGGGCTGGCGTCCCGGTACGGCACCACCATCTCGGCGAACGAGAGCCGGTGCGCCACCGACCGCAGCCGTCCCGCGTCGCGGAACCCGACCTGGTGCAGCACCAGGCCCTCGCGGTGGTTGAAGCCGATTCGCAGCTGCCAGTTCTGCCAGTTCAGCAGGCGGCCTTCGAGGGTGAAGCCGACCCCCGCGGGCTGGCTGATCTCCAGCGGCGTCACCTCGCGCAGCGGCATCGGGATGAGCCTGGGCAGGTACTCCCCCATCACGTTCGGGGGTTCACCTGCTTGGTAGCTGTCCTCGAGTTCCAGCAGCGTCATGGTGTTCAGGTCGACGACGGGGTGCAGGCCGGTGACGTGATGGGCGTACGGGTTGCCCTGCTCGCCGGCCCGGTACCAGACGTCGGACCAGCCCAGCCGGAGCCCTTTGTAACGCTCGGGCACCAGCGCGGCGCCGTAGGCCCACATGTCGGTCAGCACCAGGGACATGTCGGTGATCCCGCGCCGCGCCAGCGCCTCGGCCACCGCGGGGTGGGCGCGGAGCATCTCGTCGCACTCGTGCCACTCGTCCACGGTCATGTTCGGCTGCTGGCCGGGCAGGTGCTCCCAGCTCGTGACTTCGTCGCCGGTCAGGGACACGGTGGCCCGATACGCCTGGCCGTCGGCGCGGTCCCAGCCGACCAGGATCGCCTCCCGGCTCGCCTGCTGGCCGGCCTGCAGGGCGGCCTTGGCCGGCTCCCGGAGCTCGATCGAGGCGAACCGCCAGCTGCCGCCGACCCCGCGATCGCGCCGCAGGATCGCGGTCGCCTGCCGAATCTCCTCCGCGGTCAGCGGGTCAAGCGGATATGAGTTGGTCACGATCGTCCTTCCGTTCCCGCGGGCATGCCAATCTTGGCCGATTATCGGTGGCCAGGCCACCACCTGGTTCTTGCGGCGGTTCTTGCGGCGCGTGTGGCGCAGGCTCTACGTTTCGGCCATGCACAGTGTGGATCCGACAACGGAGTCGATGATCAGGTCAGTGCTCGCCTACGCGGAGAACCGGCTGCGGCTGAACCCGGTCCCGCTAGACCAGGGCTCCCGGGACCCGACCGAGCTCGACGCGGCCCTGGCGGGGCTGCCCAGCGCCGAACCGCACAATCCCGACCAGGTACTCGGCGTGTACACGTCGGTCATAGCGTCGGCCGTCATCTCCGCGGACAGCCCACGCTTCCTCGGCTTCATCCCGGCCGCGCCGACCAAGGCCTCGCTGCTGTTCGACATGCTGGTCTCCTGCGCGTCGATCCAGGGCATCTCCTGGCTGGAGGCGGCGGGCGCGATCCACGCCGAGAACATGGTGCTGCGGCTGATCGCCGACCGGGCCGGGATGCCGGAGACGGCGGGCGGCTGCTTCGTCTCCGGGGGTTCGGCCGGGAACCTGTCCGCCCTCGTCGTCGCGCGCGAGGTGGCGAAGCGGAAGGCAGGGCCGGCGGCGGTTAACGGGTCCGGGCGGCGCTGGCGGGTGGCGGTCAGCGAGGACGCGCACTCCTCGATCATCAACACGCTGCGGATCTGCGAGATGGACCCGCTGGTGGTGCACGCCGAGGACCACCGGCTGACCGGCGCAGGCCTGCGGGCGGCGATCGGCGCCGACGGCGACCCGGCCTCGCTGGCCGCGATCGTGGCGACGTCCGGCACCACGAACGCGGGCATCATCGACGACCTGGCCGGCGCGGCCGCGGTGGCGCGCGAGCACAACCTGTGGTTCCACGTGGACGGCGCCTACGGCGGGGCCGGCCTGTTCGCGCCGAGCGTCCGGGACTCCTACGCCGGCATCGAGCACGCCGACTCGTTCATCGTGGACCCGCACAAGTGGCTGTTCGCCCCGTTCGACTGCGCCGCGCTGCTGTACCGGAACCCGTCGGTGGCCCGGTCCGTGCACAAGCAGGACGCCTCCTACCT
>WNGQ01004239.1_pt1 | contig 14289 bp, 14 predicted proteins | sample 5407661 | NCBI WGS metagenome assembly WNGQ01 (sample SAMN13153382, study PRJNA577476) | soil metagenome | isolation source: 60 cm soil or saprolite under Garry oak tree replicate 2 | place: USA:California | collected 2016-06-15 | reverse complement strand
GGCGCACCAGCGCTTCGGATTGATGGGTGTTGAGCTGGTCGGTGACAAAGATCCAAGCTGCCTCGGGATCGCTCTGGATGGTTTGGGCGATATGGGCAGCGAAGTCGGCTTCGGTGCGTGTGGGTCCAATGCTGGGTGCCACGATTTGTCCGCTGGCGACATCCAGATTGGCGATCAACGTTTGGGTCCCATGGCGCTCGTATTCGAATTCTTGACGTTCGACGTGACCGGGCTGCATGGGCAAGGAGGGGTGGAGACGTTCTAAGGCTTGGATGCCGGTCATCTCATCGGTGCTGCTCACATGCGTGCCTGCCGCCGCCAGGGCCGGAGTGGCCTCATAGACCTGGCACACCGTACAGATCTGCTCGGCCAGTTCGGCGGGGTCCTCGGGCGGCGGAGTGAGCCAATAGCGCTTGCGATGGGGCTGTAAAGCGATCACCTTTTAAAAAACGCTCCACCGTGCGGGGAGAAATCTGCTCGACAATGCCGCGTTTGATCGCTTCGTCGGCCAGTTCGCGCGGCGTCCAACTGCTCACCGGCCGATCGGCTGAGGCGGGTGTTTCACAAGCCAACGCCATGATGCGCATGAACTGTTCGAAGGTGAAGGTCGCCGGTGCTCCGGGACGCTGTTCATCGCTCAAGAGGACTTCGATGGCCTGACTGAGCAGTTTTGGCTTCCCGCTGGCCTCAACCGCCTGTAAACGGGTCTGTGCCGCGTGCCAGCGATCCCGCCAACGTCGCACGGTTTCATAATCGACCTGTTGGTGTGCCGCGATCTGGGTGGTGCTCATTCCTGTGGCGGCTTCCAGGATGGTGTGACCTCGCTTGACGAGCCGTTGGGCACTCGTCGTGCGCTGAACCATCCGCTGCAGAAGCTCGTGTTGCAAGGGGCTAACATGAAGCGGTTTGGCTTGTGGAAAGGGCATGAGGGCAGTCTCCTTCACGGTGTTTTGCTCTGTATTCTATCATATCCTTCCCTCCCGCGCTATTTCCGCGCGGCTGTACTAGTGCTTGAGACGCTCAACGTAGCGATCAAGCACGGGTTTGGCTTCGGGGATTGGTGCAAACTGAAACAGATGGGCCAGGCCCTCTTTCTCCATGAATTCCAGATCGACGCCTTCGGCCAGTGCTCGTTCCCGGAAAAGGAGGGCATCGGAATGGATAGACTCATCAGTCCCGATGGCCAGGAGCAGGGGGCCGATCCCGGCGAGGGAGCCATTGATGGGGCTGAGCACAGGGGATGCGGGATCGTCCCCTCCTGCCCACCAGCGCGCTAAGACACGCATCCCGGCAGAAATGAGCACTGGATCGGAGCGATCTCGCGAGGCAATGGCAGGGTTTCTCAGAGTGAGGTCCAGCCAGGGAGACGTTAAAAAGGTCTGCTTGGGATGAGGCAGTCCTTGCGCGACGGCCTGTTGCACCAGCGACAGAGCCATTCCACCACCCGCTGAATCGCCCATGATGGTCAGATTCTCTGGATGCAGCGTGTCACACAAGTGCTGGTAGAGGGCAAGCAGCAAGGGATAGGTGTCTCGATAGGTATGCTCTGATGCCAGCGGGTAGAGTGGAACTGTGGCCGTCACGTCGCTCCGATTGATCAGGTTTGCAAGCAATTGCCAGTGCGGAGGAACCATCTCAAACACATAGCCTCCTCCATGCAGGTAGAGCACATGCCCATTGGCCCCTTTCCCATGGAAAGGTCGCATGGTATAGCATGTTACTTCCTGCCAGGACCCCCTCTCTATCTGGCAGGCACGCTGCATGCTCGGTGGCGGGTCGCCCTTTTCCTTTTTTCTATCACGGGCAATGTGCTGACGTAAGGTGTGTTCCGAGGTATAGATGGGCTTGCGGGTGAGCCGCAGCAATTCTTTCACAAGCACGTTTTGGATACTCATCTTTTTCGCCAGACAAGATCATTCTCGCGAACGACTTGCCATCTCCTTTCTCAACATCGTCTGTATTTGGCTATCTCAATCAAGTGTGAAATGCTCTCAAGATTCTTCCTGTTTTGTTCTCGACGTGGTGCCTTCCTGCTCATCGTCGTGCTCTTGCAGAGTCGGCTATCAAGAAAGAAGGCGTGACTCTCCTTTCGCTCTGCCTACGAGTATCAGGGTGATACCAAACGGATAGAGAGGCTCTCCTGTCACTTGCTGCGTCTACACTGCCAGGCTCTGACAAGTAAGAAGACATCAACGCCAAAGAGGAGCGTAGCATTAGCCGGGTGGAGAGAGCCAGCCACAGCGCCAAGCGAAGGCAGCATTATTTGTATAACCACTAAAGCGAACAGGAGCCAGCTTCCCCATTTGATGAGGCTGGGAAAGCACGTCAACAAACCTGAAATGGCTTGTAGCAAGACAAACACAACCAGGATCATACCTAGCAGGCCATGGGCTTGCCGCCCTGATGCACTGCCACCAAACAGCATGGTGCCAATCAAAAAGCCCTGGGTGAAAATCCCCAGAAGGATCAGTCCGGCCAGGGCGACATAGACATTCTGCGCCCAGCGAGCAAGAGAAGAGACACTTTGATGCTGCATTTCCATATGCAATTTCCTTTCCTTACGATACTTACTAGCAACTCGTCTGCCACGGCAATGACGATTGTCGGTTAGACGGCTTGAACATCATCAGCCAGAGGATCAAGACCAGGCCGCCACCGCCGATCACGGCGAGAAGCCAGGGATGGGTAGCATCGAGCAGAATGGCGAGTTGCTTTTCCGCATATGTGTCCAGGGACGAATGACTAATCGTCTCCGAGCGCGATGGATTGCCTGCATCCACGAACTGACGGAGACGCTTGAACGGGCGCGAGCCGAGAAGCGTCATGGTGACGCTAATCAGGATGAACAGGCCCAGGGCGGCCCAGATCCAGCCCTGGCCCCACCAGTTGCCCATGAAGCCAGCAGTGATGCCGGCGGCGAGCAACACCAGCAGGGAAACGTTGGCGACCATAGTGACGCCTCTGGACAGGTCAAGCAGGACACGAACGCGCTCGACCTCGCGCTGCCTCCGTAGCACGAAAGCAACGGCAGCGGCGGTGCCGTGGGCGAGCAGGAAGCCGAAGACGCCCAGGACATGGGCGAAGACAAACCACTGATACATAAAGCTCCTTCCTTAAACGCTGCATAAAACGTAACATACACTTTTGTCTGCCTCCTTGATGGAAAGCGTATTGTTCTTTCTCATCAAAGAGGCACACGTTTACCTCTGCCTGCTACAGGTCACCTCGTGGCGCAAGCCGTGGGCTGTTCCACGACTCAAGTATCGAGAACTTTTTGCGCAGAAAGCGGATCGCCAGCAAAGCGACCCAAATGCAGCTGCTAATGATGCCAATCCGTGCAATGAGTCCTGCTGGACCCCCGTCCCACAATTTGAAGGTAAGGACGAAGACGACATCAGAGACGGCGACCAGCAGACCTGTGGCAAGCGAATACCAGGCCCAGCCGCGCCTGGCAGGATCGGCGGCATCGCGCCGGGCCAGCATGAAGCAAGCCACACTCAGCGAAATGAACTGAAGCTGGCCAAAGAGATCATGAAGGGTTCCGTGAACGGTGGGCGTACTCGACGCTCCGGGTGGGTACCCCAGCACCGGGTCGGTCACGAAGATCCCAAGCCCGATGAAGGTGAGGCCATAGAGGCCGAGCAGGATGGGTCCCCAGATGGAACCCCGTCCGGTGCGCAGGACACGCCTGAGTCCGATGGCAAAACCGAGCAGGAGCGATCCGGTGACGAGGTAGTTGGTGATTTGTATCCACCCACCCATCCCCAGTTCGAGCGAGCTGTCAGGGATTTGCCAGGCGTTGTAGCCAGGACGTGTGGCCCCAAGGACGAGAAGGACAACAATGTTGAGCAGCGGACCAATGGCGCCGCAAGCCAGCAGCAGTCTGGTCGCCACCGGCTGCCCTCCAGCGCTTTGTGCTGAGGTTTCCATGTGTTTTTTCCCTTTGGCGTTCGATAAGGTTGTCATGAGAGCGTGTTCCTTCCATAAGTGCCAGCGTTTACTTCCCGGAGAGCCGGGCGACAACAGGGGCAAAGGTTTCCAGATCCTGTTCGAAGACGCTAATGTACGAAAGACCAAAGCGTTCACGGTTGGCCAGTACCTGTTCGCAGATCTGATCCACCGAGCCAACCAGGGTATAAATGCCTTGAGGGGCCTGCTGCTCTCCGGTGCTTCGAGACCGGAAGGCCGCAGCGATCCTTGGATCGAGTCGCTGTTCTCTCTCCGTCCTGACTCCTCCGATCACAAAGTTGCCAATCTCAATTTGGGCGAAGCGGTCTCCTGCGGCCTCGCGAATCCAGGCAATTTGCTGGGCGGTCGCTTCCGCCGTCGCCTCGGCCATGTCAATGCTATTGCCGTCTGGGGCGACGGGAGGATTGAGGGTAATGATGGAAGCTACGCGGCCAGCAATCGACAACATACGCTTCCCTCCACCAGAGAGCAGCAGAGGGGGATGGGGATGTTGGAAGGGTTTGGGAAAGACCTCAAATCCGTTCAGCGAGTAGGAGCGACCAGCAAAGGTCATCGGCCCACCGGAAAAAAGACCTTTGAGCAATTGCACGGCTTCCTCCAGCCGGCCTACGCGCTGACCTGCGGGATCGAAAGGAATGCCTGTCATCTGGGACTCCCTGGCGATCCATCCTGCGCCCAGTCCAAACTCGAAGCGTCCTTCGGAGAGCAGATCAAGCGTGGCAACCTCTTTGGCAAGCAAAGCAAGGTGGCGGTAATTGATGTCGAGGACCAGCGTTCCCAGACGCAGCGTTCGGCTGGCCTCTGCCGCTGCCATGAGCGCCAGGGTGGGAGAGAACTGGTTTCCCAGGTGATCTGGCACCTGAAGGACCGAGTAACCAAGATCCTCGACTTTGTGGACCCTGGCGATCCATTCCTGCCTGGAGGAGGCGCCAAGCAAGGTGACCCCAAAACGGAAGGGGTGGCGGGTACTCATACAATTTTTCTCTTTCTCTATTCAAGTTTTAGGAACAGCATGTTTGCTACCGAATATGGTATTCTGAGGAAAGAGTACAAGGGAATGTTCTTCCTGACAAGCACACGCCAGGGAAACCGTTCTCTACCGAACAACCAGCCTTGATTGTTCGCCAAAGAAGGAGGTGACATCCGTGAAACAACAGAAAGCCGATCGTCGTTCCCAACGCACCTATAGCCTGGTGAATTCCGCCTTCACTGAACTCTTGTCAGAAAAATCCTACGATGAGATTCTAGTGCAGGATATTTTGGATCGGGCAGGGATTGGTCGTACCACTTTCTATGCCCATTATTTCGATAAAGAGGATGTTCTGGACAGTATAACCGAGCAGATGCTCTCGATGTTCACGCACCAGATCGCCCGTTCAACCGCAAGGCAACGGGTCGTGCCCAGTCTGGAGCTGTTTGAGCATATTTACCACTCTCAGAATCAGCATTTTCGGGCGCTGATGCGAGGCCATGCGAGCGAGCCCTTGTGGGAAGCCATGCAGACAGCTCTCTGCCAGGCGATTGAACCAGCCCTCTCTACCCTCTGCGCAGAAAGACGTTCTCCACCGATCTCTCTGCCGGTGGTCTCCCAGTACCTGGCCGGGGCCTTTCTCACCTTGCTCAAATGGTGGGTCGCTGCTGATATGCCCTACCCACCAGAACAGATGGAGAACATCTTCCAGCAACTGGCGCTCCCCGGAGTGTGGTCACTGCTCAAAGAAAAGTGAGCAGAAATTGGCAAGCATGTCTGAGCTTCTCTTGCTGGGCAGAGCTTGAAAGCAACCTCATCCACAAGGCGCATTCAAGGGATTCTTGGTCTAGATGCGCAAGCACTGCGGTGGCGTGAGGCCCTGACATTATTTTCCGCATTAGGTGCAATAACTCATGAAAACACCCGCTTCTTTCCATCCTTTGACGTTGGTGCACGCCTTCGAGCAGTTCCTGGAGGCCTCGTCATTTGCCCGAAGAACCCGCGAAAGTTATACAGAGGACCTGGCGCCACTGTTTGCGGAGGTCGGCCAGCACCCAGTCAGGGCCCTGACCACCGACGTTCTCCACTGGGCATGTGGAAAGGGAGAGAACAATGTCCGACGATCTTCTGGCAACCGCCGCTTCAAAGCCTTAGCCGATGAGTGGACCTCCGAAGAGTTAGGCCGGTTCTTCTGGCTCACGCCCGAGGATATGCTCCAGGTGGGTACTTGCCGTGGCGCGGCCAATCGGCTCGGCTTCTCGCTCAACTTGCTCTTACTGCTTTTGCTTCATTGTCCTCTTCCTCCCCCACATACGCGAAGCGCATGTGGCACTTGACGCAATTTTGCACCACGAAACCGAGTTACCCATTCGTGAGGTGATGGTCGACACCGCAGGGTTTACGGAACTGATGTATGCCCTCTATGATTTGCAAGGCTTGAAGCTCTCGCCTCGCATCCGCTATCTGTCTGATCAGTGCCTCTACTCGACTTCGAGCGTGGGCGACTATGGAGTCATAAAGCCGCTCTTTCGTGGGCAGCCATCCAACGGGACTTGATCGTGCGGTGCAGGGATGATATGCATCGCATTTCTGTGTCCCTCAAAGACGGCACGGTACGGCGGTCCTCCTCGTAGCGAAATTACAAGCGCTCGACAACAAGAACCTTATCCATCGCAGCCTGGAGGATTATGGATGCTTGCTCAAGATCATCGATATTCTGACTTCCTTTCCGGCAAACCCTATCAACGCCGCGTAGGACGGATGCTCAACAAGGGAGAATTGGTGCATAGCCTGGCGCATCTTGTCGCCTATGGGCAGCTTGGTGTCCTGACCGACCGCGATCTCACCAGGCAGCTCAATCGTGCCACCTGCCTGAGCCTGTTACTGAACGTCATTGCTGTCTGGGATACCCGGTACATGCAAGCGGCGCTCGACCACTTGCGTGCGATGCAATATCCTGTCCTGGAGAGCGACCTGGAGCATCTTTCTCCGATCCTCTCCGGCCATATCAATCTGCATGGATCGCACCACTTCGACTTGCAGGCCCCCAAGAAGCGTCAAGGGCACCTGCCCCCTCTGCCTCATCTGCGTTTTTGGGGCTCAGCGTTGTAAATTTCGTCGGCGGGCCTAAGAGGCCTAATAGAGGAGACCATTCCAGAACGGGAGCATACTAAACACTTGTTTGAGAAAGACCCCTCTTGGTGCAGACAGAACAGCAAGATGATCCTCTTTCAGCAAGCAAGCACTTTGTCCCCGTTCTGGAATGGTCTCCTATTAACACTTACTTCCTGCGCTTCGCTATATCCTCTTCTGTCGTACCGCTCGTCACTAACTCATACAACAATGCTTGTCCAGCTTTTGGACGCAGGACACGACCTAGACGCTGAATATATTCACGCTTGGTGCTATTGCCGCTGACTATTATCGCGACACGGCAATCGGGTACATCCACACCTTCATTGAGAACGCGACCAGAAACCAGTTTACTATACTGACCAGAGCGGAAGCGTTCAAGTATGACGCGACGTTCCTCAGTTGGAGTCTTGTAGGTAATATTAGGCAGGCAGAAACGGAGGCTGATCTCATCTACGACCTGATTGTACTCTGAGAAGAGAATGACCTGGTCGGCAGCATGAAGCTGTAGCAATCGCTCGATCTCGATATATTTGGCAGGTGCGTTCATGGCAATATTGCGCGCCTCTCGCCAGGCGAGCATGGCTTTACGCGCTTCGGGATCACGCGCGCTGAGAAAAATAATCTTCTGCTGAAACTCCTCTGGAGAACGTATGACGATCTGCCGACGCTGTAAAAACGAGCGATAGATGCGCCTCTGTTCAGCATAATGCGCTTCATCCTCACTCGACAACTCGATGTCGATACATACCTCTTTATATTGTGCCAGGTAACGCCCCTCGGTCAGTTCTGCGGGAGAACGTCGATAGACTTCCGGGCCGATCAGTCGCTCCAGGTCGAGGTGCGTCATATCACTGCGTTCTGGGGTCGCGCTCAATCCTAAGCGCCGGGGAGTAAAGGCGCTCTCAGCAATCAAACGATAGGTTGGTGCAGGTAAATGGTGGCACTCGTCGAAGATCAGTAAGCCGAAACGTTTTAGTTCGCGTGGATAGAGTGCAGCAGAGTCATAGGTGATGATGGTAATCGGCTTCATCTCTTTCTCTCCACCACCAAATACACCAATTTCACCAGTGCTCAAGGAAAGCGCGGAGGCAAGAGCAGCCCGCCACTGTTGTAGGAGATCGAGTGTTGGTACAACTGCCAGCGTCCACAGACCTGTTTCGTGGATGGCCATAGCTGCCACTAGTGTCTTACCAGAACCGGTAGGCAGAATAATTACACCTCTACTTCCCTCGGCCAGCCAGTGCGCCAGCGCTTCGTTTTGGTAAGGGCGCGGTTCAACCTGAAGTGTAGTCGCAAAGGGCAACATTGGCTTTTCCTCGAAGGCAACGCTGTACGGTGTGTTTTGAGCCTCCAAAGCCTGTTTCACTGCCTGAAAATGGATCGGCTGTGTACGCAAGAAAGCATGCCGCTTATCACGTCCCATTACAGCGAGAGTCTCTCCGGGTAAATGCGCTCCAAAGAGCGCCTGCAGCAGTTCCGGAGTTGGACGATGCGACATCTCTTCGTTGGGAATGATAACGAGGTCGTGGCCTCGATGATCGATAATTGTCATAGATCAATTTCACTTTTCATTTGAGGGAGCAAAAACGAAAGTCGATCTGTTCAGATTGATGCCTCATCCCTATTTTTCTTATGAAATCCTCTCCTGAACGAAAAGGAGAATACACCTCTGTTAGAGTACTGGAATAATGTTGCATCGCAGTGAACTCATTTTACCGGAGTATGCAATCTAAAGCAATACAAAAATAGAGGATGGTGACAGTTGGACGGCTTTCGAGTTCATTCACTCCTTGAAAGTGGGAACATCCCATATCCGAAAAGAATCGACTGTTTAAGACAGATACGCCAAGCTGGCTTCTGAAGCTCGATGGAAGCCTCATAAGGATCTGCTCGTATCAACTGGAAGAAACACCGGTTGGTAGGACAACCACACCCGCGCTACTCTCTGCCAGCCAGCTTGTTAGAGCCTCATTTTGATAAGGGCGCGGTTCAACCTGAAGCGCAGTCGCAAAGGGCAGCGCCGGTGTTTCCTCGAAGGCGACGCTGAACGGTGTATGCTGAGCCTCAAAAGCCTGTTTCACCGCCTGAAAATGAATCGGCTGAGTGCGCAAGAAAGCATGTCGCTTATCACGCCCCATTGCGGCGTGGATGTCTGCTGGTAAGTGCGTTCCAAACAGCGCTTGAAGCAGTTCCGGCGTTGGCAGGCGCAGCATCTCTTCGTTTGGGATGATAACGAGGTCGCGACCTCGATAATCGATGGCAGTCATAGAGCAGCTTCACTATTCATTTGAGCTAGCAAACAACGAAAACCGGTCTGGTCAAGGTGATGCTTCATTCCTCCATTCATAAAAATTAATGATACGCACTCCTGAAGAAGGGGAGATAATGTTCCAGCTAGATTGTCAGAAAGATATCCCTTGGAGTAAATCCATTGTACCGAAGAATTCTATCTAATGCAACGAAAACTGGTTACTCAGTGATGTTCTCATCGGTAAAGAAATGCCGCCATGCTAGCATGTATCCATTGATGGCCCAATTTTGAAGCGCCCGGTCGTGGGGATAGGTGTTCCATGCGCTGACAGAGGCATAGCATTCTACAGCGAAATCAATTTGGGACAGGTACTCCATGTCCTCCTGATTGTCTGCTGCCCGTGATAGGGCCTCCTGAAAAAGCACTTGCCTTTTCTCCCATGCTTCCTCCATGGGCGGGAACGCTTGTTGCCGCCTGCGCCATTCATGTTCAAAGCGCTTTATCCTCTGTGCCGTCTCAACTGCACGCGCAAGAAAGCGTTCGAGGTCCTGCGGATAAAATGCAGTGTCAAGGTCAAAGCGCCCAAACTCACTTCCCCCGTTGACGATTAGCCGACGTATATGTTGTACCGCAAGAGCTGCTGCAAACATTTCTGGGTCGATATCTGCACTATGAAGATCAAGAGCATGCTCAAGATGATCTCTCCTCATTCCCCTCACCTCAAATGGTTATGTATGTACACGGGTCGATGACTTGTAGTCAGCCAGTCTTGGTTCAGCCGTATTACTACTTATATTCCTCATTTAGTGAGGAATGGAGACCCCTGCTGTGCAGAGACAATAATGTCCTGTACCACACAATACTATTCTGTACTTCATGAATACTTACAGCAGGAAGCGACTCAGAGTGGCCTCCTGACATTCTCCCCCGTTTTCCCCTTGGGCAAAAGAGGCGGGAGCATGTCCAAGAAGCTTTGGTGAAGGAAACAGGGTGGAACGACAAGGTGGCGGGGCCTGAATAGAGAGGGTGCTCTCTGTTGGAAGAGATGTCTGGTATACCACCGTTATTTGGACTGAGCTATATCGCCATTTTCTGAATAGCAGGTGCTTTCCTCGATACAATTCATGATCATTTCCCTTAAAATCTCCCTATGTGTTCATTCCTGGCATCAAAGGAAAACAGGCGAGAAAATAGAGACGAAGAAAAACCTCATATTCTCTGTCTCAGAAAACGGTGGTTAAATAAGACTTCTTACCTCTTTCCCAAAAAGTGCGTTTTGGGAATAGCTGTCATATGAAACTCAACACATGTATTCTAAATATCTTCCTTCTTTCCTGACGTTGCTGTCATCCAGTACATCGTTCATTCCAGCTCTTGTCACACATTTCATCCTGTTTGACGTCTCTGTACATGTATTCGACCGCTCTTCTTCCTCTCATCTCAACCATGAGATATAATGCTTGGGGTGGATGATTGAGGTTTTCTCATCATGCTTGATGTGAGCATAGCAACTCAAGCATGGCGCCACACCATATTGAAGTGTACGAGGGCTTTGCATGTCTCAGCTGCCGACGGGAACCGTCACATTGCTCTTCACCGACATCGAGGAGTCTGCGCTTCTGCTCCAGCAACTGGGCGAGCGCTATGCTGATATAGTAGCAACGTGCCGCCAACTCCTTCGTACTGCTTTCCAGCAGTGGAACGGCGTTGAGGTGGACACGCAAGGGGATGCCTTCTTCGTTGTTTTTGCTCGGGCTAGCGATGCCCTTTCAGCAGTAATAGATATGCAACGTGCCCTTGCTAGCCATGACTGGCCAAATGGAGCGGCGGTAGCTCTGCGCATCGGTCTGCATACGGGTGAGCCGACACGGACCGCTGAGGGGTATATTGGCTTGGATGTGCATCACGCTGCAAGAATTATGAGCGTTGGACTTGGTGGCCAAGTGCTACTCTCGCAAACAACTCACGAGCTGGTGAAGCATAACCTGCCGGAGGGGGTAAGCTTGCGCGATCTGGGAGAGCACCGTCTCAAGGACTTACAACTTCCAGGCCATCTGTACCAGCTCATCATTGAAGATCTACCTGCCGATTTCCCTCCCCTCAAGTCACTCGACAACTGCCCCAACAACTTGCCCGTCCAATCCACTGCGCTGATCGGACGCGAGAAGGAACTGGCAGCATCGTTAAACCTCCTGCAGCGCGAAAAGGTACGGTTGCTCACCCTGACCGGCCCCGGCGGCACAGGGAAAACCCGCCTGGGTTTACAGGTGGCAGCAGAACTCCTAGACCTCTTCCCCGATGGCGTGTATTTCGTGAACCTGGCTCCCATCAGCGATCCGGATTTGGCCGTGCCCACTCTAGCTCAGACACTCGACGTCAAAGAAATCGCGGGGCAACCCCTATTTGACCTTCTGAAAGCATCCCTGCGCTGGAAGCACCTCTTGCTGCTCTTGGACAACTTCGAGCAGGTGGTCGACGCAGCCATGGATGTGGCAGCTCTCCTGGCAGTCTGCCCCAATCTCAAAGTGCTGGTGACGAGTCGCATGCCGCTGCATGTGCGAGGGGAGCAAGAGTTTGCCGTCCCTCCTTTAGCCGTGCCAGATCCCTCACACTTGCCCGACTTGGCGGCGCTCTCGCAGTATGAAGCGGTGTCGCTCTTCATCCAGTGCGCCCAGGCGGTAAGACCTGATTTCCAGGTGACGAATGCCAACGCTCCGGCTGTCGCAGAGATCTGTGTTCGCCTGGATGGGTTGCCATTGGCGATTGAATTGGCGGCAGCACGTATCAAACTGCTCCCACCACAGGCTCTGCTTGCACGGTTGGATCAACGGTTGGCTGTATTGACGAGTGGGGCACGAGATGTGCCAGAGCGCCAGAAGACCCTGCGCAACACCATCGAGTGGAGCTACGAGTTGTTAGATGCATATGAACAGCGACTCTTCCGACGACTTTCCGTCTTTGTTGATGGCTGCACGCTCGAGGCGGCCGAGTCCGTCTCTGCTGCCCTTGGGGATGTGACACCATCGGTGCTGGACGGGGTGACTTCCCTCATCGACAAGAATCTGCTGCTGCAAACGGCTCAGGAGGAAGAAGAGTCCCGCCTCATGATGCTGGAGACGATCCGTGAGTTTGGGCTGGAGCGCCTGACCAGATCTGGCGAGTGGGAGGAGATTCAACAGGCACATGCTGACTACTACCTGTGGTTCTCGGAGGAGGAGGTTGAGCCGCAACTCTGGGGTCCTCGGCAAGTCAGATGGTTGCAGCGATTAGAGCGGGAGCATGATAACCTGCGGGCAGCGCTGCGATGGTTCTTAAAGCAGGGGACTTCGAAACAGAGCATTCAGAAAGCCTTGCGATTAGGGGCAGCGCTACGATCGTTCTGGTTGATACGTGGGTACTACAGTGAGGGAAGGGCCTTCCTGGAGCAGGCGCTTGCAAGAAGCGAGGGAAGCGAGGGAAGCATACGAGCGAGGGCGCTCTGGGCTGCTGCGTCCATGGCAAACGTCCAGGGTGACAATGATCGGATGGAGGCACTGAGCAAGGAGAGCCTGACCCTCTACCGGCAACTGGGAGATAGACGAGGTATCGCCTATGCCCTCTATTATTTAGGGAGTGTCTCCGCCAACAGAGGTGATTATGCAACTGCAAGCCAGCTTGCGGAGGAGGCCTTGGCGCTCCGCAGAGAGGTGGGCAACAAGCATGACATCGCCTGGTCGCTCGAACTCTTAGCGGATCTAGTAAGTGAGCAGGGAGAATATAGCAGAGGACATGTCCTGTTGGAAGAAAGCCTGGCCCTCTTTCGGGAACTGGGGAATACCCGAGGCATAGCTCTAGCGCTTACCGGTTTGGCCTGGATGCTCTTTTTTTCCCAGAGCGATTCTGTGATAATACCCTCGCTGCTTGAGGAAAGTATTGCCCTGCGGAGGGAACTGGATGACAAGCCAAGCATTACCGTACCGTTCATCCTCTCGGGAGAATTAGCCCTCAGCCAAGGAGATACAAGCACGGCGCGCTCGTTAGCAAAGGAGTGTGTGGTGCTCTCCAGGGAGACCGGAGATCAGCTCAATACAGCATGGTCGCTGGCCTTCTTGGCAAAGGTGATCTCGCTCCAAGGTGACCAGGCGACAGCACGAGCCATGTACGAGGAGAGCTTGGCGCTAGCAATAGCGGGGAATTCGAAGTGGCACATTGCACGAGGCCTGGAAGGACTGGCGGGTGTGCTCGCGTCGCAGGGAGATCTCGTAAGGGCAGCACGGCTCTGGGGCGCCGCAGAGGCTTTACGCGGTACCATGGGTACTCCCATTGCACCTGTCTATCGTGCGGAGTATGAGCGCTCCGTGGCTGCTGCCCGCGACCAACTCGGTATGCAGGTCTTTACCACAGCGTGGGTAGAGGGACGCAACATCACGCCGGAACAAGCCCTCGCCGCCCAGGGACCAGTAACACTCCCTCAGCCATCCCCAGCAGCACCATCATCAACTCCTCAAGCAAAGTCATCAACCACCTCTCCTGGTGGTTTGTCGGTACGCGAGCTAGAGGTGCTCCGCCTGCTCGCAACGGGATTGACTGACGCGCAGATCGCTGAACAACTGGTGCTGAGTCTGCACACCATTCACGCGCACCTGCGTACCATCTACAGCAAGCTCGGTGTCACCTCGCGCAGCGCTGCCACGCGTTATGCCTTTGAGCACCAGTTGGTGTAAAGACCGTCTCCATAAACGGTTTCCAACTTCGCCTGCTGACATTCTATTCGCCGTTTGATTCACTTCCTTTTCCTACCCTCTCCAAACCGACTAGCTAATTCTAACTACCTACTGCTCAGAAGCCTCACTATGTGCTGTTTGTACATTAGCCGATTGTAACGATGTGTTTTCGTCTCATCCCAGGTAGACTCAAAGTAGTAGTTCACATGCTGAACTGAGAGTACTGAGCACCGCCTGGAGGTGCATTGGAAGGAGAAACA
>WNGQ01004238.1_pt1 | contig 14289 bp, 20 predicted proteins | sample 5407661 | NCBI WGS metagenome assembly WNGQ01 (sample SAMN13153382, study PRJNA577476) | soil metagenome | isolation source: 60 cm soil or saprolite under Garry oak tree replicate 2 | place: USA:California | collected 2016-06-15 | reverse complement strand
TCTAGGAGGATTATGCGTCGGGTAGTTTTCCCAGATTCATCTTAAATCGGGCTCTGACCCACCAGAGACATGCCCACGCGACAAAGGAGAATCCGATGGCGTAGAATATCGAGCCTGACAGGAGGGTTAGGACGAGCCCATATATTGTGTATGCTTCCGCTAGAACTGCGCCTGTCGACATTATCAAATAAGTCCGGCCGACCGGGTCATAACGGCCCCTTTCCGACATGATGCTCTTGCTCGTCTGTACGAAGACGATCATGCCGATGTTCACCAGAGAGACGACCACAAAAGCGAAGAACAGCACAGGAATGATGTTTTGGTCTCTCGCAAAGCCTCCCTTTCCAAACGTCACTAGCGCTGCTAACACCAGATACACCACGGGTGCAACGGCGAACATGAGCAAGATCGCATTCGCGTTTCTGACCATCTTGGCTTTGTCCGGAAACATGGACCCTGGACGCTTTCGAGTTGGGCTGAAAAGGCTAGCCGTAGACTCTCGCGGAGGCCAATTTTTCGGTACCCAGGACGAGGAATGCTGTCCTTAGTTATAGAGGCCTTTGGGCTTTGTACAGTTTGTAAACGAGCATCCCTTTATTCCCCATCCCTGGTGTTGACATTTAGGGTCTGCGAGCGTTATGGTCTTCTGGTTGGTGACAGCTAAGCCTCGGGCTGATAGGCTCGGCGAGTTGAGGAGGAGGCTTGACTCCCGGGAGATTTCAGGGATGCGTCCGTTCGGACTATCGCTTGAAAACGGACTTGTCAACGCCCGGCTCCGGGAGGATGGATCCGCTTTATGGGAAGAGGAGGACTATTGTGTTCCACCTCTAGCGCAGGGGAGGAGTGCTGTCCTCGACTACTACTTTGACAATCTCACCGTCGAAGATATCGGAGACCCGGGTCGAGGATGGGAAAAACTAACAAGCCTACCCTCGCTATGGCACCACTGAGGGTCCCCTTTCTAGTCTTACAAGCAACGTAGGTGCTGGGACCCTGCGCACGAAGGAAGGAGAGCCAGGCAACCGCCAGTGAACGTGGATACTTTCGCGTTTCACGAAGGGCGCGGCGCGCGAAAAACAGACCCCTAGGGGGGTCGAGAAAAGCATGCTTATTTTTTGGAACCGGAATATCCATAGGTTTTTTTCGTGATGGCTTCCGCGTGGCCGTGCAGGGTTTGTGCCGGGCGTTGCGGCTTCGTGCACCTAGGGGTCAGGCCTGGTTCGGGGTCTTCTCCTGATCGCCAGATAATAGGCGGCTGGTCCCAGCACGGCCGCAGAGACTATTCCGATCGCAAAGTAGGGCCATAGAATGAGGGGTGGCGGAACGTATACCGCTGGCAGGGCGGGATTCACCGTCAGCATCACCAGTTTCTGGGCTGTGACATAGCCCTGTTTGGAAACGGTAACGTTGATCCCGATTGTTGTCGCAGTGGAGACGTTCGGGGCACCGTACCGAACCGTGAAATTGCCATCCGTGTCGATTAAGCCGGTGGTTCTGGAAAAGTTGCCTGAACCACTCAAGCCCAGAGTAACATTCGCACCCTGTACAACACCAATCTCGCTGGACACATGGATGCGAAGAACCGCCTTGTCCAGTGCTCTGATAGTGGAGGAATCAGCGCTGGAGGCAATAGTCATGAGCCAATACGAACATGGAATCGAGACAGCGGCGGAGGTATCAATGACCTTGGCGTCAACCGGGAAGATCCCGGCCGTAGTCGTGAAACTCGTATCACCAGTAGAGACCGGAACCGCAGTACTATCGACGGTCGTCGAGTTGAACGAGCCCTCAAGCACACAACCCGGACCTATCACCGAGCTCGGGTCAAGCTTCAGAACCATCACCATCTGGCTCGTACTCCCCGCAACTACTATTCCGCCATCCGTCGCGGCAAGAACCTGCCAAGCCTGTCCCGGCCCGAAGGACCTGCTCCAGATCACCGAGCCACCAGCATCCAATCGTAAGACCAGCCCAGTACCAGTCTGACCAGGAGAAAACTGGTTATAGGAATAACCGGCGACGATGAAACTGCCATCGGATAGCTGAACAACCGAATATGCCTCGTGAAACATAGCCATACCTCCTCCTCCAATCGCCTTCTGCCAGAGAACACCGCCCTGAGAGTCAAGACGCAGAACCCAAACAGTGGCCCAGGCATCGCCATACGAGGTTGTGAGACCGGCGACCACAAAACCCTGGTCAGATGTTTGATACACAGAATAACCGATATCCCCCTTCCCTGTCCCGGAGTAGGCCTTCTGCCATAGTAGGCTGCCACTTCCGTCTATCTTGAACAGCCAGAGCTGACTGTAGGTCATGGATGAAGTAATATCCGATCGATACTCGCCAGCGATGACAAAACCTCCATCGGAGGTGGCCGCGATGGAGCTGGCACCGCTTTCATTCATGGTAGAATTGTAGGCTCTCTGCCAGACTATGCCTCCTGCCTGGTTGAGACGCAAGACCCAAGCTGGAAAACCTCCAAACGAATAGGTGGAGCCGACAACGAGGAAGCCGCCGTCGCTCGTCTGTACGACATCATCAGCCTGATCGGTCTGGCTGCCACCATACGAATTCTCCCAGATCACGTTTCCCTGAGAATCAACTCGCAACACCCAAGCGTTCACATCACCCCAGTTCGGAAGACGCGTAAGCCCTACAGCAACGAAGCCACCGTCGCTTGTCTGCTTAACCTTGTACAAGGCATCTATACCAAGAGTCCGGTATGACTTCTGCCACTGAACATTCCCGGAAGCGTCCAGCTTGAGAAGCCACCCATCAGAATCATAACCGCCCTGGGGAGAACCCAGAGCCACCCAGCTGGTCGCATTAGTATAGCCAGCAACAATGTAACCACCATCAGAAGTCCTGTCCACAGACTGCGCACCACTACCGCCCAGCCCACCATAGGTCTTAGCCCACGAACTGACACTCGGCGATAGAGAAGTCAAAGAGACAGTCGCCGCGTGAACATTCTCTGTCATCAGAGAAGTAGAAATGATAATGATCGCTAGCGCTATTATTGCCGAACGCGTACACCATCCCCCAGCGTGGCCCTCGGTGCGAGAGATCCTCACATGAACTGACACTGAGACGGCGAAATAAAAGGATGCCCGGGCGCAGGACAGAGATGTCACCTCTCTGGGAGAGGGATCCCACGCCAACCGATGCCTTGTTCCTTTTCCAGAGCTAGGATTTTCTTTTCAGCAGAACGACAAATCTTCTTTTCCACAGGAGATGCCACTCCATGCTTGAGTCTGAGATCCTCTAGGCTCTGGCACTCTAGCAGTCTCGTCGCACCGGAAGCCGCCCTCCGACAACTCGCGGAAATGAAATCGCCACGCTGGAAGAGCATACGGGCCTCTCCGGTCATTATGCTGCACCCTCAAATCAAGACGATTTGGCGGGCAATTGCTGAGGGCTCGCCCGAGGTTACAGACTCCTGTATTGTATCGTATTGACAGATTGTTCCAATCACGGTACCGCCATTGATTTGTGGCGAAACCAAATGGTACATAATTACCCATGCATAGTAGCTTCCTTGCCAGCTGGCAATTGCCAGATACTATAATAGGGTATATAAAATACGAACATTGTTATAGTATAACAGTCTTTTTAAAGAAGCATACTTAGTATAGTATCGTATGATGCCCATGCAAAGCCTCGTGCAACCACCTAGCTATACCGCCCAATCCCCAAAGGGACGTCATAGAGGCATCAAGACAGAAAGGATCTTCAGAATACTACTCAACAACCCAGAAAACACATTCACAAGATACAGAATAGCCAAGTCCGCACAAGCAGAGCAGATCCAGGTCAGTCTACTCCTACGAAGATTGGAAAAATCACACCTCGTCAAAGGCACATACGTAGCTGACCCCAAAGGCCTTCTCACCGAATGGAGCCGTCTACCCATCAAATTCGAGTCACAAAGCTACATGCTGACAAACATTCTGGACCTTCTCAAGAAGACCAGCCTAGACTATGCTCTGACAACATACCAAGCCGAGACAATGGTAAACCACTATCTCTTCCCCACTAGAACAGATCTCTACATTCGAGCCAATGATTTCGAAAAGTGGCACAACCTCCTAGGCGAGAATGGGGCATTAGTCGGAGGAGGAAACGTCAGGATAAGACTCTACGACGACCATGTATTCTACAACCGATTCTATGTGAACGGCTATTCGATAGTGTCGATTCCTCAACTCATCGTTGATCTCATCCGAGAAGGCGGAGTTGCGGTACAGGCAGCGGAAATGATGATACGAGATTATCACAACTTCTTACAACTTAACCAATTAGAGGACTACCGTCCTCCACTCGTGGAAGCCGTTGCCTGAACAAGGCAAACCGAAGCCAGTGTACACCGTAACTGAAACTGACCTTTCTCGACGCCATCTTAAAGCGCTTCTCAGTTCAATCCAGCAGCCATACTGCTTGATCGGTGGTTGGTCCGTCTTTCTCATCGTAAATGACGCATTTCAAAAAGAAAAAGGTAGGCCCTACCTTTACTCGAAAGACATCGATCTGGGCTTTCACTTTGACCCCAATTGGGATAAGAAACAATTCGATCAGTCACCCTTTGGGAAAGCTATTGCCAAGATTCGAGAAATGGGATTCGAATCGCAGGGAGTACACTTGGTCAAGCGGTTTAGTGCCTCTGATGGACACGAGCTGACCGTCGAGGAAGACCGTCGTCTTCCCTCCTACGAAAAGTCCATCCTCTTCATCGATCTCTTGGTCGACTCGAATAATCCGAAAAGTAGTGAGATGGCCAACTTTGACGTTGCCGATGAACTGCTCTTGACCAGACTTTTCGCTAGAGGAGAGTATTACATGACAAAACTGGATGGGCTCGATGTCCAGGTCCCAAGTCCCCATCTGCAAATGGAGATGAAAATCAAATCATTCCCCGACAGAACTGCAGACGACAAGATGACAAAGGACCTGACCGATCTCATTGCGCTGATACTCTATTCGGGAAAGAAGCCCCCAACAGACCAAGAAGGTCGCGACGCTGGCACAAGGCCCGCATACAGGCGAAAACTCGAACTAATGAGGAAGGAAGAGTGGAAGGATGTCTCCAAAGCACTCGACCTACCCGTCTCTCAAGCAAAGAGGTTCGCTAGCCTGATCCGATGACGCTCCAGCTTCATAATCGACCGAAATTGAAGTGACTAGGCTCTGCATCATGGGATTCGAAGATCCCATTCAAGCGCCAAATAGAACCGAATCGGTAGAGTTAAACCAATAGTTCGCATCGGACCTCCCGCACTATCACCACTTTCAGCTAGCCCGAATCAACGCCTCTGGCGTATCAGGCGAAAATGTTTTCCGGGACAACCTTGTAGACAATTTGGTTTCTATGCGTCCTTCAAGGCCCACCAATCAGGGCTGTCCGTTTATCGAGCGGGGTCGTTAAGTACGGCCAAGCCATTCGCTAGCTATCTCCCCGGCAAAAAAAGAAGGAAAGCAGAGGCTGTCTCGCTTGGGCCGGCTCAATTCAATGGTAACCTCGCGAAGCTAGGCGGGCCCAGCCTGCATACCGAAACTTCAGTGGAACTCGTCGGGAATTTTTCTTTATATGTATCTGTAAACTGGTGTCCAAATCCCTACCCGTAATCTCTTGCCTTCTCGGCGAACTCCGACCGCTTTGGCAGATTCGCGGATGATGATGTCTCTTTTCCGTCGAGGAAATCCATCATGGCTTGTACCTGATGTCCTAGGCGATATTCCTCCGCTTTGTTGAGCAATTTCTTGCGGTCAATGGAAATTTTAGCCATCAGAATCAGAGCGTACGTGGTATTTGTGACACCATCCGTCAACAGAGTATGAAGAACCGTATCCTCAGGAGTGATCGACTTCACCCTAGGGGAATAGTAGTAGAATTTGACGTTCGAGACCAGCGGTATTCCATACTCGGGCATCTTCGTGGTTGCTGTCGGCTTGAACCGCTCACCCTTGATCACGTCATCATCGGGAATTCTAACGATGAAATCTTGCCCTTTGCTCCATACAATGACCGCCAGGTCGCTAGCTTCCCTTGCCAATTTCAGATTGTAGTAGTTTTGGAATTCCCTAATCGCTTCCCCAGCTTTCTCGAACTTAGGATTGATTTCGAGTGACTTGTCTTTCATCGATATGATCCCATGGGACATCAAGTTTCTCAAGGCTCTCCATTCTGTTGATCGCGAGATTGGCATTGAAATGGTGCCCAGTTCCAGTCTCAGCAGCGGGACTATTCCAGAAAATGACAGTAGATCCTGCCACGGAACATGCGGGTACTTCAACAACAACTCTCGGAGGAGTTGGGCATGCTTTCTCTCACTTAGCCTAACTATTCTTCGATTCAGCCCCTTTTCTTCGTCGACGAAACCTTTCGAGATCAATCGATTAACAGATTCCGTCACAACGGGGGGCGACCTATCGATCCTCTCGGCGAGTTCGGTAATCGAACCGGGAGACCGACTTACTTGACCCAGGATCTCCCAATCGGTTCTCGAAAGCTCGTAAGGCTCCGCTACTTTCTTCATAATGTCTCAATAAGTCGAAATAGCTTATATATGTTTTTTGTTTAATGAAACAAATTGCTATTCTCGCTCACAGAGAACCTTTCCCCGAGAGATCTCGTCGAACAAAGGCTTGTTCCCCTTCCTAAGCCGCATCTCCCCCACGACATCGACTATAATGGGAGAGAGATTCCTGACAGACTTCTTTTGAAACCGTCTCAACACATCCTTCACGGCAGGCAGGTTCAGAGCTAGAACGTAGAGGTCGATGTCGCTGTCCCTCTCATCTATTCCCTCCGCGCAGCTGCCGAACAGAACGACACGTTCAGCATATTCCTTGAGAACCTCGATTAAGTCCTTTAGCCCAAGGACGTTGAATAGAATCTTGAACTCTCTTGCCGCCGCGTTCGATAGGTCGATAGTGTAGAATTTCGATCCTCCTTTCTCATCGGCTTTCACAAGGCGTTGCCCAAGCAGGGCTCTCAAGGTGATACTAGCTGCCCCTACACTTACTCCGGCTTCCTCCGCGACTTCCCTGACGTGATGGGAGCCAGCAGGGTCGCGGCCAAGGTACTCTAGCACCTTCAGCGTGACCGCGGTGTAGTTCATTTTCCTGAACAGTTGTTCATTATTTTGAACATATAAAGACCTAGAGTACTTTCACTTTCGCAGCTGTCTGGGACGCTCTTTATTACGAGGCTCGGACTAATACATCAAGCGCAAACCTGTTCGGGCCCGAGGGACAAGCGGGCACGTGCAAAAAGCTCGTCCAGTAGAACCATACCGCGATTCTCTAGAATCAAGGAATTCTACGCGATGTGACGCGCGCGCCCAATGGCAAGAACAGCGTAGGCAAGAGTCGGAAAAACAACGCCAGAAGATAGGATTGAACGCTCGGGATCGGGCGACGAACTCACTTCGAACGTTCGAAGGCTAACAACTGTAATGTTGGAAAAACTAGAGGAGGACTCCAAGGCGAAGACGATCGACCATACTCAGATGAGGCTAATGGGCGCGATAACTCTGAGAGCGCTGAGACTCTGGGAGAAAACACTCCGGTCGAACGGAAAACCGGCCAAGCAAGCTAGCTACAAGGTTCAGGAATTGACCGAACAGGTGCGCGCAATCCTCGGAGAGAACATGGAAGAGACCAAGAAAGATGAAGAATAGTGAACAGCCAAACGATGAGACGCTCAGAGACGAAATTGTGCAGCAACTCAGAGGAAGCCTATCAAGGTCCCGAGACATGATGCAGAACGAGAAGCTGGACACAAAAACCCGGGAACGATGGACTCAGCTCCACACCAACACCGCCCAGGTTCTGAACGCGGTCCTGCGAGATCAGCAGGCGAAAGACTGGGAGAAACGGCTCAAAGAGCTGGAAAAGGTCGGCCATCTCCCTCGCATGATCAGTCTAGGAGGGGTTCCTCGAGGCGTGAGCGAAAGCAAGCAGTCTGGAGGGAATGGTTCCTAGATGTCGGCGTCCGCCGGAAGAGAGATAGATCGCTACTATGAGAAGATGCAGAAGGCGAAAGAACGACAGAACGCCGAAGACAAGCCACTAATCACCTGCGGTATCATCGATTTTTGCGTGACGTATCTGGGATTCACCCCATTCCCATACCAGGTGAGGTTTCTCCTGGACACCAGCCAGTTTGTCGTCGCGAGATGGGCGCGGCAGAGTGGCAAGTCTCACGCGATCGCGGCGTTGGCTCTCTATCTCGTTCTCTCCCAGTCGTACAGGCGGATCGTGATCTTAGCTCCGAGCTTGCGGCAGAGCAGGAGAATGATCGCGAAGATCTCTTTCTTCCTCTCCAAGATGGATCAGAACTTCTTGGAGGGCCGGCCGTTCAAGACCCGGCTGGAGTTCATCAACGGGTCCGAGATAGAAGCGATGCCGAACAGCCCAGACACGGTCAGAGGGAATACAACACACATGATCCTGGTCGATGAATTATCCTTCGTCATGAACGACGAGGAACTCTACGACTCAGTCGTCTACTCCCTCGGAACAACAAACGGGAGATTCATCGGCGCAAGCACACCCGGGTCCCGTGACAGCCTGTTCTACAAAATGTGTACTGATGACGTGAAGTATGGTAAGGTGTCGCGCCATCACGTTGGCTGGCGGGAGGCGCTGGAGCCTAATGGGCCGTTGAAGAAAGAGATCGTGGAAATGATCAGGAATCAGATGATCGAAGACCCATGGCGCTGGCAGCGAGAGATGGAAGCGGAATTCGCGGTCGACGAAGACGCATACTTCAGCTACGCGCTGATAGAGAAGTGCGTTGATCCACAGCTCGAGCTCTGGGACGACAGAGATCTGATCGGAGTTGCGTCAAGTTGAGCGCGATTCCAGGTGACAAGCCGTGGAATGTGGGAGATTTCTTCATCGGGACCGATCTCGGCCAGAAAGTCGACCACTCCGCCGTCGCAGTAGTGCGGAAAGACGGCGATGTCCTCTCTCTAGTCCATATGAAACGGTTCAAACTTGGAACGGAATATGGGGTAGTCATAGGTCACATGAAATTGTTGCAGAAGGCGCTGCAGACCGTCCATAGGATCTACATTGACCGGACCGGTGTCGGCGAGTTCTTCGTCGAGCAGGCAGCCAAAGAAGAACTCAAGCACGTCAAGGGAATCATGCTGAGCCTCTTAGAAAAAGAGAACATCATGGGCCTACTAAAGAGAACCATGGAGAAGGGCGAAATAAAGATCCCATACGACTCCGAGCTGATCAACGAGATCAACGTGGAAAGATACGAACAGACACAAACAGGACAGACAAAGTTCACGCATCCGAACGGGACCCACGACGATAGACTGTGGGCTCTCGCCCTGGCAGTATACGCGTCAGGACCCTCGATACCAAAATTCGTTCCATTCGCAGCCTTGGGACACGTCAGCAAGAGCCCATGGGACGTTCGGGCTAAGGTATACCCTCTAAGTGGGAGCGCCCCTTCGAACATGGCAATTCACAGGTGCATGGTGTGCTGGAAACCATACACAGAATGCCGCTGCCCACCCGGTGTCAGAAACGAGCTCTCTCCTCCCTCCTAACTCGTTACAGATATCGTCGAATCCGGCACGGGGTGGACTACCAGATCAGAGGTGAAACGTCCGTCCAGCAGAGCACCTGGCGTTAACGATTGATGCGGCCTCAACTTCTTATCCTGATTCTCAAACGCGAAGCCTTGAACTCATCCATTGCCTGAAAGAGCAATTCGGGTCATTGGAACCCCAGAATTCATGACATTTTACGATGGTTTTCTTGTCGGCTCTTCTGAAAGAATAATGATTGATAATGGACTCAATAGGCTCAAAGAGAACATTGCTTCAGGGGAGAAGATCCAGAGGACGCAATGGCCACCGCTTTACGTCAAGCGTGACAGCGTAAAGAATCTCTGGAAGATGAACCTTTCAAAGCAGGCGAGATTGATCTACACGATATTCAGCGACAGTGGGGGATATTCAGTTCTGGTCTTGGAGGTTTTCCTCAGCCACAAGTCTTACAACAAGAGGTTCGGTTATTCCTGACCAGTTAACGGAGCTGGGTGCTTCGCGCGATGAGATCTCTGAGCTTCTTGTCGTCCGGAAAAGTCCATACGATATGCCCCTTGTCTATCAGGATCTTCTTCGAACTTTCCAGGTAGTTCAAGACCAAGTTTAGCGTCTGATACTGTACTCCTTTTGGAAGGCTCTCCCACAGTTCCTTCTTCGTGGGGTATGACCTGCCCTTTCGAATCTGATTCTCGATCATCAGAATCGTCTTCAATGTGGGCTGATGAAGGATAGTGGTAGCCAAGGTACCCTCGTCATATACGACCACTCAACTAATTATATAAACTTATATAATCGCGATCCGAATCTTGCAAGTACTCAAGATCCTACTTCATCAGACCGTGGAACTATCCCTCGAAAAAGTACCCGGTGAACGGGAACCCCTCCCAACATAACAGTTCACAGATGCCTGGTTTGATGGAAGCCAACCGCAGAGTGCCGGTGCCCGCTTGGTGTCAGAAACGAGCGCTCTACTCTATCCGAGCACATTGACAAACATCTCCTCATTGGGAGGATTGCCATACAACCTACTCTCGTCGCGAAAATTGATGAAGAGCGTTTACTCCTTTCCGAGGCCGCTGATGATTTCCCGGTATAGTTCGTCTCTTTTCTTATCAGTGTAGCCAGCGTAGCTCAGTTCCAGGACCCTGTAACCTCTCTTTCGTAATAAAGATCGTAGCTCTTCGTCTTTCATCATCTGGGTTGTCTTCAGGTGGACCGGGCCGTCAACGAACACGATCAATGGTCGAGATTCTAGGGGGAAGTAGAAGTCGGCCGTGGTTACAGGTATCTCGACTTGCGTTAGATAGTTTATTCCTTCCTCCTGCAGCCTCAAGGCTAGTTCATGCTCCATCCGCGAGGGATTGGCGTTAAGGCGCTCACGCCAGTCGCTCCGCTGACTCGACATCTCCAGGGTTGGGCTAACCCAAGGCTATTGCTCAGACACGAGAACGAAACTGAGTCTTTGTTTTTCGAGGAAATAGAAAGGATGATATGATGCAAAACGATGAAGATCGATTCAACTCATTGAATACCTCTGAAGAGGGACCCCACGAATCCGAAATCGTAGTAGGGATATGGGATAACTACACGTGCTGGAAATGTCACCAAAAGACCCCAGTGATTGAGTGGAGCTGGCAAAGCGGGGAAGGCCAAATGTGGACCGAGGACGACTGCATTGGTCAAAAGTTACAACAAACGTTTCCATTCTACAGGAAAGATTACACGCGAACTGCCGACGCCTACTACTACTGCAACCACTGTGGTAGCTGCGGGGCTGTTCAAGGCGATTGGTTCGTGAGTGACTGGGTTGCTCAAGAGAGAGCAGCAGGCCATTTGCCATCCAATGTCGTAAAATTGAAGATGGATTTTGAGCACGTTTTGCAGGGAAACCCGAACGAGAGAGATTTGGTTGATGCCTTCTTCAGGGAGTCCACTTAGCGCTCGCCTCAGTACCCAACCAATTCCCGATGGGAATGGTCGGAGCTGAGCTCTCCACTCAGTGGCAATTCCCAACTCTTTCAACATCACGCGATACTGCGGGACACCCGGAAGATTGACAACATCAGACCACGAACGATATCACAAGGAGTGAACTCTATGTATGCCGCAGCAGATGGAGGAAGATAGCCAATGGGCCGGTAAAATGGATCCTAATCCTGGATCTAGGGACCGTCTAAGAGTTAGGCACAACATTCTTATGACAGATGCGCCCCTCAATTAGCTTATGTTCGTAAGGGTCAAGAAGGTAGGATCACGACGGTACGCCTACCTGGTAAACGGTCTAAGAGAGAAGGGACGCGTTAGGCAGAGAACCCTTTGCTATCTTGGCCCCGTCTCAAAACTTGTCTCTGGCATACCAGACAATACCAGGAAGAAGGTTGAGAAACTATTCACGGTGGACTGGGACAGAATGAACAATCAGCTTCGCCGGATTCCACTTACCTTCGAAGAACTCTCCAGGGCAAGACGCGATCAATACGCTGTTTCCATCAGAACGCGCCGAGAGGGTTTTCGCAGTCGGGGCGGCATGCCCAGAGCCAAGGGAGAACTCTCTGTTCTTTCCAGACTCGCTGCGATAAGGTTCAGGGAAATGTTCGAGCAGATCGGAGAAAGAGAATACCGCATGCGATGACATCTGGAAAAGCCTCCACCGGCCACTATCCACGTCCGCCTAGAGCGAGAGCAGTTGTCTCACAACTCAAGAAGGAACCGAACGAGCTGAGGAGAAAGATGTTGTTTCTCGGATACTTAACCGACCGGCTTGACAGAAAATCACAGTCTATCTATCTCGTCGGGGGCCAAGCTGTCGAAACCTATACCGCCGGACAGTTCACGACAGGAGATATCGACATTACTTCTACAGACAGAGAGACGACCGAGGGGATTCTTGGGCGCATGGGCTTCAAACGAGGAGGAATGGTCTGGATCAACGAGGCGCTCGGCATGGCCGTTCACATCGTCGACATGATTCCAAACAGGACTGAAAAGACACGACTGATCCGCGTCGGCCCCTTTACTGTTAGGGTTGTGGGAATCGAAGACCTGATTGTCGACAGACTTGCCGCGGCAAAGTTCTGGAAGAGCGACCGCGATGCTGAACAGGCCGACGCTCTCTTCAATGCTTTCGTCAGACAGATCGATATGAAATATCTAAGGAAGAGGGCCAGAGAAGAGAAAGTTGACCTCCCGAGACCAAACAAGAAACGTGTTAGCGTACCGGAGATGAAGCCCCTGCTCGACCGGATGCGAGCAGAAGACGCCTAGGTCCACCTAGGACCACCCCAAGAGGCTTCTATCCTGGATTCGTTTGAGGCAGAAGTCAAGTACAAGCGATTTCAGGCTCTACTAGCCGAAACCGTTGGAGAAGCACTGGCTGTGAGTTAGGCCTCGATCTCTACCGGGGTTGGATGCTGAGTTGCTTGGGCTCTCGATGGGCTCGGTAAGCGAACAGCACGACCTGGAGTTGCAATAGAAGCAATAGAAGCAATAGATCGCCAATAGGGCTGTACACTATTCCGAAGGCGAGGCCGGCGACGACGATGGCAGCGATTGTCGAGGCTAGGAAGCCCCACTTTCTCAGGGTCCAGCAGGCGTACGCGAGAACTGCTTCCAAGATAGCAAGCACCAAGGTGAACGCAAAGTAGAGCGTCCCGGCAGCAACGGCGACCGCGAAGGCCAAGTAGACTAGTAGAATCGCGCTAACTAGTAGCCAGTAGACTGTTCCTTCCGCGGCGAAGGTCTTTGCGTGTTCCGGTTTTGTCTGGTTCAACTCTTCCACCAATGATAGCTTTGATCAGTAGATTCCAGTTGTTATCGAGATATCGACTTGGGTCCAAGCGCCCGACTCAACGATAGCAGTCTTCGGCAAGCCAGGGCAGAAAGGAATGAAGCCAAGATAGTGGTCCGAGTAGTCCTCGTAACAAGTCGTTATTGTCAGGTAGTATACTCCAGGGTTCAAACCGACCGTGAAGGTTCCCTGGACCGTGCACCCACCTATCAGGACCCAGTTCACCGGGACCCTTAGAGGCTGATCAGAAGACGGTGAGGGCGTTATCACAACCTCGATCTGGTTGTACGGTGCTGGCGCGGGCGCCGTGGTCGGAGGTACTCTGCAGAGAGGGGCGACATTTCCGATTGAGATACTTCCCACGATTCCACCAGTCGCACCCTGTAGAGGAGGGCTGGCGAGAGGAGCCAGGTACCCGCCCGGCGAAACCATGAAACCCGCCACTGTCGACGCAGTCGTAAGCAAGAGCGCGGCGACGATAACAGCCGTGGTCCTAGTTACTCGCATGATTCTTACCTGGCTATCTACATGGTGGTAAAGCGGTTAAGTCTACAGGTTAGAACGGCGCGTTCGGATCCCAGAACAAGGTAATCACACGTTCACGAACGGTCGTCTAGGCTTCCATCTTCCAGTAGGGTGGATAATTCTCCAGAATACCGTGCTGGTCGAGCTTGATCTCTGTCTTGAACCGGCTGCTCTTGTACTGGTATGTTCGATTGCCGAGGCTGGTGTAGGTCTGCTGGCCGGGCGTGATTGTCATCTTCGGGAACTGGACCCAGGCGGTAGTGATCTCGCCTGACCTTCCAGGTCCCAGATGGAGACGTTTGATAGGGAGCATGTTGGTCGACGGAGTCATGTTAATGTCAATATCCCGGGCACCTCTGACGCGTGCTAGCTCGTGATCATCCTGCAGCCATCTGTTTTTCT
>WNGQ01004231.1_pt1 | contig 14297 bp, 9 predicted proteins | sample 5407661 | NCBI WGS metagenome assembly WNGQ01 (sample SAMN13153382, study PRJNA577476) | soil metagenome | isolation source: 60 cm soil or saprolite under Garry oak tree replicate 2 | place: USA:California | collected 2016-06-15 | reverse complement strand
TCGCTTGAGTTTGTCCGGAAGATGTGGGTTGCCGAGATTGTCTTTGTAGAGATTAACCAGGTGCAGCCTCAGCCCGTGCTTCACCTCACACTCGCCCAGATCGTGTAAGTACGGCTGCCAGTGCCGGTATTGGGTCAAATCTTCCGCTATATGCCCGGATAAAAGAATATGCCCGGCATCGCCGCAATCCAAGACGCGCTGCGCCACGTTGATCCCTGATCCCGCGATGTTCGTCTTGTCATTAACATCGATGACTTGATTCACGGGGCCGCTGTGCACTCCCATCCGCAGCTGGATGCGCGGATGCTCTTGCAATGTTCTGCTGATCTCAAGCGCACATCGCACTGGTTCTTCCGGACTCTGGAAAAACAGGAGCGCCATCCCGTCTCCGCTTGGTACCCGGATGAGTTTGCCGGTTGTTTCGGCGGCCCGAAAACATTCGCTGCTTCGCACGATTTGATTCAGCTCTTGGAGCAGCTCAATCTGCTCATTAACCAGCAGTCTCGAGTAACCGACCATGTCGATTAACAGGACGTGTGCGATCTCGAGCGGGAGATCGGGCTTCGGCTCAGCGGACGTATCGTGGGCGTTCACCCTTTTGCAAACCTAATAATGCCCTTGCGCCTGTTCGAGAGCAAATAGGCGTCAACGCAACTGCTATAGAAAGAACAAGTAGAGATTGGAGCGGACTTTAGATTCTCGGTCTGCTCGTCGACGTTGACGCGATCAGAGCAAGGCCCGGTTCGTTTGTGATGCGCGGTTATGACTACTTCGGCGCGAGCGAGGCGACAATTTTCTCGAAGCGCGGGTCGCCGCGCAGCGAGTCCCAATAGGGGTCAAGACGGAGTTCGCCATAAGATGGCCCGTATGGAATTTTGCTAACTATGTCCAACTGTTCCAAGGCGAGATGCTTCTCGCCAGTGAGTGCGTAGATGCGGGCCAGATTAGTGCTTAGCGTCACACCACTGATGGCATCCTTTACAACCGGAAGCATGTCACAGGCGGTGCGGCCCTCGCGGATTGCTTTCTCTTTGTCGCCTAACTCAGCGTCAATAAATGCTAACGCGCTCAGCGGTTTCGCATTGCCCGGTTGAGCGCGGACAAGTTTCTCGGTTTCAGCGCGTGCAGCCGTAAAAGCGGCATGTGCGGCAGGCGCGTCTTGTCGCAGTTTAGCCAGTAACCCTTCATGCCAGGCGTGCGGGACTGGATAGTCAGCTTCTTTAATGTAGCCTTCGCTGGGAATGTTCGCCATCGCGCGTGCTGCGCCGGCAGGGTCACGCTCGCGAAGTGCGAGTTCAAAGGAGGGACTAGCGACTTCGGCCGCTGACGCCGGGCCCTCAGCTTCGATCGTGTTCAGCGTGGCACGTAAAGGCGCCATGTTCGCGCCCGCCTCGACCCCGATCCATGCTGGAAAGCCTCGCAGAAACGCGCTCCGCGGCTGCAACGCCAGCGCGCGATAGGCCACAGTGATTGCCTCTTCGTATCTGCGTAGCTTGAAATAAGTTTCCTCCAGATCGCCGAGCGTGGTCTGATTTTGCGGGTCCAGATCCACTGCGCGTTCAAGATTCTGAATAGCTTCGTTCCAGCGGCCTTGACGCCGATCGATTAAACCGAGAAACCAAAAGATTCGTGTGTTGTTAGGGAGTGCATGTTCAGCCTTGGCCAATTCTTCTCGCGCCCGATCGTAGTTGAGATAACCCCAGTAAAAGTGAATCGCCTGCGCGAGATGCGTCTCGCCCGAATCCGGCTGAAGACGAACCGCCGCTTTGACACTCGTTTCCGCTAACGTCAGGCGAGCTTCAGTGTGATCGTAGTTAAGGAAGTATATTTCATCGTGCGCATAGGTGAGCTGACCATAAGCGAGGAGAAATGCCGGATCGCGCTCTACTGCTTGGTCAAGAAGCTGCACCGCTTTAAAATCATTTTCTCTCCCGCGAGACGCGTTAGTGGCTTCATAGATGAGTTCTTTTGCTCGCAAGTATAGATCGTAGGCAGCGAGATCAGATGTCGGCCGCTCTGCCATGGCCGCTTTCTCCTTTGGCGACAGCTTGGCTTGAAGCTGGTCGGCGATCTTTTCGGCAATCTCGCTCTGGATGGCAAAGACATCGGCCAAGTCGCGGTCGTATTTCTCGGCCCAGACATGCGTGTCATTGCGGGCATCGATTAATTGGGCACTCACCCGGACACGGTTCGCGGAGCGCTGCACGCTGCCTTCGAGAACGTGTGCCACCTTTAACGCCTGCGCGATTTCCGGGAGGTTGCGTGTCAATCCGCCTTTGTACTGCATCACGCTTGTGCGGCTGATGACTTTAAGGTCAGCAATTTTGGCGAGATCAGTCAGAATCTCGTCCTGCACGCCATCGGCAAAGAACGCGAAGGCTTTGTCCTCGCTGAAATTTTCGAATGGCAAAACCGCGATGCTTTTTTCTAGAATCGGACCGACTGAAGAGGAAACGCCTGGCGGCAAACGGCCAGTTGTCGGAGGTTTCGCACGCAAGACCAGCCAGCCGATCCCACCTGCGGCAATGATCAGAGCCGCAGCACCAATAAGTGCCCATTTCGGACCGGTGGGCTTAGTCAATGATCCGGGAACCACCGCCTTTCTCCAACCGTGTGCATGCTTGAACTTCTCTGGCAACTGCGGGTTGCCCAGTTCATCGGTGTAAAGATTGACGATGTCGATCTTGCCGCCCTGCTTCACTTCGCACTCGCCAAGATCGTGCAGATAAGGTCGCCACTGGCGATACTGCTCCAAATCATCGGCGACGTGCTTGGAGAGCAGAATGTGTCCGGCATCGCCGCAATCCATCACCCGTTGGGCAATGTTGATTCCGGCGCCCGCAATGTTCGCTCGCTCGGTCACATCCGCGACTTCGCTCACCGGGCCGCAATGAATTCCCATCCGCACTTTCAATTCTGGATGAGATTTTAATGCGGCACTGATTTCCAAAGCGCATTTCGCTGGCGCTTCCGGATTATCTCGAAAAACAAGTGCCATGCCGTCGCCAGTGGGCAATCGCAGCAGTTTGCCATCTGCCTCGGCAGACCGGTATTGTTCGGTAGAGCGTACGAACTCGCTTAACTCGCGCAAAAACTGGCTCTGCTCATCGATGAGCAATTTGGAGTAACCGACAATGTCGATTAACAAAACGTGCCCGATCTCGAGACGAAGGGCGGATTGTTGTTCAGTCGACATTCGAGTTTTTCACTATTTCGCATCCTTTGGCGCGAGCGAGGCGACAATTTTCTCGAAGCGCGGATCGCCGCGCAGCGGATCCCAAAAAGGAGACAGTTTCAAATCGCCGTAGCTAAGCGAGCCAGGGAGCCGGGTCGCGATCGCCAACTGCTCGCAAGCGAGGTCTTTCTCACCGACCCAGGCAGCAATGATTGCGAAATGCTCAATCATATGAGCGCCGTTGATGGAATCTTTTGTCACCGGCAAAAGCTCAACCGCCCGGCGACCCTCGCGCAGGGCATCCTCTTTTCGCCCAAGTCCAGCGTCTATCAGGCCAAGCATGCAGAGAGCGGGGCCGTAATCGGGCTGTGCTTGCACAATCTGCTCTTGAGCAGCACGGGCTTCTGTAAAAGCGGCGTGCGCGGTAGCGGTGTCACCTTTCATGCGAGCAAGCAAGCCTTCAAGGTAGGCTCGGCCAAATACAACGGCATCCAGTCCGAGAGTTTTGTTACCAAAGACTGCGAGGGCACGAGCGGCAGCGACCGAGTCGCGCTCGTAGAAAGCGAGATAAAGCCAGTATGGGGCGATGCTCTCCGCGGATCCAGGATTATCCTTGAGCATCGTTTCGACTAGCGCGTGCCACGGTCGGGTGTCGGCTTTCCAGTTCATATCGACTGCGGCACGCACTAATCGAGTATCGGTGTCGTCCGGTTTGAACGCGAGCGCGCGATCTAAAACAGCGCCTCCTTTTGCATAATCCCGCAGCGAAAAATAATTCTGAGCAAGATTCTGGAGCGTGGGAACGTTGCGGGGATCCAAATCGAGAGCGCGTTCAAAGTTGCGCGTGGACTCCTCCCAGCGACCCTGCCGGCGGTCGATGAACCCGCTCAACTCAAAGATTCGCGGATTGTTCGGCAGAGTGCGGTGCGCAACACCAATCTCGGCGCGTGCGCCGTCATAGTCGAGGTTGCTGTAAAGATGCTGTGCCGAGGCGAGGTGCGCATCGCCCGAATCCGGTCCCAATCGCAAGGCGTTTTTAACTGCCATGTCCGCCAAGGTGAGACGGCTAGGTGTGTGGTCCTCTCCGAGGAGGTAGAGACGGTCGTGTGCGCCAGCCAACCTGCAATAGGCGAGCAGGAATGCGGGATCGCGATCGATGGCTTGGTCGAGGAAATTCACGGCTTGGAGGAGCTTCTCCTTCGGGGTCATGCTGCCGGGACCGGCGTCGACCAATGCCGTCGCGCGAACGTAAAGATCGAAGGCCGCGAGATTAGCAGTAGGTCGTTGCTCGATCGCGGCCTTTTCCGCAGGAGAGAGCCTGGCCTGAAGTTGGTCGGCGATTGTCTTGGCAATTTCGCTTTGAATGGCAAAAACGTCAGCAAGGTCTCGGTCATAGGTTTGCGCCCACAAATGCGCATCGGTGCGGGCGTCGATCAGCTGCGCCATCACCCTTACGCGGTTGGCTGTGCGTTGAACGCTCCCTTCCAGCACATGGGCCACGCCAAGTTGCTGTCCGATTTCCCGCAGGTTCCGTGGGTTACCACTTTTGTAGAGCATGACCGACGTGCGGCTGATCACTTTTAGATCCGCGACCTTTGCAAGATCGGCCAGAATTTCATCCTGCACGCCGTCAGTGAAGAAGGCGTTATCAGGATCGCGACTCAAATTCTCGAATGGCAGCACCGCAATGCTTTTTTCTGGAATAGCCGTTGCTGTTGAAACAGGTGCGACTGCCCCGACTTTAACGTGGGCTGGTTTAAAAACTCCGAAATACCAGCCGCCAACGGCGAGCGCGAGCAAACAGAGGGATACCAGCGCGAGGACGAGAACTCTCTTTTTTGATCGCGGAAAGGACGACCTTATGGCCGGCGGGCGCGCTTCCGCCGAAGGGATCTGCAATTGGCGCACAATCTCGCTGACCGACTGCGGCCGCCGCCCGGGATCTTTTGCCAGACAAGCCGCCACCCATTCTTCCCACACCGCTGGAATCGGCTCTGCCTCAATCTCGAACTCTTTTCGGCGCTCCGTCATCGATGCGGGAATTTTCTCCCGAATCTGCCGATCGATGTTACCGACATAAAAAGGAGGCTTGCTGGTAAGCAATTCGTAAACGCTTGCGCCCAGTGAATAGATGTCATCGAGATGACTGCCGCGCTCGCCTTCCAGCTGTTGTGGACTCATGTAAGCGAGTGTGCCGCTTCTGCCGCCCGCCCTCGTGAGTCTGCTCATCGAATCGCCCAGGCTGCGGGCAATCCCAAAATCAGACACCTTGAGCTCGCCGCGCTGATTCACCATCAGATTTGCCGGCTTGAGATCGCGATGGATGATCTGCGCGTAGTTATGCGCGTAATCCAGCGCATCGCAGAGCTGGCTCATCCAATCGGTCAGTTCGGCCGCCTCAAAGACTTTTCGCTCTTTATCGCAGCGCAAATTCGAAAGCGTGTCGCCATCGATATATTCCATCGAAATGCAGCCCGAGCGTTTGTCGTGCACGAAGTCGTAAATGCGCACGATGTTCTTGTGGGTGAGTTCCAGACAACGTCGTGTCTCGCGCTTGAGATCGCTCAGCACAGCAGCATCGTGAATGATCAAGTCAGGCAGAAACTTGAGCGCGACATTGCGCTCTAATTCTTCGTCGTGCGCCAGCCAGACAATTCCCATTCCGCCTCTGCCCAGAATCTTAATAAGCGTATAACGACCGAAGAGTTTTTGCCCGCTCCGATACTCGCGCAACGTCGCCTCCGGCATGTCACCCGAGCGCTGGTCAGTCAGATCCATGGCATTCAGTGCGGTTTTTCTTCGCAGAGTTTCTGGAACGCGGGATCCGAACGCAGAGGGTCCCATATTGGATCGAGCCTTAAAAGTGCCTGCGTAAGAGGCGTATTGTTCGGGAAAACGGCACCCGGGATCTCCAAAAGATGCTGTAGCCTTGGGATAGCACGGTTTTTTTCACCGACGATCACCTCGACGCGCGCGAATTTCTCCTCAGCATCAGGCCCTGTCAGTGCATCCTTGGAACTTGGTAGCAGCGTCATTGCACGCTCCGTATGTTTTAGCGCTGCATCCTTCTGGCCAAGGGTGGCATAGGCGAGCGAAAGTAATATATTGCCGATGCGAGCGTTTTGTGGGTTCTTCTTGTCGAGCGCTTCCGCCGCCTGTTGTAATTGTTGAGCAGTGGCCCGCGCGCCTGCAACATCTCCCGCAAACCGCTGGGCGAATATCAGCAATGATTGATAATCGGCTCTTTCGTAATCGAGGACTTCGTGAGATTCAGTGAGCCGCATTTGAAGCAGTCGAATGGCCTCAGCATAGTGCCGCTCCAGGAATAATTGGCTAATCTTCGTTAGGAAGGCACCGAAAGGAGCGGTGTGAGCATCTACTCCTGCAAGCAATTTCCCGGCTTGTTCCAAGTCACCTTTGGCCTGGTGAATCCCGGCTTTTGCCGCAATCAAGTCCAGGTCGTTTGGTTCGATGTCCAGCGCGCGGTCGAACGTTTTCAGCGCAGCCGGGAATTGCCGAACCACCGAGTAAGTTCGTGCAGACTCCGCTAGCCATCCGCTATTGCGCGGATCGAGCGCGAGGGCTTGTTCCCAGTAGCTAATGCTTTCATTCCAATGGCCTGATCGTCGCGCTATTGATGCCAGTGCTGCCGCCGCATCGCTGCTGCCGGGCAAAACATTCCGAACCAGCACGAAAGTCGCTTCTGCAAGCTTGTAATCCCTCAACACCCAATATTGATAATAACCCTGTGCGAGGAGAGTTTCTGGCGCGTTCGGTTGGAGTTTTTGCGCGGCTTTCAGGGCTCGCTCTGCCGTCTCCCGAGCGGCCGCCCTACCGGTGAAATACAGGAATGATTCGGCACGAGAAAGTCTGCCCCAAGCCAGCGCAAAAGCTGGGTCGAGTTGCACCGATCGTTCATAGAAACCGGCGGCCCTCTGTTTATTGACGAACAAGTTCCCACCGCGCGCGTCAAAAGCCAACCCTCGGAGGTAAGCGTCGTACGCCTCGGCATTATTTGTCGGCTTAACCGCTAAGGCTTGTTGCTCGCGACCGGTCAGCTTCGCTTGCAACTGCTCCGCGATTGCTTTGGCGATTTCGCTTTCCACACCGAAGATGTCAGTGAGCTTGCGGTCATAGGTATCGGCCCAAAGATGCGAATCGCTGGCCGCCTGGATGAGGTTGACGCTGACACGCACTGAGTCACCGGCCTTTTGCACACTGCCCTCAAGGATGTTCGCCACGCCAAGCTGCTTCGCGATCTCGGAGAGATTCCCCGGCTTGCTCTCATATTGCTGGGTTGATGTGCGTGAGATGACTTTCAGATCCACGATCTTCGCGAGCCGCGTCAGGATTTCTTCCTGTATGCCGTCGGCAAAGTAGGCGTTTTCCTTATCGCTACTCAGGTTTTCGAACGGAAGCACCGCGATGCTTTTTTCGCGAATAGCCGTTGCCATCGAAACACCGGCGACTGCCCCGACTTTAGCGTGGGCTGGTTTAAAAACCCCGAAATACCATCCGCCGAGAGCGAGCAAACAGAGCGATGCAAGCGCGAGGGCGAAAACTCTCTTTTTCGATCGCGGAAAGAAAGGCCTCACAGAACGCGGGTGCGCTTCGGATAAAGGTATTTGCAATTGGCGGGCAATCTCTGTGACCGATTGTGGCCGCCGCCTGGGATCTTTTGCCAGACAAGCCGCCACCCATTCTTCCCACACCGCTGGAATCGGTTCCGCTTCAATCTCGAACTCTTTTCGGCGCTTCGTCATTGATGGGGGAATTTTTTCGCGAATCTGCCGATCGATGTTACCGACGTAAAAAGGAGGCTTGCTGGTGAGCAGCTCGTAAACGCTCGCGCCCAGCGAATAGATATCGTCAAGATGAGTGCCCCGCTCGCCCTCCAGCTGTTGCGGGCTCATGTAAGAGAGTGTGCCGCTTCTGCCGCCGGCTATCGTTATCACGCTCATCGAATCGCCCAGGCTCCGGGCAATCCCAAAGTCGGACACTTTGAGCTCGCCGCGCTGATTCATCATCAGATTGGCCGGCTTGAGATCGCGGTGGATGATGTGCGCGTAGTTGTGCGCATAGTCGAGCGCATCGCAGAGATGGCTCATCCAATCGGTCAGTTCGGCTGTCTCAAAGACCTTTCGCTCCTTGTCGCAGCGCAAATTCGAAAGTGTGTCGCCATCGATATATTCCATCGAAATGCAGCCCGAGCGTTCGTCATGCACAAAGTCGTAAATGCGCACGATGTCCTTGTGAGTGAGTTCCAGACAACGTCTTGTCTCGCGCTTGAGATCGCTCAGCACGGCAGCATCGTGAATGATCAAGTCGGGCAGAAATTTAAGCGCGACCTCGCGCTCTAATTCTTCATCGCGCGCCAGCCAGACAATACCCATTCCGCCTCTCCCCAAAATTCTAATGAGCGTGTACCGGCCGAAGAGTCTTTGTCCGCCGACAAACTCACGCTGCGTCACGTCCGACGCGCTGCCGGTCCGCTCCCCGCTCACCCTGCTAGGATAATCCTCGAAGAGACAGCAATAAAGCCAAAACAGCCAACCTTAACTGTTGGCCAATAGTTACGAAAAACCAGATTTTGCGAGGAAACCGCCGCTGCTTTTGCTTTGCCAGCGATTTTTTTGGGTAGAAACTGTTTAATGAATCCGCCGGAAGAGGAAGGCGCTTGGCTCGAAACGAACGGCGAACACCACGTCCTTCACGGGACTTGTTCGGTGGGGCGAGCCGCCGCCAATACTCTCGTTCTGGACACGCCGAAAGTCTCCAGAATGCATGCGCTCATCCAACTGCAAAACATCGGCGAGTTCTGGCTGGTCGATTTGGGCAGTAGCAACGGAACCTTTCTGAACAAGCGGCGTGTTCATCAGCCTGTTCGGCTCCACGACCAGGACAAAATCTTGATCGGCGGCAGGCAGTTTATTTTTCGACAACCGGAGGAGATTTCACCTGAGTATCAGACCACGATTGCAGTGCGAACTATCCAGGAGATCGAGAATGTGCCTTGCTGGCTCCTAGTAGCGGACATTGTGGATTTCACGGCGCTTAGCCGCAGCCTCGTGGGTGAGCGATTGGCAGCGTTGGTTGGCGGCTGGTTTGCCACTTGCAAGAACATTATCGAAGAGCATGACGGAATGATAAATAAGTACCTTGGCGATGGGATCCTAGCATATTGGCACGAGAGCGATGCGACCCCAGAAGGCATAGCTGCCACAATCGGCGCGCTCAAGAAAGCTCAAGCGCATGCCGAACCCCGTTTCCGATTCATTGTCCATTTTGGTCCGGTTGCGATTGGCGGCGTGGCCGCGCTCGCAGAAGAAAGTCTAATGGGCATCGAAGTTAATTTCGCGTTCCGACTCGAAAAGCTGGCCGCCTCACTCGGTGAGGCATGTGGACTCAGCGACATCGCGAGCAACAGGCTAGAAGGCTTTATTTCGTCGCTGCGGTTAGGCGATTACGAATTGAAAGGCTTCGCGGGTAAACGCGCCTTCTTTGCTCTTTAGCGTGCGAGCAAATTGTTTTTCATGAATTTCACAATTGCGCTTCATCCTGAGTGTCGAGAGGAGCGCAGAAGGACGGATCAACAATACGGCTCGCAACATTTCACGCTGCGGGCGATTGAGATCAATCTCCCCTACCTTTTGCCTTTAACGCCGCGCGCATTTTCAGGCGCAGCGCATTTAATCGAATGAATCCGGTGGCGTCGCTTTGATCGTATGGTGACTCACCGCCTTCCATTGTCGCGATTTGAGAATCGTACAAACTCTTGGGGCTTTTACGGCCTGCGACGATGATGTTGCCTTTGTAAAGTTTTAGCCGCACGGTTCCGGTAACGTCGCACTGCGTTTCGGTGACCAGCGCTTGCAGTGCTTCGCGCTCAGGCGAAAACCAGAAACCGTTGTAAACCAACTCGCTGTATTTCGGGATGAAGGCGTAGCTCGACTGCATTCACACAGCGCCGCTATAACCGCGGCGGCAGGTGAATCGTCGCAATCATGCAGCGGGCGCTCCCGCCACCAAGTTCAATCGTAGGTATTTCAAGCTGCATGATCTCCGCATAGCGAGTCAATCTTTCGCGTTGTTCCTCAGTCAATGCTCGAGCGGCACGGCTGGAAAGCACCAGCAGCTTCTCGCCACTTTTATTCTGTAGTTCAATGGTATTGCCGGCGAAGTTCGCGATCTGATCTGCCGATAACTCTACGATCTCCTTTCCGGTCTTCTCCAAACGCGATCGCAGCTGTTGCCGCTCGGCTTTGTTCGGTATCACGTCCAAACCAACCATCGCGAAGGCCGTGCCGATGCACATCATCACGTTGGTGTGATAGATCGGCTCGCCATTGGGGCCGATGCTGGTGAAGATGACCGGCTCGTAGCTGAAGTCATCGGCAAAGCGTTGGATCACCTTGGGATTGGAGCGATTTGAGAGCGACACGTACGCAATTTTGTTCACGTGATCGAACACAAGACTGCCTGTGCCTTCCAGGTCGCAACCTTCATCCTCGAACGGCGAGTAATCGATCACCTCTGTAACGCGATAATGCTTACGTAGTTCCTCGACGATATCCTGCCGACGCTCGCGACGCCGCAGGGCTGAATACATGGGGAAAAGCGCGATTCGCCCATCATGATGTGTCGAGATCCAGTTGTTGGGGAAAACCGCGTCTGGTTTTTCCGGCTCAGCTGTGTCTTCAAAGACATGCACGTTTACTCCGGCCGCGCGCAGCGTTTGCACGGCCGCGTCGAATTCCTTTCTTGCCATCAGCGTCAAAGCATCGGAGCCAAGATGCCGATTACGTTGAAACGCATTATCTGCCGCCGTTTCCGGATTGGGATAAAACCGGCCGGGGCGGATCATCAGCACCGAGCTGGTGCTTTGGGCGTGCGCAGCACTTTGCGTCATTGACCAGCTGTATACTACCTACTCGCCTTGATGCCGCACCTGGCAGGTTGCCGCCGCTGAACGCTCGTCGGGATGATGACTTTCAGTCACCGAAGGAAATCTCGACGTCACGCGCGGTCTGCACCATCTCGCCGTTGGGCGGGACGAGTCGTAATCGGTTGACCGCCTCAGCGATCGGCACATGCCGTACTTGATAATTTTGATAGCTGACCATCGATCCGAAATGTCCTTCGTTTGCCAGTTGCACTGCTTTCACACCGAAGCGCGTGCCGAGAATCCGGTCGAGCGTGGTGGGCGCACCGCCGCGCTGTAGATGTCCAAGGACACAGGAGCGCGTCTCTTTGCCGGTGCGCTGGGCAATTTCACGCGCAACGATTTCGCCCATGCCGCCCAGCCGAAATTCGCCATCCTTCGTCTCGCGCATGACTTGCTGGCCGTCTTTTGGTTTTGCGCCTTCTGCCACGACGACCAGGGAGCCGAGATAGCCGGCGGCATCGCGCGCTTTAATTGCAGTCGCAATCCTGTCGTAATCAAACGGGATCTCCGGAATCAAAATGATATCCGCGCCACCGGCAATTCCCCCATGCAACGCGATCCAGCCGGCATGGCGTCCCATCACTTCCACAACCATGACGCGTTTGTGGCTCGTGGCACTCGTGTGTAATCGGTCAAGCGCATCCATTACCATCGCAACCGCGGAATCAAAGCCGAAAGTCATCGCCGTGGCTTCAAGATCATTGTCGATCGTTTTCGGAACGCCGATGCAATTAATGCCCGCCTCTTGCAGTTGCTGCGCGGTGACCATCGAACCGTCCCCTCCTATAACGATCAAAGTTTTAACGCGCAGCTCATTCAAAACTCGCCGGGCATGCTCGATTACTTCTGACGGAACAATCGTGCGCTCACCTGCGCCGACTTTGGCGACAAAATGGCCGCGGTTGGTGGTACCGATGATTGTGCCTCCTAGAGCCATGATTCCATTAATGCTTTTGCGATCGAGAATGACGTGATCGCCGGGTGGAAGAAGTCCTTCGAATCCATCACGAAAACCGACCACTTCCCAGCCAAGCTTTTCCGCTGCGAGTACCACTCCGCGCAAGACCGCATTCAGTCCAGGGCAGTCGCCACCGCTGGTCAAAACGCCAATCCGTGGCTTCATTTTCGTAATCGCTCGATTAGAGCAATTTTTTTGAATCGGCAAGACGGCCGGTGGCGGCCCACTGATCGTAGAGCTGCCATCCGCGTTGGACAAGCCCCGCACCCTCACCGAATCGATTCGCGCTGCCGAGCAGCACCACGATCAAACGACGCGGATACACAGTTACCGCCTTGCCTTGGGTCACGACCTCTGGCTCGCGATTGCTGGTTAGAATCAAACAGTCGCCTGCTCGGGCGCTGCGGCCGGTCTTGACTCCGTCGATGCCATTTTTTCCGAGAAGTTCGTTCGTGTTGCGAAGCAGATAATTGAATCGATGCCCAGCGCGATCGAACGAAATTTGACGCTGCCTTTGCGACACATAAAAACGGAAGCTGGCTTTGTTCATCGCATACCGGGTCAGGCGCGCCATATCTTCCGCGGTTGAAAACGGCAGTGGCTTCGCCTTGTAGTCGATACCATGTGGATTAACAAAGCGGGTGCGCTCCATCTTGAGCTGCTTCGCCAACGCATTCATCTGGGCAACGAACGTGTCCACTGGCGTCAGTTTCGAGGAAACGTCGCTGGGCAGGAGCGATCCCAACTGCGAGCCAACGTGATGCGCCAGCGTGTATGCCGCAATGTTGTCCGATTGGACCAACGCAGCATACAGAAGATCACGCAGCGTGATGCTATCGCCCGGCTGAAAGCCGATGTTATTTTCCAAGGTCCCGGCAAACGCCTCCTGCGGAATCGTAACTACCTGATTAAGATCGCCTGACTTCCGTTCCGCCCAATCAAGCACAACGCTCGAGGTGGCGATTTTTGTCAGACTGCCAATTTGCAGTTTTTTTCTGGGTTCTTGCTCTTCGAAAATATAGCCCGTCTGCGCATCGACAATAATATATGCTTGTGCTCCAGCAGCCGAACGGACAATCGCTGCGCTCGCAAGAAAAACGAAAAAGACGATGAAAAAACGGCGTGAAAAGTGCATAAGGACCTTCGAACCGCAGCACCTTAATCGACGCATTCTGATTGGCAACACATGCAGGTCGAAAAAACGCGTCTCGCGACGCCACACTCGTTTAATTAGACGCTTTCCTGAGGCGTCCGTGCGCGGCTCACCAGCAGTCGGATCAAGAAATAGATGATGATTGCTGAGGGAATGGCAAGGAAGAGTGATCCGACAAACGCAGGCCAAAAAGTGGGCCAAACAACGCGCGAAAATACATGCCAGTGCAAGTAATCGCGCAGCGCAAAAAGACCAAACCGGATGCGGTGCGGCGGCGTTCGACCCAGGGCCCAGCAACCTAGTTTATATTCTCCAAAATAGATCGCAGGCATCGCAAAAATTAATGCGTCGTGAAGAGTAACGGCGATCGCAGCCGCGATCTTATTGCAACGAAGAACCCACGCGATTGCAATCGATAGCAAGGTTTTCAGCGGATAGAGCGGCGTGAAGCCAAAGAAAATTCCTATGGCCGAACCGAGAGCGATGGAGTGCGGTGTGTCCGCAATCGTCATCAACGTCATGTGATGGGCGACCAGCCAGCGCTTTAGCCGAGCGAGCCGCGCTGGCAACCGTGATTGGTAAACCCCGAAAGATTTCGGGGTTGGCGGCGTTTCCTGCACGATTAAAACTCTAAACTAAAAGAGCTCGAGTGTCTGCGGCCGCGCCGGGATGAGCTGTCCGAGCGCCGTGCGTAAACGCGCGGCCGCCCGGGGCGCGTAATCGAGCGCGTTATTATTAAACACAACGTGCACTTCGTCTGCTTCGCGCCCGAGTTGCCTGCTGCGCTCTGCCACTTCACGAATCTCATCTTCGCGGTAATCGTAATTGAAACGCGCGGCTACGGTTTTTCCGGTGGTATAAGCGCGAGCGTTTCGTCCGTGCAGCCGCAGGTAAGCAAAGGCCTGGTTTGTGATTTCATTCAGCTCCGACGGCATGATTGTGAAATGATCAGCCGCTGGCGCATCGACATTCACAAAGGCGAGTCTGCGCCGCCTCAAGAAATCTATTGTCGATTTCAACTGATCGCCGGTCGCCCAGTTGCGGTTTCGAAATTCAATCGCCAACC
>WNGQ01004226.1_pt1 | contig 14307 bp, 9 predicted proteins | sample 5407661 | NCBI WGS metagenome assembly WNGQ01 (sample SAMN13153382, study PRJNA577476) | soil metagenome | isolation source: 60 cm soil or saprolite under Garry oak tree replicate 2 | place: USA:California | collected 2016-06-15 | reverse complement strand
GCTCGATCAATTTCGATGCATCGTGAACCTGCAAGGCCTGCGCGGTGTCCACCACGTCGTTCGAAGTCATGCCGTAGTGCAGCCAGCGCGCAGCACCAGGATCGCCGATCGATTCGCCGACAGCCATGGTGAAAGCGATAACGTCGTGCTTCACTTTCGCTTCAAGTTCGTGGATGCGCGCTACCTCCACCGTAGCGCGCGCGCGAATCGTCGCGGCCGCCTCCTTCGGCACCTGGCCCGCTTCCGCCAGAGTTTCGGTGGCGGCAATTTCCACTTCAAGCCATTTGGCGAAGCGGTTGGCGTCGCTCCAGACGTGGCCCATTTCCGGGCGCGTGTACCGTGGAATCAACTCTTTCTCCTGATGGAAAGCATCAACGCAAGATTGACCAGTTCTCGTGTATCACTACCTTCATCCATCATACCGCAATAGGCGTGGTTCATCGGCCTTGGCACGAGAGCCTCTGTCATCTCCGGCGGCAGTACCGCAAAGGCCTTGTTTGAGCTAACTTGTTGGGTCGACAGCCCTTAGCGCGACCTAACCGCAAGGGCAAAATCCTGTCTAATGATTCGAATGCAGCCGAGCGTCGAGAATACCCAGACCATCGCTGACAGCGACGCCGTCGCCGTGGAACGCACGCTGGCTGGCGATCGGGATGCGTTTCGCGTTCTCGTCGAGCGGCACAGCCACAATGTTTTCCGGCTGGCTTACCGAATGACGCGGAACCGGCCCGATGCCGAAGAAGTGGTCCAGGAGGCGTTCTTGCGCGCGTATCAGAAGCTCGGAAAGTTTGAGGCGCGCGCGAATTTCGGAACCTGGGTTTATCGCATCGCGGCGAATTACGCCATTGACCGCATGCGGCAGCGCAAGAAGGAAGAAGCTCGCAAGATTGAACCGGCGGTCCACGAAGAAGGAACGGAAAACGATCCCGTGACGCTGGTGCACGATGCCGCGCCGACTCCGGAACGTTTGACGCAAAACATCGAGTTACGAAAACAGATGGAGATTGCGCTTGCCGCGCTCTCTCACTCGGAGCGGACCGCGTTTGTCATGAGGCACTGGGAAGGCTGCGCGATTGAAGAGATTGCGCAAGTCCTGAAATCTAGTTCGGGCGCGGCAAAGAACACCGTTTTTCGCGCAGTCCAGAAATTGCGCCTGGCTTTGCAGCCCTTCGTGGGGAGAGGAACGCAAGCTAGAGCGATGGGAACGGAATCATGAAACATATGACCGAGGAAGAATTGATTGCTTACAAAGAAGGCGTGGCCGCCCAGCGCGCGGTGATTGCGCAACACTTGGCGGCTTGCCAAGAATGCCGGGCGGAGCTTGAGCGCATCGAAGCTGTGCTCGCTGCGCTCGATACGCTCCCCGTACCCAACCCCGGCGACGACTATGGGCGGCATGTATGGCAGCAGATTGCGCCTCGCTTGCCGGAAAGACCTGCGCGGTGGTGGCAGGAGTGGTTTGAATTCAAGCGGCTGGGAACTCTGGGAGCCGTGGCCGCATTGCTTGTTGTGGCGTTCCTTGCCGGACGATTTACGCCTCGTGGTCCAAAGGTGGACCTTGTCGCCACCCCGGAGCAAATTCGCGAACGAATCCTGGTTGTCGCCGTCGGCGATCATCTCAGCAAGTCTGAAATGTTTCTTGTCGAGCTTTCCAACGCGCAACCTAACTCCTCCCCTGGAAAACTCGTCAATATTTCAGCCGAGCAACGTCGAGCCGAAGATTTGCTAGAAGAAAACCGGCTCTATCGGCAAACGGCTCTTCAGGAAGGCGACAAAGTTATGGCCAATACGCTCGACGAACTCGAACGCTTCCTTCTCGATGTCGCCAACAGCCCGGATGAAGTCACTCCGGCGCAACTGGAAAAGATTCGCCAGAAGATTGAGGCACGCGGGATTTTGTTCAAAGTTCGAGTGGTCGGCAGGGAGCTCCAGGAACGGCAAAAGGCCACAAAGCCCGCCCCGGCGCAGAACGATTCTACGAAGATCGAAAGGAACAAAGCATGACCCAGCGGAATGTAGTGTGTAAGACCACTTTGGTTTGGATCGCATTTGCCGCGCTGCTGTTATCTCCAACAAGAGCACGTGCGGCGTGGCTTGTTGCAAGTTTGCCAGCCGGACATTTCCTTCTGGCTCCCCAGAGCGCTCAGGAAAAAGAGCAGGAGCGGCGCGACCGCGAACAAGAAGCGCGCGATAGAGAGGAGGAGAAACGCGATCGGGAGCAGGAGGCCCGCGACCGCGAACAAGAGAAAATCGACCGTTTGCAGGAACTGTACGAGGACGGCCGTGAAGCTCTGGATGATGACCGCTACGACCAAGCCGAGGCGAAATTCAACCAACTCGCCCAGATGAACGGCGCACAAACGGACGCGGCTCTCTACTGGAAGGCTTACGCGCAAAACCGGCTGGGCAAGCGCGAGGCGGCTCTGACTACACTGGCCGATATGAAAAAACGGTTTCCCCAAAGCCGCTGGCAGAGAGATGCGGGCGTCCTGGAGCTGGAAGTCAAGCAGTCCAGCGGGCAATCAGTCAAGCCGGCCGACCAGAGCGACGAAGAGCTGAAGTTAATGGCGATTCAGGGATTAATGAACAGCGACCCGGAACGCGCCATGCCGCTCCTCGAAAAGGTGATCAACGGTTCGGGTTCACCAAGAGAAAAGTCCCGGGCATTGTTTGTTCTTGCCCAAAGCGGTTCCACACAAGGCCGCGAAATCATTGGAAGAATTGCAAAAGGGCAAAGCAATCCCGAACTACAACGCGAAGCAATCAAATACCTGGGCCTCTTCGGCGGAGCGCAGTCCCGGCAAATCATGGCCGAGGTCTATGCCACGAACCCCGATACTTCCGTAAGGCGCGAGATTCTCCGCGCCTACATGCTGGGTGGCGATAAGGAGCACTTGTTTGCCGCGGCGAAGGGCGAAAAAGACGAATCGCTTCGCCGCGAAGCCATCCGCCAGCTTGGCTTAGTGCACGGTGTCGGAGAACTCGAGCAGTTATATCAGGCAGAAACCTCTACGGACCTTCGTCGGGAAATCTTGCAGGCCTTCTTTCTTGCCGGAGAATCAGGAAAACTTGTTCAAGCGGCCCAGTCCGAAAAAGATCCGCAATTGCGCCGCGCGGCAATTCGAAATCTCGGGCTCATCCGCTCCGACGAATCGTCTAAGGCCCTTCAAACCATTTATGGCAGGGAGACCGACCGCAGCCTGAAGGAAGAAGTGTTGAACGCCTACTTCTTGCAAGGGAATGCCTCGGCGCTTGTAGCCATAGCGCGTAACGAAAAAGATCCCGAGCTTAAGAAAACTGCAGTCTCCAAGCTTTCGCTGATGCATTCCAAGGAAGCAACCGATTACTTGATGGAACTCTTGCAGAAGTGAGGTGGCACATGTATTCGAACGACAACCTGTCCAAGGGACGACAAATCCTCGGCCTGGCGATGATTTTGGCAGGAAGTTTCTGCGCCATTTCGCAATTCGCGAACAGCCGCGGGCTTAGAGCAGATTTCAGCCAAGGGTTGGCTTACGCCGCGACTTTTCAAACAAGCGGCGAAATGCCTCGCGTGGAGAGCGCTCAGGCCGAAACGCGGGCGGTCTCAGGAAGCCTGGATGCCACGTTCCGCGGGATCCTCGCGCAGGCGGAGAAGCCCGAATGGGTCGGCTACAGCGTGGACGACATTTCCGGCGAGCGGAGCATGTGTTGCGGCAACTGGAATGATGGAGCCGGTTGCGGCACCTGCCGCCTGGAAAACGATCATAACTGGACAAGCGGTTCGACGAAAGGCGCCAACCAGACTGGCGGCGCCGTCAAGCTCGAAGGTGCGCGGCGACTCGTCGTGCTCTTTCGGCTAGAGGCTAAACAAGTGGATCGCATTCGCGTGGCCTCGGAAGACTGCACTCTGGATGCTGGGGGATTGCCATTCCTTTGGCTGACCGGCGTGAAGCCTGCGGAAAGCGTGGTGTTGCTCACCACTTATGTGCAAGGCGCAGAATTCGAACGCCACGAACACCACAACATCGGCCAGGGTGCGTTGACCGCGATTGCCTTGCACGCGGACCAGTCAGCAGGCCGAGCCATGGAATCCTTCGTCAAGCCAGAACAGCGCGAAGAGCTCCGCAGGCAAGCAGCATTTTGGCTGGGCGCAGCCCGCGGAAAAGAAGGTTTGAATACGTTGCAGCGCATGGCCAAGAGTGATCCGAGCTCCGACGTGCGCGCGCATGTAACCTTTGCGCTGTCCGTTAGCCACGAACCTGGCGCAATCGAGGAAATGATTCGCATGGCCCATGATGACTCCAGTTCGCACGTGCGCGGGCAAGCGCTTTTCTGGCTGGCGCAAAAAGCCGGCAAGAAAGCCGTCGGCACCATCACCGGCGCGATCGAAAACGATCCGGACACCGATGTGAAGAAGAAAGCAGTCTTTGCGCTAAGCCAACTGCCGAAAGACGAAGGCGTGCCGAAATTGATCGAAGTCGCCCAAACCAACCGCAACCCTGAAGTGCGCAAGCAGGCCATGTTCTGGCTTGGCCAATCCAACGATCCCCGCGCCCTGCAGTTCTTCGAGCAGGTTCTGACGAAGTAGAAAATAACGGGCAAGATCCTTGAATCCTCGAGCCGGCGCGAACGTGTTTGTTCCAGAAGGATTATTTACTTTACTACGATTTGCGGCGGAGGCGGTCGAGAAGAATGAAGAGGACGACGGCGACGAGGGCGTTGACGAGCGCAGCCCCGAAAAGGTGCAGGTTGAGCCAGGATTCCGGCTGTGCGAGCAGAATGCGGCGAGTCAGGGCGATCACTGCCTGGTGGATGATGAAGAAACCCGCGGTGAGTGCGAACCGCGCGGCGGGGTGTTCTGTATCCAGACGCGCGCCGATGGATGAAGCGAGATAGCCGATGACGGTCTTGGCGATGCCGAACAGGCCTAGCGGAACAGTTGGGCCACTGAGACTATCTTGCAACAAGCCGATGGCGGTCCCAAGCAGAAGCCCCGTGGAGGGATTGCGCCGGCTGAGGCCAAAATAAATGGTCACGAGCAAAGGCAAATCCAGGAGAGCCATCCTTGCGAAATGCAGCGGAAACCAAGCCTGGATGACCAACGCAAGCAATGTGGAAATGAGGATTGCGCCGGTACGGAACTTGTGCACCTCGATGTGCAATTCCCCCATGCGCAGATCAAACGCGCTGTTCATGGATTCGCCACCTGTGGAGGCGCAGAATTCGATGCCGCGGGCACGTCAGGCTTGACAGCGACGGGTTCGGGTTCTTTCAGCGGGCGAAGCGTCAGAAGAACGAGGACTTCTTCAAGCTTTTCGAGGTTCGCGGCGGGCTTGATGCGAATCTGCTTAAAGGGATTGCCGGGCTTGATTTCGGTGATGGTTCCCACAGGCAGATCGCGGGGGAAAATACGGTCCATGCCGCTGGTGACCACACGGGCGCCCACGCTTACGTCGTCGTCATTGGGAACGTACTTCATGGTGATGAGAGGTTCGCCGACGCCGCCCACGGGGCTCTGGATGCGGGAGTCGGCGAGCATGGCGCCCACGCCGCTCTCTTTGTCGGTAAGCAGGAGGACCTGAGCGGTGTTGGGATACGCTTCAATCACTTTCCCAACGACGCCGTCGGGCGTGATGACTCCCATATTTCTCCGGATGCCGTCATGTTCGCCACGGTCGAGTTCAATGGTTTGGCTAGCCGTGCCCGCGCTTCCCCCGATAACTCGCGCAGCAACCATGGGCACGTCCGCTTGCGATTGCCGAAAGTGAAGTAAAGCGCCCAGGCGGTCGGCCTCGGCGGCTTTTCCTTCGAGCTGAGCGAGCCGCAGTTTCAACGCGTCATTTTCGCGCCGCAGATCGTCATTGTCCTTTTTTGTGCCTCGCAATGCGAAGTAGCTGCGCCAGGTGTCTCGAAACGAACCGAATACATAAGAGCCCGCGCGCTCAAAGGGCGAAACCGCTCCCACGGTCCAGGTGCGAATCAGGCGGCCCTGGGAATCCCGTTTGATCTGGACGGCGAGAAGGAGGACCTGAAGGAGAATAACCCCTGCGAGCAAAACGAGCGATTTGTGACGAGAGGGCATGGCGGCAAAATGTCGACAGTTAACCGTTCACAGTTGAAAGTCCAAAGAGCTAAATACTGTTCCGGCGAGTCCTTGCTGGGAGAAATTCTCGCGCCCCGGTTCCTCCAAGAAAGTCACCACGTCCATCACAGCGGAAACTCGCAGGTCAAAACGCCGTCAGTCGATGCAGACCATGCGCAGCAGTTTGAAATCGCTCAGCATTTTTCCCGTGCCAAGCACGACGGACGCAAGCGGGTCATCGGCGATCGAAACGGGCAAGCCCGTCTCTTCGCGGATGCGCTTGTCGAGATTCTTGAGCAACGCGCCGCCACCCGTCAGCACAATGCCGCGGTCGCTGATGTCCGCCGAAAGCTCGGGAGGAGTGCGCTCGAGCGCCACGCGCACGGCGTTCAAAATCGTTGCTACGCACTCGCTGAGCGCTTCGCGGATTTCACTGTCATCGATGGTTACAGTGCGCGGCACGCCTTCAATCAGGTTGCGGCCTTTCACTTCCATGGTCAGCGGCTTCTCCAGCGGATAGGCGGAGCCGATTTCCATTTTAATTTGTTCCGCAGTGCGCTCGCCGACCAGCAAGTTGTACTTTCGCTTCAAGTACTGCATCACGGCTTCATCCATCTCATTGCCGGCCACGCGCACGGAACGTGAGTACACGATGCCGCTCATGGAGATGACCGCGATGTCCGTGGTGCCGCCACCGATGTCCACAACCATGTTGCCGGAGGGTTCTTCAATCGGCAGGCCTGCGCCAATCGCCGCGGCCATGGCCTGCTCCACCAGGTAAACTTCGCTGGCGCGCGCGCGATACGCGGAGTCCTGCACAGCGCGCTTCTCCACCGGCGTGATTTCGCTGGGCACCCCGATGACGATTCGCGGATGCACCAGCACCCGGCGGTTGTGCGCCTTTTGAATGAAATACGTCAGCATTTTCTCGGTGACTTTGAAGTCCGCGATAACGCCATCTTTCATCGGCTTGATAGCAACGACGTTGCCTGGAGTGCGTCCAAGCATTTCCTTGGCTTCGCGGCCCACAGCAACTACTTCGCCGCTGGACTTGTTGATAGCCACGATGGAAGGCTCATTCACCACAATGCCTTTGCCGTGCGAGAACACCAGAGTGTTCGCGGTGCCCAGATCGATGGCGAGGTCGGAAGAAAACAGACTGAACACCGACCTCATGTTGTAACCGTTCTTGTTCATCCCTACATCCCCCCGCGGAGAAAGACTCTCCGCCGTCCGGCTGGCAAAAAGCGCTGAAGGCTGCGCGATCAGCCTCCTGCTATTGTCTCCGGACACCCCGACCCGCGCCAAGCGCAATGGTCTGTCGTTCGGAATTCTTACTTCGGGACGACGATTGAAACCTGCGCATGTCCCGTCCCGCCCCGGCGGTTCTGCCCCACCACCACAATAGTATGCTGTCCCGGGTCGAGCGCCTCCGTGAAATGACGGAACGTGCCGTCCGGGGCAATAATGGGAACCGGCTGGCCATTCACAATCAGCGCTGCGCCCGGTTCGCTTTTTCCTATGATTTCCGCGACGCGTCCATGAAGCTGGTAACTGGTGATCTCCAGGACCATTTCCTGGGCCTTGCCTTGGGCCACCAGGGAGAACCTGAAAATCTCGCTCACTTCGCTGGACTGTTTCTTGGCATCCGTGGCCATTACATTCCAGAAATAATCGCCCGCATCCAGTCCGGAAATATCCAGGCTCGTCCCGGTGATACCTTTCTTGTCGAACACGGTTCTTGTGAACATCTGGGTTGTGCTGACCCTCAGAGCATAGGACACCGCATTGGGAACCGGCTTCCATTCAAAGTGTACTGTAGCACTCCTCGGATTTTCCGCGATGATGGGCGCAAGGTTCAGCGGCTCGGCCAGGTCCGGGGGCGCCAGCACGGTAGACCTCTGAATCGCGCCGGACCTGGGAATAGTCGCCTTCTCATATTGAGTAAGATCGATTCTTTCCTGCCCGCGCTGCACTTGCGCGCTGCCGCTGGCAACCACGACCTCGCTTTCCTTTTTCTCCGGGTCAAACTTGACTGCGGCGCGGCTGTTGGAGTGCACCTGCGTGGTCGTATCCTCTGCCTTCACGGCAGCCTTGGAGTCCGGCGACCTCAACATGGGCGTCGCCAGGTCCACTTGGCCCGTTTGGATGCTCACGCTAACGCTGGTTGGGCGGTTGTTATCGGTGGAGTTTTCCTCGACGGTAATCAGCGTATCCGGTTTGATGGTGTACGACGTGCCGTCCGCGAAGGAAAGACGCGCGTCGCTGTCGGAACCGGTGCGCACCAGGTCCCCTTTGTCCAGCGAAGTACTCAGTGTGGCGTCCACCCATTGCACCGAGCTGACTTTCTTCACCTGAACGTGACCATCAAGATTTACGAATCTCGCGCGCTTTTGATCCGCGCCGACTGGATCGACTTCGGGATTGCCCACGCTCTTGTCGATTTTATTGATGACCGTGCTATACAAGTCCGGCTTGGCAATATAGATTCCGCCGAAAATAACGGCCAATGCGAGCAACACGTACAGAATCACCGTCTTATAGGTGACGGTGGTCCAATACACTTCAACGCGCGGAGCCCTTTGGTTTGGGCTGTGTCTCGGGTCGATAGGGGAATGTATTGTCAAGGATTCGAATCTTTCACAAACCTCAAATTTTAAATGTAACACACCGTGCTTCGGTCTCTTAAACCGGCGCCGCGTCTCGTAGTCAAACAGCAAATAGCACGTCAGAGACCTCATCGCACTGGACTTTCGCTGCACTGAACCTGCCCCCGCGGACAGGTTGGCGTTATTAATGGCTCTATGTCGAAACGGATTGTAAGACTAGAACGTTAGGTGAGCTATTCGTATCTTAACGCGACCATGGGATCGACGCGCGTTGCGCGTCGGCTCGGGATGTAGCTCGCGAGCAGCGCAACAGCGACCAGGGTGGATACGATGGTCACAAAGGTCACAGGATCAGTCGCGGCCACGCCGTACAGGAGTGATCCTAGATAACGAGTCACGCCGATTGCTGCCGTGACGCCGACGATCGAGCCGACGATAGTGAGGGTGAGTCCTTGCGTAAGGACGAGCCGGAAGATTTCGCGGCGCTGCGCGCCTAAAGCCGTGCGAATGCCGATTTCACGAGTGCGGTGCGCGACTTCGTACGAGAGCAAGCCGTAAAGGCCGACGCACGCGAGGATCAAAGCGAGCAAACCGAAGAGCGAAGAAAGCCGAGCGACGAGCCGCTCGTTGAAGAGCGCGCGGTCAATGGTCTCCGTTTGCGTCCTGACGTCAAACAAAGGGAGATTGTCGTCGAAGGAGGCGACAACCTGGCGAACTGCGGGAATCAGAGCCTCGGCCTGAATGGAAGCACGTATGGCGAAATGTGCTTCACCTTCTTGCAACGGAACGTAAGCTGTGGGCTCGACGCTCTTGCGCAGGTCGTCATATTTGGCATCGGCCACGACGCCTACAATTTCTCGTTCGACTTTGTTCCCGCTGAGAGTCGTGCCTCCAAGGTGTATCCCAAGAGGATTCTTGCCTTCCAAGAAGCGCTGCGCGAATGTTTGATTGACGATGGCGACAGCCCGTGGTGATTGAAGATCTCCCGCCGCAAAGGTTCTTCCAGAAACGAGCGGAAGACGCATAGTCTCGAAGAATTCCGGTCCCACTGCGAGCATGTCTGTTTCAACGGTCGAGTCCTTCGGTTGGCCTTCGATGTGAACTCCCGAGGTCCATAACCCGTTGCTCAAAAGGGTGTCCGAAGAATAGCTCGCGGAAAGCACGCCAGGCACGGAAGTAAGGCGGGCCTGCAGTGCACGATAGAGAGTCTGGCTTCTCTCCACTTTGTAACCGGCCAGAGTGGGATTAATTCCGAAGAGCAAGACGTTGTGCGTATCGAATCCAGGATTTACTTTGCGCAGATTGGTGAGCGTGCGTACGAGCAAACCTGCACCGACCAGCACGACAACGGAAAGGGCAACTTGAGCAACAACCAGGCAGCTGCCGAGGCCAATGCGGCGCCCCGTTGCTTTAGCGGCGCCCGCCAAACCCCCGGAGCTATCCTTAAGTGCCGGACCTACGTTGATACGGCTCCCACGAAACGCAGGCGCAAGCCCGAAAAGAATTCCCGTCAGCAGGGTGATGACCACAGCGAACCCCAGCACCCGCGCGTCCGGCCGCGTGTCGATGAACAATGTGGAATAAGCATTCCTGGAAATGAAGGCCGCCAGGGCCTGCGCGCTCCAATCGGCAAAAAGGATTCCCAGGGCCGCGCCCGCGAAGGAAAGCAACAGGCTCTCCGTGAGAAGTTGCTGGATAATTCTTCCCTTGCCGGCACCGAGGGCCAGGCGCACAGCCATCTCCTTCTCGCGCGCGGTGGCGCGCGCCAGGAGCAGCGCTGCAAGGTTGGCACAGACAATGACCAGGACGATTCCGACCGCGGCGGACAGAATATAAATCGGCTGGTCATAGTATTGACGGATTCCAACCAGCCCTTTCTGTGCGGGCAAAAGCGCCACTTGGGGATCATTGGCCTCCTTAAAGAGAGGATTTGCCCCATGTAGCAGCTCATTGCGAAACACGAGATTCGTTGCAGCTTGGGCCTGCGCCAGTGAGATTTCTGGCTTCAGCCTTCCGATGATTGCAAGCCACCAATTAGTGGCATCGTCCATCTGTCGGCGCTGGTCGTTCCAGCTTGGTCTTAGCGAACCCGCCTGCGAAAGGGGTATCCAAAGACTGTGAGATTTGCCAGGAGTCAGCCTCGTGAACTGCGGATCGATCACGCCAGCAATGGTGAAAGGGGAGCCGTTGAGTCGCACGGTTCTACCAATAACGTCTGATGCTCCGCCAAAGGCGCGCTGCCAATAACCGTAGCTCAGCACGACTACGGGGGGAGCGTCGGGTCGGTCATCCGAGGGTTGGATCGTGCGGCCAAGGGCCGAGGAAACACCCAAGGTCTCAAAGTAATTGCCGGAGACGAGTTCGCCGCCAACCATGCTGGCCGGGCCGTTGCCGCTCAGATCCAGTTGGTCGGCGCCGGCCATCGCCAGCACGCTGGAGAATGTGTCTGTGTGCGCGAGGAGCGCCTTGTACATCGGAAACGAAAAGGAACAGCTTTGGATCGCTCCCGGCACCCACAGGCAGTCGCCGTAGCTGCTCGTGCCCAAATTTTTAGGCCGGCTATGAGCTGACCAGCGAAGAATGACTAACTGCTCAGGGTGGCTGACCGGGATGGACTTTAGCATTACAGCATTGAGGAGGCTAAAGATGGAGGTGTTGGCGCCGATGCCGAGGGCGAGCGTCAGGACTGCTACGGTCGTGAAACCTGGAGACTTGTGTAGCATTCGGAGGCCGTAGCGAAGGTCTTGGGCGAGGTCCTGAATCCAATTCACGCGTCGTGCGTCGCGGCATTTCTCTTTGGTCTGCTCGATTCCGCCCAGTTCGAGCCGCGCGCGACGGTGCGCCTCTTCTTGCGTCATCCCTTGGGCTACGTATTCCTCGGTTTTTCGTTCCAGGTGGTCGCGCAGCTCGTCGTCCAGTTCCTGGTCCGCCTGCGCCCAGCGAAACAACGACCGTATCCGCAGTGGAATCGTGTACAGCCAATGCTCCGGTCGCATTCTCCGGCCCTCCTTTACTCGTACCTCAGAACGACCATCGGATCGATGCGCATGGCGCGGCGTGCCGGGATCCAGCAAGCCGCAAGCGCCACCAGCCCGAGTAATGCCGCCACTCCGGCAATGGTCGCGGGATCGTTCGCTCGCACGTCATATAACATGCTGGCCATGAACCGGGTTACACCTAGCGCTGCGCCAATCCCCGCCGCCGCACCAACAAAGACCAAAGTGATTCCTCGGCGCGCTACCATCCGCAAAACGTGGCCTTGCTCCGCCCCAAGCGCCATGCGTATCCCCACTTCCTTTGTGCGCCGCGCTACGTCGTAGGAAAGTAGGCCATACAGCCCGATGCACGCCAGCGCCAACGCTACCGTGCCGAAGAAGCTCGACAGCCGAGTCATCACGCGCTCCTGAAAGAGCAGCTCCTCGATCTGCTCCGTCTGCGTACGCACTTCGAACAAGGGCAGATTCTTGTCCGCTCGCGAAACTATGTCCCGCACCAACCCTATAAGCGCCTTAGGGTTTCCTGTGGTACGCAGTTCAAAATGCGCGCTGTTCGCAACCAGCGGCAGGTACATCGTCGGCCTCAGTTCGCCCCGCAGTTCGGCGTATTTCGTATTGCCGGCCACTCCCACAATCGAATAGCCCGGCTGGGGGCCCTTCACGGGCTCGTCTTCGTGTTCGGCGTTTCCCATGTGCTTGCCGACTGGATCTTTTTTCGTAAAGAACTTCCGCGCGAACGCCTCATTGATAATCACCGGCACTGGCGCTGCCTGGGCCTGCGAGACTCCAGCGGTCCCACTTCCCGGTTGGTTTCGTTCTTCGGCCGCCTTAATCGCACTGTTCGTTGCCGCAGCGGATGCAAAATCCGCAGGAGTAAGCGTCCTTCCGGCCAGCACCGGAATGCCCATTGTCGAGAAAAAATTGAGCCCCACGGGCAGAACGGCCGTATTCGCGTTCGTGTTCGGTGGCGCGCCATCCAGATGCACGTCAAAGCCAGACCAGCTTCCGCTTAGCAGCGTATCTTCCGAATAGCTCACCGAAACCACTCCCGGCAGCTTTGCGAAACGTTCCTGCAAGTCGCGGTAGAGTTGCGCGCTCTGCTCGTCCTTGTATCCCGCGATTGTCGGATTAATCCCAAAGAGCAGGATATTCCGCGTATCGAACCCGGGATTCAGTTCGTGAAGATTGTATAGCGTCCGAACGAGCAATCCGGCTCCGGTAAGCACCACCATCGACAGACCGACCTGCGCCATCACCAGCGCGTCTCCCAACCGCAACCGGCGCGCCAAGCGCGTTACTTTCCTTCCTACGTACAACTCGTTCTCTCTCAGCCCCGCGGTTAGCTCCGCTCGCGCCCCGCTTCGCGCGGGAGCCAACCCAAACAAAATTCCCGTCGCAAAGGTCACCCCAATCGTGAATGCCAGGACCTGCCAATCCAGCCGAACCACGTACGGAAACCCTTCGCCGAAGCCGCTCGAAATTAGCTTGGCGATGGCTCGCACGCCCCAGACTGCGCCCAGCGCGCCCAGTGCTCCACCAAGTACCGAAAGCAGCACGCTCTCCGTCAGCAGTTGCCGGACAATTCGCCGCCGGCCCGCTCCCAGAGCCAGCCGCACCGCCATCTCTTTCTGCCGTTTCGCGGCACGCGCCAGCATCAAACCCGCTATATTGGCGCAAGCGATGAACAGCACCAGTCCCACAGCCGCCGTAATCACATAGAGCATTGGAGCGATCTGGAGCGTCTCGCCGTTCAGGCCTTGCGCTGCGCGCTCCAGCCTGATCGCCGGCTCATCTGCTTCCTTCAAAAGCGGCTTGGCTCCGTGCACCATTTCATTTCGGAAGAGGGCGCTCGCCTCTTCTTGTGCCTGGCCCATCGAAAGGCCCGCCTTTAGCCTCCCCACGATCACCACCCAAAACGTCGCGGGATCCAAGTATCTATCGGTGTCTCCCCACCATTCCGATTTCACGCGGTCCGACAGCGCGAAAGGTAGGAAAAAATCCTGCGTCTTGCCGGGCGTCAGGCTGGTGAATCTCGGCTCTGCCACTCCTGCAATCGTCAGTTCCGTGTTGTTCAACCTCACAGTCCGCCCGATTGCGGAGCGGTCTCCTCCAAACGCCCGCTGCCAATAGCCGTAGCTCAGGACAATTGCTGGCGGCGCCGAGCGCGAGTCATCCTCCCGCCCCAGCGGCCGCCCAAGCGCCATCTTCACGCCCAGCGTCGAGAAAAAATCTCCCGAAACATATTCTCCCCGCGCTATGCTTGCCGGCCCGTTTCCGCTTAAGTCCATCTCCAGAGGCCCGGCTAACCCCGCCACCCCCGAAAAGCTCTTTGCTTGCGCGCGCACCGTTTCATAGAACGGCCCTGAAAGCGAACATTCCATCGCACAGTCGGCATACTCGCTATGTCCGGTGAACTTGGGTTTCGCGTGCGCGGTCCAGTGGAAGACCACCAACTGCTGCGGCTCCGGGACCGGCAGCGCCCGCAGCAGCACGGCATCTACAAAACTGAAAATTGCGGTGTTTGCTCCGATGCCCAGAGCGAGCGTCAGGACGGCTATGGCCGTGAATCCCGGCGATTTGCGGAGCATGCGAAGGCCGTAGCGAGTGTCCTGAATCAAGTCTTGAATCCAGTTCACGC
>WNGQ01004225.1_pt1 | contig 14310 bp, 16 predicted proteins | sample 5407661 | NCBI WGS metagenome assembly WNGQ01 (sample SAMN13153382, study PRJNA577476) | soil metagenome | isolation source: 60 cm soil or saprolite under Garry oak tree replicate 2 | place: USA:California | collected 2016-06-15 | reverse complement strand
TGCTGCACGGCCTGGGCCGCCTTGTAGACGCGAATCTGCTCGTAGTGCGGGACCGCGGCGAGCGCGACGAAGAACCGCGAGCTCGCGTAGACCGGGTCGAGCAACTGGCGCCGGGTTCCCCAGCCCTCCGACGGCCGCTGCTGGAAGACGCCGACCGAGTCCCGGTCGCCGTAGCTGAGGTTCTCCAGGTCCGACTCCTGCAGCGCGGCGGCGTAGGCGATGGTGACCGCGCGAGTCGGCAGCGCGCGGTGCGTCGCCACGCCCGCGATCGTGGCGGCGATGCTGGCCTGGCTGGTGTCGAGGGTCACGGCGAACCTGGCGCCGTGCACGGCGCAGCCGCTGCCGACAGGCGCGGGGAAGTGGACATGCTTCGCCTTCGAGATCGCCAGCGCGACAATAATCACCACGATGACGAAAACGGCTCCTGCCCCGACCCAGCGAGAGCGAGTTGGTGCCACGCATCAGAAGTTACCTGGTATCGGCACCCGCTAGGCTCGCTCGGCATGGACAAGATGCCTGTCGCGCCGCCCGCGGCCCCGCCGCCTGCGGCCCCGCCGCTGCCGGACCAGATCGACCGGCTGTGGGACGAGCGCGCCGAGCTGACCCCGGAAAGCGCCGCGGCCAGGGACGTGATCACCGCCGCGGTCGACCAGATCGACGCGGGCCGGGTACGGGTTGCCTGGGTCGATCCCGACAGCGACGCGGTGACCGTGGACGAACGGGCGAAGCGGGCGATCCTGCTGGCGTTCCGGGTGCTGCCGATGGTGCGGTCCCGGGTCGGCGACTTCCGCTACCACGACCGGGTGCCCCTGACCAGCCAGCTTGACGGCGTCCGGGCGGTAGCGGGCGCGATCGTGCGGTGGGGCGCCTACGTGGCCCCAGGAGCCGTGCTGATGCCCTCGTTTGTCAACATAGGCGCCTACGTTGACTCGGGCACGATGGTGGACACCTGGGCGACGGTGGGGTCATGTGCCCAGATCGGCAGGAACGTGCACTTGTCAGGCGGCGCGGGCATCGGGGGAGTACTCGAGCCGCCGAGCGCCGTCCCCGTGGTCGTGCAGGACGAGGCGTTCATCGGGTCCCGCTCCATGGTCGTGAACGGGGCGCGGGTCCGTACCGGCGCGGTGCTCGGCGCGGGGACGATCCTCACGCCGACCACCCACGTCATCGATGTCCAGACGGGCACCGAACTGCCCCGCGGCGAGGCTCCGGCCTGGTCGGTCTGCGTCAGCGGCACGCGCACTCGGGCCTTCCCTGGTGGCGAGTACGGGATGCAGTGCGTTCTCGTGCTGAAGCGGCTGGCCGAGGGGGACAGGCACGACAAGGCGGCGCTCAACGAGGTACTGCGCGATCACGGCGTCAACGCCTGACCGCGCCGGCCCGGATGGTGCCGGGACCGTCCCGGCCGTGGCACGATTCTGGTTGTGTACTTCGTACTGCTGGCGGCTGCTGTCGCGATCCTGGCCGGTGTGGTCGCGGTGGCCATGGGCTGGGGCGGCGAGATCGTCAGGTCGCGCCGCGATCTGCCCGCGGTCCCCTTGCGGGCAAGGACGGCGTCTGCCGTGGCGATGCTGAAGCTGCCCGTCGGCCTGTTCGGCTACCAGCAGGAGGCGACGGAGGTGGCGCTGCACGCGATCGCGGTGATGATTGCCGAGCGCGACGCGGAGATCGCCAACCTGCGGGAGGAGGTGCGGCGGTTGCGCGGTCAGGAAGAGTCGTCGGCGGGTGAGCGGTCGGCGGGTGAGCGGTCGGCGGGTGGGCGGTCCGCGGGTGAGCGGTCGACGCGGGCAGCAGAGCCGGTCGGCTCCGACGTTGACGAGGTTCTGTCGGGACACGGCCCGGCCGGCGTCCAGCCATCGCCGCCGTCATGAGGGGCGCCGTCACCGGGCCCGATGGACGGTATCGCTGTCCGTGGTCCCTGGGCAGCGAGGACAACCTGCGCTACCACGACCAGGAGTGGGGCCGGCCGGTCCGCGACGACACGGGCATCTTCGAGCGGCTCTGCCTGGAGGCCTTCCAGTCGGGCCTGTCCTGGCTGACCATCCTGCGCAAGCGGGAGAACTTCCGCGCCGCGTTCCGCGGATTCGATCTGGCCGCCGTCGCGGCGTTCGGGGCGCAGGACGTGGAGCGACTGCTTGGCGACGCTGGAATCGTGCGTAACCGGGCGAAGATCGAGGCCGCGATCAACAACGCGCGCGCCGCGCTCGAGTTGCCCTCCGGCCTGGCCGCCATGGTCTGGAGTTACGCGGGCGAGCAGGCGGTCGCCCCGCAAACTGTCGACGACGTGCCATCCTGGACACCGGCCTCCAAGGCGCTGTCCGCGGCCTTGCGGCGGCACGGGTTCCGCTTCACCGGGCCGGTCACGGCCTATGCGATGATGCAGGCGTGCGGGATCGTCGACGATCATCTCGCCGGGTGCTTCCGCCGGAGCGCGTATCTCCCCTGTAAACCCCGCTAACCCCCGCTAAACACCCGATACGACCGATGCGCTCGATACCTTCGATACCCCCGCTACGCGCGATACCCCCGATACCGCCGATACCCCCGATACGCGCGATACGCCCGATACGTGCGATAACCCTCCTTACCCTCCTTACCCTCCATACCCCCGATACCCCCGATATGATGCCTATCATCGCTTTGCTGGCGCCGGCCGGGAACGGCTCGGATCGGTAGCTTGCGGCTGATCATGACGGGCGGGAGGCCCCGCGATGTCGAAGAAGCAGGCTCGGGACGGCGTCGGAAGATGGGATCTCATGGGAGCGGACGGCCAGACGGCCTCGCCGCGCAAGCCGACGGTCACCGTAATCCACGTCGATCCGGGCGTGGCGGCCTGGCGGCCCTACGGCACGCCGGTTAAGCCGACGCCGGCCGGCCTGGGCCTGGATTTGGCCACGCTGGACTGGCAGCGCTCAGGAACCGACGCCGGGTCCTTCGAGATTGCGTTTGTCGCCGCCTACCGTGGCGACGAGCAAGGCGCCGACGGAACAGCGGCCGAGCGCGACGACGCGGACTGGATCCTGCTCCGGGTGGCGGGCGATCCGGACGGACGAGTGCTGGTATACGACCGAACCGAGTGGATGTGCTTCCTCGACGGGGCCGGCCAAGGGGAGTTCGACCTGCCGCCCGAGTTAATGCGGGCCGCGGGGCTGCCGCGGTCGCCGCGCACGGGGACCTGCCGCGGGCGTTCGCCCGGCGCGACCGGCTGAGCCCCGCACGCGACCGGCTGATCCCCGCTGGAGAAGCCGGGGGCTCTGCGGCTGGGGCTCTGCGGCGGGGCTCTATGGCTGGCACCGGGTGCCTGGGGTCCTGGTCGGGCGAAGTCTCGTGGCTGCGCTTCCGCGGACGAGACCGGAGCGCCTGCCGGCCGGGACCGAGGCGCCTGCCGGCCGGACCGAGGCGCCGATCTTGGTCCCTCTCGTTTGCAGTTCGCTAATCTGCCTACATAACGATTGAGGACATGAATTGTGATTCACAACTTAAGGCACGCTAGGGTAACCATATCGGGGCATGAGGAGGCATCCGGATGAGCGATGACGCTTACGGCGCGACCATCGCCAAGCTTCGCCTGGCTCGCCGGCTGACCGAGCTGCGGGTGGAGGCCGGATACACCGCGAACCACGTCTGCGACATGCTCAACTGGGGTCGCGGCAAGGTCGGGCGCTTCGAGGCCAACCAGTGGAAGCGTCCCGAGATGAGCGACATCAGGGACCTACTGAGGTTCTACGAGGCCGACGAGTTCGCCACCAGGGAGATCGAGACCCTCGCGCTGCAGGCGCGAGTCCGGCCGTGGTGGCGCGACTATCAGGATGTCTTCGACAACGAGTTCCCCGGCTTCGAGGCCGACGCGTGTCGGATCCGGGTCTTCCTCCCCCTGGTCATCCCCGGGCTGCTGCAGACCCCTGACTATGTCGACGCGCTCATGCGGTCCAGCGGGAAGCCTCCCGCCTGGCGCCGGCGCGCGACCGAGGCCAGGCTGCACCGCCAGCAGATCCTGGAGCGGGACAAGGGCACGCTGCCACAGCTCCAGGCCGTGATCACCGAGGCGTCGCTGCTCTACCGCTGGGGCAGCAGGGCGGAGCGGCGGGAACAGCTCCTGCACCTGGCCGAGATGGGCGATCGTCAGGGCGTGCAGCTTCATCTGCAGCGCTTCGCCGACGGCCCGCCTCCTGGCCTGTTCTCCGCCGTGCAGGTCTTCGACTACGACGGCGAGGCCAGCCTGGTCTTCACCGAGCACGACTACGGAATCCAGGAGGTCAGCGATGCCGAGTACATGAGCAACTACACCGAGGCCTTCGACCGGGCCGTGGACGTGGCGCTTGAGCCGAGGGACACGGCCGTGTATCTGAAGCAGCTCTCTGACCGACTGGAGTGATCGTGACTGACCTGTCTCGTGCCGTCTGGCGTAAGGCCAGGGCAAGCTATGCGAACGGTGGCTGCGTGGAAGTGGCCGCCAATCTCGGCGACGTGATCGCTGTCAGGGACAGCGCCCGCATCGACGACGGGGCACATGTCGTGCACCGTTGGCACTTCGCGGCTCTGATCGCCGATATCAAGAGTGGCCGCTACGACATCTAGCGTAAGCGGGCGGCCCGAACCCGGAATGCCGGGAACGCGGGCCCACAAGCGGAATCCCCCCGGGGAGGGAGCCTCGGGGGGATTCCTTGTAGCTGCGCCTGTCTCGAGGCGTCTGGCGGTCTAGCCTTGTAGGCAGCGCCACCAATCCTGCACTCTACACTCGGGGAGCTTTCCGCCAAAGGGGGAAACCATTCGAAGCTATTCGAACTACTCGGAACTTTTCGCCCTTTTCGCACTAACCGTATTAATCGTAAGAAACACCCGGAACCGGGCAGGTAAGATTACCGTGTGTCCGGCAAAGTTAGCTCACGGCAATATCTGCCAGGGTCATTGCGAAGAGTGCCAAATGACTCGTAATCTGTGTTTCACAGATGCTGATCTTCAGGAGGGCGGGGCCAGGATGTTGCTGACACCCGCCGACCGGGGTCCGGTCGCGCGGTCGGCGGCTGGGCGTTCTACCCAGGATGACGGATGGCTGGCGGCTCCGGTTTCCGAACTCTCGGCTCCTTCCATCCCGCGTGCGGCCATGGTTGCCCGAGCAAGCGCGTCTGCCGGCGGCGGGCCGCTCGGTCCTCACGGCGGCCCGGCCAGTGTCGGCCTCGCAGAGGCGAGCGTCCGTCATGGCGGCTGCTTCGTCCGGCCGCTTCCGCTCGACGGCACCTGCGCGGGTGCGGCCAGGAGGTTCTTCCGCGAGGCGCTGGCCGGCTCGGGCCTGCATGGCGACCTGATCCACGACGGCGTCACGATGGCGAGCGAACTTGCCGCTAACACGATGAACGCGCACGGCAACGTCGAGTTCGGCGGTCAGGGTCACCGGCCGGTCAGCGGGATGCCCGAGTTCTGGCTTTACCTGCGGTCCTGCGGCTCGGGCCGGGAACTGGTCTGCAAGATCTTCGACTCCGAGCCTGGCTGGGACGCCGGCGAGCCGCTGCCGGTGGGCGCCGCGGTCCCCGCCGGGCCCGACTCGGTTGCCGGGCGCGGCCTGCAGATGGTGGCGGGCCTGTCGGCCGGGCGCTGGGGTCACCACCTGAGCCGCGGCCGGCTCGGCGCCTGGAAGGTGCAGGGCAAGGCGGTCTGGTTTGCGCTGCGGATCCCGGCCACGAGCGATCTGGCCGCGACCGAGCGGTTGTGCCCGCGCGGCTCGCGGGCGATCGCGGAACTGGCCGCCGCGCTGGCCGACCGGGGCCTGGGCGCCGGGCTGGTCCCGGTCACCGACCCCAGCGGGGACCTGGCCGTGGTGTCGGTCAGCCGCCGGCTCACCGTCTGGTGCCGTGGCGATGTCGTGTGGTGGCAGGACCCCGACGGGGGGTACGACCGGCTGCTGGTGACCGATCTGGTCGAGGCGACCGAGCGGATCGTGTGCGCGCACGAGGACCTGGTCGCCAGCCAGGCCGCCGACCGCGCGCCAGCGGACGGCTAGCTGGGAGCTCCCACGGCCCGTCGGCGCGGGTCGCGCCGGTCCGGGCGACCGCGCGCTGGCTGGCTGTCCCTGGTGTTCCGGCGCCAGCACGGCTGCTACCTGCCGCGATAGGTCGGCTGTTCCTTGTTGACGAACGCCTCCGTCGCGGCCCGGTGGTCATCGGTCTGGCCGAGCCTGATCTGGAGTTCTGCCTCCTTCTCGAGCGATGCGGCCAGCCCGTTGCCCGCCGCGAACAGCAGGCTCTCCTTGATCGCCCCGTACGAGGCGGTCGGGCCTGCCGCGAGGCGGCCGGCGAACTCCCGCACGTGCTTGGCGAGCGCGTCGTCCTCCACGACCCTGGTGAGCAGGCCAAGCGCGAGCGCCTGCTCCGCGGAGACCGGCTCGGCGAGCATGAGCAGTTCCGTCGCCCTGGCCGTGCCGACGAGTCGCTGCAGCGTCCACGAGGCGCCTGAGTCGGCCGACAGGCCGACCCTGGCGAACGCCATCGTCAGGCTGGCCCGCCCGGTCGCGATGCGGAAGTCGCAGGCGAAGGCGAACGCCGCGCCCGCTCCGGCAGCCACCCCTCCAAGCGCCGCGACCACCGGCTTGGGCATGGTCATGATGCTGGTCACGATCGGGTTGTAGTGCTCGCGTACCGTGTCGAGCGGTGAGCCACCGGCGCGGAGCAGCGCCGCGTGCTCGCGCAGGTCCTGCCCGGCGCAGAACGCCTGGCCCGCCCCGGTCAGGATCACCGCGCGGACCGCCCGGTCGGAACCGCACCGGCGCAGGGCATCGAGCAGCTCGATCTTCATGTCCGTGGTCAGCGCGTTTCTGGCGTCCGGCCGGTTCAGCGTGATCGTTGCCACCGCGTCGTCGACCTCGTAGCGGACGGTGTCGCTCACTGGGCTCTCCTCGGTTTGGGCTCGACACTGAGGTCCGGCGTCGCGTCGCGGGCAGCCGTCGGCGGCACCGGGCCGGTCAGACAACAGTCCACGAAGCGCGCGGCGGCGGGCAAGAGGCGCTCGGCCTCGGCGTGGAACAGGTCGGCGGCCCGGCCGCCCGGCCACGCTGCGGGCAGCAGCTCCGCGGGTAGTCCGGGATCGGTGAACAGGAATTTTCGCCACTCGTGCACGAGCTCGCTCCTGATCGCGAACACCGTCTCGTCCGGCTGATCCTGGCCGGCGGGCCTGACCAGGTCGCGAGCCTGCCCGAGCCAGCGCGAGTAGGCGCCGGCGAGGCCGTCGATGTCCCACGCCCGGGCGGCCAGGCGGCGGGAGTCGCCGTCATAGCTGGCGTGGAAGCGCTCGGCCGAGACGTTCTCGGCGGCGAGCAGGGGCTCGAGTTCGGCCGAGGGGCGCGGGCTGATCCAGGTCGCGCCGTTCACGCACGCGTAGCCGAGGTAACCGAGCGCCGACCGCAGCCGCTCGCGCCCGGCCCTGTCGGCGACCCGCTCGACGACGACCATGTGCCAGCGGCCGTCCCAGGTCGGCGGGTCGTGCCGGTAGATCCGGTCGGCGGCCTCCCGCAGGCGCCGGACAGCACGCGGCGTTAGCCGGTATCCGGCGCCATCCGGGAGCCTGACCGGAGTCAGCCAGCCTTGCCTGGCCATCCGGGAGACCGCCGTGCGTACGGCCGGAGCCGAGATCCGCAGCGGCGCGAGCAGCCGGACCAGCGCGGCGACCGGCGCCCGTTCGCCGCGGGATAGCAGGTGATCGCCGTAGATATCGAAGAGTGCCGATCTCGCGTTCACGAACCTAGCCTCGCGCGCGGACGGCCCTTGGGCGACCGTCTAACGGTGATCGATGCCACCAAGATCAGGGAACTGAACGATAATAGAGATACCGATTGATGTAGATGTGGCTTGGCGGCTCTGGGCCACGGGTGGCCGGCGACAGGCTTGGCGTCGCGGCGCTGCGGTAAGGCTTTACGGCAGCGCTGACGTGCAGCGGCGCGGGCGGCCGTCCGTGGCTTGGCGACAGGAAGGAGAGACAGGATGGCGGCGATGAAGCCGCGGACGGGTGACGGTCCGCTTGAGGTCACTAAGGAGGGGCGGGGCATCGTGATGCGCGTGCCGCTCGAAGGCGGTGGCCGGCTCGTCGTGGAGTTGACGCCGGACGAGGCTAAGGCACTGAGCAACGCCCTTGAATCCGCCGTCGGCTGAAGCAGCGTGACTGATGCCTGTTATCGGTACTTTGACCGCGCTGAGCCGCGCCGGCCTCGGCACGGCGGGTGACTGCCTGGAGGCGGCGCGGGCGGGCGACATCGAGCCGGCCGATCTTGTTGTAGTTCCGGTCGGAACGGGCGGCGAGCTGGCCGCCGATGCCGCGCTCGACGCGCTGCTCCCGCCGGGCGCGGCAGAGGTAGTCAAGACGGCGCAGCATACGGGCCAGGCAGGCCAGGCCGTCCACGCGGTGGCCAGGGCCGGCGAGGCTACGGTCAGGATCGTCTTCCTCGGCGTCGGGGACCGTTCGGCGAACGCGCTGCGCCGGGCCGGCGGCGAGCTGGGGCGCCTGCTGCGGCCCGGCGACCGGGCGGTGGCCTCCGTCGTGGCCGGGCACCCCGCCGAGCAGGTGCGGGCCTTCGCGGAGGGCGCGCTGCTCGGCTCCTACCGGTACTCGGAGAAGTCGGCGGCGAGTCCGGACCAGGCCAAGGACGCCGAGCTGAGGCTGCTCGTGTCCGGTTCAGGCGGCACCCAGGGTTCGCCGCCTGGGCAGGCTGGCAGCGGGGCCGGCACCGCGATCGGCGAGGCAGCGATCTTCGCAACGGCGGTGGCGCTGGCCAGGGACCTGACCAACACCCCTTCGGTCAGGAAGTGCCCGCAGTGGCTCGCGGAGGCCGCGAGCGCGGTCGCGGCCGAGAACGGACTCGGCGTCCGGGTATGGGCCGACCAGGAGCTTGCCAGCGCCGGCTTCGGCGGCCTCACGGCCGTGGGGTCGGGCTCCGGCCGGCCGCCCAGGCTGATCGAGCTGAGCTACTCGCCGCCCGGCGCGCGGCGGCACGTCGTCCTGGTCGGCAAGGGAATCACGTTCGACAGCGGCGGCCTGTCGCTGAAGCCGAACGACGGCATGAAGACGATGAAGACGGATATGGCCGGCGGCGCCGCGGTGATCGCGGCGATGTCGGCACTGGCCAGCCTGGGCGTCGCCGACAAGGTCACAGGGCTGGTCGCGGCGGCCGAGAACATGCCATCGGGGTCCGCGTACCGGCCAGGAGACGTCCTGAGCTGCTTCGGCGGCCGCACCGTGGAGGTGCTGAACACGGACGCCGAGGGACGCCTCGTCCTGGCCGACGCGATCGCCTACGCCGACGCGACACTGGAGCCGGATCAGATCGTGGACGTGGCGACCCTGACCGGGGCGGCCAGGATCGCGCTCGGCGGAAGGGTAGCTGCGCTCTACTCGACCAGTGACGACCTTGCCGCCGCCCTGCTCGCCTCGGGCGAGGCGAGCGGTGACCGGCTCTGGCGGATGCCGCTCGCCGAGGACTACCGTCGCGCGCTCGACTCGCCGGTCGCCGACCTGTCGAACGTCTCGCGCAGCGACGGCGGAGCCGGATCCATCACGGCCGCGCTCTTCCTGCGCGAGTTCGCCGGGTCCCGTCCCTGGGCGCACCTCGATATCGCCGGGGCGGCCAGGAGCGGCGCGGATGACGGGGAACTCGCGGCGGGCGGCACGGGGTTTGGAACCCGGCTGCTGCTCCGCTGGCTGCTCGGACCCTGACGACGACCAGCCGCGGCACGCAGGGGACTCAGGCCGGGCGCTTGACGGCCGCCAGCAGGCCTTCCCCGGTCGGCAGCAGCAGGGGCACCAGGTTCTCGTCGGCGAACACGAGTTCCCGCAACTCGCCGACGGACCCGGTATCCGGGTCGCGGTGCGCGAGGTTCGAGCCCTCGTCCGCCCAGAGCGCGTTGTCGAAGGCCACGATCCCGCCGGGCCGGAGCAGCCGCAGCGCCGCCGCCAGATACTCGGGGTACTCGCGCTTGTCCGCGTCGCAGAAAACCATGTCGTAGGCGCTGTCGGCCAGACGGGGCAGCACCTCCAGCGCACGGCCGGTGATCAGCCGGCATCTGCCCGCCCCGAAGCCCGCGTCGGTGAACACGGCCCTGGCCAGACGGTGGTGCTCGGGTTCGAGGTCGACGCTGGTCAGGACCGACCCTGGCCGCATCCCCCTGAGCAGCCAGAGGCCTGAGGCCCCGCAGCCCGTGCCGATCTCGACGACGGCCTTCGCGCCGATGGCGGCGGCCAGGAAGCGCAGCACCATGCCGGTAAGCGTGGCTACCGGGGCCGCGCCGCCCATTCGCTCGGCGTTCGCACGCGCCGTCAGCAGCGGTTCGTCCTCGCGGACGAATTCGTCGACGATCCCTGTGACGTCTGAGCGGACGATGGCGGCCTCCGGTAACTCCAGTAAACTTCTTCGCGCCGCAGCCTAGCGTTAGCCAAGGTCAGCCGGGAACATGCCGTGCGGGCCATACGTTGACGCTTTGCAGCGACATTGCGGGCGTTAACAGATCGGCGGCGCCGGGCGGGCCGCTGGCTGACCTGGGCGCCGCGGCGAAGACGATCACGCAAGGGACGGTTGATGCGGACTGAGGCGGTGGGCGAGACCGGCCCGGCACGGGTCGGCTCCGCACATCTGAGCCCTGCGAAGCTGAGCCCCGCACAGCCGAGTTCGGCAGCTCAGCCGAGTTCGGCAGCTCAGCCCGCCACCTCGCAGGCCGACCCGGTGCTGGCTTCCACCGCACCGGGCTCTGCCGCCCCGGTTTCGGCCGCCCCGGTTTCGGCCGCGCAGGACGCGCCGTGGACGCCGCCGACCTGGGAAGAGGTCGTCAAGGAGCACTCGGCCCGGGTGTACCGCCTGGCCTACCGGCTGACCGGGAACTGCCACGACGCCGAAGACCTCACCCAAGAAGTATTCGTGCGGGTGTTCCGGTCGTTGCCGAGTTATACGCCTGGGACATTCGAGGGCTGGCTGCATCGCATTACCACGAACCTGTTCCTTGACATCACTCGCCGGCGGCAGCGCATCCGATTCGAAGGGCTCGGCGAGGAGACGGCGGCCAGGCTGAAGGGCTCCGAGCCGACCCCGTCACAGGCGTTCGACGATCGTCATCTCGACCACGACGTCGCCGCCGCGCTCGCCGACCTGCCGCCCGAGTATCGCGCGGCTGTCGTGCTGTGCGACATCGAGGGCCTCACGTACGAGGAGATCGCCGACGTCCTCGGGGTCAAGCTGGGGACGGTGCGGAGCAGGATCCACCGCGGCCGGGCGCAGCTTCGCGCCGCACTGGAGCATCGCAGGCCGCGGCGCGGCGCGGTGCGGCGCGGCGCCGACGAAGCGGCACTGCTCGGCGGGGTTCCCGCCGGCCAGCTTCCTGGCGTCTCGGTGGCCGGGAAGGCGGGCGGGTCGTGAGCCACCTCGGACATTGGCTATCCGCGCTGGTGGACGGCGAGCTGGACGGAACAGAACGGGACCACGTGCTCAACCATGTCGCCGGGTGCCGGTCGTGCCGCGAGGAAGCCAACGCGATGCGGGCGCTCAAGCGCCGGCTGACGGCGCTCGGCGAGACGTCGGCCGAGCCGGCCATCACCGGCCGCCTGATCGAGCTGGCCGGCCGCGACCACGGCGCCACCGCCGCGGCACCCATGCCGTCCCCGGCGAGGATGCCACAGCTAGGCTGGGCCGCTGAATGGGGACCAAGGCTGATCGCCCAGAGCTGGCGGACGGCCGCGGCCTCGGCGGGCGGCGCGCTGCTCGCCATCGGAGCGGTCGCCTTCCTGCTCGGCAACGCCGCTGAGCCGCCCGCACCTAAGGTCACTCCCTCAGTCGACAGCTACCTGCTGGAGCACGCTTACGACGCCGGCCAGGCGCGCGCGGGCTCGCCGCCGGTCACCGGGTACGCACCGGCCAGCCAGGGTCAGGGCACCGGGCTGTCCGGCCCGGGGCCGGCCCGCCCCGGGCAGCCAGCCTCCGGCCAGCTCAGCTATCGTCCGGCGCCGGCCGGCCGGGCGACACCGACCGGAGCGACAGGCGCGGCCGCGGACAGCCCGAGCGTGTCACCGGACGCGAGCCCAACCGTGTCACCGGACGCCAGCCCGTCCGCCTCGGCCGCAGGCAGCGCGTCGCATGGTCCGCAACTGACGAGCAGTCACCCCGGGTAGCCCGGATGATCTGGCTGTACTGGAGGCGCTCGAGGCTGGTGATCGGAGCGGCCGGATTGGCTCTCGGAACGCTCGCCGCGCTCATCCTGGTCGCCAGCGCCGTCGCTGACGGCAAGCGGCCCGTGGCGGTGCCGCCGGCCGCGGTATGGCGCACCAGCGTAGCACCGGGAACTTCCCGGCAGCCGCCCGCCGACAGCCCAGCCGAGAGCGCACTCATGCACCGCGGACTGCTGCTGATGACCGCCGCCGTCGGGGCGTGCCGGACCGTGCCGTACCGCGGCGTCCAGATCGTTGCGTGGTCGAGTCCCGAGGGATCGTCCTCCTACCTGCTTGACGTCTGGCATCGGCCGGGCGGGCCAGAACTCGCCCAGGACGATGACGACGCCGACGACAGCGGGCAGGCCCGGCCTTCCGGCGCGGCCGGAGGCACGGTCGGCGTGCTGAGCATCTCCCCGGGCATGCTCGACCTGCTGCGCCTCAACTACGTGATCGAGTACGCCGGCGCCGGGTCGTCGAGCGACCGGCCGGCCGAGATCGTCGCGGTGCGCCGGCGTGACGGCACGCTCGCCGCGCGGTACTGGCTGGACCAGGCCACGGGCCTGCCGCTGCGCAGGGAGATGTTCGACGAGACCGGACGGCGGGTCAGCGAGGGAGCCTTCATCGACCTGGCGATCGGCGACCGCGACATCGGCCCCACGCCGGCACCGCAGGGGCAGGCCTGGAGCAACTACCTCCCGTCCGCGAAGCTGGCGGCGAACACCCGGCCGCCCGCCGCCCGGCTGGCCACGCTGCACGCGGCCGGCTGGCCGGTGCCGAGCAGGCTCGGCGGCAACATGATCCTTTCCGGGGTGACCAGGACGGTGACGCGGTCCGGGCTGGTGCTCGATGCCCGTTATTCGGATGGCTTGTCGGTGGTGTCGGTCTTCATGCAGCGCGGCGAGCTGCCGCGGTCGCTGCCCGGCTGGCATCAGGCCGACGTTGACGGCACGCGGGTCCTAGCCACGCAAGTCGGCGACCTGGACGAGCAGGGCCTGGCCTGGTCGGCGCACGGTGTCGTGTACACCGTCATCGCCGACGCGCCGCCGTCCGCGGTCGCCATGATCGTCGTTCAGCTTCCGCACGACCAGCACACCGGGTTCTGGTCGCGGGTATTTCGGGGCCTGAAGCGGATCGGCTCCTGGTTTGATCCCTTCGGCTGACCCGATCGTTGCCGCCGGCGGTTAGTCTGGTTTGAGCGAACCTCGTCAGAGGTCACGACAGCGGGAGCGCGAGGCAGCTTGTTCGACCTGTCCTTCATCAAGATCTTGGTCCTCGCCGTGCTCGGCCTGGTGATCTTCGGACCTGACCAGCTTCCTAAGATGGCTGCGCAGGCCGGGCGCGCGCTGCGGGACCTGCGGCGGCTGGCCGACTCGGCTAGGGCCGACCTCACCGAGAGCCTCGGACCAGAGTTCGGTGACTTCGACTTCAACGACCTCAACCCCAAGTCCTTCGTCCGCAAGCACCTGCTCGACCCGCTGGACGAGGCGAACGGCGAGGGGTCGGGATCCGGCCCGGAGGTGCCCTATGGCGAGCTGCCCGAGCCGGACCTGGCGTCCGCCACGCTGATCGCCGGCGAGATCCCGCCGTACGACTCAGAGGCCACCTGACCAGACCGGAGCCGGGCCGGGCTCACGCCGGCCGGGTAAGGCCGACGTCAGACCGGGGTCAGGCCAAGCTGGCGTCCCGCCAGGGTGCGTGACCTGCCGCTGATGGCCTGGGCGATCTTGGTCAGCTCGGCCGCGGCGGGTGTCAGCGGGTCGCTGAGCACTAGCGGAACGCCCTCGTCCGCGGCCTCGCGCAGCCGCAGGTCGATCGGGATCTCGCCGAGCAGCGGCACGTCGGAGCCGGTCAGGCGGCTGAGCGCCTGGGCGACGGCGCGGCCGCCGCCCCTGCCGAACACCTCGATCCGCTCGCCGCAGTGCGGGCACGACAGGAACGCCATGTTCTCGATCACCCCGACCACCCGCTGGTGCAACTGCGTGGCCAGCGAGCCGGCCCGCTCGGCAACCTCGGACGCGGCGAGCTGCGGGGTCGTGACCACGATCAGCTCCGCGCCGGGAATCAGATGCCCCGCCGAGATCGCCACGTCCCCGGTGCCGGGGGGCAGGTCGAGCAGCAGCACGTCAAGGTCGCCCC
>WNGQ01006624.1_pt1 | contig 14323 bp, 8 predicted proteins | sample 5407661 | NCBI WGS metagenome assembly WNGQ01 (sample SAMN13153382, study PRJNA577476) | soil metagenome | isolation source: 60 cm soil or saprolite under Garry oak tree replicate 2 | place: USA:California | collected 2016-06-15 | reverse complement strand
TCCCGACGGCAGCACTCTCGATATCGCCGTCGCCTTGCAGAAGGAATTGCGAATGCTCAAACAGGAACTGCCACCCGACACCAAGCTGGCTTTCTTCTATGATCAATCAATCCTGGTGCGCGAGTCCGTCAAGAGCGTTTGGGAAGCCATTCTCTTCGGCCTGGTTCTGTCCATCGCCATCATCTTCTGCTTTTTGAAAAACTGGGGCATCACTTTTACGGCGATTATTGTGATCCCCGTGACAGTGCTCGTGACCGTCCTGGCCATGAGGATGCTCGGTATGAGCTTCAACCTCATGACCCTGGGCGGCATCGCAGCGGCCATCGGCTTGGTGATTGATGACGCGATTGTAGTCGTCGAGGCCATCTACTCAAGAGTTGCGGCGGGCCGCTCGCGTCTGGAAAGCATCCAGGAAGGCATCGCTGAAATCTTTCACCCTTTGGTCGGCTCGACTCTCACACCGGTCGTTGTATTCATCCCGCTCGCTTTTCTCGAAGGGCTGGCAGGTGTTTTCTTCCGCGCCCTGGCGCTGACCATGGTCGTCTCCCTTCTCACGTCCCTGGTGCTGGCCATCACACTCACCCCGTCCCTGGCCGGCTGGCTTACCCGCGAGCGCGAGCCTCCGGAGCACGCGCATACATTCGGAGACACGGAAGGGGGCTTCCTTTTGAGGCTGCTGATCCGAGGCTATGAAAAGGCGGTCCGAATCGCCCTGAGCTGGCGCTGGCTAGCGTTTTTAGGGTGCCTGCTGGTAGCTGGTCTGGGCGTTTTCGTTTACCAGCGGCTGGACTCGGATTTTCTCCCTGCCCTCGATGAAGGCGCCATGGTGATTGATTACATCGCGCGCCCGGGCACCAGCCTCAGCGAAACTTCGCGAGAGTTGCTGCAAGCCGAGGACATTCTGCGCGCTACCTCGGAAGTCGAGAGTTATTCCCGCCGCACCGGCGCTCGTCTCGCTCTCGCCATTGCCGAGCCGCACACGGGCGATTTTTTAGTCAAATTGAAAAACGATCGCAAGCGCTCGACCGACGACGTGATGAGTGAACTGCGCCACAAATTCCTCGCCGCTGTCCCAAGCATGGAATGGGACCTGCACGGCATCCTCGGCGACCTGATCGGCGACCTGACGTGGGCGCCCAAACCGGTCGAAATCAAATTGATCTCGACCGACCTTTCCTGGTTGAAGCAGAAAGCGCCCGAAGTCGTAGCGGAAATCAAGAAGGTCAAGGGCGTGGTGGACACGTTCGATGGGTTGCTGGCAACCGGCAACGGACTGAACCTGCGTGTGCGCCATGCCGCAGCACAGCGGTTCGGCTTGACCGCCGATGACATTGCCATCGCACTCAATAGCGCCCTCTTCGGCCAAATCGCCTCCAGCGTTCTGGAGGGCGACCGCGTAATCGCCATCCGCGTCCTGGTGGACAAGCGTCGCGTAGCCACCCTCGCAGCCATTAGCGACCTGCCGATTCGCACGCCGACCGGAATGATAGTCAGGCTTTCACAAGTGGCGGATGTCTTTGAAGAGCCTGGCCAGATTGAACTGCGCCGCGAAGACCTCCGGCAGCTTGTTGGTGTTACTGCTCGGCTTGAAGGGCGTGACCTCGGCAGCGCGATGAGCGAAATTCGACAAAGGCTCGGCCAGGACAAGTCCTTGCCCCCTGGCGGCGTTGACTACGGCGGCCTCTACCAGCAGCAGCAGGAGTCGTTCCGGAATCTGCTTCTGGTTCTGCTCATGGCGATTTTCCTGGTCTTCACTGTGCTCTTGATTGAATTCGGCTCGTTCCATGAACCAGTGGCGATAGTCTTCGGCGCTGTCCTGGCACTTTTTGGGACCGTGCTGGCCCTGTTTATCACCGGCACTTCGCTGAACATCGTCTCCTTTCTGGGCGCCATTATCGGCGTCGGGATCGTGGCCAAGAATGGTATCCTGATGCTCGATTACGTGCAACGCCTGCGCGCCCAGGGTGTCGCCCTGGATGAAGCCCTGGTGCGCTCAGGCCACCGCCGTTTGCGGCCGGTGCTGATGACTTCCCTGGCCGCGGCGCTGGGCATGTTGCCACTGGCCTACGGCATTGGCAGCGGCGCGGCCATGCTCAGACCCTTGGCCATCGCCGTAATTGGCGCGTTGTGCATTTCGGTCCTGCTCTCTCTGGTAGCCACACCCACAGTTTTTTATTTGATGCTGAACCGGCAAGGGACGCCGCAATCCCCGAAAGTAACGACCCAGGAATGACCTGGAAGGATTCCAAGACCAGTTGTGGGCTATCCGTCCGCGAAGCGGACAAACGTGAATAGCCGTGGGTGCCGAACCCACGGAGAGATCCCGTAAAAACCTTCTGACCCTGAAAGGGTCAAACCCTCCGCCCTCCGGCCTGTGCGCTATCCGAGCAGGAGCAGAATTACCATGCCGATGACCGTTGTCAGGACGCTCACCGGAATGCCAAACCGCGCGTAATCCCAGAACCCCACTTCCACGTGGCCACGGGCCGATTCGATGACGATGACATTGGCGACGGAGCCAAGAATGGTGAGATTGCCGGCGAACATTGTTGCCAGCGCCATCACTTTCCACATCAATTCCGGCTGCGTGAAATTATCCGCTTCCCTCTCCCATCCGATGGGAGAGGGCCAGGGTGAGGGGGCTCCACTTTGCCGCCACAAGCACGCCTGATGCCTCACCTTAGCCTGCCGCATGAGGAGCCGCGCAGCAGCACTCTTTGCCTTGCACGCAGCGGCAAGCGAGCACTGCCAGGTCGGCGCCGAGTATGGGCGCGGCCAGATAAATCCAGAGGTGGTTCAGGTGCAATGACACCAGCGCCGGGGCCAGCGACCGCGCAGGGTTCATGGCCGCGCCGCAAATCGGCCCAGCGAACATGGCTTCAAGAGCAATGACCGCGCCAACAGCGATTCCGGCGGTAATGCCCTTTTCCTTCGAGCCGGTCGAAACGCTGAGAATCACCAGTATCAAGAGGAAAGTGAGCACCAGTTCGAGCACGAACGATTGCCAGGCGGGGCCCGCTGGGAACGTTGCGCCCAGGGTGGGGTGCGCGGCAAACAACAGGCGCAGCAGAACGCTGGCAGCAATCGCGCCCAGACATTGGCTTCCAACATAAGGCAGGACCAGCCAACTTTCGAAACGGCGCGCGGACCAGAAGCCGATGGTAACTGCCGGGTTCAGGTGAGCACCGGAGATGTCGCCGAAGGCATAGACCATCGCCAGCACAATGAGACCGAAGGTAAGCGCGATGCCGACGTGGGTAATGACGCCGCCGCTAACGTCATTGATGACGATTGCGCCAGTGCCGGCAAACACGAGAGCAAATGTTCCAAAGAATTCCGCGAATAGTTTTTTCGTCATGTGATTGGCGTTCCGACATTCGGTGGTTCGCGCCAGCATAAGAGAGTTATTCGGGTCTTGGGATTGTCGCGACCGAATCGGCGGCGATTACTTGATAGCGTTTATCGAACAGTTCCTGCGGGGTTCTGGGCTTTTGCGGGCCAGGCGCGGGGAACACGAAGCGCGACACAACAGCCACTTGGATGATTTGCTTTTCAAACAGCTTGGGCAGGTTCTCGACGGAGCGAGTCTCGGCAATGAATTTGGGCTTTCGGGTCAACTGGGCCAATTCTTCATCGGAAAGCTGCGGGGCGCCGACGAAGGAGACGAGGGCGTCAGCAGTGGAGTTGTTCTTAATCGCGCGCAGGAAGCGACGGCCAGACAAACCGGAGCCGACGCCGTACTTGGCCTGGTCCCGGGTATCAAATTCGTGTTCTTTGAGGTCGTAATTTCCGAGTTTGGCAAGCGTGCGATGGAAGGCTTGGAGTTGGGTTTCCAGTTCGGGCGCACTTCCGGTGGGAATGATAAGCAGAAGGACCTTTCCCTTTGGGCCGAGGACGCGGGCGGTCTGCTCGGCCATTACTTCGCCAATGCGCTGGTGCAGCCTGACATTATGTTTGGGTGCCTTGAATTCGCGGTAGTAAATCCAGGTTGCCGAAGAAGCGATTACCAAAACCGAACCCAGGGCGAGGAGGGTGTTTTTACGATTGGGTGGCATGGCTCAAACCTAAAGCTGAAACCCTGAAATTCTGAAAAGCTGAAAAGCCCTCCGCACCCGCCCGCACGCGCCCTGCCACCCGTTTCAGAATTTCAGTTTTCAGCATTTCAGCGTTTTGAGTTCAATTGGCGGTTTCGGGAAAGCGCCAGCGGATGTTGGTGGATTTTTTATCATGAACGCCGGGGATGCGAAAGGTATCGAAGCCGGCGGCGCTATTGTCGAAAAAGAGGATATTGGAACGGGTGGCCTTGCTGTGACGGGCATTGATGCGCTCGTCCTTGCCGTTATGCATCCAAAAGCCGTCGAAGATGACGGGCATCCGCGTATAGCGGGCTGCGGCGCTACGCTTGACGAGGGCCGTCGAGCGGCTGCCGTCCATGGGAATGCGGGTGAAGGGCCATTCCTGCGGGCGACCGGTAGAACCGTTGATGCCATACCAGCAGTCAATGAAGAAACGCTTCGGGGGATTGCTCCCGGAAGGAAAAGGCCAGGCTTTGGCGCCTTCCGGATCGTCGCGGCTGGTGGGGTTGAAACTAAAAACGGCGGGCAAGCCCGAAGGGCATCTAAACACCGAGTTGCCGGCCGGCAGGCTGTAATAGGTAGGGGAGCGCTGGCCAGAGAGATACTTTCCGCCATAAAGGATGGTGGGCCAGCCTTCGGAGAATTTCGCGCCGTTTCGCAGATCGTATTCGGCCGGGATGAGCAAGTCGTTGTGGTCATCGGAATAAATGGTCAAGGCGACACCAATCTGCTTCATATTGCTGAGGCAGACGATGCTCCGGGCCTTTTCCTTTGCCATCGACAGCGCGGGCAGCAGCATGGCAGCGAGGATGGAAATGATGGCGATGACGACTAGAAGTTCGATCAGGGTGAAGGCGTTGCGAATGACGAATGACGAATGACGAATGACGAAAGCGCAGCGAGCGTTCTTCTCAAACGCTGAAAGGCTGAAACGCTGAAACGCTGAAAGGCTGAAACTTGACATGTATGAATAGCTTTTTAGGTTTTCAGCTTTTCAGCTTTTGGCCTTGGAGGTCAGGCTGGCAAATTCTTCCTCCCGGCGGACTTTTTTGCTCGGGCCGCTCACGTAAGGATTATAGCAGATCTCGAGCCGGACGCGAAATTGTTTTTCGCCTCGGTACGCTTGCGCGCGGACCTCTTATAGCATAATTTCTGCGAATCTATGCGTTCTTGTTGTCGTTGGGCTTCTGGAGTTCCCTTCTTTTTGTTTTCGATCTTGCTGGCCACAGCCAATGTCGGCTTTTGTGCTACGACCAATCTCTGGACAAACAGCGTGAGTGGCTTGTGGCGCGACGGCACGAACTGGTCGAGCAATCAGCCCCCCGATTCCACTTTCAATTTTATTTTGATCACGAACGCTGGCAGCAAGACGGTGACTATCGACTCAGCAACAGCGGCGACGAACCTGGCAATCCGGAGGCTGACAGTTTCGGCGCCGGGCGACGCGCTCAACACGCTTCAAGTCACCGGCTTGGACACCAACCAGCCGCTGCAACTGTCGAGCACGCTCACCGTGGGGCCGGGCGGCGTAATTAACGTCTCTGACTCTGCCGTAAGCATTGATGGAACACTCGGTGGACTTCTGAACGTGACGGCCGGCATCGTCAACCTGGGCAGTGGCCTGATTGATTGCAGCACGGTGACCATTACAAAAATTGGGAATGCCAATGGCAGTTCCGGCACCTTAATCCTCAACGGAGGTACGATGCTGGCGCAGCAACTCAAGTTCGGCGCCGCCGTCGGCTCCCAGGGAGCTCTTAACCAATCTAACGGTCTGTTGAACTGTTCCTCGCTAGTCAGCCTGGGCGATAGCTTGAATTCTACGGGTATCGTTTTTCTGGCCGGCGGCCAATTGATCGCCACCAACGACCTCACCAAAGTGGGCAATATCGGGTGCGGCCAGATGACCATCGCCGGCGGCTCCGCCAATTTTGCCTTCCTAAACCTGGGTGAGAATGCCGGCTCCGCCGGCACTCTCCTCGTCACTGGCGGGCTACTGGTTCTCACTCCACGAACGACCAATGATTGGCTGGGAGTCGGGAACTTTGGCAACGGCCAGCTCACCATTTGCGGCGGGACCAACCTGCTATTGTCCGCCTTGCACGTCGCAGACAATATCAGTTCGACCGGCATCGTTTCTGTCACCGGTGGGCAATTGACGGTCACTAACGATCTCTGCGCCATCGGTCGGTACGGGGTTGGGCAAATGACTATCTCCAATGCGACGGTGTTGACGGCCGACATTTCCGTTGGCCGACATGATGGCGCCATCGGTACGCTGACGCTGCAGACGAACGCGGTTCTGACTCAACTGGATGATCTTTCCGTTGCCCGCTTTGCCAATTCGGTGGGTCACGTTGTGATGACCGGCGGTGTGCTCTCGCTGGCCAACAGTGACATCCGGGTCGGGCGCGGGGGTAGCGGGGACATGACCCTGTCCAACGGCACGGCGCGCGCGCTGAGCGGGCTGGTGGCGGTCTCCACGGTCGAACCGGAAGCCAACTCAGGTTTGCTGGTGACTAACGCGCCGATAGGCACCTTGACCATTGCTGGTGGGGTTCTGGAGCTGTCGTCCAATTTGCTCGTCGGCACCGCTTCAATTTCCACGGGCCAAGTGGTCGTCGCTGGTGGCAGCCTGGCTGTTGGTGGCGGCGCCAGCCCTGGTTATCTGAGCATTGCCAGCGGCAGTTGCTCATTGAGCCGTGGCAGCATTGCGACGGACAACTTGTTTCTCACCAACAACACCGGGCAATTCGTGTTCAATGCCGGCACCCTCCAAGCCAAGAACATGACGGTATCGAACGGCGTCCCTTTTGTCGTGGGCGACGGCATCGAACCGGCAACCCTGCAGTTGCAGGGGGGGATATACTCCTTCGCCGATGGCTTGGTAGTGGCGAGCAACGCTGTCATTACGGGTTGCGGCACCATCCGCGGCAGCATCACCAACTACGGCGTCATCGCGACCAACTGCCAGCCTGCCATCAGTATCACAAGCATCGCCAAGACAGGCCCATCGGTGACCCTTTCTTTCACGACCGTGAACGGCTCGAACCACGTGGTGGAATACAATAACGCGGTTGGCACCACGAATTGGACGGCCATACTGCCCGGCGTGATCGGCAACGGCAGCGTCATGGCCGAAACCGATACCAACGCGACCTCGCCGAGCCGGTTTTACCGGATTCACCTGCAGTAGAGTCAAACGCTGAAACGCCAAAAGTTTTAGCGTTTCAGCTTTTTAGCGTTTCAGCTTTTGGTGTTTTTTGAGCCTCAACTCACAAAGTTCTAACAGCGCTTCGGTAAAATTCTGCCGCTCGGGGAATTGTGTGCTCAAGTAGATGTGCCGCGCCAGTGTGAGGGTCGTGTAGCATTGGATAGCCCCGAAAGCTTTCGGGGCTGATTCGCCGGAGAGCTGGAGGAATCGCTCCTCAAGCGCGCGCTCCTGGCCGGCGAGGGCACGCGGATTGCCGAGTTGGCGCAAGCTTTGTTCGCTCATGTGTCCGATGAAATTGCCGATGTCGAGGGCGGGATCGCCGAGGCAGTAGAGATCGAAATCAACCAGGCAAATTCGAATGGCCTCTCCCCCTGCCCCCTCTCCATCGGATGGAGAGGGGGATGGGGGAGAGGGGGTCAGCACCATGACTTGGGCGGGATAGAAATCGCGGTGAATCCCGCACGGCTGCGATTGTGGCACCGAAGCCGCCAACTGCTCGCAGGCTGCGAACAACTGTTGCAACCGGGCCGCCCATTGCGGTCTGGAGCGGCCAACCTGCGCAAGCTTCTCCTCCAGGATGCGCAGTTCGTCAGTCAGAGTGTGGCGGCGTTCGGTGGCAACGCCGGCCTGATGAAGCTTGTGGGCAGCTTCGGCCACGCGGCGCGCCAGTTCGATTCCGCCCGGCTTGGAAAAGAGTTCAGTGGCCGGCATACCGGGCATCTTCATCTGCAGCCACATTTGAAACTCTGGAATAATGCCAAGCGGCTCCGGCACAGAAATCCCGTCGGTGGCGTTTGCCCCGAAACCAGCGTTTCTGAGGGTTTCGAGCAGATCATGCGTTGTGGCATCCGGCTCTCTTGCGTTCGCCTTGCCTAACAAAGTCAACGGCCCGGGTGGAGACCGGGGCCCATCGAAGGAGACGTCGTACTCGATGAGGCAGCGCCGGGCAGGTTTGTAGCGAACCACTTTAATCGCGCGGAGGCGGAGTTTTTGCTGGGCGCCGTTGATTTCAGCCCAGCACTGGGCCAGACGGCCCTCCGCTAAGGCCGGCGTCAATGCCTGCGCCAGAAATCGCATTTTAGGGTCGCGGTCAACCCCGAAGGGGTCGAGGACGGGGATGGTGGAAACCTGAACATGGGATATGGGATATGGGATATGGGATATGGGCTGGAGCATTCCATTTTCCATTTTCCATTTTCCATCTGCCAGCTTCGACATCAGGGAGGGCGCGAGTTGACTGACGACCGAGCATAACTTCTCGGCGATACGATGCATGGAATAATGCTGCAAACACCGGGCTCGCGCCTTTTCGCCGAGCCTGCGCGCCTCTTCCGGATTGGCCAGCAACTTGTCGATAGCTTCGGCCAACTGTTCGACGTCGCCAGGCGGCACCAGGCGAGCACAATCGGCGAGTGTCTCGGGGAGATCGGAGATGGCACTGGCCACGATCGGCTTGGCCATGGCCATGCAATCGTATGCTTTCATGGGCATTTGGTAGCGGGCCGGCTCGGTGTCCAATTGCGGAATGGCGACCACATCAGCCGCTGCCAGCAACGTCGGCAGGGCGGCATAGGAAATCATGGGGATTCTCTGCAGGGGAAAGGGGTCCCAGTCCTCTGTGGCCAGGTCTTCGGGGCGGCAAAGGACGGCCAGGCGAGCACCGGGTACGCGGGTGAGGGCTTTGGCCAGGGGCTTCAGCCCTTTGTACGAGCGCGGCGTGCCGGGGAATAAAACTGTTGGGCCTTTGAAGCCAAAGCTGCGGCGGGCTTTTTCCCGGTCAATCGCGTCCGGGTTGAACAGTTCAGTCAATGAACCGTGCGGGACCAAAGTACCGCCAAAGCGCTGTCGGAGCGCCATGGAAGCGACCGTGATGGCCGAAGCAGCGCCCGTGGCCTTGGTGAGCAGCGAGAGATAAACCGCGGAGGCTGGCCGGCGCAGATCCGCCATCGAGGGTTTCTCGGCCCAATCCGAGCGAGGCGCGAGCGCAATATCCAGATCGTCGAGATCCAGGATGACGGGAACCTGGCGGCACTCTGCGGCCACCAAAGCCGCGCCGAAGGAAGCCATGTGCGGCTTGACGGCGATCAGAACATCGCCCTCGCAGGCCCGAACCAGTTGCAGGAAGGAGGTCGTAAAGCGCGGAAACCGTTCTTCTGTGACCGTCTTGATCCAGGCTTCCTGGGGCAACGCTGGCCACAGACCTCTGCGTTCCACCGGGCCAATGAGTGTCACCCCGGCGAAATGGGCGGCGGCCACCGCCAAGCGATGAGCGCGCATGGAGGCATTGGAAGAAAGATTGTGGCTGAGGATGGTGACTTTCATGCCCCAGTGAGAGGGTAGAGCGGAGAGGGTAGAGCGCGCGTCCCCTTGCAAGCTTCTCTCTTCTCTTTTCACTCTTCCCTCTTCTATTTCAGGGAGGGGCCGAGGCAGGCGCCCCATAGGCATACCTCGCAGCGCGCGCCTCAGGCATGTGCAGCCGCCACGTCGAAGCGTAGCGGCCGTTGGCCTGCATCAACTCGGAGTGCGTGCCGCGCTCGATTATGACGCCCGATTCGAGGTAACAGATCAGGTCGGCGGCACCGGCCTGCTCCAGGTTGTGGGTGATGAGGAAGGTGGTCCGGCCCGGGTTGAGGCGAGCGAGTGCTTCGAGGACGGCGCGCTCATTTTTTGCGTCCAGCCCGGTGGTCGGTTCGTCCAGAATGAGAATGGGGGCCTTTCGGATGGCGGCGCGGGCGATGGCGATGCGCTGCCGTTGGCCATGTGAAAGGGTGACTCCACGCTCGCCTACCAGGGAATTATAGCCTTCCGGCAGGGCGGCGATAAATTCATGGGCGTTGGCGAGGCGGCCGGCAGCTTCAACCTCGACGTCAGTGGCAGCGGGGGCGCCATAGGCGATGTTCTCGCGAACGCTGGCAGCAAACAATGCGTTGTCCTGCAAGACTACCGCTATTTGCAAGCGCAAGGATTGGAGGGTGAATTCACGAATGTTCTGGCCATCAATTAATATCCGCCCCTGCTGTGGGTCATATAATCGCAGGATCAGGCTGAGCAGCGATGATTTGCCGCCGCCGGAAGGTCCGACCAGCGCGATTTGTTGGCCGGGCAAGGCACGCAGATCAATCTCCTTCAGCAGAGGCTGTCCGCGTTCGTAAGCGAAGCTGACGTTCTCGAACCGCACCTCGCCACGAAAAGCGGGCGCCGGCACCGCGCCTGGCAAGTCGCGCACGTCGGGGACACGTTCGAGCAGGTCGAGCACGCGCTCGCCGGCGGCGGCGGCTTTGCCGAGGCGGCCTGTGTATTTGGCAAAATCCTGGATCGGGCGAAATGCATTTTTCAGATAGGCGAGAAAAACCAAAAGGTCGCCAGGCGTGAGGGCCTTGCGTAAAACGAGCCTGGTCCCGTAATATAACACCAGCGCGCCGGCGACCGCCGTCAGGACATCAACCGAGCGCTCGAGGCTGGCGGCCAATCGCCGGCCCTTCATGTCTTGTTTTAAAATTTTTTTGTTCTGGCCGGCGAAACTTTCCTGGAACGCGCTTTCCAGTGAAAGGGCCTGCACGGTCTTGATCGCGCCGATGGATTCGGCGGCGGTGGCCGCCATTGCGCCTTCGCGTTGTCGTTGTTTGCGGGCCGCTTCTCGAATCCGCGGACCGAGCGTGACGGTTCGCAGCCAGAACAATGGAAACACGGCCAGCGCAAGCAGGGCGAGCTGCCAATTGAGCCAGACATCGGGAGGAACGCCGTGACCACAACGTCCTGCAGCATGCCCACGTCGCTGATGAGCCTCACCACCAGGTCGCCGGTCCGGGCCTTGGTGTGAAAAGACAGCGACAGATATTGCACGTGGCGGTAGAGTTGGGTCCGTATCCGGGTGAGCACGCGGTTGCCCAATTTTGCGAAGCCGATAGTGTTCCAGTAAGCGGCCAGCGCGCGCAGACCGGTGATGGCCACGACCGCAAGGGCCGCGAATGTCAACAACGTGCCCGGCTCGAACCTGGCCAGGCGCGCAACGAACGCAGAGTTGCTCCGGGCGATAGAGCCAATGACGTGGTCGAAAACAAATTTCAGCGGCCAGGGTTCGAGCAGGCGCAAACCGATTTCTGCGAACAGCGCCGTCAACGAACCTGCAATGAGCAAGCGATGCTTGCGGACTTGGGGCCAGAAATGAATCAGGATCCGCCACAAGCCGGGCAAGCTCTGCTGGAGAGTTTCAGGTCGCGACATAGATGGAAGATGGAAGATGGAAGATGCAGGACTGGCGCGGGGAGCTAGCTTCCATATCCCATATCCCATATCCCATATCCCATCCTGGCGGCCGTCTGCTCCGTGATTGTCATGGTGTCATCCTACACTTTCTGGCGGTCTTTATCCACTGGCTATTTCGGAGGACGGAGGACGGAGGACGGAGGGCAGAGGCCGATCTCCGATCTCCGATCTCCGGCCTCCGATCTCTGACCTCCGGCCTCTGACCTCTGACCTCCGCCCTCCGTCCTCCACCTCCGCCGGGCAGCTCATCCCAATTTAGGGCACGGCCAGCCGCAGGATCTGTTCCGCGACGGCGTCCCAGGTATGTTGCCGAAAGACGGTAGCGCGGGCAGCCTGGCCAAGCCGCAAGCGCAACTGAGGATCACTTTGCAATCTCCCGAGGGCCGCTGCCAATGCCGCCGTATCACCCGGCGGAACAAGCAGGCCGTTAACGCCTGGTTCGATTAGTTTTTGTAGCTGACCAACCCGGCTGGCCACGACCGGCAGGCCAGCCGCCATGTACTCATAGACTTTGAGCGGCGAAAAATAAAAATTCAGCAACTCCGGATAGGGCGCCACCGCAACATCCATCGAGGCCAGCAGGTTGGGAACTTCGGCTGGGGCAACTGCGCCTGTAAAATGAACTGCCCGCGCCAAGCCACGCGAGAAGACCTCGGCGGCCAGTTTTTCGCGTTCGGGTCCAGCCCCCACAAGGAGCAGTCGAGTCCTGGGGTCGTGTCCGTGAAGCTGCGCGAAGGCTTCCAGCAGAATCGGAAGGCCATGCCACGGTTTCAAAGTGCCAACAAAGCCCACGGTAAATGTTCCGGCAGGACTGGGAACTGACGGTGTCAGGTCTGCGGGAAAACGATCCGGGTTTACTCCATTGGGCACGACCTGCACTTTGCCACGCGCTGCGGGGAAGCGTTCGAGATACTCGGCGACTTCATCCGACACTGCCAGCAGGGCGGTGGCGGCGCTGAACACCCGCTCGGCCACGCGCTGGGCGTTGGCGCGATCGACCAGGCCGCGATGTTCGGCTTGTTCTTCTATCAGGGGCGCGTTGACTTCGCACAAACCTGGCGCGGCGGTGGCGCGGGCGTATTCCATTCCCGCAAAGCTCCAAAGCGAATAGCGTTCATAAACCAGGGTGAACGGACCTTGGCACTCAAGGGCAGCGCGGAGCTGAGTGTTTGCCGCAAGGCACTGTTGTTCCCGGAAAGCCAAATCGCCTTCGGGAGGAGGAGGAAGGGGGTGCAGGTGAACACGCCCGGACCCGAACACCTCAAAAACTTCGTCGCCGCCCTCCGCCCTCCGCCCTCCGCCCTCCGCCCTCCGCCCGCCCGCCTCCTGAGATCGGGGGCAGTTCGTAGCGAACAAATCAATTCGCGCGTTGTGTTTGCCCAACGCTCGCAACACCTCTTGCACGTGGATCGAACAGCCTTTTTGACCGAAGATCGGCACGCCGGGGTCAGCGGTGATGTAAGCGATACGCATCAGCCTGATTCCGGATCTATTGGAGCGGCGCGCAGCTCTCCACTCTTTCTCGTCGCGGTAGTGGCGGATGCAGAATTTCCTCTCCTGCCAGGGATCGCCTAAAAAGCTCGAAGAGAACAGGCACGTTTTTGCGAAGGTCGAAGAGCCTTTCGACCTTGGCCCTTCCCGCGCGGCCAAAGGATTGCTGGAGCTCAGGGTGATCGAGCACTTCGGCGATGGCCCGGGCCAGTTGCGCCGGCTCGCCTGGCGGCACCAACAGCCCGGTCTTGCCATCTTCGATAATCTCTGGAATGCCGGCGAGCCGAGTGGAGATGACGGGCAAGCCGGCAGCCATCGCTTCGAGCAGCACCGTCGGCAGCGCGTCGCGGTCGCCCGTTGAACTGATCACACAGGGAAGGACAAGGACGGTCGCGAGCTTGAACGTTTTGATCAATTGCTCCTGGGTCTGCGCGCCCGCGAGAACCACCTGCTCTCCCAAACTCAACCTTCGGATTTCGTTCTCCAAGGTTTGCCTTTCCCTTCCTTCGCCCACGATGAGACAGCGGACTGGGCGCGTGTCGCCCAGCAGGGCGCAGGCCTGGATGAGATCTTGAAAGCCTTTCTTCTGCTCCAGCCGTCCAACGGCCAGAATCAGATCTGACTTTCGAAGTGTGGACTGGTCGGGCTGGAAGCGATCCAGATCAATCCCGTTGTAGAGGCGGATGAGCTTCGTAGCCATCTCCTCCGTGACCAGTTCGGCGAGATGGCGCCGGTTGTAGTCGGAAACGGTGACGACAAATTTGGCTTCGCGGATCTTCTGCCGCAGCAGCGCGCCGTCAACGGACTGGTCGTAGATGTCTTTGGCGTGGGCGGTGAAGGAGTAGGGAATGCCTGCCAGCCGGCTGACCAACATCGCTAAATGGGTGGCCTCGGTCCCGAAGTGGGCGTGCAGATGGCCAACGCCTTGTGCCCTGGCCAGGTTGCCAAGCAGGGCGGCGAGGAGAAGTAAAATTGAATCATGCGGCACATCGCCTCCACAGATTTCTTTCAAAGACCGCTGGACAAATCCAGAGTCGTCGAAACGACCCACCTTGACCCGCCACTTCTTCAAAGGTTGACGGGGGGTCAAATAGGCGACAGGAGACTTGAGTTCCCGGACGAGCCCGTGCCGCAAGCTCTCGGCCTCGAGCAGCGTCACATCAATCAACGAATATATCTGGATTTGTGCTCCTAGCCGCTCCAATTCCAGGATCTCATTCAGTATGAAGGTTTCCGACAGGCGCGGGAACCGCTTGAGCACGTAACCGATTTTAAG
>WNGQ01007245.1_pt1 | contig 14324 bp, 9 predicted proteins | sample 5407661 | NCBI WGS metagenome assembly WNGQ01 (sample SAMN13153382, study PRJNA577476) | soil metagenome | isolation source: 60 cm soil or saprolite under Garry oak tree replicate 2 | place: USA:California | collected 2016-06-15 | reverse complement strand
CGATGCTTTTCCCATTGGGGACAACAAAGGCAGCGCAACTCCTTTGTTTGGACAAATTTAGCTGTAACCCTTTTGGAATGACAAATTTGCGGCGGGTTCCTCCCTGTAAGATGCTGAAATTAAAAGGTTTATAGACGGGCAATGGGGGGCGTACCCCTCAGAGAAAACGTAGATACTGTCAGGATGAGTTCACCTACAGCAGCTGTTCTGGGCGAGATCGGAATGCCCATGCCGGTGCATGAACTGGCATCGCGCACCTGGGATGTGATCGTCGTCGGAGCAGGCCATAACGGACTTGCCTGCGCGGCCTATCTGGCGCGGGCAGGCAAACGCGTGGTCGTACTTGAAAGCCGTCAACGTGTGGGTGGGGCTTGCACAATCGAGGAACCTTTTCCCGGCGTGCGGATGTCTCCATGCGCCTATCTTGCCGGGCTGCTGCATCCGCTGGTTGTCTCCGAGTTGGATCTTCCCGCGCGTGGCTTTGAATGGAGTCCCGCGGTCAACGGACTCTTCGTTCCCTTCCTGGACGACTCCGGCATTCAGCTCTGGGACGACGACCAGCGGTGCGAAGATGAGATTCGAGCTTTTGCTCCAAGGGATCTAGAGGGCTGGCGCGCAATGAGCGATGTGATTCGCAGGACGCGCGATGCCTTGCGTCCCGCAGGCGACAGAGATCTTTGGATCGGCGAGGCTCCGACGCGCGAACAGATTGACGAGCGGCTGGGCAGAGACGAGGAAGCACGGCGGATGCTCTTCAACTGGTCGATGGCTGAATTCGTTGAACATTATCTGGTCGATGAGCAGTTGCAGACGGCTTACCTTGGGCAGGGAGTGATTGGAACGAATGCGAGCCCCTTCGACGCGGGGACAGCATCGATTCGGTTTCACCATGCTTCAGGCCGGCTTGGCGGGATGCCCGGGATGTGGGGCTATGTAAAAGGCGGTATGGGCATGGTCTCGTTCTACTTCTGCGATGCCGCGCGGGAGGCTGGAGCTGTCGTTGCATCCGGTGTACCTGTTGCGCAGATTCTGCCTGGAGAAGGCGTGGTTCTCGAAGGCGGCGAGCGCATCCATGCGCCAGTCGTAATTTCGAACGCCGATCCGCGGCAAACGCAGAAGTTGCTTGGAGCTGCTGCCGACCCTGGTTGGAGTGCACGCGTCGAGGAGATTCCGATTGAGGGATGCACGGTAAAACTGAATGTTCTGCTGCACGAGTTGCCTGACTTCCCTGCCCGTCCAGGAAAGAATGAACCTCATCACTACGGACAGATCAATGCACCGCTCACAAAATCCGAGTGGAAGGCCGGATTTGCCGCAGCACGGCGAGGCGAGTTGCCGGAGCATCTTTGGTGCGAAGTGTACTTCCAGAGCGTGCACGATGCGACGGTCGCCCCGGCCGGGCTGCATACCATGAGCGTCTTTGCGCAGTATGTTCCTTACAAATTCTCGCGCGGGACGTGGGAGGAACGGCGCGACGAAGTTCGCCAACTCGCACTTGGATCACTCGGCCGATTCTGCTCCAACATGGAGAGCGCGGTAGTGGATGCGCAGGTGCTGGGTCCTCCCGATATCGAGCGAAAGGTAGGCCTCACCGGTGGTCACATTTTTCAGGGCGAATGCCTGCCTTCCTATATGTGGTCCAATCGGCTTGCTGCACGCACTCCGATGGACGGTGTCTATCTTTGTGGGGCCTGTACGCATCCGGGTGGAAGCGTGATCGGCATCAACGGGCGCAACGCCGCCATGGCCGTGTTGAAGGACGCGGAAGATCTTTAGTTTCGGGCTGGCGAGTTACACAGGTGTGCTTCGCGCGCATGTCTAAGATCTCCCTTTCCTAATGCGGCTAACACAAGGAACCCTCCCGAGAGCAAATTCATCCTCTGATCCGCTAGAAAATCACCGTATTGAATCAAACGATTCTCTTATGGCTTTTATTTGTTTTAACCGGGACAGGATTTGAATGGCTTCTGGTCAACGACGGTTTCACGCTTTCTCACTACCAACCCAGCGAATGCCGAACCAATCTAAAAAGAGATGGCGATCGAACTCGAGAACTTGCAGAATTCGCTGCGCACGATGGGGAGATGTCTATGAGTGGCAATGGGAGTACCGGCATTTCGGATATACAGCAAGTCGTAGTGGAGACTCCGCGTGGAAGCCGAAACAAGTACAAACTGGATGAACAGACCGGGCAGATCAAACTATCGAAGGTTATGCCCGAAGGAATGGTATTCCCCTTCGACTTTGGGTACTTCCCCGGAACGAAAGGCGAGGATGGCGATCCTCTCGATGTGCTTGTGTTGAGCGACGAACCAACCTTTCCGGGATGCCAGATCGCCTGCAGGTTGGTTGGCGGGCAGCTCGCGCAACAGAAGGACAAGACCAAGGACGTTCGCAATGATCGGATCGTCGCGATAGCCGAAGCTTCGGTTCTCTATTCGGAAGTGAAGCAACTCGGCGATCTGTCTCCGTTTCTTCTGAAACAAATCGATGACTTCTTTGTGAACTACCAACGGGTGCGGGACATTGAGGTAACACCGCTCGGCCATGACGGACCGGAACATGCGAAGCAGCTGCTGGAGAAAGCATCAGCCAACCGTTGAAGTGGAAATTTAGCCGAACTCTACGCCAGGCAGCATTCGTGTGCAATCTGCATACGCTCTTCGCTAGGAATAACCCACGCCGCGATCCTTGACGTTGCCGTCGAAAGCCTTCCCTCGATATCGATCAGGCGATCGCTGGCTTCTGCATCGATTTCTAGTCCAGAAGAAAACAGCCCGGCACAAACATGCTCCCGTACGAATATCGTATTCTCGCCGATTCCGCCGCCGAAGATAATTGCTCGGCGGATCCGAGAGCCGCAAAGAGAGAGACAACGGCCTTGCGGGCGCGGTAGGCAAACATGTCCATCGCCAATTTTGCTCGCGGGTTTGAGTCGTACTGTTCCATCAGAACGCGGGTGTCCAGTGATTCTCCCGACACGCCGAGCAGACCAGATTTCTTATTCAGCAGGGTCATCACTTCATCGATCTGCATGCCCTCCTCGTGCGTTAGCAACGGAATCACGGATGGATCTACATCTCCCGATCGAGTTCCCATCATCAACCCCTCGAGCGGTGTCAGCCCCATCGTATTGTCGATCGACTTCCCTTCTCGAACCCCCGTCACGGAGCAGCCGCTTTCGAGATGCAGCGATACGACGTTGCATGCAGTGGGTGTCTTGCCGACGAGATGGGCATAACGTTCCACCAAGTAACGATGATAGATACCGTGAAATCCGTAGCGCCGAATCTGATGCTTGTCCGCCAGGTCCGGAGGAAGAGCATATCGCGAGGCGTGCTCTGGAATCGTTCGATGAAACGCCGTATCAAAAACGGCATAGAGGGGAACGTTCGGCAATTTTTGCCGTAGAGGTGCAAGGACCTCTATTGAACTTTTGTTGTGCAAGGGAGCCAGTTTTTTCGTAGGCTATGATCTTCTTCTCTATGGTTTGGTCGATCGGCGTGGGTAAGTCAAACTCGCTGCCGTCGTGCACAACCCTAACTGCGGCGCGATCGATTTGTATGAGATCTGGAAGATCACCGCGAGCCTTTTTATACCAGTTCAGAAAGCTTTCTGTGGCGCTAGCGTAGTCCTGGGCTTCAACCGGTTCACTATGAACGGACGTCTTGCCCTGCAGTCGCGACAACTTTGGTTTTTTGCCGATGCCCTCGATGCTCACACTGATTAACTTGCCGGCCTCAAATGCGTAGCGCTGATTCGGCCCACATGCAACGACTTCTATTTTGAGGGAATTTCCTCCCGGATTGAGCACAAGAATATTCATCCTGCAAGGCTCAATTTTTCGCGTAAGGTCAATCCCCTGCCATTGCCATGTCGGGCTGGTTATCGGTTTGACCGCGAAGCGATCGTTCAAAAACTGCGAGCTGGGCCTCAATATCTCTCTCGGTGCTCCGACGCTTGACGATGTCTTCCCGATAACGGCGGAGGAAGTAATCGATCGTCTCGACTCGAATGCGGATGGAGCCGGAGGGTTTATTTTCGTCGAGGTCTTTGAAGGAGAAATATGGGGTTCCCGACCGTTCGATGATGCCTTCGATCACTCCATAGATGGGAGCGTCGTGGCCGCACTTGAAGCTGGAGACTTCGAGGGCAACCAGGTTGGGATGACGTGCCGTGAACTTTGCAGCCCACACCTTGTGATTGGTGCTGGTGGAGTAACGGTTCTTCCAGACGTCACTGATATCCAGCGGATGCGTAATCAGACCGGCCCGGACCTCCTCGCCGAAGAGGCGGTCGAGCAGATCCTCATCGAGCGGCAGGGTGCTTTGCGAGAAGACGGGATAACCCAGCTTCTGGAACTCCTCCATGATCTCGTGATTGAGCCCGGGATCGTGATGATAGACGCGGCCCAGCATGACGATACCGATGCGATCCTCACGCTCCAATTGGTCGAGCGTCTCGCGCGCCTGTCTGCGGATTTCGGTTTCGCATTCGTGCAGAGCATGGAAGCCGACAGCAACAGCCCTCTCATTTTCTTCGCGGCTGAGACCGAGTACTGGCCCCCATGCCTTGAACATCTGATCGGCGCAGATCTTCCCATCCTGAAGGTTCAGGATTGGATCCATATATAAGACGCCGTTCTCGGCGAAGATATCGCTCTCCTTGGTGAAGGCAGCTTTCACAGTCTCCGGCGTAGCGGTCACGGTTGGGCAGGCGTTCGATCCCGTCAAATTTACCAAGTGCGAATGCAGCACGTCATACATCGGGAACCAGATCGCTTGGAGCGGCTTCTTCGCGTGCTTGGTGGCGAGCAGATTGTAGACGTGCGCAATGCCTATCTTCGACGGATAGCATGGGTCGATGGCACCGCGGCTTGCACCTGCGCGGTACAGCTCCGGCGTTGTGTAATCGGAGTAAATAATATTTTCGGATTTCAATCCGAGACTGGCGAAGTACGCATTGAAGAACGGCGCATAGGTGTAGGTGTTCAAGAGACGAGGTATGCCGATGCGGAAGTCTTTGCGCCGATCCATCAGAGAGGCGCGTTCTTTGGCAGCTTTTGAAACGAACAGCCCTTTCGTTTGCGGGACGGAGTCCGAGGCGCTCTCCACTTCGCGGTGACGGAAGACATCGCGCGCCGCGATATCGACATAGTTCGGATTGACAGACTTGATTTTGTCGATGTCGGCCTTGATGTCCTTCATCTCGTCTAGATCTTCCACTGTGCCCTTTTCGCAAGTGGCGATGATCAGCCGCTGTTCATCCACGCGCAGGGGAACCTTGGTCTTGCGCGGCTGAAACTCAGTGGGTTTCGGCAGTTCGACGACCTTGTTCGATCCGGGGGTCAATTGAATTTGAACCAGCGGTTCTACCTTCGCTTTGAATACGGAGGGAGCGCTGTGTCCTCCACCGGTGCTGCAAGACCCATGCGATTCGACGGGAGGAAGGTTCGCCTGAATCTGTTCGAGGGAAGGCAGATTGGAAACGACCCCTGCTACTGCGACAGCATGGGAGTGATTGTGTTCCGCGGTCTTTCCGCCGGTTACATCGACGTCGATGAAGGTACGCAGGCAATTGTTTTTGCAGAAGTAGCAGCGCGTGTCTTCATTGCGCGTTGTACGATAGCGGATGTTCGCGACGGCTTCCAGACCGATAAACGTGGTCTGCCGTCCATTGTTCCAAAGGCGGTGCGCCTCCTGGGCTGCGCCGATTGCGCCGGATTCACCGCAGTGCTCATGCACGATAATCTCCGGCTCTCTGCCGTTAGCGCGGAAGCTGGACTTGATGAAGTCCACCTCGGCCTTGACCACGGCGAGATTGTTCTGTGTTCCACCCTGGAGGACAAAGCGCGTACCGAGGGCGGCTAGATTCGGAATACTGGCAACGTAGAGGAAGACATTTTTCGGGAGCACGTCTGCGAGGCCAGCGAGAATCTCTTCCGACCGCCAGCCCTGGCGTTGGAAGTTGACGATGTCGGACTGCATGAAGACTGCGCAGCCATAACCAAAGGACGGCATGGATTTGGCGGCGAAGGCGATATCAGCAAATTCTTCGACCTTCATGCCGAAGCCTTCCGCGGTCGATTGCAGGAAGTATCCGTTGCCTGCGGAACACTGTGTGTTCAGCTTGAAGTCCTTGACGCGGCCGTCTTTCAAAACAATGAGTTTGATGTCCTGGCCGCCGACATCAACAATGACATGGGGATCGTCGTAGAACTTCAGCGCCGACTCCGTGTGCGCGACCGTCTCAACCAGTGCGACGTCGGCGTTCAAAACATCCTTGAGAATATCTTTGGCATAGCCGGTGGTGCCGACACCAAGTACCTCGAGCGACGCACCCTTCGTTTCAATCTGCTCTAGAAGCTTCTGGAACACCTCGATCGTGTCCTGAATCGGATTACCGTTCGAAAGCTGATAAGTCTTGCACAGAATCTCCCCTTCCTTGTTGAGCACGGCAGCTTTGGTCGACGTCGATCCTGCGTCAATCCCGATGAAACCAGAAACGACCTGCCCTGGATAGAACTCTGCAGGGTTGAACTTCTTCTTCGCGTAGGCCGACTTGAAAGCAACAAGCTCAGCATCCTCCGCAACGAGACCTTTGCCGCCGGAGGTTGCCTTCTCCTCAGCTCGGCCAAAATCGATGTAGTAAAGGAGCTTGTCCGTACCTAGATAACAACCGACCTCCGGCTCTTCCTCTTTGCCGAACTCGACCGATCCCAGGGCTGCGAAATATTGGGCATTCTCGGGTACCTTGATCAGTTCTTCGGGAGTTGTTCCCTCTGGAATCTCAACCTTGCGCTCCTTCCACATGCGCGGAATGTTGGTTTGCCACGCCTCGCGCATGCCACGGATAAATCCGTTCGGGCCGCCCAAGAGAAGAACGTGGGGGCGGAGCGTATGACCGCGGGTAAGTACGCTGAGATTCTGAAGCACGATGGCCTCGAAGAGAGACGCCATCAACTCATCAGGCGGCGTGCCTGTCTTCTGCAGTCCGTTGATGTCAGTCTCGGCAAAAACCCCACATTTGCCGGCAACCTTGTGCAGCTTGATGTTCTGGTACCCCTGATTCGCGAGCTCCGCGGCGGGGATCTTGAGCTTGGCATTAATCTTGTCGATGACCGCTCCTGTGCCACCGGCGCATTTGTCGTTCATCGAGGGGATTTTCTTCTTGCGTCCAGTCTCCTCATCGTCTTTGAAGACGATGATCTTCGCATCCTGCCCGCCTAGCTCGATGACGGAGTACACCTCTGGATGAAGTTTCTCGACTGCGAGCGAGACCGCATGCACTTCCTGAACAAACTTCGCACCGATCATCTCAGCAATGGTTCCGCCACCCGAGCCGGTAACAAAGATGCGTGTATTTCCGGGAGCGATTCCAGTGTCCTCTTCCATTCGACGCAGGAACTCGAGGACTTTTTCCGGCTGACGCGTCTCGTGGCGCTGGTAGTCCTGCCAGATGGTCTTATCAGTCGCCGCGTTAACCACAATCGCTTTGACAGTCGTGGAACCTACGTCCAGACCAACCAGGAATTGAGACATTACCCTCTCCTCAATGATGAATCCGCGGTGCCGTGAAGAAAAGCCGGTCGTTTGAGTTGTTCCCTTTGGCGGAAACCGGCGTCGGGAATAATGTGCGGGTTAGATAATCCTCGCGGCAGCTTGACGAAGCGCCACACTGAATGACGAAGCAACGCAATGGACGCCACCACCAACAGCAGGGCCAAAACGAAACAACCCTCCAATAGAGCGCCCGAGAGTACACGCATTTATGCCACCCGTTGGACAGGGACTGGGGTTTGAGTCCGACGACGATACGCCCTGTCCTTTTCCATCAGATCGTTTACATGCCAGGCAAAGTGAGCAGCAGTTCCAGCAATGCCCTTCCGATGCGGTACCTTGTAAAGCGCATACTTAAGCGACGGATGCTCGTCAACATACTGCCGCAACTCCTCGAGAGATCTCCCCGTCTGCTGCAGGACGCCATCGAATTCAGCGCGCGCCTTGGCCTTGGCCTCTGCGAGCGCCATCTGGACCCGGCTATGCGCATTCACTTCGCCCTCGCCAGATGTCTCGATCGGCAGGAAGATCATGTCTTTGAACTTATTGACGACGCGTGATTGAACACCATCCGACTGCGTCGACGGCATACAGCCGAACGGCTTCAGTGCCAGCACCATGTGACAGAGGTGATTCACGGTGTAGTAGACATTCTTGCCGACTTCCATGTAGCCCTCTCCGCCGCGAGCGAGTTGATGATAGAAAGGATGCGCCAGTCGCGAAAGCTCCTTTTGCGGAACCAGGTGATGCGCCGTGTCGCCCATGTGCTTGATGGTGCGGTGATAGAAATACGTCCACATGGCGCTGCCGGCGCTCAGGCCGCCGGTCTTCTTGAATATCTTGAAGTCGTTTGCGAGGCGTTTCTTCACCTCGTACCACTTGGGGTCACGATAGGGGGCTTCAGCGTCTGCTCGCGCTTTGGCGCCTTCCTTCGCAACGTACATCATGTAGGCGATCCATGTAGCGATCGGTTCGACAAGCACCTGCGCACCTTCCTTTTCGAGGAACCCGAACATGTTGAAGTTACCGTCGCCTTCGGTCGTTTGCGCCCAGAATTCCCCGGTAATTTTGATAACAGGCTTCACACGCAAACGGTCGACTTCAATCGCGTTGATGCTGTCGCGGCAGGCGTGCAGCGCGTCGACATATTCTTTGCCGTATAAGTTGTGACCGATCTTCCCGAGGGTGCAGCCAATCCCTTCGAGCTTCTTATTTTTCTCAAGGTACGGTTTTGCCCACGATGGTGCAGCGTCCATGATGTGCCAACGCTTCCGGTCGCGTAACGTATCAGTCAGCGTCTTCACCGATTCCTGAATGACGCGGTCTGTTTCGCCTTTGTTCACCTCGAAGGGACGCACCTGATAGACGAGTTCGTTGATGACATCTCCGAGATTGAGGGCGTTGAGCATGCCCATGCCGAAGTCGACGGAGAACTTCAAACCTGGCTCGCCGCTCGCAGCTTTAATGCCGTCGGTCTGCTGGAACAGCAGCACACGAAAACCCTCGAAACCGGAGTTCTGGAGCGCAAACCTGTATTCAGCTTCATACATACCGAAGCGGCATGGTCCGCAGGAGCCGGCGGTGAAGAAGACGTAGTTGTCGATGATCTGCTGGCGTGTCTGGCCCTGTTGTTCGAGCTTCTGGAGGTAGCGGACGAGATTACCCACAGTGAAGTACGTGGGATTGCACTGGCCATTGTTGCCGAACTCCTTTCCCGCTTGAAAGTCGTCGACCACGGGGGTAGGAATGTTCTCGCAACGATAGCCGCTGCCATGGAAAACCGCCTTGATCATCTCTTCGTGCTTCCAGGTGAGACCACCAAAGAGAATCGTTACGTAGTCGCGTTCGGCGGCCGTGAACGTGCGTTCTACCGGTTTCTTAAACTCGCGCATACGCGCTAGTCCGGCTTCAGCGCGAAGTCGCGCCCGTTCGGCGTCGATACGCGCCTGAATTTCTACTTCAAAGTCTTTCTGAACTATCTCTTCGGTCAGCGGCATTTTGTGTCTCCTTATGCTCAATTGCTTGCGGGTTTCGATCGACAGGAATCTCAGGGATGGTTAAACACACTTACATCTGCCCCTTCATTCCCTGGAAGCCGTGCGCTAGTTGCTTGAAGAAGTACTTGATCACTCGCTGGTCGTTGTAGCACCAGCCGAGGATGTGGTTGAGCGTGGAAAAACAGTGAGTCTGGCAAGTCTCCTTTTGATGGTCCAGTTGTTTGGTGTCGAATTTGTGATCTCCGACCACTCCCCAGTCATAGCCCGCCGTATACATGGGGAAACACGGAGCCAACGTGCCATCAACGCGAATGATCATCGAGTTTTGACCAGCGCGGCAGTTCCAGGGAAAGTGGTTTCCCTTCATGAAGTCCACCATCTGCCAAAGGCGGGCGTTTGAGTTGACCATCTTGTATCCGGAGTCCTGTTTCTCGGTCAGCCACTGAATGGTCTCCTCGACGGCAGGCCAATCATCCCTGGTGATGTAGGTGACGTTGTTATCAGCATGTTTGAAGTGCTCATCCTGCTCGAGCAACGGAGATTCATTGATGTGGTAGTCGGTTGCGATGCCGTTGTCATGGGCGATCTCGGTAAGCTCCCGCACATCGTCCAGATTATTGCGGCAGATGTTGATGTTGAGGAAAACAGAGTAGCCATACCCATACTGTTTGCGGACCAAGTAGTCGAACTGTTTGCGGATGGGTGCCAGCGCCTTGGGCAAACCCGGTTTCAGATCGACGGCATCGACCGCTATATTGAAGGTTGAAATGCCCGCATCGGCCAGCTTATCGATGACGTCGGTGCGCAACAGCCGGGCGTTCGTCGGCAGGTATATCCAGAAGTTTTTCTTTGCAGCGTAGTACGTAATTTTGTGAATAAAATCGGGCCTCAGCAACGGCTCGCCGCCCATATAGGCGAGCACACGACAGCCCGTGCCGTGCAACCAGTCAACAGAGCGTTTCGCCGTATCCTCGCTCATGCCCTTCACCTTATTGTCGAAGGCCCAGCAGTAGTGGCAGTCAGGCGCCCACCTGCGTTTTCCCGGAGGAACCCACTCGGCATCCTCGTCAATCGGCCCCAATAACTCCGGGTGTTCCGGAAAGATCGGATCAGGGAGTTTCTCGGGGGCGCCCACTGGCTGCAGACCGGCGAGGGGGGTCCTCGATTTGGTGAGTAAATCGTGCAGCGGAACATCGAGCCGGAAGCTCTGGGACTGTTCAGTGTGCTGCTCCAGGTGCATTCAGACCTCCAAAAAAATGTAAGATTGTCGTGTAGGAACACTGGATCAGTTGCACTTCGTGCCTTCAACTGCAATCAGTTTGCCAGAATTCCCGGCCATCCCTTCGTGGAAACAAGCGATTGAAAATAAAAGGAGAATTCCTAAACCTCTGTGTATAACTCCTCTGCGTGGAGGCGTGAAGTGCCAGTCAATTGACCATCTGCCAGCCTATTGGCATCCAACCAGAAAGTTCTCGGGCCTGGGAAAGCGCAATTGCCAGAGAAGCGTTGATTTCACAATCTCTGCTACCTTGCGCTCCGAATCTACATCTATGAAACATCCGAAACGGAGGCGGTCCCCCTCAGAACATGCAAAACCAGGACACCAAGAACATTCTTGTTTCGAACGCCAACGCTCCGCATGCGGAGCACGATGAGGAACTTCTCCGCTTTGCGCGCAGACTGGACATGCATCGCGATCTTGAAGGGTTGTTGCAGGCTCTGCCCACAGAATTGAGCAGTATCACCGTCTGCAACACGACAGCACTCTTTTATCAATATGAGGGGACCGTTTCGTGGCACGTGGCTGAGATGGGGGGCTATGCAACCCAGCTTCCTTCGGTTGCCGAGTGGCAGGAAACGATATTGCCCCTGGTTTATGGGCCTCAACGAGAACTCGTTTTTTCATCCTTAGACCAGGAGACGCTTTTTCCTGAAACTACGAAGTTTTTCAGTGAACGTGGAAATGAATCTCTTTGCGTACTTCCTCTGAACACCGGTCTTCATCGTCTGGGAACGATCTGTTTTGGCCGGGAGTCCAAGGATGCCTTCTCTGAAAACGAAGTTTGTTTCCGCTCTTTGATTGCTGACTATGCCAGCCTGGCAATCGACGATCGGCTAAATTTCGCCCGCTCTGAGACCGCGCGAATTCAATTGGAGAGCGAGCGGACGAAACTGAAGCTGATCCTCGACCTGAACAACAGCGTAGTGTCTAACCTGGAACTACGCGATGTTCTGCAGTCCATCTCTCCCAGTATTCGGGACGTGATGCGTCTGGACGGTGTTGCCCTCATCCTGCCCAACGCGGAAAAAAAACACCTTCAGACGCACGCGCTGGATTTCCCCCTCAGTAAGGGATTGGTTCGTCAGGATATGTCCAGCCCGCTCTACGGCTCGTTGCCCGGCCAGGTCTTTCGATCCGGAAAGCCATGGGTTGGGAATATCGGCGAATTGCAAGAATCGGGTCTTGAACACAGGATCGCTGCCGAAGAGGGTGTTGAAACCATGTGCATGCTCCCATTGATCCGGTGCAATCGCGTCCTTGGCGTGCTCTGCCTGATGCGGTTGCACAAAAACGCCTTCACACCTCAGGATCTCGAGTTTTTGTCCCAGATCGCCGGACAGGTATCTATCGCCATCGATAATGCTCTCGCTTACCGCCAGATTACAGAGCTTAAAGATAAACTCACCCAGGAGAAGCTCTATCTCGAAGACGAGATCCGACACGAGATGAATTTCGAGGAGATCATTGGGAACAGCCCTGTGCTCCGCCAGGTTTTACGTCAGGTCGAAGCTGTGGCGCCAACTAACTCAACTGTCCTTATTCAAGGGGAGACGGGTAGCGGAAAAGAGTTGATCGCTCGTGCTGTTCACAATCTTAGCCAGCGACGGAACCACCCATTCGTCAAACTGAATTGCGCAGCGATTCCGACCGGCTTGCTCGAAAGCGAGTTATTTGGGCATGAGAAGGGGGCGTTCACCGGAGCGATCGCGCAGCGCATAGGCCGTTTTGAGCTGGCATCGCAAGGAACCATCTTTCTCGACGAAATCAGTGAGATTCCCATTGATCTGCAGCCAAAACTTTTGCGCGTGTTGCAGGAACGGGAGTTTGAGCGACTGGGCAGTTCACGTACGCTTCGTACCGATGCTCGCCTGATCGCCGCGACCAACAGGGATTTGAGCGCCATGGTGGAAGAGCAGAGATTCCGCTCCGATCTGTTCTATCGATTGAACGTATTCCCAATTTACGTTCCTCCTCTCAGGGAGCGGAAAGAAGATATTCCATTTCTAGTCAGGCATTTCGCTCAGCATTTTGCTCGTGACATGACGAAGGAGATCGATTCGATCTCGGCTGAGACCATGAATTCGCTGGTCAGTTATCCGTGGCCTGGGAACGTTCGCGAGCTACAGAACGTAATCGAGCGGGCGGTCATTCTCTCCCGAGGCACCGCGCTGAAAGTATCCCTGGCCGATTTAAAAGCAAGGACTCCCGACACAAACGGTGATTTGAACAGAGCCGCGACCCTTGAGGAGATTGAAAAAAGGCACATCTTGTCGGTTCTGGAGCAAACCAACTGGGTCTTCGCCGGTCCCAATGGAGCGGCTGCGCGACTCGGGATAAAACGCCCTACGCTCCAATTCCGCATGCAAAAGCTAGGAATTTCCCGCCCGCACAAGTCCTGAACCCGGGATCCCCCACAAAATTAAGTTGACGTGGGCCCGGTGCCAACTATTTGGCATAATGCCAACCGGTGAGCATCACTGCGAATGTCTCCTTACGGATTCGTTCGCCCTGAAATCTTGCATTTTTGCGGGAGTTAAATCGCTTAGGGATAGGCTCCGTCCTTAGGCACGATGATTGCAACAACGGAGAATGCGCCAGGAATCGGGAGGCTGCTGCTGTCAGAAAACATATCGAATCGTTGGACTGCAAGGATAGGCAAGATGCTACGAATCACAGTGACCGAAGGCGCATCGGAGCAACGTTGGGTTCTTCAAGGCCGGCTGACTGGGTCGTCAGTTGAAGAGTTGACCACAAATTGGCGTACCAATCGGCAGGATCGTCAGCCAGCTCAGAGTTGCATCGTCGATCTTAATGAGATTACTTCCATAGACAAAGTTGGCGAACAAGTCCTCCTGATGATGATCCGTGATGGAGCGAAGTTCGTGGCGACCGGTCTTTATACGAAGCATCTGCTGGAATCGCTTTTGGCGGAAGTCGAAAGCCGATCAGATTCAGCATAATCTCATTATTTGCAAGTTGTTGCTACATAGCGATCTCGTGAACCGAACCATACCATTCACTTGTAGCGAAATCCTCCTCCGCGCAAACGAATGCGGATCGTTGTCGCAGCGAGGCTGATCAGCGACGAAATTTCTACAACGACTTTACCTCCGTCCAGAAGATCGGGATGTCCATCCTTCAGATTGGGGTCGGTAAGAATGCTTTGCAGAAACAGCAACGCGGCACAAGGAAAGACGAGATAGTGCAGACCACGCTACAAAGGCCGACCGATCTGTGCTCGGAGCAAGGAAGAGACTAGTACCAGCACGATGAGATACAGCGCGCCGGCTCCAGCCGTGTTCAATTTCGGCTGCAGATACGAGCGAATGGGTCAGAGCACATCAATCCATCCGAAATGGGGAGTGTGCAGAAACAGGAGTACCGCTGGGTGTGAGAGGGTGAGAAAGACAGCAATGTAAGCCGTCCACTGATGCAGCGCGAACAGGTTAATGTGAAGGTGCGGCCAGTGCCCCATCGGGCTATAAC
>WNGQ01004222.1_pt1 | contig 14327 bp, 10 predicted proteins | sample 5407661 | NCBI WGS metagenome assembly WNGQ01 (sample SAMN13153382, study PRJNA577476) | soil metagenome | isolation source: 60 cm soil or saprolite under Garry oak tree replicate 2 | place: USA:California | collected 2016-06-15 | reverse complement strand
AGTGCTATCTCTGTTTGTGCCGGCATATTCTGCTGGCTCGTTATAGCCTGGGTGTTAGTATTATTTAATGCCCGGGCTCCCCAGATAACTAATGTTGGTTGTCGCAATGCATCAAATTGTTGTGAGGCATCCACCGCCAACTTCCCTGCTAGCTCTGCCATGACTGCATATTCAGCCCCGAATTGGTGCGTCGTGGCATATAAGTAGTCTACATCAGACTCTGAAATTTGACCCTGGTGAGGCGAATGTTGCCGGGCAACTTTAGAGCGGAGCGCGCCTCGGGTACTGAGAATGGCATAGAGGAGAAAACCTGCTACGGGCTGCTGCATCAATTTTGACCTGAAGTTTTGTGCCTGTTCACCTCCAAACATGGCCAGAGGTGAGATCAGTACCAGATGCGTGCACGTTTCGGGAAAGCGTTTCGCTACAATTGCGGCGTAGTTACAGCTTAGTCCACTGGCAAGTAATGTCGCTGGCTGTGCTACTACCTCGGTGAGGAAATCGTGACACATATTGATGTACGTCTCGGCAGAGTAATCGATTTGGGGATGGTCAGATAGGCCAAAGCCGAGGAGATCAAGAGCATACACGTGATAGTGCTGCGCCAATGCTTGCATAATTTTGCGCATCTCATAAGCCGATGCGCCAATGCCGGGTGCATGAAGAAGTACTAATGGAGGGGCATCTTCATTCCCAAGTGTTTTATAAAAGATATGTCCGCGCCGCCAACGATAGATGTGGGCATTACCGGGCAAGACACTTTCTAGCGGCTGAGGAGTATTTACTATATGCCATAGTGCAACCAGAGTTGCAGCGACAAATGTACTGAAGGCACCGAGGCCAAAGAAGACTAAGATTGTCAGAAAACGCTGTACAATTTTACGCATATTTACCCTCCTTGTCTTTTCTAGTATAGCAGGTCAGTCTAGTTGACGCTACACCTTATGAACTCAATGTCACTGGCTTTTTCTCTGAAATCTAACTATAATAATGAGGGACTCCGTCGTTCTATAATAATGAAGGACGCCGTCGTTTTGAACAAGCAAGGATGGGTATCCTGCGCCATAGATTATGAAGGAGACAACCATGCCTATCATTCTTGCTCAACTTTTACTTGTAGCGATCATAGGCTACGTGTGGGGATCAGTTCCCGCAGGCTATTGGATGGGGAAGGTGCTGCGTGGCAAGAATTTTGATGTTCGGGATTATGGCAGTCATAAAACTGGCGCGACAAATGTCCTGCGCACCCTCGGCAAAGTGCCTGCATTAATCGTCTTTGCCTTTGATCTCTCAAAAGGAATTGGACCGGTAGTTCTTGCTCTGTCGGTACCCTTTCTGTATGTCTCGGGCTGGGGCCCATCTATAGCAGCTTTGGCCGCTTTGATAGGGCACTGTTACCCCTTTTTCATTGGATTTAAGGGGGGGCGTGGCGTCTCGACCGCTGCAGGAGCATTACTCATTATATCTCCTCTTGCCTTCTTAATTTCGGGCATTATTCTCTTCACTGCCATTGCAGCGACACGCTATGTCTCTCTTGGCTCGATTCTTGGGTGTCTATCCGCCGTCATCTGTGGTATCGTTTTTTTCATTATCAGCCAGTCCAATCCAGCATTTATTGGGCGGGTCACGTTACAACAGGTGCTTTTTATAGTGCCCGGGCCAGCATTCATTATTCTTCTCCACTATGATAACATTGGCCGCCTGCTAGCGGGCAAGGAACGCAAAATCGGGCAAAAAGTACAGGTTGAAGAGGAGCCCGGTACCACCCCTACTACCCCCACTCCTCCTACTAACAACTCTTCTTCAAAAAATGTACAGGTGTGAGATTCTCATACTTTTTGCGCATTGTTCTCTTCTTTTTGGAAGAGAGGCAAGGCGCTTATCATATATTCTGCACCCGAAAGAGCCGTCCACAGCGTAGCAAGAATCAAACCGGCATCAGCAACGAGCAGCAAGATGTTACTGAGGTTCACCGTCTGGCTGGTAAAGTGAAGCATGGCTGGGAAGAGAGAAAGCTCATGTGCGCCCAAACCTTTTGCGAATAGCAATAGACCTATAGCAATCATGGTAATCAGTGTTTTCTGTTTGCCCCATATCCCTGCCGGGATAACCTTGCCCTTCGCCGCCGCCATTGAACGCATCCCTGTCACCAGAAATTCACGGGTCACAATAATCACTACAATCCAGGCCGGTACGAGGCCAATCTGTACCAGCGCAATCAGGATAGCCGAGACAAAAACCTTATCGGCGGTCAGGTCCAGGAAAACGCCCAGGGGTGAAACTACCTTGAAGCGTCGTGACAGATAGCCATCAAAAAAATCGGTCACCGAGGCCAGGATAAAGAGTGCCGTTGCCGTCAGAAAGGCCCAGGGAGCATCGAGCAAGATAAGCACAAATATCGGGACTGTTGTTAGCATCCGGCTAAGGCTAAGCAGATTGGGGACATTATTCATAGAACTAGCTCCTTATTCTTTCGGTGTGCGATACCAAAGTGTATATGTGCTACTGCTACTCAGTATACCGCCTGCAGCTTGTACGCGTGCAACTTCAGCCGAGGAGCGAATAAAGCCGCCAGCTATAAAAGGGCCCGGCAGCAAGCGTTGCAGGGTAGGGGCAACTTCCGGAAAAATAATGCCCGGCAGGATTTCCACAATATCAGGCGCGGCCCGCGCAATTGTCCGTACCCCTGTGTCTAAAGCCGAATCATCCACCAGGAGCAAGCGCTGGATCGTTGTCAACCCCTCTGCGCGACCCGCGGAGACGAGCTGCGACCGGCTGGTGATGATGGCATCGATGCCGATCTGATGTAAGTATTGAATACCGGCCCGATCTTTGCCTATGCCGCTCACCAGGTCAACATGAACTACGACTCCTTTTCCCCGCTGGTGAGCCTCAAGTACAAAGGGGGCCAGTTGAAAGGCGTCACCTTTGAGGAGAAACAAGAGTAGCGCGTCGGACTCTAAAGCGACCTGCATATCTTCATTCGATTTCATTGCCGCTGCCACTGGAAACTGGCGGGCTAAGCGTAGAAACTCTTGTTTGATCATCTTACTTTCTAACAAACCCTTGACAAAAGCGCATCTGTCGATGTATTATCATTATATGCTAACACTAAGTGATTGTATAGCTAGTGTTAACGCGGCAACTGTTTTGATCGCAATAGCAAGTACTTTTGGAACTATTTTCTGCACCAACAAGTAACACTGCAAACAGTTACCGGGGACCTGTTTGGACAACTGCATACGTGCATAAGGACAGTGAAATGAAAAGTCCTGAGCCAACCTGTTAATGAGGCTTGGGGCTTTGTTGTTTTTTACTCCTATATAGCCGGAGGTGCAGCGTGATTACCCAGTCCAGTAGGTCACTGCTCGATATTTCATCGCAGTGCAAGACCATACCGATTGTTGAAAACCGTGTTCATTTCACTCAGGTTCTTGATATTTCGCAAATTAAAGCTATCCTGCTGCGCCATTGTAACCTGTTTGAGTTCACCTCCTTACTCCATAACGCTCACCGGCGTGCGTTATCAGTCTACGTATATATCGATCATATTGATGGCATACATGCTGATTCAGCCGGTTTGCGCTACCTGGCTGAACAATTGCATGTGACCGGTATCCTCTCCAATCATCCGCGTATCTTGTCTTTAGGCAAAAGTTTTGGCCTGGAGACAATTCAACGTATTTTTGCCGTGGACTCAACCGGTTTAGAGGTGGCCTTAGAGACAGTGGATAAGGCCTACGTTGATTTACTCGAAGTCTCTCCAGCGCTGGTTATTCCTTATATCGTTCCAAGCTTGACAAAGTTGTTGCCATTACCTTTCATTGCATCCGGTCTGATTTCTACACCTCAGCAAGTAAAGGCGGTACTTCGTTCCGGTGCATCAGGTGTGGCTGTCAGCCGGCCTGAACTCTGGCTATAGTAGTTTTTCTTCTGAAGCGTTCGTACCTGCACAGTCACTGAGGCCTGTGTAGATTACTTATCCTTCTCCCTTTTGTTGATCGTATAGGCGTGGATGCCTGTACCACTTCGATACGTCGTCGTTTTGTATAGGTGCAATAAATTGTATCTAGAAGAAAGAAGGCTAAACATGGCAAAGTATGTGCTTGCCCTGGACCAGGGCACTACGAGCTCGCGAGCGATCGTCTTCGATCATGCCGGCTCGATTGTAAGCGTAGCGCAGCAGGAGTTTCCCCAAATCTATCCATCGCCGGGACTGGTCGAGCATGATCCAGAAGCCATCTGGTCAAGCCAACTGGCGGTGGCCCGGGAGGTATTGCAGAAGGCGGGAGCCTCGGCCTCTGATGTCGCTGCCTTAGGTATCACCAACCAGCGTGAAACGGCTATCGTCTGGGACAAGACCACTGGAAAACCGGTCTTCAATGCCATCGTCTGGCAGAGCCGTCTAACCGTCCCTATTTGTGATGCCTTGAAAGCCAAAGGCTTCGACAAGGAGATTCGCGAGCGTACTGGCCTGGTGACTGATGCCTATTTCTCGGGCACCAAGGTCAAATGGATCCTGGATAACGTCCCCGGCGTCCGTGAAAAGGCTGAAAGAGGGGAGGCCCTTTTCGGAAACGTAGACACCTTCTTAATGTGGCGCCTTTCTAAGGGGCGTGTCCATGTCACCGACCCCTCAAACGCCTCACGTACACTTATGTACAACATCTACAAAGGTGAATGGGATGACGTCATTCTTAAGGAGTTGGGCGTTCCTCGCGCTATGTTACCGACGGTCATGCCATCGAGTGGCGTCTTTGGAGAATCAGACCCGGAGTTCTTTGGTGGGGCTATTAAAATGGCCGGTGACGCCGGCGACCAGCAAGCCGCTACCTTCGGGCAGGCCTGTTACGAAGTGGGTATGGCGAAGAACACCTTTGGCACGGGCAATTTCATGCTCATGAACACCGGCAGCAAAGGCGTACCATCGCAGAACGGCCTGCTCACGACCATCGCCTGGGGTATTGGCAATCAAGTCACCTACGCGCTGGAAGGTGCCATCTTTATCACTGGAGCGGCGGTACAGTGGTTGCGTGATGAGCTTGGTATCATCAAAAAGAGCGCTGATGTTGAGACGCTAGCAGGTTCGGTCCCTGATAACGGCGGCGTCTACATGGTACCAGCCTTTGTCGGTTTAGGGGCTCCTTACTGGGATTCTTATGCTCGCGGCACTATTGTTGGCCTCACTCGTGGTTCAAATGCTGGCAATGTCGCTCGTGCCGTCCTCGAGTCTATGTGTTATCAGACTCGTGACGTGCTCGAAGCCATGACGGCTGATAGTAAGGTTGACGTGAAAACCCTTCGTGTCGATGGTGGTGCTGTCGTAAACAACCTGCTCATGCAATTCCAGGCCGATATTATTGGCGTGCCGGTGCAGCGGCCAAAAGTTGCGGAGACGACAGCCCTTGGTGCTGCCTACCTGGCCGGCCTTGCGGTTGGCTTCTGGAGCAGCCAGCATGAGTTGGCAGAACACTGGGCCGTTGACCGCACATTCGAGCCTCAAATGAGCGCCAATCAACGCGATAAGCTCTATGCTGGTTGGAAGAGAGCAGTCGAGCGATCCATGCACTGGGAACAGGCCCAATAATGAATTAATGTAGGGGCCCAATTTATTGCGCCCCTATGCAAACCCCGTAGTGCGTGCCTTTTAATAACCTTTGTAGCCTAATAGCAACACAATGTGTATGCTGTCGTTCCTTCAGCTACAGAAATGGAGTGAGCATCCATGGCAAGTCGAACTGTAGTCAGCACACCTGCCCTCGCCGGCACTCTCGGTGAGGCAATTGCAGAGTTTTTTGGCACGATGGTGCTAATCCTCTTCGGTGATGGCTGTGTGGCAAGCTTTGCGCTCTTTACGAACCTCAATGGTCCAGGTGGAGCTGCGACCCCTTTTGCGAACGAGTGGCCTGTAATCATCTTTGGGTGGGGTTTTGCAGTTATGCTTGGTATCTACGTCGCGGGAGCCGTCAGTGGAGCCCATATCAATCCTGCCGTGACGTTGGCACTGGCCGCACGTGGCAAATTCCCCTGGAACAAGGTGCTTCCATACTGGGGAGCTCAGGTACTTGGCGCTTTCGTTGCAGCCGCCATACTCTACTTTGTCTACCAAGGCGCACTTGTTAATGCAGCAGGAAGTGGTGACTTTGGTAAGGCGGTTGGCGGAGTTTTCTACACAAGCCCGAAAGGGTTCGTAGGTCTCTTTGGCGCCTTCATGGACGAGTTCGTAGGTACTGCTCTCCTCGTCGGGCTGATTTTTGCAATTGTCGATGGACGTAACCAGCCCGTTCAGGCAAATCTCAACCCTCTTATTATTGGCTTTGTAGTCGTTGCGATTGGCGCTTCCTTCGGACTCAACACTGGATATGCCATCAATCCTGCCCGTGACTTTGGTCCCCGTCTCTGGGTCTTCCTTGTCAGTGGTAGTTCATATGCTTTCCCTGGTAACCCCGCTGGCCCGAACGCCTATCCCTACTTCTGGATTCCTATCGTGGCACCTCTCCTTGGAGGTGTCGTTGGTGGCTACATCTATGACTTTACTGTCGGTAAGGTGATAGAGGCAAAGATGCTTATGAAGTCGGGTACCGCTGTAACAGAGGGTGAGACGGTGCGCGAACCCTCACCGGACGCTGAAATTCAGGGTAGATCTGTACGAGAGCCTTAAGTCGAGTAGTCTTTGGCGAATACACGAAAGGACGAATATACGAAAATGGGCAAGGGTGGAAAGGGAAGTTCTTCTACACTTGCCCATTTTCGTACTCACTATGCAACCACTATCATCAACAATGCGCGTGCACAATCTCACCAGCCTGGGCAGCGAGCGTTTTGACGTACTTGTGATCGGCGGTGGTGTCACAGGCGCTGGCGTTGCCCTGGATGCTGTGGTTCGCGGATATAAAGTCGCTCTCGTTGAGAAAGTAGATTTTGCCAGTGGCACCAGTAGCAAATCAACGAAACTGGCCCATGGAGGCATCCGCTACTTACCGAATTTTGACTTTGCCTTAGTGCATGAAGCCCTCGTTGAGCGTGGTCTTATGTTACAAAACGCGCCATTTCTGGTTCACCCGCTTGGCTTTGTCCTTCCTCTTTATCAAGGTGATCGTCATCCCGTGGGCATGCCCTTTACTACGCCAGGAGGCATTGGGCTGGGTCTGCTGCTCGATATGGGGCTCTGGCTCTATGATCTCATGGCAGGACGCCGTACTGCCGGTCGGCACCATCATTTGAGTCGTAAGAATGTACTGAAGCTGGCTCCTGCCCTTGTGACTAAGGGATTGAAAGACGGCTATGTGTACTACGACGGGCAGACCAATGATGCCCGCCTCACTATGGCTCTTATCCGCACTGCCGCTCAATACGGAGCCACGATCACCAACTATACGGAAGTGACTTCCTTTATTATTGAGCAGGGGAAAATATGTGGAGCGCATATTCACGACACGCTTGGCGATCAAGAGTTGACTGTACGTGCTCGCCATATCGTGAATGCCACGGGCGTTTACTCTGAGCAGGTAGAGGCCCTGACCGGCACTGAGCCGCAGGTTCGCATCGAACCGAGTAAGGGTGTCCACCTCGTTCTATCTCGCGAAGACCTTGAGCTAGGAGATTACGCAATCGTCTTACCAGAAACGGAAGACAAGCGTATTCTCTTCATCGTTCCCTGGGGGTCGCGAGCCATTTTCGGTACAACCGATACTGGTTCTGGCGATCTGGATCATCCAACTGCTACCTCGGAGGATATTGCGTACCTGCTCAAGTATCTCAACCGTTATCTCTCAGTGAGGCTTACCGAGGCAGATATTATCAGTTCCTATGCAGGATATCGACCACTTGTGAGTTCACGCACCTCAAAGCACTCAACTGCAAAGCTCTCGCGTACACACGCCGTACTAGAAAGTTCATCTGGTCTGGTTACGATAGTCGGTGGTAAACTGACAACCTATCGACGTATGGCCCAGGATACCGTTGATGTGCTTAATCGTCGCGATGGCACCAGGCCGCTCCATCCAACCCAATCCTTACCTTTGCAAGGGAGTGCGGCCTGGCCCACCATGAAGCGCGATATAGCCAGCAAAGGCGCGGCGCTTGGACTGAGCCCTCAAACAATCGAGCACCTGGGGAAGAGCCACGGGTCTAATGCAGTCGAGGTGCTGGATCTGGTAGCCAGCGATGCTTCACTGGCTGCGCTTCTCATCGATGACCTGCCCTATATCCGGGCCGAGGTAGTGTATGCGTGCCGCCAGGAGATGGCTATGACACCATATGACGTATTGGGCCGCCGTACCTCGATCACCTTAGAGGACCGACGGCGAGGCCTGGGCGTTCTCGATGAAGTTGCCGCCATCATGGCAAAAGAGTATAGCTGGCCTGCTGAGCAACAACTGTCCATGGTTGATGCCTACCGTAGTGCTATCGAGGAGCAAATCGCTGCCGAAAAGGCTCCTGTGGCTATGCAAATGCAAATACAACCGCCGTCATCATTGTAGTGGTTACTGTACATGCTGGATAAATCCGCACGACTACAGTAGAATGCGGATTTATCCAGCACGAGAGGAGAGATCATGAAAAAATTGATCAATAAACCAGAAGACGTCGTCAAAGAGGCGTTGGCTGGCATGCAGGCTGCCCATCCTGACCTGCTGCGTGTCGATTTCGAGCAACAAATCATCGTACGCAAGGACGCGCCAAAGCAAGGCAAAGTAGGAGTTATTTCGGGTGGCGGCAGTGGCCATGAACCCATGCATGGAGGATTTGTCGGCATGGGCATGCTCGATGCTGCTTGCCCGGGCGCCGTCTTTACCTCACCTGTTCCTGATCAGATGCTGGCTGCTACACAGGCTGTCAATGGTGGAGCCGGCGTCCTTCACATCGTTAAAAATTATACGGGCGACGTACTGAACTTCGAGATGGCTGCCGAGTTGGCGGCCGCCGATGGTATCCAGGTCGAGAGCGTGGTCACCAATGACGACGTGGCTGTGCAGGACAGTCTGTACACCGCGGGGCGACGCGGCGTTGGCGTCACCGTTCTGTTGGAAAAAATCGTTGGCGGCCTGGCAGAGACGGGTGCGCCATTAGACCAGGTAGCCACACTGGCCCGCAAGTTTAATGACCAGGGACGCAGCATGGGTATGGCTCTGACCTCTTGTATCGTGCCGGCAGCAGGTAAGCCCACTTTCGAACTGGGCGAAGACGAAATGGAGATTGGTATCGGTATTCATGGCGAACCGGGCCGCCGCCGCGTCAAGCTCGCTCCTGCCGCCGAGATAACTGAGATGCTGGCTATTCCTGTTATTGAGGATCTCGGTCTCAAGTCCGGCGAGCAGGTACTGGCATTCGTCAATGGTATGGGAGGTACGCCGCTTATCGAACTGTACATCGTCTTTGATGCACTGCATCGTATCCTGCAGGGGAGACAGATCACCATTGCGCGTTCATTGGTAGGAAATTACATCACCTCTTTGGAAATGGCAGGTTGTTCCATTACCTTAGTGCGTCTCAATGACGAATTTATGAAATACTGGGATGCGCCTGTACACACTCCCGGGCTACGCTGGGGCGTGTAGTTCCCCCTAATTTTTGTTATCATTGGGAGAGAAAGTCGTCGACTTTCTTTCCCAATGATAACAAAATTTACATCAGAGGAGGAGCATCTCACATGACCAACGAGGACATTCTACGCTGGTTGGAGCGCATAGCGGATGTGCTCCATGAAAACGCCGCATATCTCACTCAACTCGATTCTGCTATTGGTGACGCAGATCATGGTATCAATATGGACCGAGGCTTCACGGCTGTGCGTGCCAAATTCCCCACTATGGCGACAATGGATATCGCCACCCAGTTGAAAACCGTTGGCACGACACTGGTATCGACGGTGGGAGGAGCGAGCGGCCCATTGTATGGGACCGCTTTTTTACGAGCAGGTGTTGCGGTTGCAGGTAAACAGCAACTTGGACCCGCCGATATGGTTGCCCTGCTCGAAGCATTTTTAGGAGGCATTGTTGCTCGTGGCAAGGCACAGCCAGGTGAAAAGACAATGGTAGATGCGCTGACGCCAGCCTTAGCTGCTGCTAAAGAGGCTCTTAATGAAGGTCTACCTCTTAAGGAACTCTCGTCACGCGCCACTCAGGCGGCAGAAGAAGGTATGAAAGCTACTATCCCCTTGCTTGCCACAAAAGGGCGGGCCAGCTATTTAGGTGAGCGCAGCGTCGGGCACCAGGACCCGGGAGCAACCTCAAGTTGGCTCATACTGCGCAGTCTTACTGAAGTCGTTTAAAGGCTAACACGCTTATGACAGTAGGGTTGGTCATTGTTTCACATAGCACTCAATTAGCGGCAGGAGTTGCCGAACTGGCCGGGCAAATGACACAGGGCAAGACTCCTATTACCCCGGCAGGTGGTGCTGTCGACAATATATTAGGTACTTCTGCTGATAAAATCCTGGCAGCTATTCAGGCCGTTGATGGACCAGATGGTGTGCTTGTCTTGTTGGATTTAGGAAGTGCTGTATTGGCTGCTGAAATGGCACTGGAGTTTCTGGATAGCCAGCAACAGCAGCGTGTCTTACTTAGTTTCGCTCCCCTGGTGGAAGGCGCTGTTGCCGCCGCGGTCGAAGCCTCGCTGGGTCATAGCCTGGCGGAAGTAAAGCAAGCAGCAGAAAGAACTGCCAATCGCGAGCAGCTTCAACAACTGAAGCCCCTGAGTTCTCTCCAGGAAGAAGCCAGTTCAGGAGCTGCTCCTACCCCTCCCACGCAGCCGGAGTCACCAACTGATTTGCTTGAGACTCAACTCACCTTGACCAACCCTACAGGCCTGCATGCCCGTCCGGCCAGTCTTTTTGTGCAAACGGCAGGACGCTTCGCTGCCCGGATAGAGGCATCAGGGCATGGACGGCAAACCGATGCCACGAGTATTATGGGTGTTCTCTCGCTGGGCTTGCGTCAAGGGGATACACTTGCCCTGCGTGCAGGCGGAACGGAGGCCGGGGCGGCCCTGAAAGCCCTGGAAGAATTGGTACAGGCAAATTTCTATGAAACACCTTCTGAGGCTGAAGCTCCAACCCCTGCACCTGCTAAAGAAGTTGCTACTATTCAGCCGGGATCGACTATGCCCCAAACGGCGCATGAAACCTGGCCAGGTATTCCAACTTCCTCGGGTGTAGCTGTCGGTCCGGCCCTCCTTTACACGTCAGGCAATATTACACTGAGTACGGTGGAACGTCACAGCATTCCCGCTGAGCAGGTTGTGCCTGAGCAGGAGCTCTTGCGCAGTGCCCTGGCTACCACGGCCCAGGAACTGCACACCTTAGCTGTGAATTTAGAAAAGAGCATCGGTCAAGCGGACGCCGCGATCTTCGATGCCCAGGCACTCATGGTGCAAGACCCAGAGCTGCTTGATACCGCGCTGCATTCTATTGAGGAACAGCATGTCGATGCTGCCAGCGCCCTTGCAACCGTTGGTGAGCAACTGGCTTCAACACTGGAAGCGCTCGATAATCCTCTCTTAGCCGGGCGTGCCGTTGATGTGCGCGATGCCACGAGCCGCGCTCTGCGGCATTTAAGCGGCCAGGCTGCACCAAAGCAGGACCTGAGCAGCCTTAACCAACCTGTTATCCTCATTGCGCAAGACCTTACCCCGTCGGATACAGCGTCGCTGCGGCCTGAGACTGTACTGGGCATCTGTACAACCCAGGGAGGACCGACGGCGCACGCAGCCATTTTAGCGCGTGCGCTCGGCATCCCGGCTATGGCCGGTCTAGATGAAGCCGCACTATTGATGATCCACACGGGCGATGAACTGGGCCTTGATGCCGATAACGGTCTGCTTTACCATCGACCTCAGGCAGAGATACGTACCCAGCTGGAGCGGCGCCTGGCTGAACAACAGCAGCAGCGGACAGCTCTCAAAGTGACTGCTCAACAGGCACAGGCACCTGTGAGCATCGATGGTCGCCATATTCACCTGCTGGCAAATATTGGGAGTGAAGCCGAGGCGGAGGCTGCTCGGCAATGGGGCGCTGAAGGCGTTGGACTATTGCGCACCGAATTTCTTTTTGCTACTGCCGCGACCCTACCAGGGGAAGACGAGCAGCGTCGACGGTACGTGCAAGTTTTTCAGGCTTTCCAGGGTGATACTTCACGAAAGGCCGGGCCGGTTGTTGTACGTACGCTTGATGCCGGTGCAGACAAGCCGATGCCTGCCCTGGATGCGCTGCTTGGCCCCCCATCAGAGGCCAATCCTGCGCTCGGCCTGCGTGGTATACGCATTCACTTAGCCCACCCTGCCCTGCTTGAACAGCAACTCAGCGCCCTCCTCAAGGCCGCCGCTGAAACAGGGATACAATTGCATATCATGTTTCCCATGATTACCACAGTTGAAGAGCTACGTACGGCGCGCGCAATTTTTGATCGAGTGTACGGGGAACTGAAGCAGCGCCAGGTTGCTGTTCCTGAACATGTGCCTGTGGGTATTATGGTTGAGGTACCGGCAGCGGCAGTAATGGCGCCAGAGCTTGCAGAAGTGGCGGATTTCTTTAGTATTGGCGCAAATGACCTGTTGCAGTACACAGTGGCCTCTGACCGCACGAATACATCTGTTTCTCACCTCTATAATCCTATGGAGCCTGCCGTGCTGCGGCTCATTTCCCAGGTAGCAGCAGCTGGACGGAACGCGGGCAAACCAGTAGCGGTCTGTGGCGAAATAGCCAGTGATGTTCGTCTCGCCCCAATCCTGGTAGCGCTGGGTGTGGATGAACTGAGCATGGCACCTAACGCTATACCGGCAGTAAGAACGGTCTTATCACGCCGGACTGCGCAGGAACTATCAGTTATGGCCCAGCGGATTCTTCAGCTGAAAACAGCAGCCGAAGTGGAAGAGGCAAGTAAGGAGTTTTAGGAAGCATAACAGCTGAGAAGGTCAAAAGGCGCGCCTTTTGACCTTCTCAGCTGTTATGCTTATGGAATCACATTCGCCCGCTCATCAAGCGCGAGCACAAAACGTGACAGGATGTCAGCGAACAAATTGCTTAAGTACTTCATCGACGCCCGGATGTGAGCGATTGAGCCGTAAATCTTCGGCGCCGCTCGGGTCTGTATGAAGGAGCAGAATACTCTGTTGAATACAGGTATTAAGTAGTTCCCGTGCGGAGTCACGAGTCAGCCGTCCACGAAAACGGTTTTTAGGGTTCACCGGATCGCCGATGAAATTAGATACACCGATGATTGTACGCCAGGACCAGTTACGGTCAATGTAGTCAAGGAATTGTAAAAATTGTGGATCGAGCACGTCCATCGGCGGCGTTGCACTTCCATAGGACTGAAGCTGCGGGTTTGTAGACCCTCCTGCTCCATAAGAAGAAATGGCAGGCATAGCTCCAGTGTTGCCGGTCGATGCCATAGGTCCAATGCCACTACTTGAGGGCATGCCAGGGCCGCCAGTATTTCCGCCAGGGACTAAAGGTACAAATTGATTTGCGCTGCTGATTAAATCTCGGCTGACGGTTCCTGGTATACCAACAACAATAACAGTTTTGTTTAGACGTAACTTTAAACGAGCACTGATTCGAGTGAAATCTTTATCACCTGTCATCAGAACGAATGTAGAAATGGTAGGGCGGTCAAAAACAGTTTCAATAATATCCATCAACATATTCAAATCGACGGTACTTTGCACAACGGTACTTTGTACAATGGTGTTAGAACTACCTGGGTTGATGGCGGGCATGTGACCAGTATTGCCAGTATGTTGGGCATTGGAATATCCTAAAGGACCAGTACTGCTCTGCCCAAGGGGACCAGTAGGAGTAGATTGACCATAAGGATTTTGATAGGGGAGACTTTGTCGCGAGGCTTCACGCTGCTGGTAATCGGCCGTATCATAACCCTCATCGGGTTCCGGTTCATCTGCTGGCAGAAGGCTTTCATCAATGTCGCTCTGTAGAGGTAGAGCCGCCTCCTGGTCCTGGTAAGAAGGCCAGCCATTGGTAACATTTTGAGGGGTAAGCGCTGGGAGCGGACCAGAATTACCAGTTGAGCCACTCGACCACGACCGGGATGGATAGGTCCCAGATTCGGTAGTGTAGCCAAGCGAGCCGCTGGGAGTATTGCCTGAATAATGGACTCCCATTCGAATGCGGTCTCGCTGTTTCGCAGGACAATCGACACGGTCTATCATCGCTGCGGTCAGGCTGCCTTTGAAGGGCTCAGGCTGCCGGGACCAATCCGCATAAGCGCGGGCTACCATAACAGTACCATAGCGACGAGCAACAGCAATCAATTCCTGTGGATCAGGTTCCCGTCTTTGAATATTCAACATACTGTAACGAATGTTCT
>WNGQ01006672.1_pt1 | contig 14328 bp, 20 predicted proteins | sample 5407661 | NCBI WGS metagenome assembly WNGQ01 (sample SAMN13153382, study PRJNA577476) | soil metagenome | isolation source: 60 cm soil or saprolite under Garry oak tree replicate 2 | place: USA:California | collected 2016-06-15 | reverse complement strand
TTCAACATCCTGCATCGGGCCTATAATGATTCGCAAGGGCTGACCGCCCAGTTCAATAAGCACTTGCTGGTGCGCATGAACCAGGAACTGGATGCCAATTTCCAGTTGAACCAATTTGGGCACTATGCCTTCTACAATCCGGGGCAGAGTCGCATCGAGATGCACCTGGTGAGTTTGAAAAACCAGACGGTTCGCATTGGGGAGCGTGAAATTTCCTTCAAACTGGGCGAAAGCATCTGGACGGAGAGTTCGTACAAATATACGCTCGAGGAGTTTGCCCACCTGGCGGCAACTGCTGGCTTTACCGTCGAGCGGGTGTGGACGGATCCACGACAACTGTTCAGCGTGCAGTATCTCAGTGTGGGGTAAACGCTTGGCGTGATCTCTCAGCTCGGATACGCTCGTCCCGTGTGTTGCCGATGCTCGATGCTCGCCGTGATCTCCTGCTGGCCCAGCAGGAGATCACGATGACGCGAGGAATGGCCTACCATGCTTTGAGCAGCTTGCGGAAGACATGATTTCCATCTGAACATTTTACCAACGAGAGCTCGCTACACCCATCGTCGTCTGCCCCAGATGATGACATGCATTTGCGGTAAGACCCGGACGTAGTACTTGTCCCAGAAGGGATCGCGCACGCGTTTAGCCAGGTCTTCAAGCGCCGATGGATAATCCCGTGTGGCGGTAGCGCCTTCCGGCTGTAAAATCACGGGAAGGCGGCGCTCCGCGAAGGCTGGGTAGCGGGTTAACAAAGCCCGTAGAGCTTGTTCATCAGCATCATCCTGGATGACAAATTTCCATTGTTGTTGATCTGATCGAAGTCCTTCGAGAAACCGTTCAATGACCGGATAGCGCAGATAGTTCTCACCCGCACTGGAGAGCTTCGGCGATAAACTCCAAAGATCGATCAGGGGAACGGCGGCCGCAGGAAAGATGGTGGTATTTGTCTCAACGGTCAGGTGATGCCCTCGATCTTTGAGGAATTGCGCGAGCTGAGCGAGTTCCTTTTGTAAGGTCGGTTCGCCCCCAGTGAGGACGACATGCCGGGCCCCAAGTGCTCCAACGCGTTCTGCCACTTCCTGCGCCGCAAGAGACTCCCACGTCCCGCCCTCACGTACGCTCCACGAATACTTCGTGTCACACCAGGAGCAGCGCAGGTTGCAGGCGAAAAAGCGCACGAAGGTCGTGGGAACTCCCATCAGTGTACCTTCCCCCTGAAGCGAACGGTAGATTTCCATGACATTCATCTAATGGCGCTCCTGTTGTGTGATTTCTACGAAGCAACTCTCGGTTTCCCACAGACGGATCCGATAGAGCAGCGCTTCGGAAAGGCCATTGGCCGTTAACTCATCCCATATCCAGTGCGCTAGATTCTCAGCGGTTGTGTGAAGCCCTGTTACCGCATTCAGATCTTGGTGGTCGAGGCGCTCTATGACCGAATTGTTCACCGTATGTGAGAGCCCACCAAAATCCATCACCATGCCATGGTCAGATTCTCCTGGCGCATCCTTGATGGGACCACTGATAGTAACCTCTAGCCGATAAGAATGACCATGGGGACGAGCGCATTTGCCCTGGTGCCCTGGGAGATGATGCGCTGCCTCGAAGCGAAAAATTTTCGTAATGCTCGCGTACCTCATTCAAGCAGACCTCTCCTCATGTTGGTGATCATGATGATGGTGAGTAGCGTCTTCATCTTTCTCCCCAATGGGTGAAATACACTCATTTCGTCTCTTCGCATCCTCGAAGCTTCCAAGCATTGCTCTCGTGACCATCCGTGCATGGATCTTCTCTGCACCTCGTACCATGGTACACATGTGTTTGGCCTCGACGATGAGGCCTACACCTTTGGGTTCCAGAATGCGTTGGAGGGTATGGGCAATTTCTACAGTCATGCGCTCCTGCATTTGCAGCCGCCGCGCATGCATCTCTACGATGCGAGGAATCTTCGATCATCCAATTACACGTCCATCAGGGATAATGCTACATGTACTTTGCCAAAGAACGGCAGCAAGTGATGTTTGCACAGCGATGAGAAGTCAATAGCGAGTACGACTACCATCTCTGGAGCGTCTACTCAGGTACTGCTTCCGCAATCTGCCTATAAGGATCAGCCTCAGACTCATCATAGTTGGAAGGAGGTAAGGTTTGCCATTAAAACATATGGTGCGCGACTTTAGCTTGAACCTTTAGAGTAGACGCACCTCCTTTCTTTAGAAACACACACTCTCTGAGAGGACAAAAATGTCAGGAGCACTCATCCTCTTTTCGGGATATCGACTTTAATGCGTCTGAATATTTTCTGCTGCTAAAGAGGCCGTATCTCCCTCCTCCTCGTACACCGTTGGATCGGGAACGCCAGCGAGCTCGAAGGCTTCTTTCCTTTCAAAGCAGGTCCCGCAAGTGCCACAATGCCTCTCCTCGCCTTTGTAGCAACTCCACGTATCAGCACAGGGTACGTGCAGGGCCGTACCAAGCTGGACAATTTGATGCTTGCCAAGATGCGCAAAAGGGGCGTGGAGCCTCAGCCCTTGGTCCCCAAACCCTTCGACGGCAAGCCGTTGCATGGTTTCAAACGAGGTGATGAACTCAGGTCGACAATCCGGATAAATAAAGTGGTCACCGGCATGGACACCTATAGCAACCACCTGAGCTTGCTCAGTAACCGCAACTGCATAGGCTACTGAGAGCATCATGGCATTGCGATTAGGCACGACCGTTATCGCCATAGTGGGAGCAGCGTAGTGACCGTCTGGAACAGGAAGAGAATCGGTCAGGGCTGAGCCTTTGAGAAACCGACCGAGGCTGCTGAGATCGACGATGTCAAATGCCGCGCCAAGCCGCTTCGCGCAACATTCGGCGTAGGCCAACTCTTTCCGATGGCGTTGTCCGTAATCGAATGACAACACGTGTAATGCATAGCCTTCAGCATGTAACAGGTAGGCTAGGGTGACGCTATCTAGACCGCCGCTCACGATGGCAATGGCTTTGGGCATTTGGCAATCTCTTCTCCGGTGATTGTTGTTCGATGCGTTCCATCTCAATCTAATTATACAATAACGTTCTAAAAAGGGTATGTTTTTTGAAAAAAATAGACAGGGTTTCACGTGTGCTTTGCAGGAATTCACGGCCGTTTGGGTCCGCTTATGCTTCACAGGCTCATTGGTGTTTTATACTTCACGGGTGACAGGACATATCATGCAAGTGATTTCTGGAATGCGTGAGCTCGGCCTGGCTTCGCTCGGTCTTGATCACTTGTACATCCATTGTGACAGCCAACATCACGTTTTAGCGTGCGAACATTTTTTCCTTCCATTTGTCCCGGCTCTGCCATGATGGCTTGCTTTTGAGCGCCTGATCTTCCCGCCAATCCGGCTTCGACAACGACACAGCATCCTTCCTTCCCACGGCTGGTCTGTGACGCTAGATGGCCGCGCGGAACACAGCGATGGCGGAGTGCTGCCCTTGCCTGCATGTCTACTGCGACCCGTCTCCCCCCTGTGTGCGTTGGTCATAGTGCTGCTGAGCAGCGGTGACGGCCTCCATGTGTTCTTCTGACCATCTGATGAGCGCAGCAAGCGGTTCGCCAAGGGTTTTCCCCAAGGGGGTTAAGGCATACTCGACCCGCGGGGGCACTTGCGCATACACCGTGCGTTGCACCAGGCCATCGCGTTCCAGGTCGCGCAGCGTCTGGGTCAACATCTTTTGCGAAATGCCCCCAATGTGGCGCTGCAGGGCCGCAAAGCGCCATGGGCGATCTTCGAGCAAGTCGATTCTCTCCCAGTGGTGGAAGCGGGAGGCTTACGCCCGATTGACGTTGGGCCACTGGCGCGTGCTCGCCAGTTGGAAGGGCTGGGCTTGTTCGGCATCACGCTCCAGTTCACCTAGGGGACGCAGTTCTCGAGCGCCTGGAAATTCCTTTCGTAGGAGCCAGCCAGGGCACGAAGTGGGAGGACCGATGCAGGTCCTCCCACTTCGTGCTGAACGGGGACGCAAGGGGCAAAGCCACCTGCCAGGATTTGCAGGGCACCGACTCCAGGTGTCGTGACCCGGTTTGTACGTCTCGGTTTCGCATGTACTGGCCGGGAGCGGGCCCTGCGCGGCGAGGGGACGAGCTACCACTATCTGCTTCCCGCAGCATACAGCCACCTGGATCCTGCGCGGCGAGAGATGGTCAGCGCACACTGGGACCACGGCTCGGTCCCCCTGCATATCGGAGCGAGCTGGACGACCAGGGCGCCGTTTCGGGAGACGGAGGCTATGATCGCACAAAGCCGTGCAGAGGGCATCCTGGCAGTGGAAATGGAGGCGGCCGCGCTCTATGCGGCTCTCGTAGCCCAGGCAGTACCAGATCATTTGTTTTGCTCACGTGACGAACCAGATGGGGCAGACCGAGGGCGATTTTGAAAAGGGGGAAGCCTCGGGAAGCGCGACCGCTCTCTATGTGGTCAGTCAAACGGCTCGCTCCTGGAGACAAAGGCAAACCGGGTGAGGGGTGTCAGGACTCCCTGGTTGCCTGGAAAAATCGGGGAAGATACGAAGCACCATCGTCGAGAGCGAATCCTCCGCTTTCACTCTCTTGCAGAACAAGATACTGTATGCTATACTTTCCCCAGTAAGTTGCAGTGCAAGAGAGTGAAAGCGTGAGGTGCTCGTGGACACGCGCTCGACGCAGTTACTTAAAGGCACCCTGGATATGTGCCTGCTCGCGACGATTGCTCGGCGGCCCTGCTATGGCTATGAGATGGTGCAGCAACTGGCCCAACAAGGGCTGGACCTGGTGAGTGAGGGCAGCATCTATCCCCTCCTGGGTCGCCTGCAACACCTGGGCTACATTGAGGGGTATCCGGTGGCATCGCGTGATGGCCCCAAGCGCAAGTATTATCGTCTCCTGCCCGCGGGCGCCAAACAGTTGGAACACTGGCGGGCCGAGTGGGAGACGTTTGCCCAGGCGGTCGAGCGCATTCTGAAAGGAGAACGATCCGATGCAACGAGCGGACCAGCATACCCAACAACAGATCGCTGATCTCGTTAATGCCTGCGCGGGCTACTGGGAACTGCGCGGCATCGAGCGCGCGAGAAACAATGAGATGCAACTCGAACTGGAGCAGCACTTACAGCAAGCTGTCCACGATGGCAAATCCCTGGAAGCGGTGCTCGGTCCCAATCCTCTGGGTTTTGCTGAAGCCTGGGCGCGAGAAATGCACCCCCGTTTCTGGAGAGGAGGGGCCCGCTGCCTTTCGGGGCTGGTCTACGTCCTGAGCATTGTGAGTACCACTGCGCTGATTTCGCAGCTGCTTTCGCGCGCGCCAGCGTTTACGCTCTCCATTTTCGCGGCGTATCTGTTCACCGGCAGTGGTTTGCTTGCTCTACTGCTCCAGTTGGGTGGCTTCCTCGCTCCACGCGTCAGAACCCGGGCTGGGCGAGAGGCGCTCATGCTCGCAGGTGCCGTGCTGGCTGTGCTGATCCTGCGCCTGGCCGGGATAAAGGTGAACTGGAGCATGGCACTCCTCTCCTGGAGTTGGCCGATGACCGTCTTGTTGCTCATTCTGGCCGCTTTCCTGTTTTCCCTGGATGTCTGGCGGACCTCACATAGGGAGCCTACCTCCTCTGTCCGCCGCGTGCCGATGTTTGTTGCCAGTGTTGCGCTGTTCGACATGATGTTGTTTGTTGCCAATGTTGCGATAGTTGACTTCTGCGGGCTGGCACTCAAGCTGGTGTGAGTGGAGACACTGCTTCGATGCCGTCACGCAAGATTCCTGGAGGAACTATGTTTAGATTCCGTTTCTGGAGTCTCTCAGCACTGTATACAGCCGGATCTGCTCTGCTGCTTGGCGTTCCAACGCTGCTCATTCCCAATCACCTGTTTAGCCGCACGGTGCCAACCAGCCCGCAGGACTATGCAATCTGGATCGTCTCAGCCCTGCTGCTCGGACCGTTACTGGCGCTCATGACGCTCTATCCCATGCCATCCCAAAAGGCAGCACAGGGAAAACGTTCCGTGGTGGGTAGCGGACGAGCGTTCGGAGGCGCGTTGCTCTCGTTCTTTTCCGTTGGCTGTCCCGTCTGTAATAAAGTGGTGGTCCTGCTGCTGGGTCTGGGAGGGGCGATGACCATTTTCAATCCCCTGCGCCCCTTTCTAAGGCTTGCCTCGATTGTCCTGCTCAGTGTCACGCTCTTCTTGCGCTTGCGTGTGCTACGTTATGGGTGCGGTCTCCCTCCGCAAAAGACGGTTGCCGATGAGGAGAGATGATCTCTCCTGGTCTACTTCTGGGCAGTCACCAGATGGGCTTGCATGGGGAATGCCAGTCCATCAGGGCCCACATAGGGTTGGAGTGCTGTGTTGACCTCGCTGATCAGCACCGAGAGAGCACGCTCATCCATGCCTGCAAGAGGGCTTTCGGGACGCGAAGGGATCATTTCGATCCGAACAAATTGCTCAGGCGACGCAAAGCGCACCGTCCTGGTGGCGGTATGCAGCTGGACCTCGTGGAACGGTCCCCCAGCCAGCAGAGATCGCACCTCCCAAGCCGCTCCCAAGGCAAAAAAAGAACGTATGGCCGAGGCGGCCGCCGTAGCGAGGTGACCCTCGAGCGCCACAACCAGCGCTGCGTGGCCAGGGTTCCGCTCCAGAGGTCCCCACACGCTGAGGACCACTCGTCCCCCAGGCACCAGCACCCGGTGCATCTCACGCAGGGCAGCCGGGCGATCTGGGAAAAACTGTAGCCCTTGCTGGCACAACAGGGCGTCAAAGGACGCATCCGCAAAGGGCATGGCAATTGCGTTGCCCTCCTGCCACGCAAGCGAGACGCCTGGGAGCGGCGGGAGCGAGCGGGCAACCCCCAGCTTCTCTGCATCGTTATCCAACCCGATGATCTGCCCAGTGGAACCGACGGGCTTCGCCGCCAGACGTGCGACGACCCCAGTGCCACAGGCCACATCCAGCACGCGTTCACTTGGCTGGAGGGCTGCTTGCTCAATGAGCAGGGTAGCGCTCATAAATCTCCGCTTCGGTTCCACGCAGTGGTCGTTGCTCCTGCTGACTCATGGCGTCTTCCTTCTCGTTCTCAAAAGAAAGTGTAGAGGGGTCTTGTCCATGAAAGGACATACTGCATCATCCCTCGGGCCATTTTCTTTTCCCACAGCAATGGATATCCCCCTTCCTGAGGAAGAAGAGAGCACCTTTGAGTGGCGTGTCTTGGAAGCGTACAAGAAGCACTGCAGGCTTTTCGAGAAGCCGAACGATGAGGGCTAGCAACAAGGGGAGAGAGCGGCACATGTTGATGGAATGTGTTCTGGATGAGCACTATGATCGCATCTAGCCCTGTCGCCTCTCGGCTCTCCATTTCCTTCTGGTTTGCTCTCGTCGGCAAAGGAGAACTTTTCGACATTGACTTCAAGGTTCACTGCCTGTTTGCCATCTTCCGTCGTGTACTGATGCGGGGTGAAATGGCCTTGCACGAACAGCATTGCCCCTTTGGTAACGGACCGCTGAATGGTTTCAGCCTTGTCGCCCCAGGCATAACAGTGCAGCCAGATGGAGATATCCTCCACGCAGCGCTTCGTGTTGACGGCAAGCGGGAAATCAGTATGTGGCGTGCCATCTTTTGTTACTCTTAGCTCCGGGTCACGTACTACCTTGCCGACTGCTTGCATCTGAACAAACATGGCATTACTCCTTTGGCGCTTATGGCTGCGCCCGGCCTTTCAACGAATGAACCATGCCAGCGGCATGAGTGCCTTCCTACTCCAGCCTCATTCTGTCCGTAGTTGCCTCTGGAGAGAGGCGATGCGTTCAGTGAGACGGGAGTGGAGCGCACTCAGCACCGACATCTGGTGTTCGACGTCCTGGAGTTTGTCTTGATAAAGCGAGAGCAACTCCTCTTCACAGACCGGCAGCGGGTGTGGGAAAGGGAAGGTCTCGGCGCAAGCGAGAATCTCTTCGATCTGCTCGGTGGTCAGGCCGAGACCCAGGTACATCTGGATAGCGCGCACGCGTTCGATGGTCTCCTCATCGAGGTCGCGATAGCCATTCTCCAACCGGCGAGCGCACAGCAGCCGTTTCTGTTCATAATAGCGCAAGGAGCGGATACTCACTCCTGTGCGGCGCGATACTTCACTAATTCGCATGAGCAGCTCTCCTTTCCTGAATGCCTTGCTTAAGTATAAACTATGACATCAGTGTCATTGTCAAGGGATCTCATGCTGCATATGAGAGGAGAGCCTAGCCCCCTTGAAATCGGAGCCAGTCAAAGCGCCGCCTGGCGTAGCGCCGACCTGTTTTCTCGGTTCCTGATCCCTCCTTCTCAACTGCGTACCCGTTCTTTGGCTTGCAACAGAGTTGCGAGTCGTCTGGCATCTTTGCCGACCCATCCTACAAGGGCGGACCCTCGTGAAGGCTGCCAGGGGAAACCGAGAAAGAAGAGCCCACCAATGGAACTGACTCCTCGCTGCTCTCTGGGTTGACCGCGCTCATCCAGTAATCCTGGAATGCGTATCCAGGAAAAATCCTGACGATAGCCCGTCGCCCAGATTACTGAGCGCACCTGAGCCTGACTTCCATCAGCAAACTGAACCACGTTGCCCTGTGCGGAAGTCACGCGTGGTTTGATCTGGACCTGCTTTTCTCGCAGCGCCTGTTTCAGTTCCAGGCCCAACACCGGTTCTGGTTGTGCTTTGAGCCACCTCCCCAGGCGGGTAGCGCCATCGACTTCCAGGAGGCGAAGGGAATCCAGGTACCAGAAGAGACTTTTGCCCAGCAGCGTGAGTGGGACAAAATAGAGCGGATGAGCGGCAGCCAGAGACACCGGATGCGAGTGAGCCAGTTCCGCCGCGATATGCGCGCCGGAATCGCCTGCTCCCACGACCAGGACGGGACCCGGAGGAATCTGGGACAGATTATGGTACCAGGCCGAGTGAAGCTGCTCGATCTGCGGCGAGAGCGCAGAGGCGAATGGCGGGATGCGCGGGTGGTGAAACGGCCCCGTTGCGACGATGACGGTCATTGCTTGATAGTTGCCTTGTGTGGTTTGCAGCATGAACGTCTCTCCGTGCTTCTGCATGCCGACGACCCGTGTGTCTATTTGGATGGGAAGCGCGAAGTGGTCGGCATAGGTTTGGAGGTAGTCTGCCATCTCGTCTTTCGTCGGACGACCCTCGGGAGCGCCGGGAAATGCCAGGCCGGGCAGCACGCTGTAGCGTCGAGGCGTGAATAACACCAGAGAGTCATAGCGCTGGCGCCAACTCTCCCCAATACGCCGCCCCGCTTCCAGGAGCAGAAACGAACGAGGCTTTCGTTTCAACCAGTACCCCATACTCAGTCCGGCTTGTCCAGCTCCCACGATGATGATCTCTTCGCGGGGCACGTCGCTGCTTCTTCCTTGAGGCGTGGCTGCATCACTGGCCTTCATGTATCTCCTCTTGTGTTTGGGGACGGTTCGCTGAAAGGCTCAGCATGGGCTGGAGTCCCCCGCTGATCTGTCGGACCTGCGTGGCCTGGAAACCGGTTTGCAGAACTGTGTGCAAGGTATCGCGGCCCCAATGGCAATGGCCCATGCAGCGCGTCGTCACGGGGGCCAACGCATCCTGGACCCACGCGGTCATCTTTCCTTGTGCGCGAACATGTTCGAGGAGCAAGAGTGTCCCTCCCGGTTTGAGCACGCGCCAGATCTCACGCATCCCGCGCTCCGGATCACCCACCGAACAGAAGACGAGCGTCACAACAACGCTGTCGAACTGCGCATCGGGGAACGGGAGGGCCTCGACCGGGGCACGTGTGAGCGTGATGGAAACGGGAGCAGCCGCCAGGTGGCGCCTGGCCTCGACCAGCATGGCCTCATCCGGCTCGACCGCCTCTACCCGCACGACGCGGGTGGGATCGTAAAAGGGGAAGTTCTGCCCCCCACCGGCACCCACCTCAAGAACGACTCCCTGTGCCTGCCCCAGGGTCTCACGCCGCAAGGGATCGAACCCGCGCCGGACGAGAGGCCGATCCATCATCCAGTTGTAAAATGCGGCAAAACGCGGGTGGGAGATCACCTTCACGTCGGTAGCATTGCTCACCTCTTTGCTCATCGTCTCGCTCCTCTCGCCTTTCTCTGAGGGAGAACCTCTTGATTGTTCACCAGGTCCTGCGGTTAAACACCACATTGATGCTGACCGCAGCCGCTGTGAACAGCGTGAGCACGAAGAGCAGCAGGAACGCCACCCAACCGGGAGTGCTCGTCTTGGCTGCCATTATGGTCAAAAGAATGGTCATGCCCATCAGCATACCCAGCGTAACAAGGGCCAGCGCCAGACGCTGAACGGCTGTGGGAGCCTGACCAGAGGCATCTCCTGAGAGCTTCTGTCCAGCTCTACTGTAAAGGGAAGCCTCTTCACATCTCGCATCGCCTGCATAGCTGAGAGCCTCGCCTTTCCACGCGTCTCTCATTTCTTCTTGTTGAAACATCCCGCTTCTCCTTTCGAGGTTGTTGAGCGCCGCCATCTGACAGGGCACTCCATGCGCATTCACCTGTTTGTCTGCATCTCTTCGAGCCAGGAGGCAATCCATTCATATTCGTCGCGGATGCGCCGGGTATGAAATGCAAGGACCCGCTGGGCATGGGACATCGAGATGCCATGGTGGGCGCACAGTCCTCCGCGTCTGCCATGTGCTGCATGGTCTGCAGGTACGAGAGGCACCCCTCAAGATAGGCCAGGCGGGAGGTTAAGATCGCCTCTCGCTCTGGCACCTCCAGATAGTCGAAGAAGGCGACCCGGGTAAAAAACTCGGCTTCGCTGGCAGCTTGCGAGGCGGGAAAATCCCGGAGATAGGCTTGCAGCAACTCGATCCCGCGCTCAGTCAGCTGATAGAGATGACGATTGGGCTTGCCTTCTTGTGGCAGGACCTGCCGGGTGACGGCGCCGATCTCTTCAAAGCGTTTGAGAGCGAGGTAGAGCGTTTTGTTGTTGAGGGAGACGGTTCCTCCAAGCGCCCGCTCGACGTCCTTTTTGATGTCGTAGCCATGCCGTGGGCCTGGTCGCAGCATGGCCAGGATTAAGATTTCGCTATACATATGCTACTATCCTATATGATACCGTTACTTATACAGGCGATGATACCATAGGTAGGTGAGGATGTCAAGGATGTTTATCTGGTGATTACTCACAACTGAAGTGATATCAAATCCTGACATTGTATAAACTGTCTCTACAAGCTCATTTCATTTCTTATCGGTTTTGAGGAACAGGGCACTAGACTACAAAAATCCCAAAGAAAGCCTCTCTAGCTGTAAGGTTTCCTCTCAGCCTTGGTCCGTCTTTTTCCAGATGCTATCCGTACCGACACCGTCTCTTGCCATCTACCAGTCCGCCGTCCGCCCGAGCACCCCTGCTAAGCTAGCCTCGTGTGAAGCGCGCGTGACGACGCGCATGTATACGATTTGAGTAACGTGAAAGTGAGCACGAGATGGATCCCATTAGCCAATTTATTGTCAATCTGTTGAACAACATCCTGGGAGGGCTCAGTGGCCCTATTCAGCCCCTGATCAACCTCATCGGGTTTACGCCCCTGGATGTAAGCACGGCCAACCCCACCGTGGATGCGGGCTGGCACCTCATGGTGGGAGCCGCCGATGCTTTTCTGGGTCTCATCATCATCGTGGGAGCCATTCAGGTTATGTACGGGCAGAGCACAGGCACCCTCTACATGCCGATCGGCCAGTTCCTCTCCAAGGCGATCCTCACGGTCGTCCTGATCCATTTCAGTTTCATCTTGGGGCAGGACCTGATCATCCTGAACAACGAATTGTGCGGGGTCTTCCATGTCCAGGTGCAGGATTTCATCAGGCAGGTCAATGGTGGTCAGCCATTCAATGCAGGGCAGACCTTAAATCTCTCAGCGGTGCTGGCGATCGTCTTTTCGGTCAGCCTGGTACGGATTGCCTTCCAGGCGGTGAAGCGCGTCATCTTCTTCAATGTCCTGTTCGTGCTCTCGGGTCCTGCCTTTCTCCTGTCGTTTCTCCCGCAAACCTCGGCCTGGTTCGCCTACTGGGGGCGCACCTATGTCGTCACCGCCTTCACCCAGTTTGTGCAGTTTACGACCCTGAGCCTCGGCATGGACTTTCTCATTGCGTCGAAGCAGACCGGCACGACGGGTTTCCTGCTCGCCATTGCCATGCTCAATCTCACGGCGGAGATTCCAGGGCTCCTCTCGCGTTTCGCCACCTCGGCAGGGGCCTCTGTGTCGGGAGCCGGGTCGTTGGTCCGCTCCGCCATCACCGCGGCAGCACTGTTCGTGTAAGCCAATCCGCGCTCACTCGGTAGGGCGCAGGAGACACCAGAAAGGATACCTGAAATCATGGGAGCACTCGATAAACTCAACCAGGTCGTGGCCGCCCTGCAGCAGCACGCCGCCACGATCGGCATCACGACCGCCGGACTCATGGTGGCCATCTACGCCATCTGGATCATGATGGACAACGACCAATCGCCCATGCAGCGCACGGAGCGCTGGGCCAGGCTCAGAAAGGTCTTCATCTGCGCGGTCATCATTGCTGCCACTGGGGCCTTCGTCCAGTTTGCCCTGAGTATTGGCGGCATGCTGTAAGAGAGCGAGCCCCTCATCCCGCCAACAGCGGGATGAGCAGCGCCCATCCATGCAAAAGGAGAGGAGGGGCGGCGCTTCCTGAAAGACCCTGATGGGTCCGTTCCATACGCACGGACTACGGGAAGTTCGCCGCTTCAAAGAAAACTATGCACGAGTACGAAGAACACCCACTGGTCAAAGAAGTGCCGGGCCATCTCTTTCAATTTGAAGAGAAGATCTTTGGCATGTCGCTCACCCAACTCCTCAGTGACATTGGAGCGGGTGTCGGCATTCTGTCGATCACGGGGGGACTCCCGCTGGTGGCCCGTATCCTGGTCTCAGTGCTGCTGGCCATTCCTATGCTCATCCTGGTGCATGGGAAAGTGCAGGAGCAAACGCTGCTCCACTGGCTCTACCTCTACGGGAGGCAGCTCTTCATCCCGAAACACACCGCCTGGCAATCGCTCGACGAAGTGGCAGCCGCGCGCAAGCCGGAAGGCCACGTGCCGGATGTGCAGACGACGTGGATAGCGCTGGACTCCCTTGAGGGCTGGATCGCGGGCGAAAGCTCGCCGGTGGGCAAAGGCGGCGTTCGGGGTCGCTACTGGGTGGTGCTCGAATGCGAGGGACGCAACATCCGCTACCTGCCGGAAGCCGACCAGGTGCGTGCGTTCGGGCGGTTCGAGTCGTTCCTCACAGGGCTCGAGTTCCAGCTGCAGTTCATCTCACACACGGAACAGGTCCACGTCGCTAACTACCAGCCCTTGCGCGTCCAGAAACTGGCGCTCTCAAGGCTCGCACAGACGCCCCGTCTGGCCTCGCTGCAACAGGCCAGCATAGCATACCAGGAGCGCCACCTGCACCACTGCACCATCACGCGGCACTTTGTGGTGGTTTCGGCCTCGGCGCGAGAAGAAACCGCCCGGCAGGCTGTCGGATCAGCGCCTGGCGGTGCGCTCATGTTCCTCTGGAAGCTGCTCTCCCGACCAAAGCGGGTGGAGGTCTCGCGCGAGCAGGTGCTCGACCAGCTGCGCATTCGCATCTCGGTGGTCAAAAAGATCCTGCTGCAACTCGAAGTGCGGGCGTGGCTGCTCGATGATGCCGACCTCCTCAAGCAGTTCGCCTCCTGCCTCGCCCTTGGCGCCAAGATTCCGTCGTTTGAACCTGAGTGCATTGGTGATCCTTCAGATGCAGTTCTCGCCCTGACAGGCCATGCAGGGGCATCTCTACCAGCGCCACAGGAGGCAGCGGAGCGGCCCCAAGCACAGCCTCGACCAGCGGCCCAACGGTGCCAACCCTCAGTCAAAGCAGGCCGCCGCACTTACAAGAAGCGTCTTCAGGGCCTGCACGGCACCTTCGTGTACACGAGCAGACATGAGCAGGCCCGCTTCGAGGCGGGGGTGGTGCGTCTGGCCGACCTGGTGGCACCGTCAAGGATCGATGTCCTGCCCGACGTCGTGGAAGTCGAAGTACGCGGAAAGACGCGCTACCAGCGCTACTTTCACGTCACCGGCTACGGGCACCAGCTCCTGTGTGGGTGGGTGGGAGACCTCTCCGAACTCGGTCTCCCCATGGTGTCGGCCCTCGCCTTCACCCCGATCGACTCGGACCTGATGATCAAAAAGCTGGAGCTGCAACTGGTCAAACTGGAAAGCCGGCGCCTGGCCGACCAGAAAACGCTGCGCATCTCAAAAGCCAGCCAGAACATCGAGGCTGAGCAGATCCGTCAGGTGGTCCACGCTCTCGCCGGCCAGCGCATG
>WNGQ01010846.1_pt1 | contig 14330 bp, 17 predicted proteins | sample 5407661 | NCBI WGS metagenome assembly WNGQ01 (sample SAMN13153382, study PRJNA577476) | soil metagenome | isolation source: 60 cm soil or saprolite under Garry oak tree replicate 2 | place: USA:California | collected 2016-06-15 | reverse complement strand
GGCTGTGGTCGTGGTGAACAGCTCGCCAATGAGTTGGCACATGGCCAGCGCCGCCGCCTCGTCCGTCTCCCAGCTTTGCAAGTCGAGGATCACTTGCAGGCCCTTGTGGATGATGTCGTAGCCACTGGGACAGCGGCTGGCGCTGGCAATCACCCCATGCGGGAGCAGGTTGACCAGGCCCTGGTGTTCTCTCTCGGTGTCCAGGATGATCTGTGGCAGCAGGAAGCGGCGTAACTGTTCCACCAGCAAGGCCAGCAGGTTCGATTTGCCTGAGCCTTTCACGCCGAAAGCGATCAAGCCCTCTGCGGTCAGCAGGTCCACATCGGGTTGCAAGCTCGGGGCCAGCCGCAGCGCCTTGCCTGGATCGCTGGCTATGGCCAGGGAAGCACGCGGCTCGTGTAGAAGGGTCTGTGTGGGGGTGGCCTGTTTCGTGGCTGTAGCCATTAGTGAGAACTCCTATTTGTATGCTGATACTACTGATCTCGGCATAATCAGCTAAATTTTCATAGTACCGTCGTTATCCCTCGCATTTGTTCATCTCTATCCGCAAGAAAGCAAGAAGTAGCTCACCAGACGACTGACGGGAACAAAAAAATACTGCACGTTTGTTGCATTAACTGTGTTTTTCGGGTATACTTATGCAAGTATTTCTACTCTCCGCACGTTTCCGTTGCTTTCCTACTACCGTTATCGTCTCTTGCATTGTGTGCCTCTGCACACTCGATGAAAAAAGCATTCTAGCAGAAAGGATCCCACTATGGCTAGTGTACAAGACAATGCAGCTATCGCCCAGCAAGGTTATGATGCATACAACCGCCACGCTTCGGACCCGCGATGGCTCGACTATACCGCTGAGACGGTGAGCGAGGACTGTGAAGTCGTCGACGTTCCCAACGGGGCCGTCTTTCGTGGCCCCGAGGGTCTCAAGCAACTCCTCTTGGGGTTTAGTACGGCCTTCCCTGAGAGCAGCGTCGAAGTGACGAACCTCTTTGCCACAGAAGATCAAGCGGTCGTCGAGTTCATTGGTCGTGGCACGCACACGGGGCCATTGCATGGCCCCGCTGGTGATATTCCACCGACCGGTCGGTCGTGGACATTGCAATTCTGTGATGTGTACAAATTCCGGGATGGAAAGATGGTTAGTCATCGAACGTACTACGATGCTCTGGGCCTGCTTCATCAACTCGGTCTGGTTCCCTGATCGGGAAGACCTGGGTGTCACTTTCAGAGTACTTTTGGCAGACGGAGCCTGGTTGCACCAAGCGGCCAGGCTCCTTTGGACTCGCTGACTTCTCTTTCTGTTTGCCCTTGTTGGAACCGACTCGCTCAAAGCTACTTTGCTTCCGGCTCAGACAATGGTGCCGTCTTTTTGTTTCCTGACTTTTTTTCAGGTCCTTGGTACGTTTGTTTTATCCTTCTTGCCAATCGGTTATTTTTGGCGTTCCCCTCTCTCGGAGCTCTTTACTTGTCTCTGCCGAGATCAGTAACTCACACCAAACGTTGTAGATGTCTCATGAGCATTGCATACTGAGCTATTGACACCTGACTTATCATGTATACAACTGCTTCACGTAATCACATGGAAATACAAAAAAAGGTATTTCCATGTATTTAATTATGCAGCTTTGAGAGCAAAAAGTCAAGCATCCACGCATTAAAATGCATGTGCATTGATCTCCCGTTGCTTGTGTGTTACTATAGTCATGCGAAAGCAACTTAATGAATGGAGTTGTAGTTATGACAGAGTTTGAAAGGCTACGAATTAGAGCAGGTTTAACAGTTGCTCAAATGTCTTCAGAGGCACAGATCTCCCGTTCTACTATTGAGAAAATAGAAAGAGACATTCCAGTACGGGCACCATTGGCTTCTCGTGCCTGCAATGTTTTGAGCCGTCATCTTGGATATGAAATTACCATTGAGAACATTGGCATTAAAACTGTCTAGTTGAGTTTGTAGGGTGCAGTACATGGTAATATAGTAGAAAAGCCGGGTTGGGACTAGATTCAGTTCTTTCTGGTTGCTTATCGTTACCTACCAATCGATTTGGCATCTTAACCGTTGCTAAGGGAGAAATACATGATGCCATCCAGAAAAAACGAGAGAAGAGATAATAAGTGATCTGAAAGGTGTAACTCCAAAATCACCTGAGCTTGTTGAAGTTCGTGGGAAACAATATAGAAGAGATAATAGAACCATTGTTCAATTAAAAATTTTGCGAAACTATGAGTGTCAGATTTGCCATCAATTTATCCTCAAAAAGGACGGCAAACGATATATTGAAGCCGCTCATATCATTCCCAAAAGGCATCAAGGGCCTGAGTTACCAAACAACTTACTTATTTTATGCCCCAATCACCATAAGGAATTTGATTTAGGCGATATAAAGATTTCTTTACATGATACGGAGAAAATTATCTTTGAGCTAAATGGAATAACCCGCACCGTTAACCTATCATTACAATAAAATTCTGCCGAAGGTAGGAAAAAGTATTAGTCCTTGTCAAAAATCCGCAGCTTCTTTCCGAAAGACCTTAATCCAACTGGCATGTCGCAGGAATGAAATGTTGAGTCTCGGTATGTCGTACCCCTATTCTCAGTGAAAGTCTTAGAAAGTCGTACCGGTCAAGACGTGAGTATACTCAAGCTGGCGGCACGCCTCAAAAGGTATGCCGAGTTGCGGTGGAGTTCAGATACAAGCCTCTCCCTTTAGAGATGAGGTCACTGACTTTTCAATGAACATGAGGAACTGTGCATGCCTGGATAAAGGCCTACCAGGCATACTCCCGCCAGATCGGCCTCGTCAAACACGTTGGACCACCCTCAGCCTTGAGCGAAATCTCATTGCCGCTATAAGTCATGACCTCGCAACCTGCATCTTCCAGCAGCCGCTTGGTGATGGGGTTCCCCTCGATCATCAGGCATTTTCGAGGGGCCAGCGCTAGCACATTGGTAGCCATCGTTGCGTATTCTGATTCAGGAATCTCGATCAGGGAGAAGTTTCGCCTCTGCAGCTCTTGCCAGAACGGAACGGACATCAGAGGCGGGTAGACGACTGCTGTATGGTAATCGATGATGCTGATCATCGAAAGCAGGTGCAGGCATGCCTCCGGGCCAGTATAGTAAGGTAACTCTACAGGAAGCACCGTCACTCCAATGCCCGTCAGCGCCTCACGCAGCTGGCGCAGCCCCTCGGCATTTGTGCGGAACCCCAATCCTACGGCCAGCGTATCGTGATCTATCCATAACAGGTCGCCGCCCTCGGCACGCGCTTCGCCATGCAGTGTGTAAAGAATGGGGATATCCATCTTCTCATAAGTTCGCGCCATGGCTGCCTCTTCACCGCGCCGTTTGTCCTTGCCCATGCTTAAAATAATGGCGCCGGAATCGGTCACAAGCGATGGGTCAAAGGCGTAAATAGCATCAGCGTAATCGGGCAGGTACTCGTCATGATAGATAACCTCGGCTCCACCCTCGCGCAATAGTTCCACCAGCGCATCATGTTCTTGCTGGGCAACCGCCAGGTCGGGGCGGCTGGTATAGTGCCAAACCTGCGGATCAGCAGCGCCGAAAGCCTGGTCTGGACGTTTCACAAGGACGGTGCGCAGTGGCGAGACCATATCCTGGCAACCGTAGTGGCTGTTCATGGAAACTACTCCTTCTTTAAGGTTATCACTCTGTCTGGTACAATATTACAACAGGAGCTTCAAGACCTCCTTTCCTCCAAAAATGTACATAGTCGAACATGGATAGTTGTCACAAATCCTTCTGTCATGCATCTTCATTAGTAGAACCGGGTTCCTCCATGCAGGACGCCCGGCAAACACGAGAGAGAAGAGCAATGCTGAGCGAGACGATGCCTGCGACCCAGGCGGTCGAGGCACTCATTCACAACTATGGCAGACTGGTGTTCCAGGTGATTTATGGACTCACTGGCAACTGGCAGGAGAGCCAGGACCTCACCCAGGACACCTTTGTGCAGGCGTTCCGTGCGATTGACGCTGCGCGCCTGGCAAGTGGCGCACACTTTCAAGCCAAAGCCTGGCTCTTGCGGATTGCCGTGAACACAGTGCGGATGCAACGCAGGCGATGCAGCATCATCAGTTTCATCCCGTTGTCGCAGTTGCGCGAGGAGTCTCAGGAAGAAACAGATACCGATTTCGTGTGTGAGCGCGCAGCCCCTCTGCAACCTGCAGGCTGCGGCATGGGAGCTGCAAGGGACCCGGCAGACATCGTAGCGGAACGGGATGCTGTCCAGCGTACGATGGCACAACTTCCAGAAGCGCTACGCCTCTGCTTACTCCTATCGGTCATCGGTGGACTTTCCTCACGAGAGATTGCCACATTGCTCGCTCTCTCCGAGGCAGCCACACGCCAACGGCTCTCGCGTGCCAGAAAACTCTTCCAGCGGCTCTACCTGCAGGAGAGCGGGGAAGCTATCGCCGGTGGTTCATCACCTGCGGTGCATAGAGGCAGGCATGACCAACACCTTGCGTTGGCTACCCGGCCAACATATGCAGCAGCTCTGCCTGCATGAACGATTGAGAGAGAAGTCGCTTCTCAACGAGAGGAGGGTAACAGCGATGGAGGAATGTACCCCTCCCGGCGGGAAGAGCATTGCCCACCGGGAGGGGTACTTTTTAGGACCGTTCTAAAAGTATTCAATGATGTGTTCGGGTTTCAAGCGCAGCGTCACGCGCCGTTCTTTGGAGAATTGGTTCTCCATCTGCCTCTTCGCTTTCTCTTCGCCGTGATAACGTGACGATAGTCGAAAAATATCGCGTTGAGCGATCTCGGGATCATCGATCATTTCGACCTTGCCACTGAGCGTAACATAGATATAGCCATCCTCAACGCAGACCGATATGCGAGGGTCGCGCCTCATATTGCGTTCTTTAGCACGGCCCACTTTCGTATTCATGAGAATGGTACCGTCATCCTCCAGCAGATACCACATCGTGGTCAACTGCGGCGTGCCATCCTCGTTGAGTGTGGCAAGCACCGCGAACCGCTTCTCCCGCAAGTACGCGCGGGCTTTTTCTGATAGTTCAACTTGACTGCTCATTCATACTCCTTCATTGTTTGATGTTTAGGTTAATATGCAGGAACCACGACCTGCAGCTGCTTCTCCGCCACGTGAGCGTGTATCGGCGTCGAACCTCGCACCTCGCCGTCCAGTGTCGCGTCACGCGGATCAGCGTTCGTTGTGATGATCACACTGCGCGCCTGCAGGTGGTGGATACCTGGAATACCCGACAACTCTCCAGGATGATACTCATGCCGGACCGGTTCAGGCAAGGGTTGCTGTTCCTTGTGGCCGAATAGCTGTGCCAGCCTTGCGCTCAAGCTACCAGACTCGACCTCCTCGATCACAACGATATCGAGTAAGCCATCGCCGAGCTTTGCCCCAGGGAGAGAGAGCCGCCATTGCCCACCAAATATAGGCGCGTTGATAACCGCCACTTGCAGAGCGCGACAATGCAACGGCACATTTTCCTGGGCTGTCGCGGGTCTTGTCCTCGTCAGACCAGGGAGAAAGCGATTACTATGCGGAAAAGCCAGCCCCTCGAAGTGCAGTCCAACCTCCAGCGCCTGGTGAAATTTCAGCACTTCTAAAGCAGCAAAAGGATAGGTCAGGCGTCCAAAGCGTTGCCGTGTTGCCACGTTGGTCGCGATGCGTGCAAACTGGACATTCAGTCCTATGGTCAATGCGTGCGCAAAGTAGCCATGCTTTTGAGGAGTGACATATTCCTGTAGCGGCCCGAATTGTCCTTTGCTGGCTTGATGCGGAGCCTGCTGAGCAGGTCGCGCCACACCGACTTCTACCTCCTGTATCCTCCCCCGGACAATAACCTGAGCAGCACTCTGGAGGTCTTGCGGAATCGCCAACGAGCGGGCAATATCGTTAGACGTGCCAAGCGGAAGTATGCCCAATGGCAGGCCACTTTCCGCAATATGGGTGATGACGCCGCCGACAAGCCCGTCTCCGCCTGCCGCGATAGCCATATCGATGCCGCCCTCCTGCCAGATTGCCCCCTGTGGTGGAAGGTTATCCAGTTCGGCAATAGAGATGCTATTGACGATCTCCAGGCCCGCCTGTTCCAGCAAAGTCAGTGCAGCTGAGAGTTGCGCAGACCTGCCCGCGTGAGGACTATGTATGACAATTGCTCGTCGGCGATTTTGCACACTTGTATCCAACCCTAAACAATCACCTCTTTATATACTGTGGAGGGCTATCCCTTCGCATATGTGAAATCGGGCTTAGTGCAGCTTTGGTATAACAGTCTCGCCGTAGGCGCGGATGAACTCGCTTTGATTGCGTCCTACGTTATGGACATGCACCTCAGCAAAGCCAAGATCGAAGAAGCTCTGGATGTGTTGTCGATGCTCATCAAGATCTGTCGAGATGAGAACCCGCCCCTTGAAATCTTCGGGGCGCACCAGTTGCCCGAAGGCGGCGAAATCTTCGGGTGAACGGATATCTTGCTTCGGCGCTTTGATGCCGCCGTTTGGCCATTCCTTCATGGCCTGTTCCGTCGCTTTTTCATAGGTATCCGCCCAGGAAACATGCAGCTGCAACAGTTTAGGCATGATCGCGGGCTCTTTTCCGGCCTCGCGCGCGCCTTTCTCGAAGCTTTCGATCAGCGTCTTCAACTTCTCTTGTGGCGCTGCAGGAGTGATCAAGCCATCACACAGCCGCCCGGCGGTCTCCGCCGTTTTCGGGCCAGAGGCGGCTATGTAAATGGGACAGGGTGTTTCTGGCCGCGTATACAGGCGCGCGCTTTCCATCCTGAGGTGTTTGCCGGAATAGCGCACCTTCTTGCCTGTAAATAATTGCTTGATGATCTCGATAGATTCCACCATGCGTTCCAGGCGCTCAGGCGCATCGGGCCATTCACCGCCCACGACATGCTCGTTGAGCGCTTCGCCCGTGCCGATGCCCAGCCAGAAACGACGGGGGTACATGACGGCCAGGGTAGCTGCTGACTGCGCGATAATGGCAGGGTGGTAGCGGTACGATGCGCAGGTCACCCCTGGCCCGAAGGTTACCTTCTGGGTCGCCAGGCCGAGCGCGCCCATCCAGGGCCAGACCTGCGGGCTTTGCCCCTGCTGTGGCACCCAGGGATGAAAGTGGTCGGCAGCCATCACCCCACCAAATCCGGCCTGCTCCGATTCCTGGCACCAACGAATTAATTCGGTTGGGCCAAAGTGTTCCAGCGCTGCTGAATATCCAAGTACTGGCATAACAATCTCCTTTTAATAAAATAGGCGAATCAGCCCAAGGACCAGGGCGACCGCAAGGGCAGGAAGGTACGCCCGTACCCTACTACGAATCAGCCTGCACAGCTTCGTATAGGATAAGGGTATACTTTACCTGCCCTCGCGGTTGCCCTGGAAAGCTCTTGTACATCTTCTATGGTATCTATATCCAGTGCCAGGCCATAACTTTGATAGAGCACGCTTCTCAGTCCTCGGTGCCTCGCCGCGCGAAGATGACGTTCCAGGCTATTCACACCAAAGAGATAGGGTATGGCTAAGGGGGGACGCGCTAGCAGCGCGTTTGTCCCCAAGCCGTCCCTGGGTGGCGCAAGCACAACATCAAACTGGACCGATTGCTCAATCATGGCGTGAATATCATCTCTCGTCAGCAAGGGCAAATCGGCGGAAATGGTCAAAAGCGCGGTAGCTCCTTCCGACAGTTCTCTCATCGCCGCCGCCTGTAAGGCGGGATTGTGACCGGGTTGTTCCTCCCGCAGCGCTTTGGCACCCCATATTTGAGCCTGTTCAAGCACGCGCTTATCCGCGCTGACGACGGCTATTTGCTCAAGCTGGTCACAGGTTTGCAGCACATAGAGCACGTGCGAAAGCATGTCCAGCACGAGCGTTTCGCGCTGGCTCTGGGAAAGATAGGACGCAAGGCGACTCTTTGCCCTGGCGAGAGATTTTACCGGGACGAGTGCTCTGTATCTCATATAGTCATTACTACGGGTATTCCTTGCTATTGTAATCCTGCTGCCTCCAAGACTTTACGTGCCAGCACTGCTTTGGCCGCGGCGTCGTGCATGATGGTATTGGTTGCTACCGCCGGAATGCCCAGATCTTCGATTGCGTCAAGCAAGTGGGCGTCCTGTTCATCGATGACCATCACATCCAGGAAATCGCGGTAGTAGCGCGCCACACCCACCGCCGATACCTCCATTTTCAGCCCGCTCATCAGCTTATCGGCAGGCCCTTTGATGGGCGCGCCAGCGATGATGGGGCTGACGGCGACGACCATGCCGCTCGCCTCGTGCAGCATATCATGGATACCTGGAACAGCTAAGATACTGCCAATGCTAACGATAGGATTACTGGGGGCGAGCAAAATGGCCTCGGCGTTTTTGATGGCATCCAATACCCCCGGTGCTGGCCTGGCCTCGCTTGCACCCACAAATACCACGTCCTGCACTTCATCGGCGCAGCGGCGCTTGACCATGTATTCCTGAAAGTGGGGAAAATATGCATACCCAGACCAAAGCGCCTGCGCAGGTCTTCTGTCGCCTCGCTGAGCGTCTTTCCCTGGTGCAGGAGGTTCGTGCGGTGGATGTGGGTAGCCAGGTCGCGATCACCGAGCATGAACCAATCTTCATTGCCGTAGCTAGTCAACTGCTGCATCGTGTAATAGGTATCGCCGCGTATACCCCAGCCATGCGTCTCGTCAACCACGCCCGCGAGCGTATACATCACGATATCCAGGTCGGGTGAGACATGCAGTCCGTAGAAATCGCGGTCGTCTCCGGTATTTCCAATCACCGTCAGGTGTTCCTGGGGAACCACCTGCACCAATCCCTGCAAGAAGCGCGCAGCGCCCACGCCGCCCGCAAGCACGACAATCATACAGAACCTCTATCAATCAAAGCGTACTATCAAGTTGCTCAATGGAAGCCGTTCGCGGCGCTGTGGGTCTGCCGCGGCGTACCCGACCGTAATCATGGCCTGGGGAATCAGCCGCGTATCCAGGTTGAGCGCATCGCACACGATTTCCGGACAAAAGAGCGGCGCGCACATCCAACCGGCATCTAAGCCCAGGTCATAGGCCATCAGCAGCATATTCTGGATGGCCGCGCCGATGCTCTGGATGGCCATAGTGGTCTCATCCGCCTGCCTTCGCTCGTCGGGATAGCGATCCAGGTCTTCCGGGTACAGGCAAGGAAGAATAATCACGGGAGCATTCAGGATGCGCTGGCGCGATTTGTCCAGGCGCAGGTTGACGACCTCGCTATCCTGCCCATCCATCTGGAGGTTGTGCCGCCAGGTTTCGCCCATGCGATCCGCGAGTAGATTCTTCAGTTCCGGGCGCGTCAGTACGATGAAGCGCCAGGGTTGTCTGCCATGTGGCGATGGCGCCCAGCGCGCCGCTTCCAATATCTGCTCGATCAACTCGCGCGGGACAGGTCGATCCTGGAATTTCCGCACACTGCGCCGACCTCTGAGTAATGTTGCCAGCGTGTCTGTGCGCGTTGGAAGCGTCACCGATCGCTGCTCAGAATGTGTTGCCATGTGTTCATATTGCCTTTAACTCTTCTCTCCTGAAACATGATACCCCTGACTCATGGATATGAGTGAATTATCGAGTCGGGTTAGTATGTATCATTGTTATTATAGCTAACGTTTCTCCTTCCCTGCTAGCTTAGAACAGTCTATGCCCAGTTTTCATTCCATCTCTCTAAGGTTTACCTCATTTCGTTGTGTTTAGTGAAGTAGAGCTATTTGTCAAAAATTCCCTCTAGGAAATGGCTTCTAATCAGGAGTTACAGACCTCTGTCAGTAGCATTTGTGAGCAGAAGCCATCTAGAGGAAGATAGCTTCTCGAGGGTAAAAAGAGGTGACTTACAAAAGTGGATACTTGGAGATGTGCTGCTCTCATTAGAAATCAGTTTCTCATTACACACACTCTCTTGTGCTGTTGCTCGATTTGCTCTACAATAGAGTACGACAGACAGGCATGTAGGGCGGATGATATCAAAACTATAGAATCACTCTCAATCATACCTCATTGTCCGCGTTTTCACCGGTGAAATGGATAATGCTACCCATGGTTGTACAGTTCGAGGTAACAAATTTCGGTGAGCGAACTCGCTGCATGCAAGCGAACCTGGTAGGAATTACCCTTGAGCCATGTCTTCTCGTAAGTTGAAGGAGGCAAGCAGATGGCAGAACGGACAGAGCGGGTCGGTCAACGCTTTGGTGATTATTGGCTGCATCGTTGGCTGGGGGGAGGCGCTTTCGGTGATGTCTACTTGGGCGAACACGTGCATGACCGGAGCTTGGCCGCGGTCAAAGCGATACAGATGTGCCTGACGCGCTCAGAGGAGCTACGGGCCTTCATTAACGAGGTGCGTACCTTGCGCCTGCAGCATCCACATATTGTGCCCATCCTCGATGTGGGCATCGCCCCTGACGAGACCCCATTCCTGGTAATGGAGTATGCCACCGATGGGACACTGCCTGTTTGTTGTCATTTCAGCAGGGATAAAGTAAGCTGAGAAGCGGATTGATGAAAAGTCTCGTATATCAAAAATCCCTCTTTTCGCAACTCATAGAGAACGGGGTCACTGCCATTCCCTCCCCAACGGGATCAGAAAGTTTGACCCCCTGTGTGGGGGAACAACGAGAGGAAAGCATGTTGATAGCTAAGCTATTCTCTTCTCCCCCTGTCTATCTTCCTACGATTAATAAAGTCTTCATAGTCTCTCCGATAGATACGGTACTCACCACCCACGTCTATAGCCGCAAGCTCGCCCGAATTTATCCAGTTCCGAACCGTCTTGACGTTTACCTTTAAATCTTTCGCTATCTCATCGGTTGTCAGCCAGTCTTCGCCTTGTGGCATTGAACCCTCCCCGATATTAAGGTTTTCCGCATTGTACTACGGCTAAGGTGTAGAGTCAATCAATCTGTCGCTAAGGGGCGTATAGGGTTGATAACCGCTCCTGAGCGGTTTAAGGCGTAGAGTCAGTTAATATACCTCTAAAGGTCGTATAGGGTTGACAACTGCTTCTGAACGGTTTATACTACTTCTAGTAGTTACTGATAGTCCTAAAAAGATGCTAAGGTTGCTTGATTGATGAGAGGAGGTGAGAACAAACTAGCCTACCGTCGGAACCGATAGGCTAGCAGATGAGAACGTCCACCATCGTTGTACTCGTAGCTTCGTTCTCGTTAGCAGTATGACACGCACGCGAGAGCGCGTCAAGCCAGAAGAGAGTGAGCAAGATTCCATGCCAGTACCAATCAAGGTGAACTCGACCGAGGTCGTCATTACCCCATTGTTCGACATGCAGTGCAAAGAGACGCTGCACAGCTACCGCAAGGGCATTCGCTCTCAAATCCAGTACGAGCGCGGCCACTATCCCATACGGGAACTGGTTTCCTTCCTCAAACTGACAATCCGTCGCAACTTTTTTGACCGGAAGTCAGCCGCCGACATCTATCGCTTTGTCGGCTTTGAGTTCGGGTGCATTCACGGCGGCATTCTCGCCCCTGAGAGAACGCTTCGTCCCGATGTAACCACCCTTGTCACCTTTGACGACAGCCAGGACGCCATCCAGGGGTACAAGGCCGGGCGTCAATGGTTCTTTGAGGAGGCAGACACCGATGAATGCACGATGAGCGATGACCAACTGATCGAACGACTTCGTGAGCTGACAAAGGACGCTCCTACCTGGCATGACCCGGAGGGCGTCTGGTTTTTTAGCGTCGGGTGTCTGCTTGGAGAATTGAGCGGGCATCTGTTCCCTTTGACTGATCAGGAGCGGCAGCAGTGGCAGGTGGAAGCAGATGCTTTCATGAAGGAGTATCTTGCCCAAGAACCAGATCAGGAGAGGCAGAGACAGGATACTGAACCATTAACTGTTATCGTGCCAGAGTCGGCAATCGTCCTGTAGCTATGCAGGGAGTATATCTCATAGGTATACTCCCTGTCATCCAGGCTCATTGAGGTAGGAAGTCATGCAGACTGTCAGAATCTATCGGCTCGACCATCTCTCACCAACGCTCTTTCAGCGCATGAAAGCGGCGCAAATGGAAGCGGCTCAGGTATGGAATACCTGTTGTGAACTCCACAAAGCGGCACGACAAGCACGCAGCACGTGGCCTGGTCTGAAGGAACTACAACTAGCCACCAAAGGGCGGTTTGCCTTGCATAGTCAATCAGTGCAGACGGTTATGCGTACTTTCCTCGCCAATATCGAGACCACTGTGCAAGTAAGGCGGACAAACCGCACGATTCGGTATCCCTACAAAACCAAGCGTTTCTATCCAGTGCGATGGCCTGCACAAGCGGTGAGCCGAGAGCGTGGGCGGGTTGTACTTCCGATGGGGCGTGGACGTGCCTCCATTGTCTTGCCTCTTAGCCTACCTGAGAACAGTGGGGCATGCACCCTGGTCTGGAACAGCGGCTTTGAACTGCATGTCTGTATCGAGGTACCACAAGCAAAAGATGCCCCTGGCAAGAATCGGGCGACTGTTGATCTTGGAGAAATCCACCTCGCGGCTGTCACCACGAACACGGGTGCCGCACTAGTCGTCACAGGGCGTGGTATCCGTACTCTCAAACGCCAGCGCAACATGAGACATCGGCAATTAGCCAAGAAACAAGTTCGCTGCCAGAAATACTCCCGTCGCTGGCGTAAATTGCAACGCGCCAAACGTAAGATGATGAGGCGTATCGAGCGGCGCGTGCGCGATCTGCACCATAAAGCCACGCGGCAGGTCATTGACTTCTGCCAAGAGCAAGAAGTCGGCACGCTCTTCATCGGCAACCCGCATGGCGTCAGGCGGGAGAACAGAGGACGCCATCACAACCAGCGCATGGCCCAATGGGAATACGGCAAGGACATCGACTATCTAACCCACAAGAGTACACAAGCCCGCATCGAGAGCTTCACTGGTCCAGAACGAGGAACGAGCAGCCAGTGTCCGGTATGCAGGCATAAACACAAGCCCAGGGGCAGGGTGTGGAAGTGCAAGAAGTGCGGATTTGTGGGCCATCGCGATGTGGTCGGCAGCGTCAATATGCACAGGCTGGCCTATGGTGAACAGGTGACATTCCCTCGCTTGGTCACGTATCTACGTCCTGGTCCATCCAGGCGTAGTAGTAGGGCAGACACGCCCCTTGCATCCCAGGATGCATGTTAGCCCAGTGAGTCAATGGGTCAACCACCTCTTACAAGAGAGGGTCCTAAATGGGACAGGCCACACCAGCGAAGTCACTGAGAAGCTTATCCCCAAAGGGGGTGAGAGTGTCACCGAAACATATCGGTTGCCGGGTTGCGCAACAGCGTTTTCCCACTGCCCTCGCCGGGAAGATAGCGATAGCCGCGAATAAGCGCAGCTGGAACGCGGTCAACCTTGCCCATGACCAGTTCCGCCGCCGCCGCCAATTCGTCTGCGACGGCAATCATACTGGCGTGCATTTCGTAGCCGTAGGGGTCGGATTGCCCGCGATAATCGACGATCGCCTCCATACCTGCTACGCCAATCGCCATGTTGACCTGACCTTCGCGCCAGGGTCGTCCCCAGGTATCCGAAATGATCAGCGCCAGGTCAAAGTTCGCGCCTTCGCCCGCGAGTTGTTGCAGGCGCACGCGCATTTTCCTGGCCGACCGGTCCGGGTCAAGCGGCAGCAGGGTAAGAGTTCGCGCCCCATCGACATTCGACTCGTCGACACCCGCATTGGCGCAAATAAAGCCATGCGGCGTTTCGCTAATCAGCACGCCGTGATCCATGCGCACAATGCGGCGGCTTTCGCGCAGCACTACCTCGATGTGCGACGCATCCTTCGGACTGGTTTGCGCGATGGCGCGGGCAAACTCTGAGGGCTGTACCTCATCCAGGTTGACCACGCGGCCCTCTGCTTTTGAGACGATTTTTTGCGTCACCACGAGTACATCGCCCTGCTGAAGCGCAAGGTGGTGCCCTTGCATCGCGTGAAAGATGATAGCACCCAGGTCACTGCCTATAGGTATTTCGTCTATCCCCGAAATCGGGATGATGCGTATTTCTGCTTTCATAGCCCTCCTGCCTGAATGTCACTATTATACGTTGTCATCTTCAATGCTGCAAATAGTGAAGTATTGGTATGGTATTGGGGAGCCTCTTGACATCGATAGTTTGGAATAGCTCTGGTATATTTATGAATGAAGTTTATTTGCTGCCGTGTCAATTTGAGAGGAGAAGCAATGGAAGTTGCATCATTTTTCGAGATAAAGGAAGAGCTTACGGCAGGTTCCCTGGCGTATTGAGTTGGTAAATTTTCCCGGAGTGCCTCTAGTTGGGCATCAGTTACTCTA
>WNGQ01004962.1_pt1 | contig 14330 bp, 15 predicted proteins | sample 5407661 | NCBI WGS metagenome assembly WNGQ01 (sample SAMN13153382, study PRJNA577476) | soil metagenome | isolation source: 60 cm soil or saprolite under Garry oak tree replicate 2 | place: USA:California | collected 2016-06-15 | reverse complement strand
ATACCAAACGAGACCTGCACGTCGGTGCCGCGCAGCGTCTGTCCCATCGATCGGTAGATCTCCTGGATGCGGGTGGCGACGATATGGGCGCCCTCACCGTCCGCATCCGAGAGCAGCAGCACGAATTCGTCGCCGCCGAATCGGTATGGTTCGTCGCCAACGCGGATGGCGAAGCGAAGAAGGTTGGCGACTTCCTTGAGCAGTTCATTGCCGACCCCGTGACCCAGATGATCGTTGACTTCCTTGAACCCGTCGACATCCATCATCATCACCGCCATCCGCCGGCCGGTCCGCGCCGCGGGGCCCAACCAGGTTGGGAGCTGCTCCTGCAAGGCGCGCAGGTTGCGCAGGCCGGTGAGCTCGTCGACCCGGCTCATCCGCATCAGCCGGCGCCGCTCCTGTTCCCAGTTGCTCGTCAGCAGGGTCGCGTATCCATACATCACCAGGTGGGTGAGCCCATTGATGATCAGCGGCGTTCCCGTTACCTCCGTGACGCCGACACTGACGATGGCGACCGCTGCCGCCACCGCGAGGGCCACCGACCGCGGCAGCAGCATCGCACCGCTGAGCACGATCAGGAAGTAGACCAACCGCAAATCAAAGTCGCCGCCGACCGATCGTTCGAGGTATGCGACAGCCGCCACGGCGGCCAGCAAGAGGGTGAGGCCGAGGACGCGGCGGATACCGAGCACGTTGCGCATCGCCGGCTCCGCGATTTTCATCTGATGGTTACCTAGGCAGTAACGGGCTTTCGCGGTTGTCATTGCGGCGGTCAGACCGGGGTTGGGCGACCCTGGGTCGTGCCACGCACGATCCAGAAAACGAGCAGGGCGCCGACGCCGACACCGAGAGCCACGAGCGGGTGCGCGCATCCGACGATCGCCCAGGGCAGCCCCAGGACAAGGCCGCTGATCCCCTCGCGAACAGGGACACCGCGCCCGATCGGCGTATCGCACGAGCGGCAGCGGCCGCGTTGGACCAGGTAGCTGATCACGGGGACCAGTTCATCGGGCGTCAGGCGCTGGTTGCAGGTGCGGCAATGCGACGGCGGCCAGAGCAGGGATTCACCCCTTGGCAGGCGATCGAGGACGACCTCGAAGAAGCTGCCCAGCGCCATCCCAAGCGGAAGCAAGAAGGCTGCGCCCAGCAGGTTGCACAGGATGTCAAGCAATCAACCGCTCCTCCGAGCCAGCCTGCCGACGCCCATCCCTTGATCATCGACGCCTATCTCCAGATCCTGCTCGAGCAAAGCGCCTCGGACCTGATCCTCACGGCAGGCGCCGCGCCGACCATGCGCAAGGATGGTGCCCTCGTTCCGATCGGGCCGGATCCGCTCCGTCCGGACCAGATCGAGCAGATGGCGCAGGAGGTGCTCTCCTCCGAGCGCTGGGCTCGCTTCCGATCGCGGGGTGACCTCGATTTCTCGTTCAACTGGAAGGGCCACGCGCGCTTTCGGATCAACGCGTTCCAGCAGCGAGGCTCGGTCGGCCTGGCGTTGCGCCTGATTCCGTACCAGATCCCCAACTTTGACCAGCTCGGCGTGCCCCCCGTGGTTCGTGGGCTGACGCGCCTCGGTCAGGGCCTGATCCTGGTAACAGGTCCAACCGGATCCGGCAAGTCCTCCACCCTGGCGGCGATGGTCAATGACATCGTGGCCTCGCGTCCCTGCCACGTGATCACGATCGAGGACCCGATCGAATACGTGTACCGGCATCAGCGAAGTATTGTCGAGCAACGTGAGGTCGGCGCCGATGTCGCCTCCTTCGCGGATGCGCTCCGCGCCGCCCTGCGCCAGACGCCCGACGTGCTGCTCGTAGGCGAGATGCGTGACCTGGAAACCATCTCGGCCGCGATCACGATCGCCGAAACCGGTCACCTGGTGCTCGCTACCCTGCACACCAACGACACGACCCAGGCGGTCGATCGGATGGTGGACGTCTTCCCTGGCGACCAGCAGCAGCAGGTCCGCGTGCAGCTGTCCAATACGCTGGCCGCGGTCATCTACCAGCAACTGTTGCCGCGCCGGGATGGGCCGGGCCGGGTCGCCGCCTTCGAAGTCCTGCTCAACACCCTCGCGGTCCAGAACCTGATCAAGGAAGGCAAGACGCGGCAGCTGCGGAACGTGCTCGAGACGAGCGCCAAGGATGGCATGAATACGATGGAACGCAGCCTGAGCGAGCTGATCCGGGCCGGCCTGGTCGACTTCGGTGCCGCCGCCGCGCGCGCCCAACACCCCGAGGAGCTGCGCCGGTTGGCGGCCTAAGCGGCTGGCGGCATAAGTACCTGTCCGCAGGTTCGGGCTGGTTGACGCGTTTGCTCCAGTTGGACAAGTCATGAAGCCGGCGCTTTCCACGAGCGAGGCGGCGCGCTGGCTCGGGATCAGTAAGTCGACACTGATCCGCGCGGTCAACCGCGGCGCAATCCAGCCGGCGTTCCGCACCCCGGGTCGGCATCTGCGTTTTACCCCTGAAGCGCTGCACGAGATCCGGCGCCAGCTGGAAGCCCCGGTCCGCGAGGTCGCGTGAGCGCGGTCGAACGCCAGCCCGAGGGCCGCTTCGGACTTCGCCAGGAGAAGCGGCTCGGTGACCTCCTTCTGGAAAACGGTGTGCTGACCCCCGAGCAGCTGGAGACCGCGCTGGCCGCGCAGCGCCGTCAACACCGGCCACTCGGCCAGGTACTGCTCGCCCAGGGCATGGTCGACGAGAAGGCGCTCGCCGCCGTGCTGAGCGTGCACTTCAATGTGCCCCAGGTCGACTTCACCCGTTCACGCATCGACAAGGACGCGCTGGCGCTGATCCCTGAAGCCTATGCCCGTGAGCACACCATTCTCCCGATTCGCCTCGAGAAAGACGTGCTCGAAGTCGCCACCGTCGACCCGGGCGACCTGGCGTTGCTTGCCGAGCTCAAAGTCCTCACGCGCAAACGCATCAAACCGCTGCTGGGCGTGCGCTCGGAGATCGACCGAGCGATCACCCAGTCCTACAAGCTGCGCACCGGCGTCGATCAAAACGTCCGCTCCTTCCAGGAGTCGCTGCAGCCGAAGCCGGTGCCTCGCCGCTTGTCGGACGTCAAGCAGGACGCGCCGGTCGTCCAGATCGTGGACTTGATCATCGCGCAGGCTGCCGAGGAACGGGCCTCGGACATCCACATCGAGCCGCAACAGGATCACCTGCGGGTCCGTTTTCGGATCGACGGCGTGCTGCACGATGCCACCAGGCTCCCGGCCACCCTGGCGGCGCCAATTTCGTCCCGGGTCAAGCTGCTGGCCAACCTCGACATCGTCGACCGGCGCCACAGCCAGGACGGACAGATCCAGACCACGGTTGATGGGCGGCCGCTCGACATCCGGGTGGGCACCATCGAAACCATCTGGGGCGAAAAGGTCGTGCTGCGGCTATTGGAGCGGTCGCGCTCCATCCTTCGCCTCGACACGCTGGGCTTTTCTCCGGCCGCGCTGCAGACGTTTCGCGGATTGATCAAATCGCCCTACGGCATGATCCTGGTGACCGGCCCGACGGGAAGCGGAAAGACGACGACGCTCTACGCCGCCCTCAACGAGCTCAACAGCGTGGAGCAGAACATCATGACCATCGAGGACCCGGTGGAGTACACCTTCGAGGGCGTCAACCAGATCCAGATCAATCGCCTCGCCGGCATCACCTTTGCCAACGGGCTGCGCGCCATCCTCCGCCAGGACCCGGACGCCATCCTGGTGGGCGAGATCCGCGACAAGGAGACCGCCGAGATTTCGGTGCAGTCCGCCTTGACGGGCCACTTCGTGCTGTCGTCACTGCATGCCACCGATGCGGTGGGCGCGATCTACCGCTTCCTCGAGATGGGGATCGAGTCGTTCATGGTGACCTCGGCCGTCAGCGGCGTGCTGGCGCAACGACTCGTCCGCCGCATCTGTCCCGAGTGCGCTTCGGCGTACGAGCCGCCGCCGGAGGAGCGCGAGTTTTATCGGCAGGTCGGCGGCCACGGCATGGTCTTCCAGCGGGGAACCGGCTGCGCCTTCTGCGCGCACACCGGGTTCTACGGCCGGATCGGCGTGTTCGAAGTGTTGCGGATGAGCGACGCCGTCAAGCGGCTTCTGATCCGCGATGCTCCCCCGGAGGCGTTGCGGCAGCGCGCCATCACGGAGGGCATGACCACGCTCAGGTCGGCCGGGTTGACCAAGATCGATGAGGGCTTGACCACGATCGCCGAGGTGATGCGCTCGGTGCACTTGAGCGAGGACATGGATGCCTAGCTACGCCTACCGGGCCTATAACGAGTCGGGCCAGCGGCGCGATGGGCGGATCGAGGCCGCCGGGACCGCCGCCGCCGAGCAGGCACTCTGGCTGGAAGGGCTCAAGATCGTCGAGATCCATCCGGCGCCGCCCAAGAAGACGATGGCGGATTACTTTCCCAGCCTCTACCACATTTCGCAGGCCGACATCATCCTCTTCACCCGCCAGCTCGCGACCTTCGTCGGGGCCGGTGTTCCGATGAGCCGGGCGCTGGGCGTCATCGCCGAGGAAACGGCATCGCCCCTTTTCAAGCGGGTGATCCTCGCCGTGCTGGCCGACCTCGAGCGAGGACAGAACCTCTCCGACGCGCTGGTCAAGCACCAGAAAGTCTTTCCGGCTCTCTACATCGACCTGGTGCGCGTCGCGGAGCTGACCGGTAACCTCGAATCCACCCTCACCCAGCTGGCTGGGTACCTCCGGCGCGACTTGAACACCCTTCGGCGAGTGCGCACGGCCATGGTCTATCCCGCCGTCATCCTGGTCGTCGCGGCCGGCGTGGTCCTCATCCTGGTCTTCTTTGCCTTGCCAGCCTTCACGCGCATTTTCGCCGAGTTCAAAGTCGAGCTGCCGCTCCCGACACGGATCCTGCTCGGCATCGTTGACGCCATCCGCACCTGGGCGCTCGTCATCGTGGGTGTCATCGTCGCACTCGCCGGCGGAATCGTGGTGGCGTTGCGAACCGAGCGCGGCATCTACCTCAAAGATCAACTCTCGATCAAGCTGCCGATCCTGGGGCCGATCGTCCTCGCGGCGGTGCTCAACCGTTTCGCTCGAACCCTGGCCATGGTGCTCAAAGCCGGCGTGCCGTTGGGCCAAACCTTCGACGCGGTGATCGCGAGCACCGGCAACAGCGTGTTCCAGCGAGGGCTGACCACGGTTCGCGACCAGATGACCAGCGGCGAAGGCTTCGCCGGGCCACTGATCCGGACCCGGTTGTTCCCGCCGATGCTGACCCAGATGGTCCGGGTTGGCGAGGAAACGGGAACGCTCGACACCTACCTGGAGCAGGCGGCGGACTTCTACGAGGAAGAGCTCGACTATCGCATCCGCACCATGACGTCGCTCATCGAACCGGTGATGACGGTTGCGGTGGGATTGGTCGTCGGCTTCATCGCGGTTTCCCTGATCTCTGCGATGTACGGACTCGTGGGGGCGATCAAGTGAGAGGCCGGCGCGGGTTCACGCTGATCGAGACGACCGTCGCCATCGCCTTGCTGGCGGTCATCGTCGTGACCATTCTCAGTGCGTTCTCGGCGATCACGCTGGCCGCCCGCCGGCACCAGCAGGTGACCACACTCGACCGTCTGACCCGCTCGGAAGCCGAATACATCAAGAGCCAGGCCTATACGACCGGCGCGACCAGCGGAACGTATTCCACCAATCCGGCGAGCGGTTACACGGTCACCTATCAAGTCCTCTACTACAGCGCCGCCACCAATCCGCCCACCTTCCTCACCATTAACCCCGACGTCGGGCTCCAGGAAATCGTCCTGACGGTTAACGGACCCAACGGATCGAGCGAAGTCCTCGACTTCCTGAAGGAGCAACCGTGAGGCGGCGGCAGCGAGGTTTCACCCTGGTCGAGGGCATGGTCTCCCTCGCCATCCTCGCCATCATCACCCTGGCAATGGGCGGCACCTTCCTGGTCGCTTATCGAACGATCAGCACCGAGGCTCGCGTGATCGCCGCCGACGAAGCCGTTAGCGGCGCCAGCCTGTGGTTGACCCGCGATCTCAACAGCGCGAATGTCCTGCCCACGGGAACCGCCGACGCCACCCCAAGTTCCGTCAGCTTCAGCTACGGGTCACCGCCCGTGGTCAGCGTGGTCTACAGCGTCAACGCCAACCACGACCTGGTTCGTACCGTCAACGGCCAGGCAGGAACAGCAGCGCGTGGTATTAGCAGCGTCAATTTCAGCGCAGTCGGCTGCTATGCGACGGTTGTCATCCAACCCTCGGCAACCGGAGCCGCGGCCGTGACGCTGAACGTCAGTAACCGCCCGGCGGGATGCTTCTGATGCACAGCACCCGAATGCTCCGACAGCGGGGACAGGCGCTCCTCCTGATCCTGGCGTTCGTGGCCGCCTTCCTGCTGGTCGTGTGGGCGGCGCTGACCCTCGCCAGTGCTGGGTTCCTCGGATCAAACGCGGTCCGCGCCGATACGCGAACGACCTATGCACTCGACGCTGGACTCGCGTATTCCATGCAAGTCATCGATGACAAGAATGGCAACGGTTGCAATGCGCCTCGGACGAGCAACTTCACGCTCAATTATCCGACTGGAGTCATCACCGTCAATGTCGCGATCAGGAAAGGCAGTCAATGCCACGGCAATGGGGCGACCTGGAACATCACCATCAACGTCACCGGAACGAGCCGGACCCTCACCGCCCTCGTGACAGAGGTCAACGGAACGTCCACCGTGACGTGGGAAGCATTCCAATGACGGCCCGGCTCGGCCTGGATCTTGGGACGCGCGAGCTGAGGCTGCTCCAGGCCGGCGGCCGGCGCCTCACCCATCATGCCGAGGTGTTGCTTCCCGAGGGGGCGATGGTGGATGGCATCCCAACATCCCTGCTGACGACGACCGTGCGTAGCGCCCTCGATGCCGGCGCCTTCACCGCCGTGCGCGCCCGAGTCGCGATCGCCGAGACCGGGACCGCGTTCCGCGATTTCCGGCTGCCGCGGCTCGCCGGCAGCGAGCTCAGCCGCGCCGTCGCGTTCGAGGGCCGCCGCCTGGTACCGATGGAGGCGGCCGATGTCTACTTCGCCTGGCACGCGAGCCGCGACTCGAACGGCTACGCCGTCTACCTGGTCGCGGCGCGGCGAGCCATGATCGACGCCGTGCTCGCGGCCGTGGGGGCTGCCGGCCTGCAGGTCGAGCGGATGGATCTCAAGCCACTGGCGCTGGCGCGCGGCATGGGGGTGTCCGACGGCTTGCTGCTCGAATGGGGCGCGGCGGAAGCCACATTGGTCCTCATGGTGCGCGGGCGACCCCGGTTCTTTCGGACCTTTTCGCTCGACGCCCCGCCGGAAGACGCCGACGCGCAGCTCGACGAGCTGGCCCTCTCCCTCAACGCGCTCGTCAAGTTCATGCGCGGAGCCGCCTCCGACGTGCAGATCGGTCCCGCGACGTCCCTCGCGCTGGGCGGGCGCTTTGCCTTCATGGACGACGGGCTGCAACAGGCTCGGCAGCGCTTCGAGTTCAACGTCGTCCTTCCCCTGCCGGTTTTCGAGGCGCCCACGGATTTCCCCTGGCAGGCGCACCTGGCGGGCATCGGATTGATCCGCCAGGGCCACTGGAATAACCGCCTGAGTCCGTCACAGGGAGGTGACACCCGTGTCGCGGCCTGATCGTGGACCCGACGTTGCCGTCGACTTCGCGCCGCCGCCGAAACCAAACCGCGTCCGGCCGCTGGCGGCGCTGGTGGTCGTGGCGCTGGCCGCCGGCGCTGCTACGGTCGCCGTCACGCAGCTGCTACTCCACTGAGCCAACCTTTACGAATCCCGCAAGAAACGGTCCCTAATCTCGACTGTGAACTAGGAGGTAATACGACAACCATGCTTCTTGCACTACTCAAAGATGCGCGCCGCCGCTCGCAGCGCAGCCAGGGGGGCTTCACCCTCGTCGAGCTGCTCGTGGTCATCGCGATCCTGGGCATCCTGGCGGCGATCGTTCTCTTCAACATCTCGGGCGTCAGCGCCAATGCCGCCTGCAGCGCGATGAAAACGGACGGCGCAACCATTCAGGGCGCCGCGGACATCTACTACACCAACAACGCGAAGTATCCGGACAGCGTCGCCGACGTCGCCGTGCCACCGGGACCCGCGAACGGTGACGGTGTCAATATCGGCGAACTGATCACGGCGAACCTTTTGCACCAGGCGCCACCCGCGACCGAGTCGTTCAAGTACGTCGTCAAAGCGGGATACGGCTCCGGAACCGTCCAGGGCAACCTGGTCCCCGCGACCACCTGCATCTACAACCCGTAGTCGCGAACACCTTCTACCAGTGATCGGCCGGCCTGCGGGCCGGCCGATCTTTTTGTTGAGGCTGGGGTGAGGCCGCGCAGAGGGTTACGCGATCCTGGCTTCGTCGCCCTCGACGGCACCGGCAATGCGTTGCGGCAGGGACGATGTGGCGAAGGCGGCGACGAGGCGGGGATCCCACTGCGCGCCCGAGCCGGCGGCGAGGATCTCGAGGGTCTTGGCGACCGTGTGGCGTGGCCGGTAGGGGCGGTCCGTGATCATGGCATGGAAGGCATCGGCAACCGAGACGATGCGCGCCATCATGGGGATCGCCGGACCCTGCAACTTGTCGGGGTAGCCACTCCCGTCCCAGCGCTCGTGATGGTGGCGGATCGCTGGGGCCAGCACGGTCGCCGGGCGAAAGGGTCCAGCGATCTGGGCGCCCAGGACGGTGTGCTGCTGGATCAGTGCAAACTCCTCAGGGGTCAACCCACCCTGCTTGTTGAGGAGAGCTTCCGGCAACCCGATCTGGCCGATGTCGTGCAACAGTCCAGCGTGGTAGGCGACCTCCTGGTCCTCGGCGTCGAGGCCGATCAGCCGCGCCAGCGACTGGGCGGTGAGCGCGACGCGGTCGTCGAAGGGAGCCTTCGATTCGGTCGGGTTTTCCCGCTTCACCAGCTCGCGCAGGCTTTCCTGGGTGCTGCGAAGATCACGACGCAACTCCTTGAGGCGCAGCAACGCGCGGACCCGCACCTGGAGGTCGCGCAGCGCGATCGGCTTGACGATCAGGTCATCGCCGCCCGCCTCAACCATCTTGGCGCGCTCAGGCCGTGGGTCGAACCCGGTCATCATCAGCACCGGGATCTCAGCCGTTAGAGGGTCCGACTTGAGACGCTTGCAGGCGTCGTGGCCGTTCATGACCGGCATCTCGACGTCCATCAAGATCAGGTCGGGCTTGAGGCGGCGGGCGACGCGGATCGCCTCCTCCCCATTGTTGGCGGCTTCCGTCCAGAAGCCGAGGTTGGAGAGCTGCCCGGCGAGCAGGTCGCGGTTGGCGCTGCTGTCGTCCGTGACCAGGATGGTCCGGCGCTCGGGCATCGGCCCGGATGCGAGGGCGTCCACTGGCACTAAGACGTAGGAAGCAAGAGCTTCCTTCGTTGCAGGGAACAGTGAAGCGTCGCGTCACACAACCGGCGATGCCGCTCGCCATGAAGCTGCCCAACCTCCTATCGGTCGAGGCGGTCGCGGCGGCCATTCACCGGCATCCCGAAGTCGTCCGGCGCCAGGCGCGCGATGGCCGGCTACCCGGCGAGAAGATCGGCCGGGTTTGGTTCTTTCGTCCTGAGCGGTTGGCCGAAGCCGGCTTCAGTCAGTTCCTGCCGCAGATGGCCGGCGATAGTAACGCCGTCCTGCCCGGCGAGCCGTCGGTGACGCCCCTGCTGAAAGCCCTGGGCGAGGCCGGGCTCCAGGCACTGCAACACCTCGATCGCCCTGCCATTTTCGCGGCGGTCGCAACCCGCTTGGCGGACGCGGGGCTGTCCACCTACTTTTTCGATGGAACGCCCGATGGTAGCGGGTTGACGATCGCGTACGTCCACGCTCTGCATGCGGCCGCCGAGGTGGCAAGGCTCACGGGCCGCGAAGAGGTTGGCACCTTCATCCCCTTCGAGCGCGTGCCGGTCCTCCACCGGGCCTGCTCCACCCTCAAACCGCAGTACATCGGCGACCACGACGAGCTGGTCGGGCGAGTCGCGATGGTCCTCCAGCCCGAGGCGTCCGCGAACGCCCGGCGGCTGAGCGAGCTGCTGCAGATGTCCGCCGTGATTTCCGCACCACTGGTGGTGGGTGACCAGGCAATCGGCGCGATCACTGTGATCGGTGCCGGGCTGCGTGAGTCGGACCTGCCGGCGGTGATGGCGTTCGCCAATCAGACGGCCGCGGCGATCGAAACGGCGCGCCTCCTCAAGGAATCTCGGGAAATGGAAGAAGCCATGGTGCTGACCCTGGCCGGCGCCATCGAGCTGCGCGAGGCGCTGCGAAGTCGCGCCTACGAGCACGCCACGCTGGCGGAACGACTGGCGGAGCATCTCGGGTTCGACCCGGCCCGCCGAAGACGGGTGCGGTACGCGGCATTGCTCCAGGACTTCGGCAAGATCAACCTCCCCGACAGCATTCTGAGGAAGCGCGGCCGGCTGGACGCCGAGGAACGGGCGCTGATGATGACCCACCCGGTCGTCGCGGCGGACGTCCTGCAACGCTTCAAGCCCCTCACTGATCTGGCACCGATCGTCCGGGCTCACCACGAATGGTTCAACGGCGACGGATACCCCGATGGGTTGAAGGCCGAAGCGATCCCGATCGAGACGCGGATCATCTCGGTCGTCAATGCCTTCTTCAACGTCACCTTCGATCTGCCGTTAAAGACGGAGCAGACCGTGGCCGAGGGTCTCGAGGAGTTGACGCGATTCGCTGGCATCAACCTCGATCCGAAGATAACCGAGGCGCTGGTGGTGATGTGCCGCGAGGCCGGCTCTAGAGGGACGCCATGGTACGAACAGCTGCTGGTCGAGTTGTTTGCCGCGCATTCCGCCCCGACCGGCGTCAAAGACATCCTGTCCGTGGCTGACTCGCGCGAGCTCCGGATCATCTATCGGATCGCGCGGGAGACCACCGCGGTCCTCGACCTGGACACACTGCTGAGCCGCATCGTGACCATCATCCGAGAGGTGATGGGCTACAAGATGGTCTCGATCTTCTTGCCGGTCAACTCGGCAAGCGAATTGAGGGTCGGCGCCCAGAGCGGCTACTCAGCCGACATCACGGGACTCACCCTCCCCATCGGCCAGGGAATCATTGGCTGGGTGCATACGCACGGTGTACCCCAGATCATCCCGGAAGTCTCGGCAGACCCGCGATATATCGGCCTCGACGATCGGGTTCACTCGAAGCTCGCCTTTCCGCTGATGAGCCGCGGTCAGGTGCTTGGAGTCCTCAACGCCGAGGGCGAGCATGCCGACGCGTTTTCGGAGGCGGACGTCGCCCTGATGTCGGCGGTCGGCTCCCAGCTGGCCTCCTGCCTCGAGGTGGCCCAACTGCACGACACGCTCAAGCGCGAGGCCAGCCATGATCCGCTGACACGCCTCAACAACCGTCGCCATTTTCTCGAGCGGATCCAGCAGGAGATCACGCGTGCCGGCGCGACCGGCGAGAGCTTCTCGATCGTCTTCCTCGATGTCGACGAGTTGAAACGGATCAACGACACCTACGGCCACCTCGCGGGTGACGCGCTGCTTCGCGAAGTGTCGAACGCATTGATGGACGCGGTTCGCGGTGAGGACGTGGTGGCACGTTATGGCGGCGATGAGTTCGTGGTGCTCCTGCCGGCGACTCCCGCGGCGGCGGCGGCAAGCGTCGTGCAGCGCATCTCGGATGGCATCGTGCGTCACCGCTTCATGGCGGGCCGCGAGCTGCTTCAGATCCCCGGCGTCAGCCTCGGCCTGGCGAACTTTCCGCAGGATGGGAAGACGGCGGAGGATCTCCTGGCGTCGGCGGACGCGACGCTCTACCGGCAGAAGCGCCGCGCTAGCGCTTAGCCGAAGACCAGCTGCAGGTCATAGAGCTCGCGCGGGACGCGCCGCGTCTCGGCAATGACGTCGCGTATCGGCACCACCCCGATCTGCCCGTCGCGCCGGATCGGGATCACGCCCGCCTTCCGATCGGCAAGCAAGTCGGTGGCCGCCACTCCCAGCCGGGTCGCCCAGATCCGGTCGACCGGGGACGGTGAGCCGCCGCGCTGCAGGTGACCAAGCACCGTGATCCGAGTCTCGAAGCCTGTCGCCTCCTCGATCCGGGTGCCGAGCGAATCGCCCACGCCCTGCTTGGCGAGCTGGACATGACCGAAGGCATCACGCTTCTCCGCCGCCGCCACCGCCATCGCCGGCTCGAGCGCCCGCATCTTCACGCCCTCGGCGACAACGATGATGCTGAAGTCCTTGCCTTCACCGCGGCGGTGATGCAGGTGCGCGACGACCGCCTCGAGCTCGGCCGGAAACTCCGGGATGATGATCATGTCGGCGCCGCCGGCCAGCCCTCCGACCATCGCGACCCATCCGGTATCGCGGCCCATCACCTCCACCACCATCACGCGATGATGGGCGGAGGCTGTGGTGTGCAAGCGATCGAGCGCCTCGACCACCACACCGACCGCGGTATCGAATCCGATACAGAACTCGGTGACAGAGAGGTCGTTGTCGATCGTCTTCGGGACGCCGACAACTGGATAGCCAACCTCACTCATGGCGGCAGCGACCGACAGCGTGTCGTCGCCGCCGATCGCCACCAGGCCGTCGACGCCGCTGCCGCGAAGCAGGCCGATGACCTGCTCGACGCCACCCTTCTCCTTGAGGGGGTTGGTGCGGGACGTGCCAAGGATGGTTCCGCCGAGCGGCAAGATGCCACGCACGGACCCTGGTGTGAGGTCCTCCATGTCGCCCGCTCCCAGTAGCCCGGCCCAGCCGTTCTTGATGCCGGTGACCTGAAATCCCTGCTGGAAGGCGCGGCGGGCGACCCCGCGGATGGCGGCGTTGAGCCCTGGCGCATCGCCCCCGCCGGTGAGAACGCCGATTCGCCTCCGAGGACGACGCCCGCGGTGTGGTCGAGCTGGTAGCCGCTAAGGCCGACGATGCCTTCGAAGAAGGCGGCGCCCAGGAGGAACAGGACGAGCGCGATGCCGACCAGGCGCGTCCCGGAGCGGACGTTGCCTGGGCGACGGGCGGTCAGCCCATACAGGATCATGCCCAGGCCGATCGCCCCCGGGACGATGAGCGTCCACGCGTAAGCCCAACTCTCGTAGTGGTCCGTGGCGTCCTGGACCAACAGGATGAGGCCCGACACCGTGACGATGCTGCCGAAGATGGCGAGGCCCTCGCTGACGGCGCCCCTCGCGGTGAGCGCGACGAAGAGGATCAGGATGCCGGGGGCGACGACGAAGAACGGCCAGCCGTAGTGACCGATGTCGACCCTCACGAACTGGCCGGCCAGCAGGATCGCCCCGATCAGGAAGAGCAGCCCACCGAGAACCATCGACGGGCGACGCGGACCGCGCGACGGCTGGCTAATGGCGGGTCCCTGGGCGCCGCCCGGGCCGCTTGCGGACGCTTCCTCGGCCATGCCCCAACCTTACGCGGGCGGCGGTTGCCGTCAAGGGACGGCGCCCGCCCCTGGCCGCAACGGTGGATGACGGGCAGAAGTCGTTGAGCACACACTCCGGGCAGCGCGGGGTCCGGGCGAGGCAGATCCGGCGGCCGTGCAGGATGAGGCGCAGGCTGAAGCCGGTCCACTCCTGTGGCGGCAGCATCTTCGTCACCTCGGCTTCGATCTTCACCGGATCGGTGCTTTTGGTCAGGCCGAGCCGTCGCGTCAGCCGCTTGACGTGGGTGTCGACGGCGAACCCCGGGATGCCGAAGGCGACGCCGAGCACGACGTTGGCGGTCTTGCGACCGACGCCCGGCAACGTCACAAGGTCTTCGATCCGCGGTGGCACCTCCCCCTGGAAGCGCTCGATCAAGGCCGCACTGGCGGCGATGATCGTTTTGGCCTTGACGTGGAAGAACCCGGTCGGTTTGATCATCGCCTCGACCTCCGCGGGATTGGCGTGGGCCAGGGCGGCGGCGTCCGGATACCTGGCGAACAGTGCCGGCGTGACCGAATTGACGGATCGGTCCGTCGTCTGCGCCGACAGGATGGTCGCAACCAGCATCTGGAAGGCGTTCGTGTGCTCCAGTTCGGAGACAGCCGGGTAGAGCGCCTTGAGCCGCTCCGCCGCAAGGCGCGCGCGATCCTTCGCCGTCATCCGTGGTCTTGCCAGCTCGGGCATAGGTCAAGCGTAACGATCCAGTGACGGCGTAGGTTCGAGTTCCGCGCAAAGTTGATCTTGGCGAGCCGTTACTCGCGATGTGGCCGCCCCATCGGCCGACGCCGGCCGGTCCTCGATGCACAGCCTCCGCTGGTATATCAGCGTTGGCTTCCTGATGGTCGGGGTGGGTCCCCTGGTCTTCTTCGGCGCGCAGCGGAT